>SWBY01010114.1_pt1 | contig 50928 bp, 49 predicted proteins | sample 4693071 | NCBI WGS metagenome assembly SWBY01 (sample SAMN10267273, study PRJNA491770) | bioreactor metagenome | isolation source: DHS bioreactor inoculated with marine methane seep sediment | place: Japan: Omine Ridge, Nankai Trough | collected 2006-05-06 | reverse complement strand
AACCTGTTCCTGAAAAAGTCCACGAATTCCCTGTATTCACCTACACATGTTGACTGGTCAGTAATATCTGAGATCACGTCCAGCTCACCAGTCCATTCATCTTCATAATCCGGGTCCCTGGGTACCCGGGGGTACTTGGTCCCTGGCTGCGGTGTGATCCTGGTATTTAGAGCCGGGTCGATCTGGGCCGGGCTCACCACAAGTGTGGACTCGTCAAGTGAATCAAGTATCTGGCTGATAAGTGAAGGACTGGTGTCCTGTTCTGTAAGCAATGTGAGGGCGTCAGGGTCTATCTGGTAACCGGCCTGGGCAAATTGCTCTACAATGAATGAATCATGATTGGTATTTTCCATTAAAATCGCACAAACTATTATCACTTTAGACGCTATAAGTATTCGCCACATAAATCCACAGGAAGAGAAAACCATTATCGATAAATTATTTTATTATATAAAACTGTTCAGGAACAGTGATAATTTCTGGATCGGCCTGTTAAATGACCTGCTGTTCGTAGCTGTAATGATTGGATTGTTCATGCTTATCTCGCAGATCGGTCTTGGTATTTCAAGGCCGGCTGTGGCTGTAGAATCTGGTAGCATGCTGCCTAATATCGGTATTGGTGATGTGGTTATCATACAAAGCGCCCAACGGACACATATCATCTCACATACTGAGGGCGCCCTGTCAGGATACACATCATTCGATGAATACGGAGATGTAATACTGTACAGAAAGTATGGGAGTAGTACAGATACCCCGATCATCCACAGGGCAATGTACTGGGTGGAGGAAGGGGAGCCTATGTGGTCTGGTGGACCTGCTGCACCTCATTCGGGATACATAACCAAAGGGGATAATAATATGGCCATTGACCAGAAGGCCTCTACCAGCAGGCTACAACCTGTAAAAAAGGAATGGGTCATCGGGGTGGCCCGGTGGCATATTCCCTGGGTAGGATATCTCTCACTGGCTGTACATTGATATCAACCGGCCTATTCCAATCTGGATTGGATAATGAGCGGGTCAGGTTTATAATCCTCCAGTGGTTTTAACCTATAATCTTCCATGAGCACTCCTTTGGTATCGCTCATCGGAACGCTCAATGATATTTCTTTGGTCCTGCCATAACGGCCTTTGCTTACCACCATAGCATTGATGATGCCCAGCATGTCCAGTTCTGAGATAAGGTCTGTGATCCTGCGCTGGGTGAGTATGTCAGAGCCGATGTCATTGCACATCTGCTTATAAATAGTGTAGGCTTCCCCTGTGGAAACATTGTTTTTCCTGATCTTACTGAGCAGAAGCACACTTAGCAGTACGAGTTTGGACTGGGTTGGAAGGGTCCTGACCACTTCAACAACTCTATCATTCTCAATCTTCTCCTGGGCAACCCTGACATGTTTTTCTTCAACTACTGGCGATTTTGTCCGCTCAGCTATCTCGCCAGACACGCGCAGGAGGTCTAACGCGCGTCTGGCATCTCCGTGTTCTTGAGCAGCAAAGGCAGCACACAAACGGATCACAGTTTCATCCAGCATATTACTCTTGAAAGCCATACCCGCCCTCTGTTCCAGAATATCATGTATCTGGTTTGCATCATATGGTGGAAAAATAATCTCTTCTTCACCAAGGGAACTCTTAACTCTGGGATCAAGGAATTCTGTAAATTTAAGGTCGTTAGAAATGCCGATCAGACTTATCCTGGCATTCTTCAGATCGCCATTTATCCTGGAAAGGTTATAGAGTACATCATCGCCTTTCCTGACAAGTTTGTCGATTTCATCCATTATAATTATTACAACCCGTTTTTCCTTATCAACAGTTTTTTTAAATTCTTCAAATACCTGATCAGTAGGCCACCCGGTCATTGGTACTTCTTTTCCAATATGTTTTGCCAATGTAGCCAGGAGCCTGTACTGGGTATCTACAATTTCACAGTTAACATATAACACTAAACATGCTGTTTCATGTGACTCACTTGTATTTTGCAGTTCCTGCCCCATAAATTTTACAACTGCTGTCTTACCTGTACCTGTTTTTCCATAAATAAGAATATTTGAGGGTGTGTCTCCCCGGATAGCCGGAACAAGCATACTGGCAAGTGTCTGGATCTGCTTATCCCTGTGAGGCAGATTATCAGGTGTGTAATTAGGTCTCAATACTTCTTTATTCTCAAAAATTTCAGTATTTTTAAGAAAGTCATCAAATATACCGTGTGTGGGCCTTTTTTCAGATGTTTTTGATTCTATTTCCGACATATAAATTTCACCACGTTTTTAAGATAAATGTAAGTAATCTACAATTCAAACAGTTTGAGTAATTTTGTAACACTTTTTAAACCCTCTCTGCAACCCTGAGTGGATATTCCATATGAAATATACCTTTTTATAGGTTCTGGTCAAGACCCCTTCATTTCAAGTAGAAAATGTAATCAATCATTATAAATTTACAAAAAACATTAACAATAGCCATTAAATTATAAATGTTTTCTCGGATGAGATTAATAATGATATAATAATTAAACGAAATTCTTGTATAACCCCTTAATTTCCACTGGAGATTATATAAACAAGAGGAACCGTATGATTTCCACTGGAGATTATAAAAATAGAATAAAAGGTATATGAATATTAATAAAAAATAAAAGCTTGTTGTTGACTTTAATTTGAATACATATATACTTTGTTATTTAATTTTTAACAACTATTTAATGAAAAAATAAAATACAAAAAAAAACAAAATTATCAATATGCGAAAAATGTAGAAAAACCATATTTTTTCCATATAAAAAACAGATATTTCCAGTGGAAATCAAAGGGTTGGGGATTCTGATATTATTGAGTAAAAAAAGAAAAAAAATTAAATGTTAATGTTTGTATTTCAGTCACTTACCGGAATAGTCTCAAGTTGTCCCGCAAGATTCCATATTAAAGTTCTTGTATGAAGGGGAAGATTCTGATCAGTGCTTATATCATCCAAAATCCTTATGCTAAGAGCTGCCCTGATAGACTGGGAATCTTCTTCTTTTAGTAATATAGTCCTAATCTCATCTGCAGATCGCCTGATATTCTTTGGAACCGAATCATCGCTAATTATACGCTCAATAACTTCTGTGCATTGCTTGATAATTTCATCTGGATTTATTGACATTCTTATCATCTCTTAACTTTTATTGAAAAAACCTTAATTAAACCTTAATAAAATAAATAATATTAATTTATTTTGCTTATATGTTGTATTTTAGTTTGCTAAATTATAAAAACTAGCGCTTATTTTAAGTGTTCATATTACTTATAGTGTTTGAAGTATTTCGGTGATAACATTGGAAAAGAGTAAAGAAGACATCAAGCTGGATAAAATAGGAAAATTACTTGAATTGGGCGGCACTATGCTGGCAAACCACTGTGAATGCGGAGCTCCTCTATTCAGGTACCACGGCAACGTAATATGTCCTATCTGTGATTCAAACTCAAAAGGAGCTATTGAATCCCAGGAAAAAATAGAAAAAACCAGTAAAAAACCTGGGGAAAATCCTCCCTTAATTTCAGATCAAGTAGAACAGAAGATTCAGAAGATCCGGATATCTGAAAAAACGACACCCTTAACTGGAAATCAACATTTTACTGAGGCTCAGCAGGTAACTGCACAGCCCACAGGAACCCCCTTAAATATATCTCAAGAGACTTATGAGTTTATCAACAATACAATTGTTAACAAAGTAGTCCAGCTCTGCCTGGACCTACAGCGCGAAACAGACCAGGGCAGGATTAAACAGCAAATGGAAGCTATTGAATCCGGCACAAGAGCCCTAAAGAATTTAAGGTAATACTTACTCACTGAAAAGATGATACTTATACACTGAAATGCACAAGCAGGTGGAATAAAAACATGAAAATAGTTGGAATATCGGGTAGTCCTAACAGCAAGGGTAATAACAGCAGGATGGTGGACCATTCACTGGCAATCGCAAAAGAGAATGGCTTTGATATTGAAAAAATATCCCTTGCCGATGTAAACATTTCTCCCTGCACGGATTGTGGAGTATGCAAAAACGAAAGATCATGCCCCATCGATGACGACATGGGAAGGATATATGAAATACTGGAATCAGCGGACGGGTTAATCGTATCCTCACCAGTATATTTCGGAACACTTTCAGGGCAGTTGAAGATGTTGTTCGACCGTACACTTCTGTTAAGGAGGAATGGATTTCTATTAAAGGACAAGATCGGTGCGGCCCTGGCTGTTGGTGGATCACGAAATGGCGGCCAGGAATATACTATCTGGTCCATCCATGCCTGGATGCATATCCATGGAATGATCGTGGTGGGAGACAACAATCATTTCGGGGGCATCGTACAAAAAGACGTAGATTCGGATGATGTTGGAATGAAGACAGTCGAAGATACAGTAAATAAATTATGCAGCACACTTGAGAAGTTTGCATCAACATAATCCAAATCAACACAAAACTGATGAAGAGGCATGGCTATGAACGAGATACTTGAGATAATTGAACAGGACCCTAAAAAAGACCCATCCGAGATAGCCCTGCTTACAGGGTATTCGGAAAAAGAGGTCCAAACACGCATCAAGGAACTTGAAGACAGCGGTATTATCCGGAAATATAAGGCAGTAATAGACTGGGACAGGGTCGGGGAAGAGTATGTCTATGCCATAATCGAGCTTAAGATCACACTGGGTGACAGGTCAGGATATGATACCATTGCCCATCGGATAGCCAGTTTCAATGAGGTCAGGTCCATACGTTTGATATCAGGGGATCATGACCTGTCATTAACAGTGAGGGGACAGTCCATGAAGGATGTGGCCTTTTTTGTTGCAGAGAAGATAGCGACACTTGACCAGGTGCAGAGTACTGTTACCCATTTCGTACTTAAGACCTACAAAGAGGACGGCGTACCCCTCTTCGAGCAGGAAAAATCCAGGCGGCTTGCCATATCGCCTTAGGTTTAAAGTGATAAGCTAATGACTTATGTAAAAAAGTTCCTCTCAGACAAAATAAAGACTGTTCCACCTTCAGGTATCAGGAAATACTTTGACATGGTCATAGGGATGGACGACGTCATCTCCCTGGGAGTGGGTGAGCCAGATTTCGTGACCCCGTGGCACATCAGGGAGGCATGTATATATTCATTGGAGAAGGGATTCACGTCATATACGTCAAATTCGGGTCTCATTGAACTCAGGGAGGCAATTTCGGATTCATTTCATAATGATTACGGGGTGGATTACAACCCAGAGGACCAGGTATTAGTGACCACAGGGGTCAGCGAAGCGGCAGACCTGGCCCTGCGTGCAGTGGTAAACCCAGGGGACGAAGTAATACTCCACGAGCCTTGTTATGTTTCCTACAAACCAAGTATTATATTATCCGGAGGCACACCCGTCCCTGTATCCACAACCAGGGACAATGAGTTCAGGGTGAGCGGTGAACAGATAGAAGCAGCCGTTACCGAAAGAACGAAAGCAATTATTCTTAGTTACCCTAATAACCCCACAGGAGCTGTAATGCAAAAGCAGGACCTGGAAGAGGTAGCCGATGTTGTGATGGAACATGACCTGCTTGTCATTTCCGATGAAGTCTATGACAAGCTCACCTATAACGGGAAACACACCTGCTTTTCATCCTTGAACGGTATGGAAGACCGCACTATACTACTAAACGGCCTGTCAAAGTCCCATGCCATGACCGGCCTGAGAGTGGGGTATGCAATGGGGCCGCCCGGGCTTATCAGTGCCATGTTACTCATTCACCAGTACACCATGCTGTGTGCACCTATCACAGCCCAGATGGGGGCCATAGAGGCACTGCAAAACGGCGAGGCCGAGATGCAGTCCATGGTAAGGGAGTATAACCGTCGCAGAAGGTTTTTTGTGACCGGACTGAACAAGCTGGGCCTGGACTGTTTCGAGCCCAGGGGGGCATTCTATGCTTTCCCCTCAGTCGAATCCACTGGAATGACCTCCTCACAGTTCGCAGAGGAACTTTTACACCAGCAGAAAGTGGCAGTGGTCCCGGGAGAGGTATTCGGGCAGTCCGGCGATGGGTTCCTGCGGTGTTCCTATGCTTCCAGCCTGGATGAACTGAAAACTGCGCTTGAAAAAATAGAAGAGTTCCTTTCATAAAATAAACGAGGAACTTTTCAGCCCTATCTGAAAAGCGACCAGGCGCCCGATAAGGACTTACCGCTACTGACTTGCCGATAAGAACTTGTTGCTAAGAGCTTGCTGAAAAAGTCCAACTCATCTGCCAAAGTCAATTTTTTCAATTTTCTCCAGTATAAAGGACAAATTCCTTACTACCAGGAATAATAATCCAAGGGTCAGGAACACCCACACCATAAACAGCCTGGCTGTGTACAGGGAGATAAACGAGCACAGCAGTGAAGCATAGATACCAATGTTCAGGAATATATTCATCTTCCGGACCGGGGTCATTTCCTTCATTTTTTCACTTCTGTATTACTATGGTCAATATATCCCCGTCCATTAATATATGTTCCAGGCCGGCCCGCTGTCCCGCATGTTTAGCAGATATGCCCCAGACCTGGGCATACCTGAACCTCTTTTTAAAATCGCGGTGGATATTATCACAAATATCACCCACATTCACACCACCCCTGACGATCATGGGCTCATCCAGGTCAGGGGGCTGACCCTGGGGTTTCATGAATATCCGGATGAATTTTAGCTGGTCGAAGATAGCATCCTTCAATGTATCCAGGTTCTCGTCCTGGTCTGCAGAAATAAGTAATGAATCAGGGAAACGGGCCCTGACATCAGATATATACTCATCATCGGCCAGGTCTACCTTGTTGATAACTGTCACAGCCCTGATATACCTGCGGTTGCCCAACAATGCGTCAATGAACTCGTCAATGCCCACCTGGTCACGGATAAGCACATCGGCATTGTGGATCTTGTATTCCTTTAGTATGGACAGGATGATATCCCTGTCAAGTTCAGTTTCAACAGTGGTATTGATACTGACACCACCCCTGAATTTCCTTATTACCTTCACGTCAGGTCTCTTTGTATTGACCCTGATACCGGCATCATACAACTCGTTTTTAAGTATTTCCATATGTCCGGTCTGGAATACGTCTATTAAAAACACTATCAGGTCAGCATTGCGGACCACTGATATGACTTCTTTTCCCCTGCCGCGACCCGATGCCGCACCCCTGACCAGTCCGGGCACGTCAAGAATCTGGATGGTGGCATCGTTATGGAACATTGTGCCAGGTATCACATCCAGTGTGGTGAATTCGTATGCCGCTATCTTGGATTGGGCTCCTGTCAACCTGTTCAGTAGTGTTGATTTACCCACTGACGGGTAGCCCACCAGTACTACGGTCGCATCTCCTGATTTACGGACCGAATACCCTTCACCGCCTCCTTTGGACGAGGCACGCTTTTGCACCTCTTCCTTCAGGCGGGACATTTTTGCTTTCAGTTTACCAATGTGGTGAGAGGTAGCCTTGTTGTAGGGGGTTTTGCGTATCTCGTCTTCTATGGCTGTGATTTCTTCGTCCAGGCTCATTTCGATTCTATAACCGCTGGTGTCAGCATTAACATTTTCCCAGTCTTGCCAGAAGAGGGTCAGTAACTCCTACATTTGAAAAAGCGCGTTTTCGTCTCATGCATGACTCGCATACGCCGCAGGGTAGTGGTCCGGCAGTGTAGCATGACCACGAGTATTCCATAGGTGCCTGTATCTTAAGCCCCAGCCTTACTATTCCTTCCTTATCAAGGTCCGCAAGGGGCGCGAATATGGTAGGATGGTTCATGGTGCCGTATTCCATAACCCTGTCAAACAGTTCAATGAACTCAGGTGTATTGTCAGGGAATGTGGCTCCCTCTTCGGCATCGAATCCCACCACGATATGTTCCAGTCCGTGCTCTTCTGCAAAGGCGGCGGCAATGGATAGAAATACCATGTTTCGCGCCGGAACCCAGACGCTACGGGCGCTCTCTTTAGATCTTTCCAGGTCGTCCAGGTCACTGGCAGACGGGGTGGGCAGTTCCTTTGTCCCGGTGAGGGTACCGCCAAAGTCCCTGTACCAGGGCAGGGGGATTACGTGGTGCTCACAGCCATATTTGCTGCAGATGGCTGCAGCGTTCTCGATCTCGATGGTGGCAGCCCGCTGCCCGTAGTCAAATGTGAGGCAGATTACGCTGCCAAAGGTGTCCAGGGCCTGCTTGAACGCTACTGTGGAGTCCAGGCCCGAGGATAGTAGTGCTATTGCGCCTGTCATTAGAGGAGAGTATTTGGTGCAATCCTTAAAAGGATTAGTATGTAACCAGCAAAGTTGCACTCATTCCATATCTGCAATATCGAAAGCCAGGAAATCAAGTTCTTCTTTATGCCCGATCTCTTTTGCGATCAGGCAGTAATGTTCTATCCACTTACCTTTCACTTTTACTGCTTTTTCTTTTAGTTTTCGCATTATGTGTTCTGCCTCATTTTTGGTAAGATTTTTCCATTTTACTTCACAAAACAGGATTTCACGAGTAGTTTTATTAAAACCGATCAAATCGATCTCAACATCTTTATCCCACCACCTGCCTATTTCTAAGAACCTGAACGGGAGTCCACCTTTCCTATCTTTCTTATCTTTTCCACTTTTCCCATCTTCTCCATCTTTTTTATTTATTGCAATAAGGAATTCCTTAGCCACACTTTCAAAAGCTGTACCAAAATAGGTATTGGAATCCTTCCTGACCAGTTCTCGTCCCATCTCAGGGTCTATTTCGAATGTTCCATAATTCTTATAGATAAACCTGAACCAAAAATTGAAGAAATTATCATTTAAAAAATATCTGCCGCTTCTTGCCTTTGTTTTTATCACAGGTTCTTCCTTTTTTACAATCTCGTAGTCATGGAGCAGTTCATGCAAGTATTTTGAGACAGTGGAAGCTTGTATGCCTGTATAATCTGATATGTCTTTAGGCGTTGCTTTGCCTGATGCAATGGCTTCGAGTATTGAAAAATAGCTCTTATGCTCAGTGCCGAACTCAAGTTTCAGTATGTTCATACCTTCTTCCATAAGTATCCTTGTGTCGATAAAGAGTTTTTTAAATGTCTTATCAGCATCTGGTGTGCCGAATTCTCCGGCAAGCAGTAAATATTTGGGCACGCCGCCGAGAATGAAGTAGAATTTCATTGCCTCTTTTGTATCCAGATCATAAAAACCGCGCAAAAATGTATGACTATCTGAAAAACAAAACGGCATAAGATTGTAAAGTAATGTAGCGCGTCCGAATAGAGGTTCTTTATCTCCCTGGAATATTCTTTTTATCATGCCCACGTATGAACCTATGACTATGAACATATGACGTGATTCCCTGTGATGTTCGTCCCAGTATTTCTGGAATTTCGAGAAGAATTGTGGATCTATTTTTCTAAAATTCTGGAACTCATCAAACACGATTATAATTTTGTCCTTGATTTTAAAGATAATATCAAAGAAATCATCCCAGCTGTCCAGCCTGGGCCTGAAATCCATTATCTTTTCAAGAGAACCTTCCAGGTCCTTTAAGAGAAGTTTTTCAGGTTTTATCTCAATAAAAAGATATATGCTTTTCTTGTTTTTGATAAATTCCTTAGCAAGCTCTGTTTTCCCAACACGGCGGCGTCCATAAAGTACTACAAGTGATGAGGACGGGGCGCGGTATAAATCTTCAAGGATTGACAGATCATGTGTGCGGTTGAAGAAGCTTACCATACAGTAACATACTGGCAAGTAAGTATATAAGGTTTGTTAATCACATGTAGAGTAAACAATCGGCAGTTCATATTCAAGATAATCTGAGAACAACATCACATTTCAATTCCATCAATCAATTCAAGAATTGTTAAATACTGCTTATGCCCCATCCCGAACCCGTTTGAAATCATTTCATTCAATTTATTTTTTGCTTCTTTTTTGGATAATTTGCCTTTTCTCACCATCATGAAAATTAAGTAGATTGTTCCATGGACCTGTACTTCCAGGATTTCTCCGGCTGTTCTTGCAATATCATCATCTATAATTGCCAAACCTTCCAGACTACTTGCAATGGACAGTACATCGATCTCTCCTTGATGTAGTTCAAGTTCCAGATGAACCGGGTTTATAGAGTGTTCTACATGTTTAACTATCAAAATTCCGTTGTTAACCAATTCTTCTGCAATTTGTGCATCGGCTTCTCCTATCTGTTTTCCTTTGGAAATGACCTCATTATATACACTCTCAGGAATTATGCATTCTTCACCCAGTTCGTGGAAAATCCAGTCCAGCCCTGATTTGCATAGATATATCAAAGGGGTTGAGTCGTATCCCCTTCAAATTAAATGGTAATTAATCATAGTGCTCTGAATTTTGAGACACAGATTACACTGATTACACAGATTGATTGTGGTTGTGAAAATCAGTGTAATCTGTGAAATCAGTGTCTGCATTAATCTTGCATTTGACCATACTTTTTTAAGTGGATACGTTGAGTCAAATATATAACTCATTGTGCAGAAGCCTCGAAGTCACTTAGGATACTCTTTTTTGAAATGTGAAGTGGTATTTCTTTTTCATTTAATATATCCAGCATTTCCCTGATTGAGATTCCTGCTATTTCTGCTGCCTTGCCAAGTGATACCTTTTTTTTTGTATACTTATCAAGGGCAAAGTCGATTAATTTTTGTTGAGCCCCGATATCTATCAAGTCGTTTACAACTGCAGCTTTATCTAAATGAAATTCAGAAGCAAGTAGATCTATTTTTTTTTCTATGTCTTTTGATGGAGTAATTGAAATTACAGACATGATACTATTTTTGATTTGAGGACTTAAAAAGATTTTCAAACATTTGACATGAACCTTTGTAGACTTTACGATGCATACAAACCGTATTTTGATGTGACCGCCTTCCTCCATAACTACCCGGAATATGCATTGAGATTTCCCACGCTGCCTTTGGCATTGTTTTTACCTGGGTTTTAGCTCAGCAATTCTGGTTATGTGCCTGCCCGGTTGTGCTTGTGGCTGTGCTATACCGGTGGCGGGCTTAAGTGCAACAAAAACAGGCATATAGCCCGCTTTATTTGGTGATTGTACAATCAGCAGAATGAGTCAATGGGTCATAATCGGATATCCTGGAATTGAACAGGTACTGCTGTGCATATCCGGCATATTGCCCGAAATAACTGCGGGCGAATTCACTGATGGCCTCGCCTCTTTTGCTTTTCGCCCCCTCAATGAAAGACCCGTAGTGTTCCTCCATGACCGAGAGGATATGGGTGTCCACTGGAAAGGCCTCCATCTTATCATAGGCGAACAGCAGTACACAATCGGCAATCTTTGGACCTATGCCACGCATCCCCATCAACAACTCCCTGGCCTCTTCATATTCAAGCTCAAAGGGGGCTTCCAGGTCAAGTTCCCCACTGTCCACCTTCCTTGCAACCTCCAGTATATTTGCACTTCTAAATCCCAGTCTAGTCTCCCTGAGCCGTTTTTCGGTAGTCCGGGCCAGCACTTCGGCAGTGGGAAACGAAAAATCCCGGCCCAGGTCATCGCCGTACTGCCTACACAGGTTGGAAATGGAATTCTTGATGTTAGGGATGGAATTGCGGCTTGAGGCCATGTAGGATATGAGGCATTCCCAGGGTTGTTGCCTTATCAGCCGCAGCCCCCTGAAACGCCTTATCAGGTCGTCCATTACCGGGTCGGTGTTTATCCGGCTGTATATCCCCGGCATATCGTCATCCAGCCTGAAATACCGTACAATGCTGTCCCTGTCCAGGCCGCTGTCAACCACCAGGTCATTACCATCCTGCCTTGCCCGTACAATATGGTCCAGGACCACGCCGGTCCACCATTTATCGCTGTGCTGCCACCTGAATACCTGTCCGCAGTCCAGTGTGCTGTCAAGGTCGAAGTCTTTGGTCAGGATACGCATGATCGGGGAATTGTTCCATTACGGGATAATCATTTTCTCAATATAGGTGCACGGAATTATACAGTCTGTGTGGTTATAATAATTCCCTATTTTACCAGGTTTGTCTGCCACTTAAACCAAATTTTACATATTATCAGGTCTAAGTTAGTGACAGATGGAACTCAATACCATACTGTTCATTAAACGTAAGTTCCAGGAACATTACAGGAAAGAGCCGCCTGAGCCGCCGCCGGATCTTAAGAAACGGGAATGGGGATTTTTAATGCTTGACCCGGATTCAGGTATGCGGCGGCATAAAGCATTTATAAGCGTTGGTGAAATGCAGGAATATATCCAGGCCATGGTCCCGGCCCATGTGTACCATTCGGCTGCTTACTACCAGCATCCTGGTGCCCCTACCATGAAGGAAAAGAACTGGGAGGGCGCAGACCTGATATTCGATATCGATGCCGACCACCTGCCTGTGAAGACGGATTCCATCAAGGTCATGCTTGATGCTGCAAAGCAGGAGATCATCAAACTGACCGGGTTTTTGATGGATGATTTCGGGTTTGGTGAGGAGAGCCTCCACATTGCCTTTTCAGGAGGCAGGGGATATCATGTTCATGTAAGGGACCCGAGGGTACTGTCCCTTGACAGCGCCCAGCGCAGGGAGATCGTGGATTACCTGAGCGGTACCGGTCTTGACATGGACCACATTTTCAAGAAAAAATATGTGGAAGGTGATGATAAGAAATCAAAGATACTGGTATTTCCCTCCGAATCCCATGGCGGGTGGGGCAGGCTGGTGAACCGCAAATTGATCAGGTACCTGCAGGAACTGACTGGTGATGAGAATCCTGCAAAGAGACTCATGGAATTTGACAGGATCGGGAAAAAGACAGCACAAAAGATAATTGATACTGTTAATGATCCTGCTCACCTCGAACTTTTAAGGATGGGGAATTTTGGTGCATTGAGCTCAATCCCTGCAGGTTTCTGGGAAACTGCCTTGCAGCAGGTCATACCACATATAGGTGTCCATATCGACGAACCTGTAACAGCCGACATAAAACGCCTGATAAGAGCGGCATCGTCCCTGCACGGAAAATCGGGCATGAAGGTAATATCGCTGAGTGTGGATGAACTGCACAGGTTCGAACCCCTGGTGGATGCTGTGGTGTTCGGGGATAATGAGATAAAGATAAATGTCACCAAGCCTACTACAGTTGAGATGATGGATGAGCAATTCGAAGTGGAGGAAGGAGCTAATGTACTGCCCGAATATGCGGCCATCTACATGATGTGTAAGGGTGCTGCCGAATATATGGGGGGAGTGAGATGAAATTCGAAGACCTTGTCCGTGTCCTGGAGGAAGAGAAAAAACCCACCATGTCGAGGATAGCTCCTGGTTTCTACTCAGCAGTACAGGAATATATCAGGGAGCTGGAAGAAGCAGACCGGAAAATATCCAGGAGACATTCCGAGGAAAGTATCATGATCCAGTATGAACTGAAGAATGCTTTGTCAACGGTTGATAAGATATTCAGCAGGCGTACACGGAAGATTATTAAAATGGCTTCTGGCAAGGCTTTTTCAAAAAATCCTACCAATGTCGCCCATGATATTGAGAATATGACCCCGGAGGAGAGGCATGTATATCAACAGGTATTGGACGCAATCCTCTCAGGCAAGAAAAATACCATAGAACCCATCCTTGGCATATTAACTGAAAATGAACCAGACATAAAATCTGACATTAAACCTGACATTAAACCTGAGATTAAACCTGAGATTAAACCTGACATTAAATCTGACATTAAATCTGACATTAAACCCGACATAAAATCTGACATTAAACCCGACATAAAATCTGACATTAAACCCCACATTAAATCCGACATCATAACACAAGTGCAGCATACTGATGAACATCTGGTTCCGGCAGGCGGTGTCGGCCATAAAGCGTCTGGAGCGATACCGACTGATACAGGGACGACACCAGGAGTACCGGATCAAGAACCGAAAGATGAAAAACAGGATATATCGGAGGTATCGGCAGCCGATAATACATCTGGAACTGAAAATTCATCCCCTCAAAAAACCGAAACACAGGTTACCTCTCCATCCCTTCATAAAGAAGAAATGGGCAGGGACTCAGATGAAAAAGGCAAAAAGGATTTAAATAAAGAATACATTGTTGTGCGATTACTAAAGGACATCCCAAAATTCAGGGGTGCTGATGGACGCAACTATAGACTGGGTGCCCAGGACGTGGCTGTTTTACCTAAAGTAAATGCGAAACCCCTCATAAAACGTAAGGTAGCGGTACAGATAGAAAGTACTTGACAATAATCATAATAAATAATATCACTCACAAAGGATGCAAATAATATGAAGATGCCAACAAAGTTCAGGACGCACTGCCCATTTTGCAAGACCCACACAGAGCATAAAGTAGAAAGGGTCAAGAAAGGTAAGGCATCGTCAATGACGAGAATTACAAGACAGAAACACAGACATCAGGGAATAGGAAATACAGGCAAATTCTCAAAGGTGCCCGGCGGCGACAAGCCGACAAAGAAAGTGGCACTGAGGTACAGGTGCACCGTATGCAAGAAAGCATACCAGAAGAAATGTTTCAGAGCCGGTAAGTTCGAACTTACGGGGTGAATGCAAAAATGTTACAAGAACCCAAAAGCAGATTTCTTAAAGTCAAGTGCAATGATTGTGACAACGAACAGGTGATTTTTGGCAGTGCCAGCAGCATTATTGTCTGCCAAGTATGCGGCCGCACACTTGCAGAACCCACAGGCGGAAAGGGAATAATCAAGACACAGATACTTGAAGTACTGGAATAGATACACTAAAAATCGATATCGGAGATAAATATGGAACGAAAAGGCTGGCCTGAAGAGGATGAACTGGTTGTCTGCTCAGTAAAGCAGGTAAAGGATTTCGGTGCATTTACCGAACTTGACGAATACGGCCAAAAAGAAGGCCTGATCCATATCTCTGAAGTGGCTGCCGGTTGGGTCAAATACATCAGGGACCATGTGAGAGAGGGGCAAAAGATCGTCTGTAAGGTCCTGAATGTTGAACCTGATAAGCATCATATCGACCTGTCTTTGAAGGATGTTAATGAACACCAGCGACGGGAAAAGATACATGATTGGAAGAATGAGCAAAAGGCTGAAAATTGGATAAATTATGTAGCCGAGGTCACCAAAACCGGTCCTGAAAAACTGGAAGAGCTTATTGACCAGCTCTATGAAATTTATGACAGCGTATATGCAGCCTTTGAAGAAGGTATGCAAAGCGGGGCAGATGCATTGGTAGATGAAGGGGTGAATCGTGAACAGGCCGAAGCCATCAGCAATGTGGGAATTGAAAATATTAAAATTCCGTATGTAGAGATCACAGGATACATGGATCTGTCATGCCCGGCACCTGATGGCGTGGATGCTATTAACAAATCACTTAAATCTGCTGCCAAGATCAAAGTGGATGAAGACGTGAAAGTTGATGTCAGCTACCTGGGTGCCCCGAGATACAGAATACATATTACAGCTCCTGATTACAAAAAAGCCGAGAATGTACTCAAACAATCGGCAGATGCAGCTATAAAGGTTATCAAGAATGCCAAGGGTACAGGCTCATTCCACAGACATAATGAAGCCAAGGCCTGAAGGATTATTATGGGTCAACATATTAAATACTGTACCGGATGCGCCAATTATACGCTAAAAGACAAGTGCCCATCCTGCAGCGGTATAACTATTAACCCGAAACCTGCCCGGTTCTCACCGGAAGACAGGTACGGTCGATACAGACGATTGATGAAAAGCCAGTTAAAAGAGAGCTAAATGCAAATGAAAGAAACAATTGTAAAGATTTTAAAAAAAGTCGAACTGGAAGACCCCATTCTGATCGAAGGTCTGCCAGGTGTGGGCCATGTGGGCAAACTGGTAGCTGAACAGGTAGTCGAAGAACTTGAAACTGAGAAGATCGTGGAGATATATTCTCCCCATTTTCCTCCACAAGTTATTGTAAAAGATGATTTTTCAGTTGAACTTGTAAAAAATGAATTCTATGCGCACAAATCAGATACCCATAATGACCTGCTGATCGTGGTGGGAGACCATCAGAGCGTTACCAATGAAGGACATTATGAAATCTCTGATATCATCCTGAACATAGCAACAGAGTACAACGTTAAGCGTATCTATACCCTTGGTGGCTATGGCACAGGACAGCTTACTGAAAGCGAATCCGTGCTGGGTGCAGTGAACAATACCGACCTGATCGAGGAACTTAAAGAGTTTGGTGTGGAATTCAAGGACAACGAGCCTGCAGGCGGAATAGTAGGCGTGTCGGGCCTGCTTCTGGGTTTGAGTAAATTAAGGGGCATTGATGCCGCTTGTCTTATGGGTACTACTTCAGGTTATCTTGTAGACCCGAAAAGTGCCCAGGCAGTACTGACCGTGCTTAGTTCTATCCTGGATATGCAGGTCGATACCCAAAGCCTGGAGGAAAGAGCCAAGGACATGGAACGTATAATGGCAAAGATCCTTGAAATGGAACAGATGCAGGGACCACGTGATATTGGTGCAGACGAAGACCTGCGGTATATCGGTTAACAAAAAAAGTAAAAATGTTAGGAGGCCGTCCCCCCAAAAACGGCCGCTCTTTCATTCACTTGATCCTGATATTTTCCTGGTATCTCCCTTTTACATATTATTGAATATATAATATTATATTTGACAGATATATAATATTACATTTAGTAGGTATAATACTCATCAATATTCGTCTTCAATTTTTTGCCTTCCCTGAGCCCTATTTTCAACGCCTTTTCATTTATGGGTAGCAGATCCGCCCTTATGCGCTCTTTCAGAGCTTCCTTTAACGACACCGGTCTTACGATATCAGTAAGGGCTATTATGCTTCCCAGTGCAATCACATTGGCAGTAACGACCACACCTGTCTTTGTGGCCAGTTTTGTAAAGGGGATGCTGTAATGTTTGATAGGGGGATGGTGCATGACCAGGGTAGAATCCAGTATTAAAATACCATCATCCTTCAATTCAGGGACAAATTTATTGCATGATTCCTGGTTCATAGCCAGTACAACATCCATTTTTTCAGGTATGGGATAATCGATGGGCTTACTACTGATGATCAGGTTTGACCTGCTGGCACCACCCCTGGCTTCAGGGCCATAACTACTGGTCATTGTCACGTTCTTTCCGTCCCTGACTGCTGCATGTGCCAGCAGCGCGCCACCCAGGATAAGACCCTGGCCACCCGAACCTGATAAGCATAAATGGTGCCGCGTCATAGCCTGTCACCACCTGCCTTTTTAACGATCTTGCTGTATCTTTCCAGGTAATCAGGTTCATCCAGGTCTACAAGAATACCGACAGGGAACTGCTCACCTACTTCCCTTGGCGGTATCTTCTTAAATGCCGGGTTAGAGACAGAATTATCCTTATACCACATCATCATGTCCACCGGACTGCCTTTTTTATTGCGCCTGCCATACTGTACCGGGCATTGGGACATGGCTTCTACTACGCTGAAACCTTTCTTGGCGATGGCCCTGGACAGCATGGCATCCAGCATCTTGGCATGGTATGTAGTTGACCGTGCCACAAAGGATGCACCACAGGCCTCCACCAGTTTACATATGTCGAATGGCTTTTCTATGCTGCCGTACTGGGCGGTACTGGCCTTGTGTTCCATGGGCGTGGTAGGGGAGTACTGACCCCCGGTCATGCCGTAGATGTTGTTGTTGACAATAAGGGCGGTCAGGTCTATATTTCGGCGGCAGGAATGTATCAGGTGGTTGCCGCCAATGGCAGTGGCATCACCATCCCCCATGACCACGATAATGTTAAGTTCCGGGTTTGCCAGCTTGATGCCTGTGGCAAAAGACAGTGCCCGGCCATGGGTAGTATGAAGAGTATTAAAGTCCAGGTAAGTACTCATCCTGCCTGAACAGCCTATTCCGCTGACAAGCACGATCTCGTCCTTGGTAAACCCTGTCTTTTCAATAGCCCTGACAAGTGCACCCATGACTATGCCTATACCGCAGCCCGGGCACCATACATGAGGGAATGTCTTATCAGGCCGCAGGTACTTGTACATGGTCTCTGAAGTACGTATCATAATGCTGCACCCTCTATCTTTTCCATGATCTGGGCCGGGGTTATCAGTTCTCCATCCACCCTGGTGACCCGCACAGCTCTTTTGGGGCAGGATTTCAGCACTTCGCCGTAGACCTGCCCGTAGTTCAACTCTGGCACAACGAACATCTTTACCCTTTTACTGATGTTCTCCAGATGGAACCTGGGGAACGGCCACAGGGTTATGGGTCTGAGCAATCCGACCTTTAGCCCCTCGTTTCTGGCAATATTCACGGCCTCACGGGCAGAGCGGGCTACACTTCCGTGTGCGACGATACAGATGTCGGCATCTTCAAGCATATAATCCTCGATCCTGATAATATCGTGCAAATTGTTCTTGATCTTGTAGATGAGTTTGTCCAGACACTGTTCCACTTCCTCGTGAACCAGTGTGGGAAAGCCTGATTTGTCATGAACCATTCCAGTCACGTGGTACCTGTATCCCTCACCGAATGGTGCCAGTGGTACTATCTCACCACCAGGCAGGTTATCGTAAGGATTGTACCAATCCGGTGGTACAGAGGGTTCAGGTCTGTCAATAACCTCAATTTTTTCAGGTAACTGGACATTTTCCCACATATGACCGACTAACCCATCCATGAGCATGATCACTGGACTGCGATATTTCTCAGCCAGGTTAAACGCATGGATTGTGAGGGTATAGCATTCCAGCACTGATTGGGGTGATAATACAATGATGGGATGGGGGCCGTGGGTACCCCAGCGGCTCTGCATCACATCACCCTGGCTGGGCCTGGTGGGCATCCCGGTACTTGGCCCCCCCCTCATTACATTTACTAATACGCAGGGTATCTCTGCCATTGATGCGAAACCCAGGTTTTCCTGCATTAGCGAGAATCCGGGGCCGCTGGTGGCGGTCATGGATTTGACTCCGGCCAGTGATGCACCGATAATGGCACCCATACTGGATATCTCATCCTCCATTTGTATGAACGTGCCACCCACTTTGGGCAGTTCAACTGAGAGGAATTCGGCGATCTCTGTGCTGGGTGTGATGGGGTATCCGGCAAATAACCTCATCCCCGCAGCCAGTGCCCCCATTGCACAGGCTTCATTGCCATGTAGTAGTAGATCATTATGTCTCTTCATGCTCTACCTCCTTCACGTCCGGATTCTTTTTCACTGTAATTGCATAGTCGGGACAGTGGATATCACACAGGCCGCATAGGATACAATCCCATGGCCTGGCTGCATAAGGATATCCGTTCTTGCCGCTCTCCAGTACATTTTTAGGACAGATGGCTATGCAGATGCCACATTTCTTGCACCATCTTGAAAAGATATGTATGGGGTCGTCATTTTTCTGTTTCATCCTGATAAACTTCCATCTTTATTCGGATATGAATTTAAACAATATGTCAGTGTTTGGGAAATATAAATAATATTCGATAAGAGTAAGCTACCTTAATGGGAAATATTCTGGATATAGTAAATATAACATCTTTTGTTAATGGTGCCACCAATATGTAGCATAATATGAATAAAGTAACATTGCATAATTTTACTTACTGTTCCATCCACTGAGAATATCCACATCTTTTAATATTTTTACACTTACCACACCGCCGATCACCAGATTCAAGTAGTAAGTGATTAACCGCCATGCTGCCACCACTACCCCCAATATGGAAACCGGGACCAATATCCCGAAAAGTGCGGCCCCGCCAAGTTCTGCGATCCCGCTGGCTCCTGGTGTAATCGGTACTATCATGATAAATGTCAGGAACACCTGTACCGCCATAGCCACCATTATAGATGGCGGCTGGTTCAATCCCAACAGGATCAGCGGCAATACCATGAATTCCACTATCCAGTACATCATGGTACATATACACCCGAAAAACAAACCCTGCTTGCCTGTTCTCATAAGTGCCCACAGGCTGTTATGGAAATTCAATAATTCTTTATCAATGAACTCTATCAGGTGTTCTGTCCTGTCAAATCTTCCAACTTTATGTAGACCACGGGTTATAAGTGATGAAAGCCAGTCTATGAATGTCGGGTTCAACAGGCCGCCAATAGCCGCAAACACCATTATAAGGACAAATAACTCTGCAACGATTATTGCCAGGTCCATCTCCCAGCTTATCAGTGAACCACTTAACACCCACAGCGCAAACGGAGTGGCAATTAAAAGCAGCAGGGCATCCAGTACACGCTCACCAATAACCACAGCCGAGGCATCGCCCACCGGTACATTTGCATTGCGGTTCAGCATATGTATCCTTACAGGTTCACCGCCTGCCATTGATGGTGTCACTGATGCGGCGAACAGGTTTGCTATTACAATCTCAGTAGCATCTTTGACCCCTATCCTGTATCCCAGGGCCTCAGTCATCACTTTCATACGCAGCCCCCATATGATGTAAGAAAATATATGCAGGGCAACAGCAGCAAGAAGATATACTGGTTCCATTCTCTGCAGGATGGGCAGGGTATCCGGGCCTATGGTAAAAACTGTGACCAGTACCAGAACGATGATACTTATTATTAATGAGATGATAAACAGTTTTTTCAGTCGTTCCATATTGCCATTGAGAGATAATTATTATATTATATATACCTTGATAGCTTCCATAAACTGTTGAACAACGAAGAAGTTAACATACCCTGATGAAGTGAAAAAACTTTATCATCAATTGTTGCAAGCTATATATGTGTGGATAAAAATTATTTCCTCGATCATTGTAAAAATTCAGTAAAATCACAGTGCATCCGATGAAAAATGAAAGCCACAGAGAGCACAGAGAGCACAGAGAGGAAAAACTCTGTGCTCTCGTGTCCTCTGTGGCAAAAAAAAGCTAAAATCAATTTAGTATGGTGGTTTTTTGTACTGCAACGTTTGATGTTATGAAATGACACGCCCTAATGAAATAACAAAACCTGATGAAGTGATATATTGGTCTCAATAATCCTGCCCACCAAAAATGAAGAGTCCTGCATAGGTCCCACCATTACCAGGATCAACGAGATATGTCACAATCCCAGGATAGTCGTAGTTGATGGCAATTCCACGGACAGGACAGTTGAGATTGCAAAGAAGTACGGCGTAGAGGTTATATTTGACCACGGTCTTGGCAAAGGCGAAGCCTTGAGATGTGCATTTGACCATGTGCAGGATGATGTGGTGTTTTTGGATGTGGACGGCACGTATCCGCTGGAACTAATCCCTGATTTTATTGAGGCACTTGCCGAATATGACCTGGTGGTAGGTGAAAGGGTAAGGTTTGACGGTGATGCACTGCCAAAGTTATTCCTGGTAGGTGATGCCCTGTCCAGGGGATTGTTCAGGCTGCTTTATTCATCAAGGGTGGATAACCTTTCAGGACTAAGAGGTCTCAAGAGGCAAGCCATACAGGAAATGTCACTGGAATCTGATGATTTCGGGATAGAGACTGAGATAACAGGCAAAGCTGTGCGTCTGGGGCTTAAGATCAAGAAGATACCCATAACCTATACGGCCCGCACCGGCAATTCCAAGTTCAGGCCAATACAAGATGGCATTATCGTACTAAAGGCCATGTTCAGGTACAGGTTCAAGGACCTTTCATGAATTATTGATTTTGGCTGTTATTGTCGTTATACTCAGGGTTTAGCTGGTCTTCGGTAATACTGGTCCCTTCAGGTATGACAAGTTCCGGCCACAGGACAACATTAGAATGAACTGTGACATTATCCCTGATCACATCCCTTGGTCCGATCACAGTTCCAGTCTCCAGGATGCAGTTGTTCCCTATCTTTGTGTTATTGTCAATGATGGCTCCTGAAACACAGGTATTCCTGCCTATTTCCACGTCATCGAACACAATGGCAGACAATAATCTGGCACCGTCCTTGATCACACAGTTCGAGCCTATTGATGTATAGGGTCCGATAAGTACCTGGTTACCGATCGTAGTGTTCTCCCCGATCATGATCGGACCCACAAGGGCAGAATCGGAACCTACCGATACCCCGTTATCCACATTAACCGGTCCGGTCACGCTTGCGTCCTTAATGTTGAAATGGCCTTTGATTATTGTGCCTGGCAGTTTCTCAAGTTTCCACTTACAGGCCTGCCTGTATGCTCCTGCATTGCCGATATCGGTCCAGTGACCCCTGACTAGGTATCCATTTATACGTTCACCCTGCTCCATCATCTTTGGGAACAGGTTCCTGGCAAAATCGAAAAATGTATTTTGTGGAATCATTTCAAGTATGGCTGGGTCGCAAACATATATTCCTGTACTTGCAAGATTACTGAATATCTCTCCGGTACATGGTTTTTCTGCAAACCTGTGTATCTCATTAAACACGTCCATATCTGCAATACCATAATCCTTCGGGTCTTCAATAGGCAGGAGTGCGATTGTTACCTTTGCAGCAGTTTTTTCATGGAAGCGGTAGAACTCGCGAAGGTCCAGGTCCATTACATGATCCCCGCCGATCACAATGAAGGGTTCGCCTTTTAACAGGGACTCTGCATTCTTGATACTGCCTGCAGTTCCGAGTTTGATGGGGTCCCGTACATATTCGATATGAACCCCGAATAACCGTCCATCTCCCAGTGCATCTTCAATCTCATTGCCCAGGTAACCTATTGTGATAACTATCTCATTGAATCCTTCTGTAACCAGGTGTTCCACAAGGTGTACCACTGAGGGTTTATTCAGTATGGGTATTGTAGGTTTAGGACGGTCAAAAGTCAGTGGGCGAAGGCGTGTGCCCTCACCGCCACACATAATACAGGCCTTCATTTTTTCACCGGGTTTTATATAGAAATGAGACTATATATCATTACCGATTTTTATAATAAGATAGACTTCCACGCTCAGTACTTCCAGATGAGTTTCGCGATGCTTCGGTGCACTACATAGATATTGGGGCCGATGCTCAGATACATCATTGGACAATTGCCGGTGATGAACTGCCGTTCAGATACATCCGGCAGGGTCCCCCAGGGTTTGGTTGATAGATCGACAGCTAGGACCGTTTTTTCCTGCTTTTTACGAGACTTTTTATTATTTTCTGGGACGATTCGAAAAACCGCAGAGAGCGCAGAGGAACGCAGAGTAAAATAACGACCCTCTGCGCCTCTCTGCGTCCTCAGCGGTGAATCTTTGTTACCACGATCCATTTATCCAGAATAAATTAAAAATTCACAAAAATACCAGCTGAATCAGACACTATATATTTCTTCGCTGTGAGCGTCCGAACATCTCAAGCACTTTTATTTTTTCCCTGCTGCTGGTAAACTGGTTCTCCAAAAATCGCTGTTTCGAATCATTCCAGAGTTTTCTAAAATCATACATATATTCAGAAATGTCCAGCCTGTCCCCAAAGACAACTTTATAGTTCTGCATAAGAGACGCTTTTATTTGAAGCGGTAGTAACTCAAATATTTTGAGGTCATAACCCTCTGGCACTTTCCCGAGCATTTCGGTCCATATCTCTATGCACCTGGTTCTATCCCTTTCCTTTGTTAATACAGCGATATCGATATCTGAGCGACTATCAGCTTTTTTGCTGGCATATGAACCGAAAACAACAACTTCATAGTCCATAAGTAAATGCAGGTCAACTCTGATCTCTTGAAGGTCTTTCATTTTCATGCAAGTTCACCTTCAATAATCTCAATAAAATTGCGCAAAATTTCTTTGATATTTTCAAGGTTCTGTAACACAAGTTGAGCATCAACACTACCATATTTATGGACAATTGCATTCCTCATTCCATTGAGTTTTCTAAGGTCATCTGCCAGATTGATATCAATTATTTCGTTTTTACATAGAATCTCAATATTATTATAATCTTCACTGACATCAATTCCAATATCCCTCACCAGCATGGCAGCCATATCCATTGCAGCATCAATGCTGGTCTGTACTCTATACAGTATCCCATCCACTACAAGGTCATCAACCACTGAAGCAGTGTCAGGAAGTGCGTACATCTTCTCAAGAATATATCCAACTTTGGAACGGTATCTTCGTTTGCGCTCTTCATCAAATTTCATTGTATTACTCTCAATTCAATCTGGTATTGTTATTTAAGTAAGATTAACTTATAAACTATCTGTCTGGTCATTATCCACGCACTGGCATACTATCCTTGAATGGTCTACATCCGGCATGACAATGAACTGGAGAAGACGAAAGCCCGGGTTGTTGTTGCGGTTGCCAGGGTCGTTGTTGTGCGGGTTTTTTAATCATATCTATGCATATTGCATAGAAATCATTAAAATTCTTGCAATATAGGTTATTTTTGATTCGATTTTAAATGCTTCCATTTGAACCAAAACTCCAGGTCAAAATAAGAACCCGCAACACCAATAGCCTATAAATGCAGTAAGACCATCACTACCATCCGAGGTTTACCCATGACAATGCTCTCAAAACAAGAACTTACCGCAGCACTTAACACCAAGGCGCCCCTGGTGGAACAAATGATCGACCCCGCCGTCCAGACCCAGCCCAACGGTGTTGAAATGACCCTGCAAAGCGTCCACAGCCTGCAAGGCCCGGGCTCAGTGGCCTTTGATAACAGCGAGCGGCAGTTGCCGGACACAGAACCCCTGGAATTCGACAGCGACGGTTGGCTGCACCTCGGACCTGGCATATACAAGATCATCTACAATGAAGTAGTGAACATACCCGATGGCCTGGCCGCCATTGCCAGGGCCCGCTCAAGCCTGCTGCGCTGCGGTGTTGCGCTGGAGACCGCTGTATGGGATGCCGGGTACAGCGGGCGAAGCGAGAGCCTGCTGGTAGTGCACAACCCTGCGGGTTTCAGGCTCAAGAGAGATGCCAGGGTGGTACAGCTAATCTTTTTCAGGCTCAGCAGTGATGTCAGCGAAGGCTACAGCGGTATATACCAGAATGAAAACAAATAAGGGGGCAGGTCCGGTCACGACCGTCTTCGAATAACCAGCCCTGCCGTGACCAGCATCAAGAAACAAAACACAATACCAAGTGAGGGCGAGCCGTATTTAGGAATATCCCCTAATCCGCTGGTACCAGATGTCTTGCTAACCAACGGGTCCTTTGTCTTGATAATATAGACATCACCGCCGAACCCTGTAGATTTGGTCTGGCCTGCAGCAGTGAACCCGCCTTTTGAATTCTGGATAGCGCAATATCCAAAATCGTCATTTTCACCACCAAATACCTGGCTCCACTGCTCATTACCATTACTGTCAAGTTTCAGGAGATACAAATCATAGGCACCATACGTGTACTGGTTGGTCTTGCCTGCCAGTATATATCCACCATCAGATGTCTTACTGATGGATTGTGCCACCTCTTCAGTATTCTTTCCTCCAAAAGTTTTCTCCCATACCAGATCTCCGTCCAGGTCAACTTTCACCACATACATGTCAGATGATTCCCCATGTGATTTTGTAAAGCCCGCCACAACATAGCCGTCCCTGTGCTGTTCAAGCGAAAATGCCTGGTCGTCACTACCACCGCCGAAATCCCTGCTCCATTCCACATTTCCGCCGGAATCGGTTTTTACAATATACACCTTATAGCTGCCGTCAGTAGTCGAACGTGTATGTCCTGCAACGATATATCCGTGATCAGGAGTCTGCTGGATATCGTACGCCCCGTCCTCCAGGCCGCCGCCAATGGTCTTATCCCATTCTTTATTGCCGCTTGGATCCAGTTTGATAAGATACATATCCCCTTCCAGGATATTTTGCCATGACTGGCCTGCCGCCATATAACCGCCATCCTCTGTCTGGATTATAGTTTCACACATATCGGTCTGGCTGCCGCCATACTTTTTTTCCCACTGGACTTCACCTGAAGAATCCAGCTTGATAATATAATAATCAATTACACCCACATTGAAGGACCTGGTCCCTCCCCCAATTATGTATCCCCCGTCTGAGGTCTGTCGTATGGATTTTGCGTAATCCTCTTTTATATCTCCGTAATTATTTTCCCATTCCACTCCACCTGTTTGATTGAGTTTTACCACGTACACATCATCACTGGAACTTTTAGAAGCAGTCATACCGGTAGCGATATAACCGCCGTCGGATGTCTGGATAATGTCATTAATAATTTCCTCACGGTTCCCACCCAGGCTCACGATCCAGTCAGCCTCAGGAGCCTGGTTTGCAGATACAATGAACGGTACAAATAACAAAAGAGAAATGAAAATGACAATGATCGTTTTCCAATTCATGAGCCTATCACCCTTATATGGTTTATAGTTAAGAACCTAATATTGATACTAATGTCTTAACGTTTTAATCTTCAGACCATATAAATTTTTCCACAGAGGATTCAGAGAAATATTGTTTAGTTTTTAATTGTATAGGAAAGTATAAACGCATTTCGATATCGGTATAGGTGATTTTCTTAGTTTCAATCAAATTTTTTGACAGGATTTACAGGATTGGATCGTATCCTGTCAATCCTGTTCATCCTGTCTGAAATTTACATTTTCTCGACCACTATTGCTTCAATCTTTCAACAATCCGGCGCTTTTTATCAATAGCTTCCAGGGCAGCCTTATCAATCTTATCACACATTTGTTTAAAGTCCATGGGCTCATCCTCGCCTACCAGTTTTTTTATCGGTGTGTATGCAGACTCCCTGAACCTGGGAGAAAAGTCCACAATTTCCCCATTGATCTCAATTCTGGCACCTGAACCCTCCACGACCTCTCCTATCACATCTGCCGCAATGTCCTTTGACCTGAGTACCCCAATGATGTCATCTGCAGCACCGGGCGGTGCAATGATGAGAAGTGCATCCAGGGATACACCCAGGTAATCTATCTCCAGTTCTTCCAGCATAGACAGCACTGAATCGTTTACCAGCGGCCGGATACGGTCTTCCTTAAACACAAGTTCTACTCCCGCGGTCCGGGAAATCTCCTTTGCATCACCCCGCACACCACCGTTTGTCACATCGGTCATGGCATGGATACGTTCCAGCAATCCGGCATCCATGATGGCCTCACATGCCTCGATGAACTTGATATTGATGGTCTCTTCCACAATATCATGTCTATCATAATACAGAGCAGTGGTGGAGATGGTGCCTCCGCCCGCCCCTTCTGTCATCAGTACCAGATCACCGGGCTCTGCTAATATCCTGGCAGAGATGGTCCGGGTTATACCCACTGCACCAACACCGCCTGTCATACGTTCACCTATGACCATGTCCCCGCCAATGCGCAGGGTGCTGCCTGTTATCAATGGCACACCTGTTAGTTCGGCCACTGCCGTAATACCTGCAATGTGGTCGAATATCCTGCCCACGTCCCCGTCATCTGCCAGATGAATGTCGGACAGCATGGCCAGTGGCCTGGCCCCCATTGCATAGATATCCCGAAGCGCCGCCCTTGCCACATGGAATCCTGCCAGGAAAGGGTAATCACTGAGCCTGCTGTGGATGCCGTCCACTGTCAGCACAACGTACTCACCGCTGCCTGCCCTGACCACGCCTGAATCGTCCAGGTGTGAGGAATCCACTTCAGCTGTTGTCTTGCCTATCACCCTGGCTATTTGCTCATGGGTATAGAAATCCCCTGCACCCCGGCTGCCCACGCCGAACTGTCCCATGGTAATGCCTGATGTGACCGGTTCAAGTATCTCACCCTCGGGTTTAAGGGTGGCACTGGCTTCTACCATGACAGCATGGGCCAGTTCCCTTGCATGGTGTTCGGTTACCTTATCACCCTTGATCTCAAGTATTCGCCGGGTCAGCCTCTCCGTAATCTGGCCCTCGTTCTCACCCGATAACAATGCTCGCTTTGCATAACCTTCAATGTCCATTAACAAGTGGATGCATATACTGATTATTAAAGTTTCGTTAAAATATCAGGATAAAATTACCACACAAAGGCAACATCTTTCATTTCCCTGTTGCCTGACAGGTCTTTCAGAATGGCCAGTACTTCCTCTGTTGTGATATCTCCTGCCTTCATGCTCATGCGGATAACCTGCTCAACCTCTACCTGGCCTGTATGCCCAAGGAGCCTGACAATACGCCGCACAGTATTCTTCTGCCACTCATATTCCCTTGTCTGGAAGGTTCTTATGGAACGCAGGAAATCTATCTTCCTGAACTCGGGCCAGTAGGGTGCACAGAAATAGGCAGCACATTCATTGCCGTTGGCCTGCCAGGGCAGGAAATTGGACATCCTCTCATCGCCACCGGTCCTGATGATCAGGTCAACATCCGGGACTGCCAGACTGGTGGAGGGATACAGATGGGATGAGATGATCTCCTCGTCAATATCAGACACCTTAAGCTGGCCGCTTTTTACCTTTTGGGCGAGCACTCTTGCGGTATCCACGATCTCCTGGCGGCCTCCATAGGCCATGGCAATGTTCAGGTACATACTATCGTAATTCCTTGTGATGGTCTCGGCTTGCCTTGCTGTTTCCTTTAATCCGGCAGGTAACAGGTCAATATTTCCCAGTATCCTGACCCGCATACTTCTCTCATGAGTACGCTCATCCTGCATAAGTTCCTTCAGCTTGATACCTATAAGCTCGAAGAGTTTTTGCTTTTCCTGGTCTGACCGATTCTGGTTCTCAGTAGAAAAGGCATAGACTGTTATTTGCTTCACACCCAGTTCATAGCACCAGTCAAGGACGTTTTCTGTTGTGTTGGCACCCAGGTTATGCCCCTGCCAGACGGTCATACCCAGCTTTTTTGCATACCTGCGGTTCCCGTCCATGATTATGGCTATATGTTCGGGAACCCTGAACTCTTTTATTTCCTTGGTGAGCAGGTATTCATACCCTGAATAAAGAACTGTATCAAATGTTTTTTTTAATGTAACAAGACCATTACTCATATTAGGGGTTATATATAATCAGGCATACAAATACTTATTTATTAACAAATATTTATTAAAATGATTGGACTGTAGTTTAAAAGAGGCTTGTTAAAAAATATGGTGTTGTCACTCCAGAACCCAGTCGATGATGACACAGCCTCTATATACTATACCATCAAACGTTGCAGTACAATAAAAAGCCCCTCATCGGGTGCAAATTAATTTTAGCTATGACTAAGCATCGGATGTTTCCAGTCAGGTAATTTGCTTCCACAACTTTTATCCCGATTCAGAATGGTATATCGTCCAATTATTATGCATGATACATTAATAGAACTGGCAAGGAGAGGGAATACAACTCCTGAAATAAGCAAAGCCGCCCAAAAAGAGGGCATCAAACCCGCCAAGCTTACCACCCTGGTGGCACAGGGCAAAGTCGTTATCCCGAAAAACATATTGCATGAACACGTCCGGCCGGTGGCAGTAGGAGAATGTGTCTCCACAAAGGTGAATGCAAATATAGGCACATCCAGGGCCCATACTGATGTGGATGAAGAGATGCAAAAAGCCCGGACTGCAGTTAAGTACGGTGCCGATGCGGTTATGGACCTCTCAACAGGTGATGATATCGATGAGGTAAGGCGCAGGCTTATTACGGAGATAGATGTGCCCATCGGTACAGTACCTGTATACCAGGCAGCCAGCAATTGCACCTCAGTTCCTGATATGACCACTGACGACATGTTCAATGCCATCCGGCAACACGTTAAGGACGGAGTGGACTTTATTACCGTCCATGCCGGAGTTACGCTCAATGCACTGGACCAGTTACGATCGCACGGCAGGATACTTGATATTGTCAGCCGGGGAGGGTCGTTCCTGGCATCATGGATGATTCACAACGATCGTGAAAATCCCTATTATGCCGAGTTCGATTACCTGCTCGATATTGTAAAGGAATATGATGTCACCCTGAGCCTGGGCGATGGCATGAGGCCCGGATGTATAGCAGATGCTTCGGATGGTGCCATGTTCCAGGAGGTCATCACCCTGGGCGAACTTGTGAGAAGATCAAGGGATGCAGGAGTACAGAGCATGGTGGAAGGACCCGGGCACGTACCTCTGGACGAGATCATTTCAGGCGTAAGGTCGATCAAACACATTTGCGGCGGCGCACCGTTGTACCTGCTTGGGCCGCTGGTCACTGACATTGCCCCGGGCTATGACCATATCACTGCCGCCATAGGCGGTGCTGTGGCAGGGATGGGGGGAGCCGACTTTTTGTGCATGACCACACCCTCCGAGCACCTGGCACTGCCAAATGCGGAAGATATCAGGGAAGGTGCCGTGGTCACCAGGATCGCTGCCCATGCCATAGACCTGGTAAAAGCGGGACAGCGGCAGCGTGCGAGGGATATGGATGAGAAAATGGCAAATGCCAGACATGAACTGGACTGGGAAAAACAGCTAAACCAGGCGATCGACCCCGAGCGGGCAATCCGTATACACGCAAGGTGCAAGGACGTAGAAACCTGCAGCATGTGCGGTGAACTGTGCTCCATCAAGATCATGCGGGATGTATTGGATAAGAAATGAACACTTGGATCCGGTAGGTTCTGTTATTATTTTTTTGCTCTTATTCTGTGATTTTTTAATTTATTCTGGATAAATGGATAAATGGATCGTGGCAAAAAAGATTCACCGCAGAGGACGCAGAGAGGCGCAGAGATGTGTTATTTTTCTCTGCGTGCCTCTGCGCTCTCTACGGTTTTCTGAATCGTCCCAGTAGATAATAAAAATTCGCCTTATTCTTGCTTATTCTTATATGAGCGTACACCCAGAACAACCACTATCAAAAATACAACCACAAACCCTATCAAGAGCACGCTGCCGAATTTTTCTACACTGGACACTGCCGGCAGGGTTTCCACCTGTATCTTGATATTATCAGAGATCCTGTCGTGACCGTCCACATCCTCATACTTGATCTCACTGTTTATGCCATACATCTTGGTTGTGGCTGTATCATCCACTTTCAGGTTGAATTTGGCAAGGGCACTTTCACCAGGCGCCAGTGAGCCAATAAATGCCTGGTCATCAGTGGTACTGAAAGGATCAGATACACTGATCCTCACCGTTGCATCGGTAACAGGCAGCTCACCTACATTTTTGTACGTGACATACAACAGATTTTCCTCATCTGCCACCATGTTACCGCTGATTTCAATTACTTCAAAATTGGCTTCATCCTTAACCATTACTGCTATGGTCAAATTCTGGCTCTTGATCTCGTACCACAGCCCCACTTCAAGATCCGTCACATCACCCTTTTCGGTCTCATTCTCCCCGCTGATCTGGACATTTTCCTGGTATCCGTATAACAGGTTCAACAAAAGCGGATGCACACCTGCCTGAGCATTCTTGGCAATCTCTATGGTGAATTGGACCGGATCTTCAGTTTGCTGGCCTGATACCAGTGAACCTGCCTCCTGATATCCGGTCTTTACTTTAACTGCAGGGTCAAGGGATACGAGAGTGGCCATAATCCCTATGGCTGTGGTCTTTTGCGCTTCGTAGTTCATCTCGGTCTTCTGTAGTTTTACTTCAAGATCATCATCAGTATCTACACTGTTTTCAGACTTGAAGCCTGTGATCAGCCCCCGGTTCATAAGATTGATATTCACAGTTACAGTGTCCCCTCTGTAAAATTCTCCGTCCCCAAGCAGGGATGCACTGATATTAGGTCCACCGTATACTGTATAGTAATTATCACCCACATCGAAATATTCCGGGAACACCGCCTGTGCAGGCACAGTTAAGATCAGTAGTGATATAGCGGCGAATAAGATCATCTGAACATCTTTTTTGTAATTCATGCCTGTTCCTCTAATTCCTCTATTTATTCATATTTTTTAAGATTTCGTAAAACATTCACGATAATGAAGATCAGTAAGATTATCACTCCTGCAAAAGCCAGCTCGAAAGCCCCTATCTTCCTTTCTGCTATTTCAAGGGGTACACTTACTTCAAGGTTGTCTGATATTGTAATTTCTCCCTGTTCATCATAATACTTTATTTCACTATCAATACCGTAGGTTTTAATTACGGCATCGGAATCTGCAAGAATGTTAAATCTTGCAGTCCGGCTCTCACCAGGCGCCATGGTACCCAACCGCACAACCGACTGCCCGATACTTAGCGGGCGCATCACAACCATCCTGACAGTGGCATCTTCGGCTGTGAGTTCGCCTGTATTCTTGTATGTAACATCAATAGTCTGTGTCTCACCGACCACAAGGTTACCTGAAATTCCAGTCACTTCGAATTTCGGAGATGCCTTTACATAGACGGGGATGAGCAAGGTCTTGTTGGCACTATTGTAATGGGTAATGTGGTCCATACCAGTAAGACCAAGACGCACCACGTTGTTTGTGGTTATACGTACCTGACTCTGGTACTGGTATGATACGGGAAGCTGAAGGTAATAAACACCTGCTGGTGCCTTATTTGATATGGTAATAGTAAATGTCAGCGGATGCTCTGGTATTTTCCCTGGAAAAAGGGATTCCATTGTCCGGATACTGGTATCCGGTTTTACTTCAATATATGGTGTCCCGGATATCATTTCTACTTTAATTCCCACTGCTGTGGTGCGGCGCATTTCATATTCCAGTTCTTTCATGGAAAGCAAATAGTCATCTTTGTCTGTTCCTACGCTTGTGTCATATTTAAAGCCGTAGATGGCGCCTTTGTTTACAATATTTACTTTAAGTTGCACAGTTTCACCCCGCTCAAATTCAGGGTCGCCCAGTAACGAGGCATACATATCAGGAGTGCCAAAGCTGTTATAATAGTTCGTAGAAAAGACATAATTGGGGAGTAACAGGTCTGAAAAATCATCACCATTATCGCCATTATCATCTGCAGCAACTGGCAACATGTAGCCAGCAAGCGCAGACAGCACAAGTACTGCCATAAATGCTGCCGTAAATATTGAAAATGATAATGTTCTCTTCATACCTGCACGATCACGTTCTTCGTTCATTGAGCATCCACATCCGGTGAATTGAATATAAATCTATCCCTATGTCTGGTATTATTAGCATGGACTGCTTTTTTCCTCTCCCGCCACTCATCCAGCTTCACGATAACGGCAGGAAATACTATAAAGGTCGCAAGTAGTGCCAGTGCCACATCCATCACTGTCATAAGACCAAAGTTGCTGTTCATGGAAAATGGCGAGGCAATAAGTGCGGAAAAGCCAGCGAGGGTGGTCAGGCCCGATGCGAATATGGCCTTTCCGATCTTGGCACTTGCAGTACACATAGCCTGCGCCGGGTTTGCACCCTTATCCTTTTCTTCATAATACCTCTCCATCATCAGTATGGCATATTCCGAACCCACACCCAGGATCAGGGCTCCCAGGGTGGCGGTCATGGGTGTATAGTCCAGACCTGTTAAATACATGATGCCGCCCGCCCATCCAATCACCATGAACATGGTGACAACAGGGGTAATTGCCTTAAGCCAGTCCCGGTATATCACAAGTAAGCCTGTAAACACCAGTATAAGCCCGGTAAGTGTCATTGCCACCCGGCCTGAAGTGAGTGACCATATCACTGCGGTAAACACAACTGAATTCCCGGTTATTGTCACTTCCACTCCGGGCGGAGGGGACATCCATGCAATATCCTCCTGTACAACACCTGTTAATTCCCTGACACCCTTTAAGCCTATATCAGTTACGGCATTTCCTATGCCAAAGTCCAGCAGCAGCATATTCTTGCCGTTAACGTAGCGGTCCTTTTGCATAGGCGGAACCTGCTGGTACAATCGTTCTATATCGGCGCTGTTATCAGGTATGGTACCGCCGTTCATTGATTTAATAATGGGTACAATGCTAGATGCATCGTATATGTGCGACCTTCTTTCAACCTCATGTTCACTGAATTCATCCATCCACCTGAGTACTTCGGGGTCAGCCGAATCATCCACTTTTATTATAATGTTCAAGGCATCGGTCCCACCTATAATGTCACCCAGATGTGTTAAATCGATAAGCGCAGGCATATCCTGGGGCACAAAGGTTTGAACATCAGTCTGGATGGGGACGAATGAGTCTACATACAGGCCGGAAAAACACATCAGCCCTGCAATCCCCAGGACAAGGATGGGATGTTTTATTGAAATGGCAGTAGTCCTTTTCAGGAATTGTTCGATCTTGCTATCCTTCGGACCAGAGCCTGCAATTGGTGATGGGTGTTTTAATTTAGGAGAGTTACTGTTGAGTTTATTGTGCTTATTATGATTAATGTGGCCATTTTTGTTATTTTTCTTTTTTATGAGGATATCAAGTCCGTATATTACAGTCACACCCACGAACAGTGAGGATAAAAAGCACATGATTATACCGGTTAGCAGCAGTTTCCCGAAATCCTGGATCATGGGGACTGATGAGGTAAAAAGTGAAAAGAAGCCAAGTCCGGTAATCGTCACCGCGATAAGCACTGCCGGGCCGGTGTGTTTGATTGTCTCGATAACAGCCTGTGCTTCACCCCCGTCCCGTTCCAGTTCTTCCTCTATACGGTTATGGAACTGGATTGCGTAATCTATGCCAAGCCCTATCAAGATCGGAAATGCTGACATTGAGACCATGCTAAGGGGGATTTTCATATATCCCATTGCACCAAAGGTGTAGATGATACCAAGAATTACTATGGGGAGGGGCAGGAGTTTCCAGCGGACATGCCGAAACGCCAGGTACAGCACTACTATCATGAGCAATACCGATATCATTAGCAAAGGAACCATGCTTGAAGTCATCTCATTGTTCATTGCAATCGAGAACGCCGGGTCTCCTGTCACAATGACACCATATGCAGGCGGAAAACCCGATTGTCCAACTGCTATTTCGGTCTCGCGCAGTATCTCGATCCTTTCGTTATCGGTGGAGTCCCCTGCCATCTCCACCCATATTATAGCATGGGTGTCATCAGGGAGGAGCATGCCGATATCGGATGACCGGTTTGCTATGATGGATTGTATCTCATCCTGGCTGTCAGGTATTATATGCCGGCCTGTCATCTGGTAGTTGGTATCCTTGATAACCGATGCAGCACTGGCAGTCCCTACTACCCCTGGTATGGTCTTTGCTTGCTGTTGAAGCCTGTCAACAGCTTTTAGCAACTCAGGATTTGTTACGTCCCCGCCCTCGACAAGTACTGCTATTGATTCGGTTGCAAAAATTCTTAAGTATAGGTGGTCATAGTCCTGATACAATTTTGAAGTTTTTTCTACATAGGTTTCTGTGCCCGATTCCATTTCGATGTTCTGTGCGCCGTGTATTGAAATCACTATGAGTAGTATTGCTAACAGGACAATTGGTATGGTATTGTTTTCGATAAAAATGCCTAATTTACGAAATGTGTCTTTTATGGTTGGTTCACCTTCGGTTGAAAACTGTAGATATCACTTGTACGATACTTTATTAATATAACACTGTAATTGTGATGAATATATAAATAAATTATTAAAATGGGTGAAAATGGGAAAAAACAGACTAATTTTAACAATTCATACTCTAAAACTCAATTGAAGACGAATCACCAATATTAAGTGAATTATGTTTCCCCACAAGGTTGGTATCATCACCAATAATAGACGATTGCAGGTTTACCTTTGAGATATGCGTTCTGGACCCGATGACACTGTTTGATATAATGGAATTCTTAATGATCGTATCACTTGCAATAGAAGCATACGGCCCCACAACCGAATTCACTACCCTGACATTATTCCCGATAGCCACCGGATGTATAATAACCGAATCAACGATATCATAGGTGCCATTGGAATTTTCTTTCTCGTCCAGCAGCACCCGGTTCGTCTCAAGCAGGGACCCGGCATGGCCGCAATCGTACCAGCTGGATACAGTAAAGGTCTTGAGCCTGCTACCGCGCTTGATCATCTCCTGCAATGCATCTGTCAACTGGTACTCTCCCCGCGTCCTGATGTTATTGTCAAGCATCCAGTCCAGTACATCAAACAACATCGGGGTATCCTGGATAAAGTACACACCTGCAATACCCAGGTTCGATGCCGGACGTAAGGGTTTTTCCTCCAGGTGTTTAATGCACGATGATTTAGCTTCCAGTTCGACAATACCGTATTTTTCCGGTTCGTCAACTTCCCTTACACCAATAGAACCCGAACAATGCCCGTTATACTTATGCTGCTTATAGAAATCCAGGTATCCGGCTTTGAATATCATATCCCCCAGTGCGATCATGATATCAGAATCACCCACTGCTTCCCTGGACAAATATATTGAGTGCCCAAGCCCCTGTCTTTCATTCTGGTCAATATACTGTATGTTGAATATATCGTTGTAATGCTCATCCACATACGATATCAACTGTTCCTTCCTGTACCCGGCAATCAGTATGACCTCTTCAGGTTCAAGCTCGATCATACGGTCCAGGATATGGCCGATAATGGGCTTGCCGGCAATATATACCATAGGCTTTGGCTTGGTGTGGGTATGAGGAAAAAGGCGTGTTCCAGTACCGGCAGCGGGTATGATCACTTTCATGTTTATCTTTCAAGCATTTGTTGAGATGTTTTAAGATTTTTAATATGAAATTAAACTAAATGTATATATAACCAGTGGAATTTGTAAAAATGAAATTGAAAACAAGAATATTCCCGCATCAATAACCACTATTGAATAAGGAATGTTTTTAAACTATTAGAGTAACATAAAATATAGAGTTCGGTTTCTATGACATTTGTTTTCCAAAATTCCAAAGAGATGCCTGTACAAAAAAACTTCATAGATGACCTGAACAATTTCCTTGATTTCATCGATAAAATACTCCCAATTGAAAACAAGGCTATTGAGCTAAACAGCCAGATAAAAAAAGAAGAGGAAAGGTTTGAAAAAGAATCGTCTGTAATGACTAAATTCAGCAATGAACTGAACGATTCCCTGGAGAACCTGTCAAAAAATTATCAGCTGGAACCTGTTAAGAAGTGCAAGGTAAAGATCAATGAAACATGTGTAGCTTGTATTGAAAAGCAAAAGGAACAGATGAAGATCGCCCTGGATGACCTCACTCGCCGCTCGAAAGATGAAGTCGGTCAGATGGCAGAGCAGATACGCACAGAGCTTGAACCGTTCTTATGGTCCATGGTCTATAATGTGAATAAGACACAGCTTATCACTGCCAGTGCTGAAAAGTTGAATGGGAGCATTACGATGGACATTAACGGTCTCTCATATAATTATGATATCACCTACAATGAAGTTTCATTGCAGGTAAAGAAATTCATTGATGAAATATCCATCCCGATTTGGTCAAAGGGTGGCCTGATCCATAAAGAAGACAGGATCAAGAAACTGGACATCTCTGATTATATCATTAAAAGAATTTATAACAATGATGATTTCCAGCTGGACCTGGAAAATAAAAAGGGTACAAAAAAAGTCAATATCAAGGTCCCTGAAGAGATAAAAAATGCCAGTATTATGTATATTGATGAGTCGGCAACAGATATCACATCCAATGAAGACCTGTTACCACAGGTTGATTTCTATAAGCTGAGAGAACTTATCAAAAACTTAAACGAATATATTGATAATGAGGCAAACATAGTTTCAAAGACACTTACTTCTGTAGAAATCGATGAAAAGGATGCTATTGCAAGTAACGAAATTTTCGATTCTATTAAGATCATTACTTCCCAGTACGGGGAGATAGTTTCTGAAATATTAAATAATGGGTTCACAAAAGAAGAAATTATTATTAAGGAAATTATTAAAGATGGAACCCGCAATGAGATTTTTATTAGTGTTGATGAAATATCAAACCGGCTTTCTGCACTGGGTGGAGAAGGACTGGAACTGATCGACCTGTTAAGCCTGCGATAATTAATTGGTGTCATATTTGTTATTTATCAGGCCATTCCAACCAGAGGATTTCAACGATGTTATCGAGATAGAACGGCAGGTTTTCTGTGAACATGACCCTTATGTTTATATGGAATTGTATGAAAGTGTGCCGGACGGGTTCTATGTGGCCATAATGAATGGGGAAACGGTTGGATATGTGGTTGGTTTTATCTCAATTCCGATAAGGGGCAGGGTTTTTACACTGGCTGTGAAGGAAGAGTGCAGGAGTATGGGGATAGGTACGCAGTTAATGGATAAGATATGTGAAACCCTAAAAAATAATGGGTCAGATGAGGCCACCCTGGAGGTCAGGATGAGCAATATCCCTGCCCAGCATTTTTATATGAAACGAGGATTTGTACCTGCATGGGTGGAGCGTGGATACTACACTGATGGCGAGGATGCGCTGATCATGAAAAAAGAACTTTAACAGGTCGTATGGTAATCAGATATTTCCGGTCCTGAGAATATATATTACCAACCCCATCCCTAATATACCAGTAACCAAAAAACCAACCAGACCAAGCGCAGGTATTCCCCATATATGGGGTTCTATCCCTGTCTGGATGATAAGGGCCGAGCCTATTATTAAAGCCGACAGGATCATACTGAATGATAAACGGTTGCTGCCCACATCCAATCCGGTAATTATCCTGTTCAGCCCATGATGCTCAAATTGTATAGTCATATACCCTTTTTCCGCGTAATCGAGGATATGCGAGATCTGCCTCGGCATCTTGTGCATATAACGCATCAGGTTTGAAGCATCTTTCATGGTATTTTTAAAAATAATGTCGGGACGCATGCGCTTTTTTATCAGCCTTTTAGCATAAGGTTCGATAAGCACAGTGACATTGAAATCCGGTACCATCTTCATCCCGAATCCCCCGATGGTTATAAGCCCCTTTGAAAGCAGGGCAATGTTTGAAGGTACCATTGCCTGATGCCGCCGTAAAAGCGCCATTATTTCACCCATTACCACACCGCAGTCGAGCTGTTTCAGGGACCTGCCGTAATATTTATCAAGCAGGTCCAGCAGGTCCAGTTTCAATGCAGGTATATTTACATTTTCTGATGTAATGCCAAAGTTATAACTGATCTCGATAAACCGGTCAATATCATACTCGGTCACTGCAATAAGCAAATCCACAAGCGCATTCTTGACATCATCCGTGATATGCCCGACCATTCCGAAATCTAGTAATGCAATGCGTCCGTCTTCCATTATGAGCACGTTGCCCGGATGGATGTCAGCATGAAAGAACCCGTCTTCGAATACCTGTTTTAAAAATGCCTTTGCACCTGCATTGGCAATATTTTCCCTATCATACCCCATGGCATCAATAGCATCAAAATCGGTTGCCTTGACGCCTTTGATATACTCAAGTGTTAACACATGCTCGCTTGTACGGTCCCAATATACTTTCGGGATATAGATGTGAGGGTCGTCCCTGAAATTGTGAAAGAAGCGGTCTGTGTTCTGCGCTTCCAGATTGTAATCCAGTTCCCTGTGGATCGACCTTGAGAACTCTTCTACCAGCTGGGTCGGCCTGTACAATTTTGCATTTTGTACATGTTCCTCGACAAACCCTGCAAAACTGTACATGAGATCAAGATCACCATCTATAACTTTTTTAATATCCGGACGCTGGACTTTCACAATAATTTCGGTATTGTCATGGAGCCGGGCCCTGTGTACCTGACCAATGGACGCAGCGGCAATGGGCTGGGTATCAAAGGACATGAACAGGTCTTCAATGGATGCGCCCAGGTCTTTTCGTATCATATTTTCTACATCAGTAAACTCAAATGGAGCAACAGTATCCTGTAATTTTTCAAATTCCTTTGTGTACTCGATTGGGATCAGGTCAGGTCTCATGCTCAATATCTGTCCCAGTTTTACATAGGTGGGTCCAAGTTCTTCAAGGACACAGCGTGCCCTTTCAGGTCCGCTTAAATCCCCTTTATATCTCTGTGCCCTCATCCTTGAGCGTATAGACTGAAGCGGCTTGAGCCCTAACTGGTTTACAATGTGGTCGAACTCATGGTTCAGGAGAGTATCCACTATCCGGGTGTATCTTTTAGCTACCTCATATCTACGAAATCTTATGAACCGCACTGCAACCAGCCCCTTGTAATTTTAATAAATAATTTGTTTGTACATCTATAAATCTACCCCGGCGACCTGTGACGACCTGTGATCACCCGGCATAAGCACGACAAGCAGCAGGGCAGACAAGGCCGCTGCTGCACCGCCGTAGATAAAGGGGGCAGACGGGCCGAGAATATCCCACAACAGCCCTGCAATGATACTGGCGAAGAGCATCATGAACCCTGAAGCGGCATGAAATATCCCAAGGGCAGTTCCTCTTTTGTCTGATGGGACTAAATCCACAACATAGGCTTTTCCAATACCTTCTGTAAGTGCTTCGTACAGACCATAGAATATTAAAAGCAGCCAGATGTAGATACTCTGTTGTACCCATGCAAATCCAAAGTACACAATCCCGAAGACTACAAAACCGGCACCCAATATATTCCGCCGCCCCAGCCTGTCTGAAAGTGTGCCCAGCGGAAATGCGCCCAGGGAAGATACAATGTTGAACAGGACATAACTTAATAATACCATGTAAAAGGAAAAACCAAGGTTTTCGGCCCGCAGGAACAGGAACACATTGCTTGAGTTACCCAGTGCGAAAATAGCTGTTATTAAGAGGAATACTTTATAATCCCTGCCAAAATCAGATATCTTGAACGATATCCGCTCAGTTACCGGGCGCCTGCGTTCTGACACAAAAAAAGTGACTAACAGGATGCTGAGCAGGCCGGGTATAAAGGCTACAAGGAACACCAGCCGGTAGTTGTCGCTCGAGAGGTAGAGTATCCCAAACGCGATGAGCGGGCCTGCAACAGCACCTATGTTATCCATTGACCTGTGCAGTCCGAATGACCGGCCCATGTGTGCAGCATCAGAGGAATCTGCTATCAGTGCATCCCTGGCCGATGTGCGCAGTCCTTTCCCTGTCCGGTCCATGAGCCGGGCGACCAGTACCAGGGGCCAGCCGTATGCCAGTGCCATAAGGGGTTTCGAGATTGCCGAGATGCTGTATCCGGCGACTACGAATGGTTTGCGCTTTCTGGTCTTATCCGAATACCAGCCGGATACTACTTTCAGGATACTGGCTGTACTTTCGGCGGCTCCTTCGATAAGGCCGACTATTACCATGGGTACACCCAGTACCAGAGTGAGGAAGAAGGGGACTACGAGGTAGAGCATCTCGCTGGCAATATCAGTGAATAGACTGACCAGGCCCAGGACGAATACGTTCTTCTTGATGCCTTTTATCAGGAAATCGGATTCTTTTTTGGGTGGCATTTGGATTTTAGCTATAATTCATTCCCCATTTTTTCAACGTATAGGAAAGTATATACTTTCCTGTAGGCTTAGAAAATGCGAATGAAGTGAGCATTTTCTTGATATTCCTGTTTTTCCATTCATGGAAAAATCCTGCCTGATGTGTCCTTGCTAAACTAATCATATATAAAATGTAACGGTCTCGAAATCTATAAAAGCTTATATACTTTCCAGATTGACAACTGACCAAAGGAAAGTGTAATTGTCATGAATCAGCAATATGCAGTCCTGTTAACTGATATTTTCAATGATATTTCAGCAGAGATGCCTGATGACATTATCGATCATCTAATTGCCGGGGAAGCAACAAAGAAAGACGCCCAGGTACTGTTGCGGTGTGACCCAATTCTTATATTCAAACTGGCTGACAGGTTAAGGTCCATTCAGGTAGGCAATACTGCAACATATATCGTTAACAGGAATATTAATTTTTCAGACCAGTGCATTGGTACCTGTAGTTTCTGTGCATTTAAAGGACATAAGGGGTTCAGGCTGACTACTAAGGAAATCATTGACAGGGCAGGTAAAGCTGTTCGATCGGGTGCTACAGAGGTATGTATCCAGGGCGGCCTGATGGAAGATATGTTTCTTGAAGATTATTGTACCATCCTTGATGGCATAAAATCCAGGTTTCCACAGTTACACATTCATGCTTTTTCGCCCATGGAAGTATTTCATATGGCTAAGAACAGTAAAACAGGTATTATTGAAACCCTCCAGGAATTAAAACGGGTAGGGTTGGATACAATGCCCGGTACTGCTGCCGAAATTCTTTCAGAACGGGTCCGCCGCAAGATATGCCCTGATAAGCTTACAGCACAACAGTGGACAGAAGTGATAATGGCGGCGCATCGTGAAGGCATACCCACTACAGCAACAATGATGTATGGGCATATCGAAACCGAAGAAGAGCGTATAGACCATATACTCCGGATAAGGGATATCCAGGCTGCGACCGGAGGTTTTACAGAGTTTGTGCCCCTGTCTTTCATGCCCTATAATAATCTCCTGGGCAAGGAGCTGATGGCAGAGGGGGTATATGCCACAACAGGTGTCGAAGACCTTATAGTACATGCCATAGCAAGGATATTACTGTTCCCGCATGTGAAAAATATCCAGTGCAGCTGGGTCAAGCTGGGTAAGAAGCTGTCACAATTCTCCCTGCTATGTGGTGTAAACGATCTGGGCGGCACGTTGATGGAAGAGAAGATATCAAAGAGCGCGGGGGCAGCTAATGGGGAATACATGTCGCCGGAAGAATTTGAATGGATCATCAGGGGTGCGGGGCGTGACCCTGTCCGGAGAGATACGCTATACCGGCATTTAGACAATAAAAATCTTATATAGTAGCGTATCAAATAACTAATAATGATAATGATAATTTCCTGCTTGTTGCCTATGAACTATAAGAATCTGCTTGAGGATCGCAGTGGAGTATCTCCTGTTATCGGAATGATCCTGATATTAAGCATTGTTGTGGTTTCTATCGGGATAATCTATACTACGGGAATTCCTTTTATTGAATCTATGAAATATACTACCCAGGTATCTAGCGCCCAGAATTCTTTTTCTGTCCTGCAGAATGATGTCCTGGAAATCATCAACGGTCCGGTCACCGGAGTCGGTATGGCCCGGATAACCAAGGTGGATATGGGTGGTGGATCAATATCTGTCGAACCTCAAAACACAAAAATCCAAATCAATCACTCTGAAAGCATTAATACTGTTACTGCAATACCGGGTACAATAAGTTATAAGTATAAATCGCGGGGCGTGGTCTTTGAAAACGGTGCGATATTTTCCAAGTATTCAACCGGGTCATTCATGGAAATAGACCCGATGATCTATGCAAGTGACCTTGGCTCAGGTAATATCGGCCTGATGATCCATATCATCAATGTCACAGGGGCAAATAGTTCAATTGGTGGTGAAGGGACTGGAAAGATCAGGACTTCATTTAATGAGAGGGGTAATCTTTATTCAGGGGAAGTGAATAGTGTTAATATCACTATCTCCAGCCAGAATAATGACTCTTGGGGTCGCTATTTCAATGATACTTTATCAAATGCCGGCCTTGATTATTCAAGTGATTTTACAGTTGATCAATCTAACGGCAAAGTGGAGATAAAAATAAGCAGCGGTAAATATATTCAGCTTTCAATTTACGAGACTAAGATATTGGCTAAAGTGGAGTGAATGAATAATGAAGGTCTTGCTTAACGATGAAGATGGGCAGGCAATACCTGTGGAATATATTTTAATATTTACAATTTCAATGATATTCCTGGGATTAATGACCCTGACGTTCAATTCGGTAGTAGATAGTTCTTCAAGACAGGCGACCTATATTGAATTGACAGATACTGGCAACCTTATATCCTCTGCTATTACAAACACTTATCTTACTACCCCGGTTGACGGAACAAATAGTATTTCCCTGGATGTACCTGCTGAAATCGCAGGCACGGGTTATTTTGTTGAAATATCAGATGATGACCCTTTTGAGGTAGACAATAAAGTATTAAAATTAACGTCTATGCAAAAAAGTGTCACCGCTTATATTCCATTGAACTCTGTTGATGCCCTTATCGAAATTAATGGATCGGCTTCCAGTGCTTCCGGAAAAATATTGATCGTAAGTAACACTTCTGAGATTACGATTTCCCAGGGATAAGACCATGAGAACATTCTATTTACTGAGGGATGAAAAAGCTAATATAAGTATGGACTTTTTAACGGCTATAGCTGTTATTATCATTGCATTTGTGTTTGCAGTAAGTGTCCTTTCCAGTATTATTACACCTTATTCGGGATATTCGAAAGAACTGTATCCTACAGCCGACCGGGCAGTTACGTTATTGGTCGAGGATGAGGGGTACTGGGAAAGTGATGATGGTGAGGGGACTGATTGGGAGGATGTATGGAGCGGTCAAAATTATTCGGATGTTGAAAAAATAGGCTTTCTATCTTCCAGGAGTGATAAAGAAAAAACTTTGAATGGCTACAAAATTTTTCCTTTAATGCATCCTATTAGTGATATAGATGGGACTTGGGAATATCCTGTTTCGTCTACTCCAGATTTAGAAAGAGAAAATGCATCAAGAGCAATTGGTCTTGGCCGGTATAACTATTATTTGCAAATTAGACCACTTGATGAAAATTTTTATAATATAACTGTTGCTGACCAAAGGGCAACTGAGGCGGTTGGGGATAGAGGTGATGTGGTATCGGTTGTCAGATATTCAATATTAAATTATAAAATATTTGAAGATTTTGATGGTGGTAGTCTATATGGATCATATAATCAAAAAAAAGTCTTATTTGTCATTGGATATGAAAATTTTGATATAATTAAATCTAGAGAGATGTTGAAATTTTCGATTACCAATTGGAATGTGATAGACAATAATGGAGATATACTGAATATAGAGATGTCAGACGAGATAATAAATAATGCAACACAGTTTGGTGAACGTTTAACGGGAGAAGATTTCGATATGTGGAAAAACAATGAATCCTTTTTCATCAAAAATGCCAGTACGAGTATTTCCATGTCAATACAAAATTCTACTGATTGTGTTACAATAGAAATACCGGAGCAAACTTTTAATGAAAAATTACCAGGTTGGGAAAATAATCCAGAAATTTATATTCAAATGGATTTAGATAAATTAGAAATTAAAGAGTCTGGAGCTACTTACTTTAGTACAGATTCGTATGCCAAAATGTATCCTGTTAAAATTATTTTATGGGTATGGTAAGAATGAATTATTTCAATAACATTGCAATTAATGAAAAAGGTCAGATGATGACCATCGAGGCTTTTCTGGGTGCCTTGTTGATCATTACTGCTGTGTTATTTGTTGTATCCCAGGCCCCATCTGGTGTCCAGCAAGCGGATGCCCAATCAAAGACTCAACTCATGCATTACGGTGAAGATACAATTGACATGCTGAAGAACAGCCCACCACCTGAATATACTGATTATGACAATAACTTACAGTATTATTTTTCTGAAAAAAAATTCGATGATTTGAACGAATTTCTTAATAATACTCTGCCAGATAATGTTGTATATAATGTTGAACTTTATGATGGAGGAAGATATCTTCCAATTATTCGAAATGGATATCCAAGTGCAAACGGGATATCCTTTAATGAGATGATAATTACCAAGGGAGCACCTGCCGGCGGGGTTGGACAACTCACTGGTACGTATATCACTTATAAGAGCTTTGATAATGGTTCTCTAATTATTCCGATGGATGAACAACAGAACAATAACATAACAGCATATAATCTTATTTTGAATATCTCTGATCTTGGGATTCCTGTATATCAATTATTAATGGATCCAAGAGTAAAAGATTCGAGTGGAATTGATCTTAATGAGTCGAAATACCCTATCAATACTTCACTTGATCCATGGAGTGAAAGTGGTATAATTGATTCGAGGAGTTATGCCGGGGGTCCTTATGTGATTGATGTTGAAGATCTGACTCCAATATTTTTAGATCAAATCAAGGATTGGGCCAAAAATCCAATAGATGTACCTTCCAGCAAGATTGATAAAATTGAGTTCAACGATAGTATGGAGAATAGACTAATCAACATTACTTTTATTTTAAGTAATGGTTCTACCAGAATTGTTAACATTACTACAGATAATTCTAATATTAATATTTTGAATACTTATGATTCTGGTAATGATTCGGAGTTTTTGGATATTGATACTACCAGTATTGCATTTGATGACTTCAATAAGAGTAAAATAATTGGGATAGTGATATTTAATAATGCATCTTTTAATTTAACAATATCCAATATTACAATTGAATCCAGTAGTCGAAAAGTGTTAAATATTACTATTGATAGTAAAGATTATTCAGTTTCATCCTCTACATTTGAAGAAGACATTAGTTTATTGCATAATGACACAGCAAGAAAGGTGACGGTTCATAAAATAACTAGTGAATTTATTTATCCGTATACAACTTGGTTGACTGGCAGTCCCCGAATTGCTGTATATCCTAAACACGGTACTATGAGAAACTATTTTTATGATTCTGGAATATCTTATACCGTGCTTGATAGTAACAATATAGTAAATGGAAACCTTGGTAATTATGACATTCTCATTGTACCCCACACAGAAATGATTGAAGATAGTCTGTCTGATGTTATAGTAGTAAGAAATATGATTGACTGGGTTTCTGATGGTGGCGTACTTCTTGCTGAATGTGCATCAATTAAAGAAATCGATGATAGGGTAGAAGATGTCGATCAGGATAATCATACATGGCACGGGTTTATAGGTGTACAAGAATATTTCAATACCAGTAATACAATTCAGCTTGTTGGACGTTCACCATATGGAGATACCCTTGGTAAGTATTTAACTGATAATTTGACCGGGAACGATGGGGCACGCTTACATCCTCTTGCACAGTCTTACACTGAAGATGGAACACTTCCTGGTACAAATGGAACTGTTTCAGCATTTCGTTTAAATATTACTGGATTTAACCCAAAAAATAGTATAATGGCAGTACCTCAAAATGAATCTAGTGGTGTGGCTTATCCAAAAATAACCTTCATAGAAGCACCCTTTGAAAAAGGCACCGTAATATATCTCGCAGGACATGACCAATCTACATTCAGCCAGCAGCGAGAACGTTTAATCTTCAACAGCATCCTGTATTCCACTACAGCAAAAGTATATTCATACGGCTTGTTAGAAATCAGGATAACGATGTGGTATAAATGAAAGACAAAGTCTGTTTCAAATCCGATACATCGGCACAGATAATTATTCTTACAGGTTTTGTAATAGCCATTATTATTCTCGGGATGGGGACAATCCTTTATTCTGCAGCCAATTCCGGGCAGCAAACATCCATACAACAATCAGACAGGGCATATAATAATTTTGAAAATATCAGGGAAGAATATGGAATTGCATTGATGGTCTCATCTGAGAAAGGTGAAATTGATCCTTTTAATGTTTCAAATACAACAACGATTCTCGAATTTGAGGACAGAATGAAGACAATCGTGGAATCCCACGGCTTTATCCTGAACTTCACAAATCATGAGTACATTTATGAAAAAGATCGTGCAGTGGTCAATATTTTATTCGCAGACGGAAAAAAAGTATTCAATGATTCAGTGACGTACAATCTGCTTACAGGCGAGATTATTTATGATACGATACCGCCGGGATATATTTATGATCTACATGCAGAGAATCCAGGATGTATCGGTGGAGATGGGGTTGTGGAACTCAACTGGACTGCTGTGGGTAATGATTATTATGAAGATACTTCAGCCTATAAGTATGAAATCCGTTATTCTAATCAATCAATAAATAGTTCAGCAGAATTTGATAATGCTACTTTTTATCGTTACTATTACAATGTTAAAAAGAACGGAACAGAACAAATATATTTTGTTGAAGAACTTGATCCTGGTCTCTGGTATTTTGCCATAAGAGTCTTTGATAAAGCAGGCAATTTTAATTTCTCAAATGGTGCTAATGCAACAGCTTCCGAATGGAGTCCTGAAGTTTATAATATTACTGCAAACAACGTAACTGGTAATTTCACAAAAGATGATCCATATCAACCCAATCTGTTTGCGGATAAGTATGATGATATTACGATCAAGTTCCAGGTTAGAGATAGGGATAATGATAATGTGAATATCAGTTTAATGGTAAGAAATCGAACTTTCTCACCCGACGGTTGGGTTTATGGAAATTGGTTTGAAGGTCATAATTGGACTATGGGCAATTATAGCGATGAGATATTATCTTATAATAATCTCACAGAAATTAACAAGAGCTGGGACTATTATTTCAATGTTTCAGATAATAGTTCAACCTGTCCGAAAATGAGGTCTGTTCCTTCTGGTGCTCCTTATAGTTATTATTGGATTGAGACTCCTTCTAAGGAATATACGACAGATGTCTTTGATTGGAGATTTGTCAATGATACATATATAGATAATAATTCAGTGGATACAAACTATGGCAATAAATCTACAATGAATGTTAAAGTGGATTCTCTCTATGGTATGATTAAATTCGATTTATCCTCTATTCCAGAAACAGCGACTATTGAATCTGCAACTATTTCCTTATATTATAATTCGACAAGTGCCAATAGCCGTAATATCAGTTTCCATCGTATATGGCAAGATTGGAATGAGGATGATGTTACATGGGGCAATTGGTATCACGAAAATAATTATAGTTCATCTGTAAATATTGCAGGTGAAATTAGTGACGAACAGCATTATAATTGGTCAGCTTTAACTGATGTTAAATATTTCCACAATAATAGCGTTGAAAATTATGGCTGGCTAGTCAAAGTTAATACAAATCAGTTGACAGAATTCGACAGTAAAGAAGCAGCATATGCTTCAAGGCGGCCAATTTTATCTGTAACATATAGTAAAGGAAATAATACCTATGTTCATCCGGATTATTAATGAATAAGCCTTTTATAAAAGGTTTATCGAGGTGTAGCTCCCCCAAAACCAGTCCTCTGTCGCACCCATACTCAAAACTGCCTGCCACCGTCCTGCACCCCCAACACCAGGGGAGGGCATTGCTCAATTAATCACATGCGTCCCCCTTATACTATCGACGGTGTGCGGGTGCACATGCACTAAGTGGAAAGAAGGTGCGGGCGGGGGGTGCGAGCGTCAGCTACGGGGTTGCTGGGTAGTGCAGGTGGGAATTTTCAGTCACGGCTTTAAAATTATATAATCTGTATTATTTTGCTCCAAAAATAGCATTTTCATGCTCATGGGTGTCCTGAAGGGGCATGAACGATTATATCCAATAAAAGTACATCCATACACTCCCTTGTAGCACACTGCCCATTAAGGCATCGTTAGAAAAATTATACTGTTATTATTCATCAAATAAACCCAAGATTTCATCATTAATCCAGATATTATTTTTTTTCATCATGCTAACAATCTCTCTAAAATCTTTATGTATAATCCTTCGTTTGATTGCTTCATGAATTATCGCAAGAGTTCCTGTTACATTTAATCCCATTGAGATGGCTATTTCCTTTGCAATCCTATCATCAATTTAAACTAAATCAGCATTTAGTTCTTTTGCCAGAATTATCGTTTCAGATTCACCGATACCAATTTCGTGTTTGAGAGCTTCGATTCCAAGTATATTTTTTACTTCATTTACTAAAATCCAGTTAGCATCTTCGACTTCTTTACAACCTGGCCTTTCTTTCCCTTTTTCAACAACTTCTGTCCACACGGCCTGTGGTATGACAATATCACTGAAAAATTCGTTCAGAATATACAGATAATTAATTTTAGATAATGCAATAAGTGGACCGGAATCAGATAAAACAATCACTTCATGACCTTCTCTAATGTTTCAATGTCATCATCAAGATCTTCGGGATAATACTGGAGTGAAATCTTTCTTTTTGCCAAGACATCATACATTTCCCATACAGAAACTCCTGCAATTTCCGCAGCTTTTCCAAACGATATGAGACCTTCTCTATATAATTCTGACGACAATGTTTCTCTGACAACTTTTGATATGTCTTTTTCTCTTACTTTGAATATATTAATTAGTTCTCTTGGGAAATCAACAGAAACTGTTTGCATAAATATTTCACCAATGTATAGTGATATTAAATTATAATTAATGTATGTATTGAATCTTTGCATTCTATGTTTTCCAGGCTGTCCCAAAAACAACTTTCACGACACCTTGAAGTTCTGAGAATTTCCAACACACGAAGCTAACATCTTAATATCCTTAAATTTTGTGCATACCTGGAAGGTGTCAATACATCGTGAACAAAAAAAGCTCAAAAAAGCTCAATACATCGTGAACACTTATTTGTCATTTTAGTATCAACACATCGTGAACAAATCATCATTTTTTCCAAATATCATCTCGAATTGGTCTGATCTCTTCATTCACATTATAACCAAATTCTTTTATCAGCGCAGCAACATCCTGATCTTGTGCTCGATAATAGACCTATAACCTTTGTTTTCTCAAGCAAATCGTAGCCCAGACATATTCACTGATGAACCCCTTGCCCACACTAAATGTCTCGTTCAAGACATTGATCTGTCCATCGTTGTCGACCCGCCTAATGAAGTGCACCTTTCCATCTGTCAAAGGCAATTTGCTCAAATTGATTTCTGTAATCTCTTTTAGCATTCTAACTGATTCGATCTGTTCCAGTTCCTTGTTTCTCTTTTTCCAGATACTAAGATCGTTATGCTGGCCAACAAAATGTGTAGATTTTGTGCGCATATCTTCCAGATTTACGAAGATCTCTTTAGTCCAGAACTTTTCTTCAAACCATTTATTGAAGTTCTCAATACTCCCATTCATCCATGGACTTCTGGGTGCGATAAAAACAACTTCAATGCCAGCATAAAGGCAAAGTCTTGTAAAACGACTGAATTTGCGCGGGTGTATAAAGTCCCCAATAAAGTTCATTCCGTTATCGACCTGTAGATATCTTGGAATAGGATTATTACTCCAATACTGGATGAGAAAAGCAATCACAGTATCCATACTTTTAGAAATATTCTGCTCGATATGAACTTGATTACTGACTACATC
>SWBY01009925.1_pt4 | contig 51884 bp, 40 predicted proteins | sample 4693071 | NCBI WGS metagenome assembly SWBY01 (sample SAMN10267273, study PRJNA491770) | bioreactor metagenome | isolation source: DHS bioreactor inoculated with marine methane seep sediment | place: Japan: Omine Ridge, Nankai Trough | collected 2006-05-06 | reverse complement strand
GGGCTATATGAAAGCGGCGCGTTGTTCAGACTGTCACGGTGCTCACCATGTTCTGGGTATAAACGATCCGGAATCATCCGTTGGTTTCCGTCATGCAGTGGAAACCTGTCAGAAATGTCATCCTGATGCCAATCAGCGATTCACCGGATATCTCTCCCATGCGACCCACCATGATCGGGATAAATATCCGTTCCTGTTTTTCGCGTTCTGGGGAATGACTTTGCTGTTGGTGAGCACACTGACGTTCTTTGCCATTCACACGTTGCTATGGCTTCCTAAATCCTTTAAGCAGTTGAAAGCGAAAAAACAGGCGAAACATCCACACAGACGGTATTATTTTGTGCGCTTCAGTCAGTCACAACGGTTTACTCATCTTCTGGTAATCATCAGTTTCATGACCCTGGCACTTACCGGCATGATGTTGAAATTTGCCGGGATGCCCTGGGCCGTAACTCTGGCTAACATGCTGGGGGGCGTGGCTGTTGCCGGGGCCATCCATCGAATCGGTGCTGTGATAACATTCGGTTATTTCGGTTACCACCTTTTTAATGTCTGGCAGTATAAACGTAAAAACCATTTAACGCTGTTCAAACTGGTTTTCGGTGAAGATTCCATGATGTTCAACATGCAGGATCTCAAGGATTTCATCAATACAATGAAATGGTTCCTGGGCAAAGGTCCCAGACCGCAGTACGGCCGCTGGACTTACTGGGAAAAATTCGATTATTTTGCCGTGTTCTGGGGTGTGGGTATCATTGGCTTGACTGGTTTGATGTTATGGTTCCCTGAGTTTTTCACCCGGTTTATGCCGGGCTGGCTACTCAATGTGGCCATGATCATACACAGTGATGAGGCGCTTCTTGCGGTGGGATTTATTTTCACTATCCACTTCTTCAATACCCATCTCAGACCTGAGGCTTTTCCCATGGATCCGGTCATTTTCACAGGGTCCATTCCTGTGGATGAGTATAAAGAAGATCGACCCAGGGAGTACGAGGAACTCAGGAAATCAGGTAAACTGAAAAAACGGATCGAACTCAGGAAAGTATCTCCAGGGTGGCACAAACTGGTCCGTGTTTTTGGATATTCTGCCCTGGCTCTGGGTCTGATTATCATTGGTCTCATCATCTATTCCATGCTGTTCGGGTATCATTAGATGATACCACCCACCCGCGGAATGACGCTGCTGTATTGACTTTGATGGTGGCAACGTCATCCCGGCGAGTTGCCGGTAAGATGGTTGCAAAGGCATCGTATCGAGAGCCGGGATCTCAAAATGTTCCCGCTTCACATGCGTCTGGAATGACGCTGCTATCAATTATGGTTAGGGCCGCCAGAGGGTGTTGTATTAATGCCGTTTTTTCTTTCTATTACGTACGCCTCTGATGAAATCTATCACAATGTAGAATCCAAAAAATCCCAGGGTTCCGAGGATAATCAGTTTGTAAATGATAGCCACCCATTTGCTGATGGGATGCTGCTGATGGGCAGTCATGGCATGAATTTTACCGAAGGTTGTGACATCAACCGGATTATCTCTGCCATGACATTCCGCGCAGGTATTACCCAGGTTTTCTTTGTTTACCCTGGATTCCGGATCCTCTTCCGAGAGGATTTTATGTACCCCGTGACAACTGACGCATGTGGCGACTTCTGTACTGCCCAGTTTCAAGGCGGCTCCATGAAACGAATCGCCATAGTTGGTATCTTTCAGTGCGGAGAAATTATATTTTTCGATATATTCAGGATCGCTGTGACATTTCAGACACGTTTTCGGAATGTTGATGGGGTATATCATGGAGGCTTTTTCATAGTGATTGAGGATCAGGTGCTCCTCATGACAATCCGTACAGACCGGCGCATCCTGATTACCTTCCTGAAATGCCGTACCGTGTGCACCTTCAAGATAATCCAGGAGACTGCCTTTGTGACAGTTTCCACAGGTTTCCGGAATCAATTGCCAGGAGGTTTTTGCATGGTCCTGACACGCCGGATCATCACTGTCTTCCACCAGGTGAGATCCGTGACAATCCACACACGTGGCAGAAAAAACCAGACCTGAATTTTTGATGGTAACGCTGTGAACGGAGGTGTAGTAGGATTTTACAAACTTCCGTTGTTCATCCGGGAAAAAGTATCGTTCGCTATCCACATGGCATCCCCCGCACATCTCGTTCATGTGGATGCGGAAATCACGTCCCATTCCGGCGCTGGCTTCAGACAGGATATAATGATTTCCATGGCAATCTTTGCATTTCAGAGGTTCAAATTCTTTTGTTGCCGCATGGATGCTGTGCTGAAAAACCTCCTTGGATTCATCGTGGCAATTACTGCAATTAACCACTGGGGGTGTGTCATGACCTTCATCTGTGACGTCAAAATCTCCGTGGCAATCAGTACAGGCAATTTCATTCCGTGTATGAACGGACCGATTGAATTCGTCCATCTGTAAGGCGTCTTCATGGCAATCGATGCATTCCTGAGCGAGCATGGGTGCGGCGGCAATCAGTGCGAGACAGATCAGAAGATGTTTCATGACCGATCCTCCCCATTGTTAACTTCATCATGTGTTGCGAGTTTTCCTGTGAGCCGTTCATATTCCAGGGGATGATGGTGGATCATCTGGTCCCTGTCTATCCGGCCGGTGAGCCAGACACTGTTCATGGGGAAATATTCTGGTTTGATATGGACATTATACATATGCCAGATGGCAATGGAGAGAATGGCCAGAATGGCTTCGTAATGATGAACGATCCGAGCGACATCCACCACCCAGACCGGCATGGTGGCCATGACGGCTTCTGCAAACCAGAGCATTAATCCGGTGATCACCATGACCAGGGTTCCCCACACTACGGCGAAATACTCAAATTTTTCTATAAAATCATATTTTCCGAATTGTGGTGGATGTTCACGAAGACCCAGATTGTACAGAATCATATAAATGGCATCCATCACATCTTTGGGAATTTTGGGAAAAATCAGTTTCAGATTGAGGTGACCATCATCACTGAACATCAGGTATCCCATATGATAGACGCCCAGAAGAATCATGATCACAGCGGAAATACGATGCAGCAATCCACGAAGAACCGTGGTTTCAGAAATGTGCATGGCTGTCTGGAAAAAATCAGGGAAAAAGAGGGGGATGCCGGTGAGTGTCAGCACAGAGAAGGAAAGGATCATAATGACATGTTGGATCCGCAGATTGAAGCTGAACCTCAAAAACCCGGTATCCTCTTCCACACCCTTGAGCCGTTTCATACGCAAACCCAGCACCTTTTCAACGATGCTGTGAAGCTCGCCGGTACTGAACGGTTTGGTGATGTAATCGATTGCGCCGAATTTCATGGCGTTTACGGCGGATTCCACCGTGGAATAACCGGTCATGAGGACCTTATCCATTTCCGGCCGCAAGCGACCCGCCTCCCCGAGAAGTGTCAGGCCATCCATACCCGGCATCATCATATCGGTGAACATCAGATCAAAATTTTCTTCTTTCAGGATTCTTATGGCAGTTTCACCGGAATTTGCAGTGATAATCTCATATGCATCCTCATGTTTTTCAAACGCCTTCTTAAAACTCCGCAGGATGACATCTTCATCATCTACAACAAGTACTCGTGTCATATTACCTCTCCTCCGAAGACTTCAAATATTTTTTGTCTTCATTCCATTGGCTTGTCAATATTTCAAGAATCCATGGCTCTTCATCCAGAAGATCCAGGTTTCCGTCCGTTAACGTCTTAATAACCGCGTCATTCCAGGATCGGTATGCACCGGACACCGGTGCCCAGATACCGTGCTCCAGACCACATTCATCCCGTACTGTCAGAAACCGGTTCCCCTGGGTGATCATTTTAATGCCATCTTCCTTGATAAATTCAGTAGCTGTGCCCAGGGAGTGGACGAATCTTCTGTCGATACCCACCTGACAAATTTCCGAGGAATCCGATTTTTCCACCCATGCGTGTTCACCCAGATACAACCGTGTGTTTGAAATTGTCCGTAACTCTTCTTTAGTGAATGCAAATCGCCGCTCAATTCTGGCTATAAGAGAAAGGAGTTCGGAATTAGAAAACGGTTTGGGCAGGAAATCGAATACACCGGCCTGAATACTGGTGATATTTGTTTTAGCAGTGGCAAACCCCGATATCAGAACGGAAAAAATTCCGGGATAAAACTGTCGAACTTCATGGACAAGATCCAGACCGGACCCACCAGGCATCAGAAAATCCACTATAAGGAGATCATACTTGTTCTTCTCCAACTTTTGTTTGGCAATGTGGATATCTTCAGCAGAATCTACGGTGTGTCCTTTCCGGCTGAGAATCATCTTAACGCCTTTGCGGATGATCGGTTCGTCGTCAACTACTAAAATATGCATGTATCATTTCCCTTTCAGGGGCAGGCGGATATTAAAAGTTGTACCCTTGCCGACTTCGGATTCAACATCAAGGGTGCCGCCATGCTGTTGAACAATTCCCCAGGAAACCGCCAGTCCCAGTCCCGTCCCTTTGGTGCCTTTTGTGGAATAAAATGGTTCAAAAATCTGTGTCAGATTTTCTTTGGGTATACCATGTCCGGTATCCGTGATTTCGATCTCAACCTCATCCCGGTTTACCAGATGGGATTTCACTGTCAGAGTTCCGTTGCTTTTCATGGCATCACTGGCATTGATCATAAGGTTAAGAAATACCTGTTCCAACTGCACGGCATCGGCCATCATTGTCGGGATGGATTCATCCAGTGAGGTGTCTATTGCAATGCCGGATGCCTGACACTGGCTTGTCACAATTTTAACGCTGTTACTGATGGCCTCGTTGATATCGATTCGTTGAAGATTGGCCTGCCGTTGACGGGCAAAATCTAAAAGCCCCCGGATGATTTCACGGCAGCGTTTCGTCTCGTTCATGATGACGTCAACACTCTCTTTCATCTCCTCGGTGCAATTTTCATCTTCTTCCAGGGATGACGTGAACATCATGATTCCGGTAAGCGGGTTATTGATTTCATGAGCAATACCGGCAGCCATACGTCCCAGAGATGCCAGCCGTTCCGATTGAAGCAATTGGCTGCGGGTTTCTTTCAGACTGACTGTCATCTGGTTGAAAGATCGGGCAAGAGTGCCGATCTCATCGTTTGAATGCTCCTCCAGCTTATAATCCAGGTTGCCGGCAGAAATTTTCCGTGTGCCTTCCACAAGGTTTGAGATGGGTCTTGAGATTACCCGGCGGATGACCTGAAAAATTACCAGGGACACGACGGTGAACATCCCGAGCACGTAAAGGAGAAACAAATACTTCCTTTGGCTGGCTTCACGATCGATGGTGCCCAGGGATAGCGAGAGGTCCATGACGCCCAGTACACGTTGATGGGGGCGATGGACATGGCAGTCGGATGTGGAGCAGTCCGGTCCATTATAGATGGGGTTGATCATGAGCAATGATCGCTGCCCGTCGGGCGCTTCGTAGATATTGCACCGCTCCATATCAGTCAGATGCTTCAGTGGTTTGTGATGCTGATGGCAGGGTTCGCAGGCACCGGCTTGCAGATCCACTTCTATACCGATCTCTTCTTTACGGGAACTGAATGTGATGACACCATCTTTGTTGATGATGCGCAGTTCATTGATATCCTTCAATTTCCCCACGGTATGGACAGCGCTGTGAACAGCGGCTTTATCGTCTTTAAGCATGGCGTGACGAAAACTTTTCTTGAGGGAGTCGCTGAGGCGTATCCCACCCCGTTTAACTTCTTCAATATAATCGTTTTCAATCTTCCTGATTGTCCCTAAAAAATATACACTGCCGAAGAATAAAAGGGCAGCCCCCACCCAGATTACCAATTTGTATGCAATTCTCATAATTTCCCTAAAATAATTTCCATTGAAATAACAGCTAAAAAAATCAACTAATTCTACATGTTACCTGTGTTGGAATCAATACTCTTCTGTGTTTTTACAGGGGACCCGGTAAAATCTGATTTTCGTTGCCATTGTAAACATTTAGTACATACTTAAAGGCTGCCGTCTCACTTACCGACATCTGATGTAAATCGGGGACCCGGGGAATGAACACAGAGATCACTTCCTGCTTTCAGGGTACCCTTAAAAATTGGTGTTTCGAGCAACCTGATTCCTTTCAAGTTATTGTGGAAGAAGGGAGTGGATACGGTTCCAGAGATGATCGATTTCAACATTCACACCATTTTCCGTAAATTCGACAATGCTTTGCCGGGCTGCCTGAGCCCGGGTGACTTCCGTATCGAACGGGATTCTTCCCAGATACTCAATGTTCAGATATGCGGATTCCTCCTCAATTTTCCGACTGAGTTCCGGATTGATATCCCATTTATTAATGACGGTCATTGCCCGGATACCCATTTTCCGGGTGAGTTCCGTCATCCGGACGAGTTCGGGAATACCGGTGATCGTAGAATCAGTTACAATAATGACACCGTGGGCTTCTGAGATAGATGCCATGGCGCCGGACCCTATTCCCGGACAGCCGTCCACGAGAATTGTGTCGATGGATCTGTCCCGGGCAATTTGCCGGGCTTTCTGCCTGATCCGGGTCACCAACTGTTCCGAAGAGATACTGCCGGGTTTCAATGCAGCATGGACCATGGGTCCGAACCGGGTGGCGGATTGAAAAATTTGCGCTTGAATCACATCTTCCATGGCAATGGCATTTTCAGGGCAGGTCCAGGTGCAGGAACCACATCCCTGACATTGCACGGTATCGACCTGCTGTACCGTCCGGGATGATTCGCCGGATGCGCCTTGTGATTGAATGGCATGGAAGCGACAGATATCCATACCTGCACCACATCCCCGGCACAGTTCCTGATCAATCACTGCTGATTTTCGCTCTATAAACAGTTCGGAAGTGAGTGTTTCGGGGACCATAATAAGAGAAAGATCTGATGCGTTCACATCACAATCTGCGATTACCATTTGTTGGGAAAGTCCTGCAAAACCAGCTGCAAGTGACGTTTTTCCCGCGCCAGTACCTGCGGATATCAGTACAATTTCCTTCATGATGCCCGCTCCGTCATAATCTGATGACCCAGTGAGTGAAATTGTTCCATGATCCAGCGATCCGTTTCAGGCAGATGATTATCGACCGGACGGGCTGCTGTGTTGTCCAAGTCAGGGGGTAGCTGCATCAAGACCGGAATATTCAGACGCCGGCAGTATTCAGCTGTCTTCTGATCCCCAATGCCATCATTTTTGATTACGGTGGAAAACGGAATCTTGATTTGCTTCAAATATTCCGCTGTCCGATGATATTCGTGAATACCGAAGGGTGTCGCACCCATGACCAGAATGACATGATCCACGTTTCTCAAAACCGCTCCGTTCAGACCGGACGTTCCCGCAGTGATAATGGTTGCACCACTGTCCGCTTCCTGCTGTCTCACCGCCTGTATCACGGATTCCCCATGTCTTTCACCGATATTTATCCGGCCATCCACGACGCGGATTGTACCGGAATATCCCAGACGAACCCGTCCTGTGGATTGGAGTGTTTCGCTAATGGCTCCGGACGGACAGAAATGGACGCACGCACCACAGGAATAACAGCGATTGGGAAATGTGAGAACGGAATCTCCCAGGTCGGCTATGGCATTGAACTGACACAAAGCCGTGCACTCACCGCAGTGAGAACACCGTTCCGGATCAATTTCGGGAACACGCTTTTCAACTTCGAATTCCAGGTACCAGTTGGGATTCAAGTAATGGAATTCAAGGGCATTTTCAACATCACAATCCAGATAAGTGACTTTCAGACCCATATCAGTCAGAGCGGTAGATAGATTAGCTGCCACCAGAATCCGGCCTCTGCCGCTGGATCCGCCGGTTACAGCTATGGTGATTTTTTGTTTCATATCTGTGGATGTCCCCCTTTCATTTCCAGTCTGTCTCCACCTGAAAACCATCCCATGTGTTCCGATCCTCCACGAAACCTGATAATAAGTAACGCAAGTGTTGTACCAAAACGATGGACATCACTCTGAAATCATGTAACCTCTTGGATATAAAAGATAATAATTTTATGGGACAGAGATGATTGTCGTATCCTTTGGATTGATCTGTCGTATTTTGCAACACGATAGTAAGCTGAATGTCGTAAAATGCAAATGCATATTACTGGCAGACCGGATCATGCGGATCTGGGGTTCATTCGTATGTTTGGGTCCTTGGTGCGGATGAATGTACCAACGGAGGTAGAATTTATGGAGGAAGTATCCGTTTCGACCCTTCATAGCGCTTGTCAGGAAAAACAGCGGTTTTTACTTGCATACACAGCGTGGTTTTGCCACGATTGGATTATGAAGTCAACGCAACACAAAAACCGTCTTCACCCTCTCAGGGTAATTTGACAACATGACTGGAAAACAGTTCTTTGATTGGCAAACCAGAGGCGGCACCGACGATGTTATGCGATTTGTCAATTGCCTTGAAAAAGCGGATATTGCCTGGTGCGCTATTGCCGGTATTGCCGTGAACCATTGGGCGGAACATCCCATGGTTACGCAAGATGTTGATTTTGTCGTGGCGTCAGGCGCAATCGAGCAAACTGTCGCTCTGCTTGAAGCAGAAGGGTTCACCCCGGAAAAGTTTGATTGGTCAATCAATTTTAAAGGTCAATCAGCTGTCAGCATTCAACTCAGCACAGAGGATTTTTACAAAAACTATGCTTCGAGGGCTGTGCCGGCCGATGTACACGGCATCCTATTGCGAGTCGCTTCACTGAGGATACTCTCAAAGGAAAGATGAAAGCATGGTCCGAACCAAAACGACGACAAAGCAAACGCATCAAAGATCTTGCAGACATCGCTCGTCTGATTGAAGCACATTCCCATCTCTGGGATTTTTTCACCGACGATCTGAAACAAAAGATAGAGAACCCCTGAAAAAAATCCGGATCGATTGAATAATTCATGACGCACTCCGTCCATAGGGGATTCCCATTTTTTTCATCCGTGCCCGAAGCGTGCTGGGATTTATCCCTAACATTTCAGCAGCACCGCCTTCCCCTTTGATCCGTCCGTGGGTGAGGGTCAGGGCTTTTCTGATATGTCGGGCGATGATTGTATCCATGGGTGCCACGGATGTTTCCTGGGAATCCACGGCAGGGGAAATCTGTGAGGGTTCGGATATACCGATTCCGTGGAATTGCAGGGGTTTGCCCCTGTGGAGAATCAGCGCTCGCTCAATGATATTTTGGAGTTCGCGGACGTTGCCGGGCCAGTCGTATGCCAGCAGTTGATCCATGGCACCGGTCGCCAGTTCCGGATGGGCCGGCAGGTTCATCTCACGGGATTTCCGACTCATGAAATAGTGAATCAGATCAGGGATATCTTCCTTCCGCTGCCTGAGAGGCGGGATGAAAATGGGAAAGACGTTGAGTCGGAACCACAAATCCTCCCGGAATCGGCCTTCCCGAACCATTTCCTCCAGATTCCGATGGGTGGCGGTGATCACCCGGACATCGGTTTTCAGGGTGGAAGTCCCGCCGAGACGTTCGAATTCCCGTTCCTGGAGCACGCCCAGAAGTTTCACCTGGGCATCCCGTGTCAGTTCACCGATTTCGTCCAGGAAAATGGTACCGCCTTCCGCTCGTTCGAACCGTCCGCGTTTCATGGATGATGCACCGGTGAACGCGCCTTTCTCGTGTCCAAATAATTCGCTGTCCAGAAGCGTTTCCGGGATGGCGCCGCACTGAACCCGGATCATGGGCTGGTTTCGCCGGGGTGAGAGCATATGAATGGCGTTGGCGATAATCTCCTTGCCCGCGCCGGTTTCCCCCTGGAGCAGGACGGGACTGGTAAGCGGCGCCACCTGGGAGACCATCTCCATGACGTGTTTCAGACCGTATTCCGAACCCACTACTTCGGTGCCGGATATCCGTTCGAGATCCCGGTGAAGATGGATGTTGTCGTCAGCCAGGCGATCCTTGAGATCCACCACTTCCCGGTAACGCCGGGCGTTGCTCATGGCCAGGGCGACGGGATGACGGATGGACCGGAGAAGATCCGCCTGGTTCCGGTCAAACGCATTGGGCTTAAGGGATTCGATGTGGAGCACACCGATGAGATTATCCTCAATGCGGAGCCGCAGAATCATGGCGCTCCGGATATCCATTACAGGGAGTGCCGGATTGATCTCCACGCAGATTCTGAAATAATACTCAAGCATTTCATCCTTGATGATCTCCAGATCCATCCCATCATCAGATCCCCGGAATTTCCCCAGAATTTCCTGAAGATATTTTTCATGAATCCGGGCCACTGGCTCCCGCTTGTCAAACTCGAGATTTTTTCCATCCGTCTGGGTCATGGCCAGGGTGTAAACGCCCCGGCTGGCAGGATCCAAATAGTACATGCCGATGTGATCATGGTTGAAGTATGGTTTCAAATACTCCGAGGTTTTCTGAAGAGCTTTCTCCAGCTCCAGACTGCTGCATATGCGCAGGGTGACTTCTCGGAAAAATGTGTTGAGGTCTATGGGGGATTTCATGTCTTCTGCCTCCTCGGGTGGATGCCCGCGAGGGACATCCCACCGTGTAATTTCCACCATCGCGACCCTGTCGTCATTCCCGTGCCCTCTGCCGTCATTCCCGTGCCCTCTGCCGTCATTTCCGCGGAGACGGGAATCCAGACATCCATTGCAATTTCTGCCGCTTTAGACCCCCGCCTCCGCGGGGGTGACAGTTGTGAGAGTGGGAGTGACAGTTGTGAGAGTGGGGGGTGATTTTGCAATCATCGCCGTTATTGGCATTATCGAAGCCGTTGTCATTTTGTAACCGGTCCTTTTGTAACAGCTGTTTCGATTACGATTACGAGCACGAGCACGAGTACGAGAAGAGATTCTTTTGCCTCAAGTGCAGAATATAACACAATGGTGCAGTATTTGACACTCAAAAGTGCGAAATAACGCGTTCTTGGTGCGGGTTGTCATGGGAACCCGTATGTTTGGGGGTGTTCAGGGTCTGGCACGATTTATGCTCTGTATTAGGATGGTTTGTTTTTTTTAAACTATAACTGATTGAGGGACGTAATATGGGACAGACGGAGATTCTGGGTGTGCGAGCGGCCAGCAAGAACATACAGGTATTACTGGAACTGCTTCCTGGTAAGTTACGGGATTTTACTGATATTGAGGGATTGCGGGGGATTCGGGTATTTCGTCGCCGGGAGTTGGAGACGGATTTACTGATCCGGTTGGACTGGGAGCGGGGTGGTGAGACGGGCAAGAGCCGTCCCGGTCATCTTCTGGCGGATTTTTTGAGTCATCACGGTATGGTGAATCACACGACCTGGGATCCGGTGTTACAGCAGGACATGGTGATTGAGGGGCAGGGAATGAAAGGGGAAACAGAGGAATGAGACGGGTGTGGATATTGACGATACTACTTTTGGCAGGGTTGATCATTGCCGGTTGCACGCAGGAGAAATCATCGATACAGCAGGCTCAGGCCACAACCGATGCCGATGGGATCGGGCTGGATTTATCAATTGTGAATGTCAGGACGGTGGCGGCGGAACTCTCATCGATGACCGAGCAGGTCACGGTGCGGGGTCAGACACTGGCGGAACGGGATGTGGTTTATTCTGCGGAGGTTGCCGGTCGATTGGAAGCTTTGAAGGTGGATCTGGGGGATGCCGTGAAAAAGGGGCAGGTGCTGGCCCGTGTGGATTATCAGATGTTAAATGCCCGTGCGGAACAGGCTCAGGCCAGTTTTGATCTGGCAAGGAAAACATATGAACGTCTGAATATTCTGAAACAGGATGAGTTGGTCACCCAGCAGATTTTTGATGAAGCACAGGCTCAGATGGATCAGGCAAAGGCGCAGTTGAACAGTGCTCAGATCAATCTGAAACAGAGTGTTATCCGGTCCACTACTGATGGCATTGTCGCTCAGAAGTTTGCTGAAACCGGTGAGTATGTCGGGCCGGGATCGCCGGTGGTCCGGGTTGTGGATTATCGCACCATCCTGGTGGAGGCCTCGCTTCCTGAGCGGGTAGCGCCCCGGGTGGAAAAAGATTCACCGGTTCATGTAAAAATTGATGTTTTGGACCAGGTATTTGAAGGTTCTGTTCAGGTCGTTATTCCCACGTCGGATCCTGTGAGTCGGACGTTTCTTGTTCGCGTAGAAGTCCCCAATTCCGACGGTCACATTCTTGTCGGCATGGCTGCGACACTCACCGTTTCCATCGCGGAACACACCGACGTCATAGTGGTTTCCCAGGATGTTGTTGTGGAGGAGAACGGGTCGCGTGCTGTTTTTGTGGAAGAGGCTGGTATCTCCCGGAAGTGCCCAGTGGAGTTGGGACCCACTCAGGGTGAGAATGTCTTGATTCGGAAGGGCATTACTCCCGGCGACCAACTGATTGTCGTGGGACAGCGGGATCTGGTTGACGGGCAGCCTGTACGAGTGGTCCGCGGATAGACCCTCCTTCAGAAAAATTTTTGTAAAAGAAAGAATCATCATGAACTTCACGGAAATCGCACTGAAATTTAAAACGACGGTGTATGTTTTGATCCTTTTTATCGCTGTCATGGGGATTAACGCGTACCGGGCCATGCCCCTGGAGGATGCGCCTGAGATTGAAATTCCGTTTATTATGGTCCAGACCATATACCCCGGTGTGTCGCCTGAGGATATGGAGCGTCTGGTGACCAACGCCATTGAGCGGGAACTGAAAGAGCTTAAAGACGTCAAGGAGATTACCTCCAGCAGCAGTGAGTCTGTTTCCATGGTGACCCTGGAGTTTGAAACGGGGATTGATACCGATGATGCGTATCAGAAAGTCCGGGATAAGGTGGATATGGCCAAACCCGATTTGCCTGCGGATGCGGAAGAGCCTGTGGTTATTGAGATCAGCACCACGGATTTCCCCATTTTGCTGGTGAGTGCATCCGCGGATTACAGCCTGATGAAACTCAAGTCGGTGGGGGAGTTTCTGGAGGAATCCATTGAGCAGGTTCCGGGGGTGCTCAGCGTGGATCTTATTGGCGGGCTGGAGCGGGAAATCCATGTATATCTTGATCCCACCCGGATGGAGTATTACAAGATCGGTGTTGGTCAGGTCATTAACCGGATTAAGCAGGAACACCAGACGACTCCGGCGGGCAGTATTGAACTGGGCAACAGTAAGTATGCCGTGCGTATACCCGGGGAATACAAGGATGTTTCACTTATGGAGGATATCGTCCTCAAAGCGCCCAAAGGCAAGGCGGTGAAACTGAGAGATATCGGCCGGATAGTGGATGGGATCAAGGACCGTGAGACCATATCGCGGAGTAACGGTGTCGAGTGTGTCACGCTCCGGGTGAAGAAACAGTCCGGCGAAAATATTGTGCGTATCGCTGAAGATATTAAAAATCTGCTGGATCGTCTGGAATCGAGTTTACCCGCCGGCACGCATCTTACGCTGCGGCAGGATCAGAGTATGATGATTCGTGATCAGGTGAAAAACCTTGAAAACAGTATTATCACCGGGCTGCTCCTGGTAATGATTGTCCTATGGTTTGCTCTGGGGTTCCGGAACGCCGCATTTGTGGCTATGGCCATCCCCTTATCCATGCTTATCACGTTCGCCGCGCTCCATATGATGGGTGTGACCCTGAACATGGTCGTTCTTGTATCTCTTATTATTGCTCTGGGTATGCTGGTGGATAATTCTATTGTGGTTATCGAAAATATTTATCGGCATGTGAGTGAGGGTGAGTCCCGTGTACGGGCGGCGCTCCTGGCAACAAAAGAGGTGTCATGGCCGATTATCGCATCAACGGCCACGACAGTGGCGGCGTATTCTCCGATCTTCTGGATGCCGGGTATTCCCGGTGATTTCATGAAATTTTTGCCTCAGACCGTGATTACGGCGCTGATCGCCACACTCTTTGTGGCGCTGGTGATCAACCCGGTACTGGCATCGCGGTTTCTTCGGGCAAATTCCAAAAAGATGTTCGAGACCAGCGGGATCGCGTCCGGACCCATACTTAAACCGTATCAGAAAACGCTGATCTGGAGTCTGGATCACCCGAAAATGCTCATCGGGAGTGCCGTGATCTTTTTCATTGCCACGGTATTCGTGTATGGGAAACTTGGAGCCGGTGTGGAATTTTTCCCACCGTCCACACCCTTGCGATGTCAGATCACATTTTCCGGTCCGCAGGGTACCACCCTTGACCAGACCGATTCCATTGTCCGTTCGGTGGAAGCGTTTGCCCGGCGGGAAGACAATTCGAAGGAGGTTGTGGCAAATGTCGGTATCGGGGGCGGTTCATGGATGGGGAGTGGCGGCAGCAGTACCCATGAGGGTGTCATTGATCTTGAGTTTATTGACCGGCTTAACCGATCCCATTCCACCTGGGACACCATCGATTCGCTTCGTAAGCAGTTGAGCACCATTCCCGGGGGTGAGTTCCGGGTGTTGGAAGAGGAGAAGGGACCGCCCACGGGAGATCCCATTTCCGTAGAACTGTCGGGTCCGGACTATAATGTGTTGAACGAATATGCTCAGAAAGCCATTCCCCTGATTCGCACCATTCCCGGCGTTATTGATATCAAGGAGGATTTTGAAGGTTCCAAACCGGAGATTCAGATCATTGTGGACCGGGAGAAAGCCATGACCCGAAAGGTCAACTCCCAAGATATCGCTATGGCCGTGAGCACCGCCATTAACGGCACCACAGCCAGCGTGCTCCGGGAAGGGGATGAGGAGTATGACATTGTCGTCCAATATGAGGAGCAGTACCGTCAGTCCATCAACGATCTTCTGGAATTGCGTGTAACCGGAGAGGACGATTTTCAGATACCGCTCCGGGATGTGGCCGAGGTCATCACCACGGGTGGTCTGGGCAGTATCAAGCATATCGACGGATACCGGTCGGTCCTCATCAGTGGTGATATTACGGGACGATCCAGTTCTGAAGTCATGGCGGATATTGAGGCAAAACTCAGCAGCGGGATCGAATTGCCGCCGGGGTACCATTTCCATTTTACCGGTGAGACTGAGATGCAGGATGAGATGGCGGATTTTCTGTTGGAAGCATTCATGATCGGTATCATGATCATCATGATGATTCTCATTACCCAGTTCAATTCAATCTCCCGGCCACTCATCATAATCGGGACGGTGGCGATGTCTCTCAACGGTGTGATGCTGGGGCTGCTGATTACCCAGAACAAGTTCAGTGTGATGATGACGGGGCTGGGTGTGATTTCTCTGGCGGGTATTGTGGTAAACAATGCCATTGTGCTGGTGGATTATGTGGATCAACTCAGGGATAAACTGGGGTTGCCACTCAGGGAGGCGTTGATTCGTGCCGGGACCGTGCGTTTCCGGCCGGTAATGCTCACAGCGATCACCACGGTACTGGGGATGATTCCCATGGCGCTGGGCATCAGTTTTGATTTCACGACCATGGCGCTGGATATCGGATCGGAAAACTCGGAATGGTGGGGGCCCATGGGGCAGGCCATTATATTCGGGCTGTTGTTTGCCACAGCGCTTACTCTGATCCTTCTTCCGGTGTTGTACTACTACCAGGAGAACACATATAACCGGATCAAAGCGTTAATACAGTCTTTGAGCAGCCGGAAAACCACCGCTTCAGACGCGGAATAAGGATTTGTGATGATGAACTGGAAAACCAGCCTGATAATCGCGAGTATCGGTACCATTTTCATAACATGCGTGATGATACCGGCTGCATCAGCGGAGGAGACCGTTTTGCCGGAGTTGACCCTGGTGGATGCCATCACTCTGGCCATGGAGCAGAGTCCCAACCTGAAGAACGTCGATGAATCCATCCGGCAGGCGGAGATCCTCATCGGTCAGGCCCGGTCAATACTGCTGCCCTCTCTCCAGGCATACGGCGCTATGACCCGGTACGATAAAGAGATTGCCCTTGAATTTCCCGCCGAGGGGGAACCGGGTGCTGAGGAGGATCCGACGTCGGTGATCATGCAGGAGGAATGGAGTGAGAACTATGGTGTTACCGCCAATATCACGTTGTTTAATGCCCGATCCATTCCGTTGCTGAAATACGCCCATCGGAACGTGGATTATGCTGTCCGGTCAGGAAACCATACCCGGAACTATTACCTGCTGGCGGTGTCCGCCGCATACTTCCAGGTGGTTTCAAGTGAGGAACTGCTTGAGGTATCCCGGGAAAACCTGAAAACCGCCCGGGAGTTTCACCGGTTAAGCAAGGCCCGGAAAGAGGTGGGTCAGGCCACACGGATTGATGTGCTTCGGGCGGAGAGTCAGCTTCTGGATGCGGAGAATACTCTGGCCAACGCCGGAGACGGCGTTCAGTTGACCCGGTCAGCTCTGGTAAAACTTATTAATGGTCCTGATGCATTCATGGTAACCCGGCCGGATGTTGGGATTGCTGCCGGGAAAACCCTGGATGAAATCACGGTGTATGCGCTGGCACACCGGGATGATCTCAGAGCGGCTGAAATTGCCGTGGAGATGGCGGATCAGCTTCAGCGGGACGTCTATGCCCAGTGGATTCCCGCGTTTGATCTCACCTATAACTGGAACTGGAACTCCGCATCGGGGTTTGCCGGTGATAACGACGCCTGGAACGTCCGGATCGGAGCCAACTGGTCGTTATTTGAGGGTGGGTTCCGAATGTCGGATCTGGCGAAAAAGAAATCGGATTACCGGGTGGCGCAGAATCGGCTGGAACAGTTCAGGCGGGATGTGCGGCAGGAAGTGAACAACCGGTATCTTGAGGTCAAAATGCGGCAGCGGCGGCTGGACCTGGCGAAACAGCAGGTGGATGTAGCTCACGAAACCCACCGGCTGGTGAACCGCCAGTATGAACAGGGCATGGCCACCAGCCTGGACCTGATGGATGCCACAACTAAACTGACCAACGCCCGGATTACAAGGGTTGTTGATGACCTGTCTTTACAGATCGCCACCATGCAACTCAATCAGGCAACAGGGGTGTACCTGGTGTATCCGGAAGAGGATTAGTAGGGGAAGTGATCAGTGGGGTTTTTGTCAGTGATGAAACTTGGGTGCCCCGGGTTTCAGTGATGGGTAAACCAGTAGCCAGTGATTTATAGGTAGCGTGGGCTTTCCAGCCTGCGGTCATTGTGCGTCCACGATCAGTGATGGTTGTTGGTAGCGTAGGCTTGATCTGTGTGTCGGTGATCAGAACCCGTCACCCTGAGCCCTTCGGCTACGCTCAGGACAGGCTGCGTCGAAGGGCCAAATGAAACCCTGTCCCCCTGAGTCCGTACCCACTGCCATCCTCCGGGTTTTGATTAATTGACGCAATTGTTCTTATATTTTATGCTTGTTTGTAAGATCCAAACGGTGGAATTCTTGTCTCGATATGGCATCACTTTTTTTAAGGGGGAATCATGAACGGGAAATTGGCTGTTACTTGTATTCTGGCGGGGTTTTTGGTGGTGGTTCCGGTGGTGATGGGATCGTGGGTCACGGATCTGGATCCGTTTCTTAACATGCATGATGCGGCGATTGATACAAACATCTCGGCGGTGTTCAATGCTGCGGTCGATCAGGGGAGTGTTGGTTATTACACGTTTCACGTCAATCCCATGTCGCAGGCGCCGGGCAATGGTGTGTTCACTTTTCCGGATGCCACCACGGCCATGTTCAATCCGGACGGGAATTATTTTTATGGTGAGGAAGTTGAGGTGAGCATCACGGGTGGGCTTATCGCTGGAGGTGAACCGGTTAATCCGGTTGTCTGGCGATTCCGCACCGGGGTACTTCTGGGATCCGGTCATTTCATCGATTCCGGTCAGGTTCTGGTCAGTCCGGATGTGAACGACTCGGATTTCGGTGATCTGGACGGTGACGGTGACCTGGATGTCATCCATGCATGTCAGATATACGGTGGCGGTGCACAACCCAATCCCGTATGGCTCAATGATGGCAGTGGCGTGTTCACCGACAGCGGCCACGCACTGGGAAATGCCAGTTCCTCAGGCGTTCTTCTCGGGGATCTGGATTACGACGGCGACCTGGATGTTTTTGTTGTAAATGTCGGTGAAGGAATGGCCGGGGAACCAAACCGGGTCTATCTTAATGATGGAGCCGGCATATTCACCAGCAGCGGTCAGGACCTGGGTTTTGCTATCAGCACCAGTGGCTGTATCGGTGATGTTGATGGTGATGGTGATCTGGACGTTTATGTCACCAATTATGGGACAACACCAAATTTATACCTGAACAATGGCAGTGCGCAATTCACAGTGGTACCACAGACTGTTTCATCATCCATGGAATGGGAATGTGAGTTTGGGGATCTGGATAGTGACGGGGATCTGGATCTTTTCGTGGCAGGGTTCATGGATACACCGGATCTGACCTTTTTCAATAATGGCGCCGGAATTTTTACTCCCGGGCAAACACTGGGACTGTTTTCCAGTGCCGATGTCTGCCTGGGGGATATGGATGGTGACGGTGATCTGGATGCGTTCACCAGTTCCATGGTAATGATGAGTTCACAACAATCCAGTATCCTGTGGATCAACGATGGAACCGGCGTCTTTACCAACAGCGGACAGAGTCTGGTGAACGATATGGTTTATGCATCCTCTCTGGGGGATGTGGATGCCGATGGTGATCTGGATGTTTTTATCGGTCAAGTGTCTTCAATGGGTCCTCTGATCTACCTGAATGACGGCGCAGGCACACTGACAGACAGCGGTGAAACTTTTACCATGACGCATTTATACGATGTGGACCTGGCGGATCTCGATAATGACGGTGATCTGGACGGATACCTTTCCTCCTCTGGATCAATGCCTGATCTGATCTATTTTAATGCGGGACCGTATCCCATACCCACCACAACACCGCTGGGGCTGGGATTATTGCTGCTGGGTGTTTCGGGTGTGCTGGTCAGGAAGCGGGGGAAGTGGGGGAAGTGATCAGTAGGGGAAGTGGGGGAAGTGATCAGTAGGGGAAGTGATCAGAAGACAGTGATCAGTGAGGAATTGAGCGGTGATGAAACCTGGTAGCCCCGGGTTTTTGATTTGGGGAAGGAACGACCGAAGTTTTCCGCTTGCGGGAAACTTATTCAATCAGGCGGTTGTCCCGGGGGGAAGTGATCAGAAGACAGTGATCAGTGAGGAATTGAGCGGTGATGAAACCTGGTAGCCCCAGGTTTTTGACCTGGGGAAGGAACGACCGAAGTTTTCCGCTTGCGGGAAACTTATTCAATCAGGGAGGTTCTCGTCACGGGGGATCAGTGGAAGGTATTAATGGTTGATCTGCACATCATCAATCAATCAGCACCCGTAGGTGCTTTCGGCCGAAAGCACACATCAAAATATTACCCCATGATGACAAGCACGATATACGGAACGAGATTGAATCCCAGGATAAAGATCTTGAACAAACCGAGGAAAGAGTAGATCGCGATGTTGAATGCATCTCTGGAAATGGAAAACCATTTACTGTGCATGCGGTAGACCCAGTTGCCGGCAAACGTGAACGTCAGGAATGACAGGATCAACAGCCCTCCATTGAGGATTGTGCACCACATGAAAAATTCCCGGATGGTATTGATGTCCATTGTATTCCTCCTTTTTATCCCTCTATAAACCACTATTCCTTAAACGATTATATCATTACTCCTGTTTTGCTGCACTGTCCGCATTCAACTGGGAACCGGGAATCGGGAACTCTGAACATCTGGATCCTCTTCCTGAGATGCTGCTTTGATACCAAAAAGAAGATATCCCATTGCTGCCAGAAAGTACCATAAATCCGCCCAGGGAATGGTGATCTGAGCGATGCCAAAAAGTGATTGGACGATAAGACAGGGGGTCAGAGCAACAACGGTAAGACGAATAAGTTCCACGTACTTCCTCTTGGATTTGCAAAAATAGGCGATCAGAATGCCGATGGCTGCATAGAGAAGCGTTTGTAGAATTCGGTAGACGTAGGAACCCAGCAGAGCCGAGAGGTACAACACGGGTGCTGAGAACTTCATTACTGTGATTACCCAGCCTCTTATCATGTCCTGATCCAGTGACAAATCAGTCGTCTGCTCAAAACTGGTGGTACGGGTCGCGATATCATTCTGCTTCCATTCAACTCCCGACTTTGTGATCAAACCCTCTGCATCCGTATCTGCCAGGGAAGTGATTGTGCCGGTTGTATCGATTAATACCAGGGTTTTGCCTGTCTCCGGATCTATAATGGTGTATGGCTGCGATTCTTCAATGGAGGCTTCCCCATCAACAATGGAGAGTTTTGGGATTTGGGCGATTATCTCTGACAAATCGCCGTCTACATAGTCGGAGATATTCTCATGGACCCTCATGATAGTGGGAATCCAACAGACCGCCAGGAGCAACAGTAAAAAGGCAAAACCTGTTCCCTTCCACTGAAGACACACATCGCGGTATAGCGCCCGGGAAAAGAATGAGAGCACCGGTATGTGAAATATTGAGTATCGTTTCATGGGTGTCTGTTTCTCCTTCTCACCTATTTTGATTCCCGAAGCCGTTTTCCACAGTTTATACAGAAATTTGCCCCTGGACCCGCTTTTGTCCCGCATTGCGGACAGAAATTGATTTCGGTCTGAGGGTCTGATTGAGGGTCTGATTGGGGGTCCGTCCTGTGATGGATTTCGGATTCGGATGGAGATTCTGTTTGTAACGGGATTTGAGGTTCTGTTTGAGGGTTTGATTTCGTGTTAATTTCGGGAGGATGGTTCCCGGACCGGACCACTCGCATGCCGCAGGAGACGCCCCCGGATCTTCCGGGTTTTAATTTACCTCTTGAGGCTGATCGGCAGTCCGAATGATCACTCAAAAAGCCGCCGCCGCGAATCACCCGGGCTTTTCCCTGATCGGGACCGACGGGATCCACCTGACTGTCCCCGGAATATGTGCCATACCAGTCCCAGCAGAATTCAGCGACATTGCCATGCATGTCATAAAGACCCCAGGGATTCGGTTTTCGGGAGCCGACTTTTTCCAGACTGACAACGCCCAATTCTCCCGCACTGCTTTCATGGACGGCATACGCATCTTCACTGTAAAACGTATCCACTGGTTCATAGCTGTATTCCGTGGTGGTGCCCGCCCGGCACGCATACTCCCATTCCGCTTCCGTGGGCAGTCTGAATCCGTTTGCCCTCTGATCCCAGAACACGGCCCGTTCTTTGATCGGGAGTGAATCCGCGTCAAATATAGATTTATAGCCGGAATCCAGATAGTAACACGGACGGAACCCTTTTAGTGCTGACAACCGGTTGCAGAAAAAAATGGCATCAACCCATGTGATACTTTCCACCGGTTTATCCTCCCAGAATTTCAAACATTTTTTGTTAATTCCGGTGACAATCTCAAACTGACCACAGGTGATCTCGGTTTCACTGATAAAATATCCGGTGGTGAGTTTCACTTCATGGGAGGGCCGGGCTTTTTTCAGAGATCGTGCATTGGAACCCATAACAAAATTTCCGGGTGAGATGTAAATCATGTCAATGAAGTTATCTTTATCAAGTTCAACACGGTCATTGTCTGCAAATCCGGGGTTGCAGCATGTGAGTATCCCGGCAAAAAGTATGAGTGTGAAAAACAACGGCTGTTTCATTTGAATCTCCTGATTTTACATATAGCAAACACACTTCCAATATTCCATATTTCCAGTATTCCAATCGGAAAATCACATAGCTGCGGATGTGGTGCGCGTCGCATTGCTCTTACCCGCTGACATAGGCAACAGCGACAAGATAAACTCTGACCAGTCGGCCTTTGAATTCCACTGTTTCCGAGACGGACTCCCAGTCGATGGTTTCGATGGCTTTGCCCAGTGTATATGAGTGGAGGAGATCATCGTCCTGGCGCTGGCCGTATCCCGGCAGTGACGATGTGGTGATATAGTCGCCGGCTTCGATATCGCCGTTGAGATCCGTGACCCAGACACGGCCGTCCCCCAGGGAGTTGACCACGCCGAAACGTTCACCGTCTGTGGGTTCATACCAGTGATCCAGGGGTAAGGTACATTCAGAAGTGATGACACCGAATACCGCTTTATCCCGGGGTTTGTCTGATATCTTGACTGTGGGCAACGTGGATGAGAGTGAAATTTTGCCGTCTATATCCGTTCGAATCTCGGCGGCGCCGGTGACGGAGACGATCAATCCCGGTGTGATCCGGCGGGAATCAAGCCCTGTAAATTTCACTTCATGGGCACCCGTAAAGGGACCGTAGTTGTTGCCGGCGGCATAGACATCCCAGAGGACGCCGCTGGCATATACACCGGTACTGTTTGCGCCTGTGGCGAGACCGTATACGCCGATGCTGCTGTCGCCGTTGGCAAGCCCGTATGCGCCGCGGCCCAGAATACCGTTGGATTCAAAATAACCGCCGAATTTCTCACCGGAATCCGTGCTGGAAGCATAGCCGTAAACGCCCCGGCCGGTATCGCCAAAGGCTGTAAATTTGCCACCGTAATTGGTGACATTGCCGGTGTTGGATGCGAACCCTTGAACACCGGTGCCGTTGGAACCGGTGGTGTCGGCATAAATGCCCACGCCGTATTTGTTTGCTGCCGTGAAATAACCGCCGTACGAGACACCACCGTCGATACTGGAAGCAAACCCGCAAACGCCACGGCCCTGGTTACCTTTTGATTCAAAGTAACCGCCGTAATTCTCGACGTCATTTGTGTTGGCTGCTTCACCATAGACTGCTCTGCCTGTGGCCCCGTGAGATTTAAAATATCCGCCATGATTGGTCCCGCCGGAAGCGGTGGCAGATCCGATAACAGCGGATGCGGAGATCCCGCTCACCGATCCGAAAACACCCGTGCCGAACTCCCCATAGGAACCCCCGTAAGCACCAATGCCGTGTGCGCCGGATGCGATGAAGTTCCCGCCATAGTTCACGTCGTCACCCGTATGGGTGGCTTCACCATAAACACCTATTCCCCGTATACCCTCCGCCTCGAAAAATCCACCATAATGCACGATGGAGCCGTCATGGGTGGCATGACCTTCGATTCCTCGGCCGTCAGCACCGGCTGAAATACCGTAAACGCCTTTTCCCGTATTTCCCAGGACTGAAAAATAGCCGCCGTAGTTTCTGTAAATACTGGAATAGCTGTTCTCACCAACGATGATCGCCCCGTCCGGACCATCGGTATAATTTCCTGTGGTAATTGTTCCGCTGAGGTTAAACGGTACGGGAATCTGAGTGCCGGCAATCTGGTCTGTGAGATTCGAAAAACTCGTGGTTTTGGTATGATGAGCATCCGCGATTCCCGCATGAGCTGCGATATCAGAATCGATCTCAGATGATTCCTCCAGATCAGCGCCCTCGTATCCATCCACACTTCCGGCATCATCCGCTGTACCCGCCCGGATGGCGAATCCTGCGCTGGTGATCCGTTGATCCGGCGATAACAATTGAAATCCCGATCCCCCCCCGTCATTGAACCAGATCCGCAGATAAATAGCGTCGTTATCAAAAACAGAGCCTGGAATTCCATCCATGGCGGATGTGTCACCCAGGTGAATTCCATACAACCCGTTATCAACAGGCACCACGACAACATTCACTGGTGGATCGTTGCCGTCATTGGACCAGTACTGGGTTGTGCCCGCCGCATCCACTATGGCGAATTTAAACAGCCCTGTTCCGTCAAACGGCACGCCCCCCGTTTCAACCATCCCCTGATAGTTGATCATGAGTGGAACCGCCTGGACGGCAACCGTGAATATCAGGACAAACGTCAGGACCCAGAAATAATTTTGATTAAATTTTGCCATCTGATCTCTCCTTTAAATATGCTGTTTCCCCATGGAATACAGATACAGGATCGTAAAAATAATTTCAAAGCAAGGTACACGCCTGAAGTATAAGCTTTGCGGGTAAGTCAATCAAATATCAGTTTCCGAGATATCTGGATCAAGAAACTCATTTACTATTTATGCATAATTGTGCATACTTATTGCAGGAGGTATTGCACATGGATATTGGATATCTGTGGGATGAATATGGAAAAAAATAAATTGGATTACAAGAAATTGTTGAAAGAAAGCGGACCTGATCAGGGAACGCTCCGGCGCGGACAGGCAGCACGAAAACAGCGAATGGAAACAGCAAAGAACCGAATCACCATTCGGATTGATGAAGACATCCTGGAAGATTTCAAGGATATGGTTCCTGAAGGCAAAGGTTATCAGTCCTTAATAAACAGAGCCTTGCGGGAGTGGCTGGATGCCCGAGGTGTCAAGGAGTTGATCAGTAAGGAATTGCCCGGACTTCTGGGAAAAGCCGTATCCGCAGTTCAATCTGAAAAATAAATGTGCGAAACTATTTTGACAGTACCGCATATTCCTACGACGCACTTGGACGCTCAACTTCCGTCCAACATAGATCTAAGAAGAGTCCGGTACAAACCATTAATTACACCTATGACACCGACGTGATTGACGGGACGGGACAGGCGATCTACAAAGGTTTCAGAACAGCCCGTGAAGTTTTAGTAGGGATTACCAGTGAGAAACAGGAATATGCCTATGATTCCCATGGCCGTCTCGTCCGGACAAATTACCGGAACTCGCACCTGGATCAGTTCAATTATGACGACACCGGCTGGTTTGATGACGGCGGAATTCTTGTTTCTGAACTGGATTACAAATCATTTGGCGGGGAGTTGAGTGCAACGTTGACGACGGCGACCCAGCACCGGTATACTGGCCGGGAATTTGTGGAGACCGCAGCCAATGACAGCGAGTTGTATTACTATCGTGCGCGTTACTATCGGCCTGACCTGGGACGGTTCATTACGAAGGATCCCCTTGGGATGATTGACGGGACTAACCAGTTTATTTATGTGCAAAATAATCCGGTGATTCACAGGGATCCTTTTGGAACTTACATATACCCGCCTGGTAGAGATCCTAATAATTGGCCGCCTTCACCCCCTGGAGGTGGAGAAGAAAATCGTAAATTTAACTGCTATGCTGTATGCCTCGGTGTATCAGGTTCAGTAGGTGTTGATTTTATGAACGATGCGCTCAATACATATTATGAGCCCGCGCCTTGTTACAGTCCTTGTGGGTGTGAGGATGGAGTAATTGCAATTTATTATTCGGAGAGTAAGATTGGCAATAATCCCTATGGCTATTGTCATTGCGCTCGATGTCAATCAAATCAGTGGTTACACAAACTAGGTGAAGGACCATTTGTAAAAACAGATACAGCAGATGGAATGGCTAGTGCTTACACAGAGAGAGGTTGGACCATCTCCAAAATCGGATGTTTCAAATTCAAAAAGTAATGAAAAGAGTTCACTTTTTAATACCTGCCATAATATTTGTTATAAGCCAATGTTTTATTTCTGAATGCAGCGCACGTGTTCAACTAAAAATGGATGGAACCCAAAATAACGACGCCCTGACAGTTTCACTAATAAATAATACGGATATGTCTATTATTCTTCCTCAGAATTTCCATTTGAGTTTCAAGATAAAGGGGCTATTTAATGATGAACGTTATTTCTCACATCGTGACTTGAATTTTAAAGAAAAGTTAATTATCAAACCAGGCCAAACAATTAGACTTTTTAACACGCGATTATCCAACTTAAAATGGAGTCCTTTGTACTGGAGCAATGATGATTACATTCCAACAAAAGATGTTTTGGAAACCATTAAAATAAATTCGCAGATTGTAATTCAGGTCGGACTGTATGCGTCGTCAGAGGAGTGCCTTTGCCATAATTACCTTTCCAATTATTTAAATGTATACTATTCCAGGGGTTTCTTTACAGGGACGAAGATTTATTTTGAGGAACCAACCGATCTGCTTTTCAACAGGGCACATATTGAGATTGTTGAGATAAGAGACTGTAATATTGTAAAGGTCAGAATCAGTAATCTGAGAGGCACTGCTGAAGAAAGTCAAGGCAAATATGAGATTCAACTTAATAACAGGCTAGGATGGCCTATCAGTAAATGCCTGATAGAACTCAACATGATATCGAGAGTGAAAGATGAAAAGGATGTATATGAGATAAGCCTGGAGAACCATTTTCCAGATCTTAAGAAGACAATGGCCGAAGAGAACTGTGTGTCTATTTGGATAATATTTTTTCATAACAAATCAAAATTGCAATTAGAATCAAACACTATGAGAGTAGGGAAATAATAATTTTTCAATGAACTAACTTGAAAAAGTTAAGATTTTACCAGACAATTCTTTCCATCCTCGTCATCCATGGGCACATCAAGTCGTAGTCAGAGCATCTGCCACAGCCACTCCGCAAGCTACGCAGTCAGTGGCTGGCCCCAAAAACCATCAAAACCAAACCCAACCCAGGTCGTACCAGGCAAAACCCAAATCAAGGTAACAAGCCGAGACCGGTCGGTGTGTGGCAGACAAAGTAAAATCTTCTTCAATGAACCGCGTACTTGCCGGGCCAGGCGGACCGGACACGGCAGCAACGCCGGCGCCAACCCATTCACCCCTGGGTCCCAATTTCCCATGGGGATTCACGGGTTGTCACCGACGTTGCAAGCCGGTCCTGTCCGATAAGGCGATGATGTTAAGGTGCTGATTGTATGGAATTTTCAAGGCTGTTTCTCATCAGCAGTCACAACCGTAAACCCGGTTTTTCGCCGTTAAACCGTCACCGTCAGACATCATAGACCTTATCCGACTCCGCTCTTCTGCGAGGTTGATTCACTGCCGCGCCCCGACCGGGTTGGTTGCCGCTTCCGCCGTCGCTCTTCGAGCTATGGCGGGACAGGTCCGAGTTTTTTTGTTTTGGGTTTCAATCATGGCTTTTTCCGTTGAAGAATCAATTCCAGTCAGTATCGGATTCAAATGTGCTCCGGAGTCACCATTTGAATCCCCTCTTTCCATTGTCGATTGAGTCGGTACCCGTCAATGATCTTCGTTCAATTTGCCCCGGCAAGCAGTGGCAAAATTGATACGATCCTCATTGACGGAATGGGGTTTTTGTCTGTCAAGGAGGAACGCGGAGCGTAGTGTCCTTGACAGGTAGAAGCTCCTGGTAAAATGGAAAGAGGGGTTTTAAGTGAGGTATTCCGGGACTTAAAACCGTTACTGACGAAAAAACAGCATTTTTGTGTGTGTCTCTGTATCCAAAGGCCGGTGAAAGTGGCATCTGGTCGATGCTACGGACTTGGTTTATGGATTTTGGTCTTGATGGGGGCAATAGCTCCCCCCCCCCCTTTTGATTTTGCAGGGCATTAGCGCCCCGGGAAGTCGGCGTCAGCCGATCCGGGAGGACGCCCCCGGGCATTGGCAAGGTCAGTTATCTGCTGCGATTTATCGTTTGTGATGACTGGCCGTCACCGTGGCGAAGTACGATAAGATCCATTATGTATGAGTTGGTTTGTGTGCTTGTTAAATGAATGTTTTCCGGCGAGGTTAAAACATCGTAAAGGCCTTTATTCGTGCCAACTTAACATAGTGCATCTTATCGCTGACAGGGCTTTTGAAATTATCATGACGGGACGTGAGGGCATCCTGATATTTCCATCTCTTTTTGATCGTCCGGGCGTGATAATTTCAGCCCGTTTCGCCCGGTGTGCCTGCCCGGGGGCGCTTTGGGGGGCGCGGTGTCGGAGTTGTAGCGCATTTTCACGAGAATTCACTCCAAAGCTCTGCCGACAATTACACCCGGAGATTAGGTTCCGTTTGATTTAATACTAAATTTTAGTATAATCAGAATATGGCATGGACGGTCCGAATTAAGAAAAAAGCAGTCAAGCAGATTCAACGATTACCGGCTAAAATAAAGAAAAGCCTATTTACGCTCCTGTCAGAGATTGAGATAACAGGACCGGTTCGAGGAAACTGGCCGAACTATGGATTGCTTGGGAAAGGTCGTCATCATTGCCATATTAAAAAAGGGAATCCTTGTTATGTTGCTGTTTGGGAAGTCACAGACAGGGAAATTAAACTTGTAGAGGTGACCTATGTCGGTACTCACGAAAAAGCGCCATATTAAAGTGACCTTTATTGGTCCTCGGAAGAAGAGGGTGGAAGCCATAAAAGCACTGAAAATTCTTGGTTTCAATGAAGTATCGGATTCTGTTCCCTGGCGGGAAGTATTTCAGGAGTTTGATGAAGATCAAGAACCGGGTGTCTGTCTTTCAGGAGCGAGAATTAAGGGAGATATGACCCAGGCTGAGCTTTCGAGTTTAACTGGTATTCCACAGCGTCATATTTCTGAGATGGAAAACAATAAACGACCCATCGGAAAGATTAACGCAAAGAAGCTGGCGGAATCGCTCAACGTCGATTACAGACTTTTTCTTTAGTTTTACTTGTCAGCAGCAATCAGAAAAGCATTGATGGTCTTGAATAGTGCTCGTTGCTGAGCAATGGGTAGGGATTCAATTTCCATGAGCTTTTTCCGCAGTTTCAAATTGGGTTTGACACCGTTTTGAAAGGATATTTTGAGCCCAATTAACTCATCAGTGGTAACTCCGAGAGAAATGGCAAATCTTGCCAACATTTCTGCATGAAGCCTGAGTTTTCCTCTTTCATAATCAGTAATCAGGGCTTGATTGATGCCGATTAATTTTGCGAGTTCTCTTTGGGTCAATCCATTCTGCTTTCTTATTCGAGAAATCCGTTGACCGGTTGTTTCTTCTCCGAGGTCAAGCTTTTGCAATGTGAATTTTGACTTTCGTGGCATAGTAACCATATTTATAACCTCATTTTTCAAGTAGCTCGAAATTAAACCTTGACATTGACGGTATTATACCGTATTTGGTTATTATGATCAATCTACCTCGGGAAATGCTATTTTCCCCTTGACAGGATTTCAGAAATGCCCAAAATCCCGGAATTAGACATCAAAGTGATCAAACAAACCACCGACCTGCTCACTCTCTGCCAAACCCGAGGCATCAAACTCAAGAAAGTGGGCAAGAACTACAAAGGCCGCTGCCCATTCCACGAAGAAGAGAACGCCTCCTTCACGGTAAACCCCTCGAAAAACCTGTGGAACTGTTTTGGGTGCAGCAAGGGCGGCGACGTGATCGAGCTGGTGAAACTCCTGGACGGGTGCACATTCCCGGAAGCCGTGGCAAAGCTTCTTCCAAAGACAGCAACTAAGAGAAAAAAAGCTTCATTTTTTTCAAGCTCGAACTGTCTCTCAAGCCAAGAGCGGTCTCGGGTTTTATCCTTAGTTGCTGATTTTTATCATGCCGCCTTCACCCAGCAAAAGCCCGGCAAAGCGTACATGAACCAGCGCGGACTCAAGGATCCGGCGCTGTTTTCTCACTTTAAAGTCGGTTTTTGTGCAGGAAACCTCCGGGAGTCGATCCCGCAGGACGGTAAAATGCTTGAAGACCTGAAAATTTTAGGTGTGATCAAAGAAAACGGCCACGAATTCTTCAGAAACTGCGTGGTGTTTCCCATCCCAGACGCAATCGGAAAGATCGTAAACCTATATGGCCGCCGGATCCGGGACGGCCAGGTCAATCACCTGTATCTCCCAGGTCCGAAACAGGGTGTTTTCAATGGTGATGCACTCAAAACCACGGATCAAATCATCCTTGTGGAGTCAATCCTCGACGCCCTGGCCGTGATCCAGGCCGGTTATCCCGGCTCCATGCCTTGCTTTGGATCCGCCGGTATCCCGGATGATGTTTTGAGTATCCTGCAAACACACCTGAGTAAATCTATTTTTTTCTGTTTCGATTCCGACGCCGCCGGCAGAAAAGCGGCATTGAAATCCCGTAAGCAGCTGGAGGCCATCGGCATGAAAACCCGTCAGGTCATACTGCCGGACGGTCATGATCCATGCTCGTTACTCCAGGAGAAAACCGGAAAATTTTCGTTCAAACAACTGATGCGCCAGGCAGGAAGGAAAACGCAGATCATGGGAGCAAACAAGGATATTAAACCCACGAAAATCACGTGGAACAAGGGCAAAGCCGTCATAAATTTCCCAGATCGCGTTTATGAACTCTCCGGTGTGGGCCGTGATCCGTCCAAAGGCAAGATCAAAATCAAGGTGAAACCGGCGGAAACCTCCGGGATGTTTTTAGACACCGTGGATTTGTATTCCGCCCGGTCCCGGTCAATATTTGCCCGATCCGTCGCCGAGATCTTTGGGGCTAAAGACGCTCAGATCTCAGCAGAACTTTTATCCATGATCGAGCCCATAGATAAGTACAAGGAAGATAACAGTCAGGAAGCGGAAGCCGACGCCAAGCCGGAGATGACCGATGCGGAGAAGAAAGAAGCCCTTTCCTTTTTGAAAACTCCCGATATTTTGGGTCGCATATCCGAAGCGTTTGAATCCATCGGTTTCACCGGCGAGAAGATAAACAAACAAGTGGGTTATCTGGCGGCTGTGTCCCGGAAACTGGAAGATCCCATCTCGGTTTGCATCCAGTCCCGATCCGCAGCCGGTAAATCCGCGCTGCAGGACGCTATCCTGGGATTTGTACCGCCGGAAGATGTGGTCCGGTACACCCGATTGACCGGCCAGGCGCTTTTTTACAAGGAGGGAGATTCGTTGAAACACAAAATCGTAGCCATTGAAGAAGCCGTGGGCGCGGAAGCGGCCATTTACGCAATCCGGACCATGCAGTCCGCGAACCAAGTCAGCGTGGCGACGGCCGGCCGTGATCCAATCAGCGGCAAAATGCAGACCGAAGAGAACAAGGTGGAAGGCCCCACTCCTTTTTTCATGACCACCACGGCGCCGGAGATCGAGAGCGAAACGTCTACGCGATTCGCCTTCCTGACCATGGACGAATCGGCGGAAGCCACGGCGCGGATCCAGGCGGCGCAGCGATCACTGAAAACCCTTGAGGGATTGCGAGCAAAGAAGCGGAAAGAGCGGATCATCCGACTTCACCAGAACGCACAACGACTACTTGAAACCGGATTAAAAGTGGTGATTCCGTTTGCGGATCACCTGCGATTCCCGTCTGAAAATCTCAGGACTCGGCGTGATAATATGCGCTACTTAAGCCTGATCGAAGTGATCGCTTTCCTGCACCAGTACCAACGTGAAATCAAAGTCGATGATATCGATGGGGAAAAAGAGCGTTATTTGGAAGCGACGCTGGAGGATGTGGCCCTGGCGAACGAACTCGCCTGTGATTTTCTGGGTCGGTCCCTGGACGAACTTTCCCCGCCATCCCGGAAACTTTTGGTTGGAATCCGGGAGATGATTATGAAAACCACCGAATCCCAGGGCATACCGGCCCATGAAATCACATTTACCCGCCGTGATATCCGGGAATACATGGGCTGGACCGATTTCCAGGTGAAAACCCACATCAATCAACTCGTTGACCTGGAATACATCTATTTCATCACGGGCCGTAAGGGAAAAGAGTACATCTACGAACTCAAATATGACGGCGATATGGACACGGAACAAAAATATCTGCCGGGTCTGGTCAGTGTGGATGAACTGAGAGAAAAGATAGAAAAATCAAGGGGTAAGAGTGACTTGGAGGGTGAAAAATGAACTTGGAGGGTCGAAATCAGCACTTGGAGGGTAAAAAAGTGCACTTAGAGGGCACTTGGAGGTCGGCAACCCTCCAAGTTAAAAGTCAATATATACTATCGTTTATACCCGAAAACAGCCAACTTGGCGGTGGTTTCTGAAGAGGTAGGGGGGCTATTTGTACAGGTGGATTATTTACCAAAAATAATCAGGGAAGAATTTTCGATTAATTTACGTGTAAAAGGTCGGTCTGAAACAACGATCCGGATCTACTGTTTTCATATCGAAAAATTCCTGGAATCGGTCCGGATTCCACCCCGGCAAGTCAGTGAATCTGATATCAGGGGTTACATTTCCTCTTTATATGAACAAAACCGATATGCATTAAACACGATCCGGGTTAAAATCCGTGCTTTGCGGGTGTTTTACTGTTTTTTGCACCAAACCGGCCGGACATTTTGCAATCCAACTGAAGATCTGGCGGAACCAGCACGAAAAACCCGGTTGCCGAAACACGTGCTGTCCGGTCGGGACATGGCGCGGATCCGCGCGGACATGACCGGTGATTCCCTTCAAAAACTCCGGGACCGGGCCATCATCGAGGTTTTGTATGCAACCGGATTGCGCCTGTCGGAACTTGCCGGGCTCGATATCACGGATTTGGATTTTTCAAGCGGCCTGGTCCATGTGCGAAACGGCAAAGGCGGACGGGATCGTCAGGCCGTTCTGAGCAAGTCGGCGATTTCAGTTTTGAAAACGTATCTTGATAAACGCTTGGAATCTCCCGGTGATCCGGCAGCGCTGTGGATCAACCAATCCGGGCAACGGTTATCAGGATATTGGATCTGGAAGATGGTCCGGCAAGCGGCGCGAAACGCAGAAGTCAAAGCGCCGGCACATCCTCACGCCTGGCGGCATGGTCTTGCTACGGAACTTATCCGGAGCGGCGCCTCACTCATGGCCGTACAACGGTTTTTAGGGCATCGATCGCTAAATACAACGCTCATTTATACCCACCTGACTATCTTGGACCTGAAAAAAGCACATCAGAGAACTCACCCACGTGAACGGGACGCGCATCTGAAACCGCCACGCCCCCCTTTTTCTCTTAACTGCCCTGCTCAGACCGTGTAAGCATCATGGAACTGTCCCATCTCACCCAGGAATTTTACATGGATCTCCGGCTGAAAAACCGGACACCGGCCACCATCAAAAGTTACCGGTGGTATTTGGGTCGTTTCCTGAAATTTCTTGATGAGGAAGAGGTCACTTACTTGGATCAATTGGATGCCGAAGTTTTGAAGCGGTACCAGATGCAATTGACCCTGGGCCAGGGCAAAACCGGCCGCCAGGGCGCCGCTCATGCAAATCCCTACCTCATGCCGGTCCGGAGCTTCCTGCATTTTCTGAAAAGGGCGGGATACCGTCCGGAGGATCCGGCCCATGCGCTGACCACGGTGAAAATCATCAGACGTTTACCGAAAACAATCCTGACCCGTGAAGAAATGGTGGATCTCATCGAAGTGCCGGACACGACAACGGTTTTTGGATATCGGGACCGGACCATCATGGAGGTTTTGTATTCCACGGCCATTCGACGGAACGAGCTTCGCTCATTGACCGTCCCGGCCATTGATTTTGAATCCGGTTTGATCCGTGTGTTTGGCAAGGGTCAAAAGGAACGGATGGCGCCTCTGGGCAGGATCGCGCTTCAATTTCTGGAAACCTATTTGAGATCCGTCCGGCCGCTTCTGGTCAAAGATGGATCCGAAACCCATTTGTTTCTCTCCATCAAAGGCCGGAAACTCTCCCGGAACGTCGTGGGTGAATTTCTGGTGAAATACGCCCAAATGGTCGGAATCGACAAGCGCGTAACACCCCACACGTTTCGCCACACCTGCGCAACCCTCATGCTTAGAAACGGCGCCGACGTCCGCCACATCCAGATGCTGCTGGGGCATGAATCCCTGGAATCAACCCAAATTTACACCCATGTGGCGGTCACGGATCTGCGGAGGATGCTTAAAAAATATCATCCCCGGGAAATCACCTTGATCGAGAGCGGCAAATAAGAGAAAATGGAACAATGAAAGCAAGAAAACCAGAACCATTTTTCTATTTTGCCGCCGCCGATGATTTCGCCGTTTTTATAGCAGGTGTCCGGGACGAAAAAACGCTTGTACCGGTTTTTATGTCCATGTGGATTATAGTGCAAAATAATCCGGTCATGAAGGTGGATCCTCGAGGTAAATCAATTTGGGTTTGCAATAGGAATACCAACGCTTGATCTTTTTAATCACACCTAATTTTGGGATGATAGAAGCAATGAATGTTGTGGGATGGGATCTACCGGAAAACCAGGTGAAAAAAACGAATGCAAAGAGAAAGGTCTTACTGGGGGCGATGCGGAAAACCGAGGTGGAATTAGCAATCTGTGAGGATCATTAATGAAATTCTATAAAATCCTAATTCTCGCTACCAAGACCATCGTTTTCAATTCGATTCTATATATTACTATATATTTTTCAGTTAATTTTATAGAAGATAATCTAACATCGAATTCCGTTGTTTCCCTCGGGATTTTGCTTTTTTCATTACCAGCGTCTTTTTTTCTCAATTATTGGGTTTTAAAAGATTTATCCTCATCTAAAATTCGCAAGTACTGGGCATCCCTGTTAGCAATAATTACAAGCCCCTGCTCTTCCATGATATGGTTGACGATATATACTAATATCGTTGGATATCATGGTTAGGAAATGTCCAGAATTTTTCACTCTTTAAGTTTTAAAAGCCCTGATTCAAGAGTATCTATCCAAGGATATTACTTTTATCCCCACCGCCCCAAGCTCTCCGCCTTCGCTTTTCGAGCAATGGCGGACATGCAAGCCGTCCCCGTCATCATTTTCCGTGAATAATCCCCAGGAACCCTTGAAAATCAAAGCAAATTAGCAGACAATATCCTTATGATGACCAGTCAGGAAATGTGGGATAATTTCAGAGAAACCGAAAGGGGGAATATTGCGGTTGCTTACGCGATTTTTGAAACGGTTGAAAGCGGAAAAGTGCTTGTACCCGGTCAAGAGATGAACAGTGTTATTGTGCAAAATAATCCGGTGAATTGGAGTGATCCGTTTGGTACTGCAACTTATATCTGTACACGATGGATGTATTCTGGGAAACCCACATCATTTATGAATCCATTTAGACATGAGTATTTAAAAATTGGTGGTGACTATTATGGCTGGAATCATGAGGGTAACTTTTGGAATGGGGAAGGTGTAAAAGACAGATCGGGAAATGATGCCGAGTGCATCTACCTAATTTGTGATGACCCTAAGTTCGATAGAATTGCTAAAGAGGAAGCGGATTATTACACGACTTCATATTTCAATTTTCTTTCATTAAATTGCCATTGGTACGTTCAGGCGGTTTTAATGAATGCCCAATTCAGGTATTTACAGGAGGAATCATGTCCAAAGTGTTTCCAATAGTAATTGCTGTATTTTGCATCACTATCTTGGGTCCAGACTTGAGAGCTGATGAGTCAAAGAATGGAATCTTTTGCCTCTTGGGATATTCGCATAAATATCAGGATATAATAGTACAAGAACCGTTTAACAATATTTATAGAACCAATTTTGAAATTCCTGCTGGATTTTTTGTTGAAAGAGCGTTTTTTAATAGTAAACGCGATGATCTTATCATAATTTTCAATAATCAGAATATCGGCGGAACTGTAGTTTATCGAGGTAATATCAACGACAAGTTTGAAAACTTTGAGAAAATCGACACATTTTCAGGTTATTTCTATGAATACATCTGGAGCAACAAAAAATCGATTCTAATAGTGGCCAATGATAAATTCATTACGATATACGATATCGTCAATTCGTGGGAAAAAAGCATAATCGATATTAAAAATTATAAGAATCCAAAAGTATTGGGATTCATTGGTGACCAGGTCGTGATTAAAATTGGTGATGAATATTTTCTATTGGACTGGAATACCCAGCAATTAAGGTCACATTTGGTAAACCAATCTGAATTGAACTCAGTTCAGTTCATCGAAGATGACGTATATTACGTTGAAAAAAACTACTCATCTTTGAAAACAGAATACGTCATCGTTGGTTACGATGATACAGATATCATCACTCGACGCAAATTTCTCTATGAAGTCAGCCCGGTGATTGAGTCTGAAGCTGGAGAGTATTTTTATGCAAAAACAAATAATTACATTTTAGGATTTATTTATAGGCAAAATTTTGCATTGTTTAGAGTTAATCATGATCGAACAGCCAAGGTTGAAAAGTTTTTTCGGTGTCAATTTGACTCTCAAGTGACATATTCAATATTTGATTTTTCCAGTCTGTCAAAGTTAGAGCCGGTAAACTAGATCTTGTTCAGAAATGGCAGGTAATAAGAATTATGGGAGCGATAGCCCGAATTTCTAATGAAATCAACTCCTCGCAAGAATATAGGATTCTTGTATTCAAGCTATAGAAGGTTATCTTATGCTGTCCGGAGCGTTCCACCGAATCCTTGAATTTCCATGCAAAATAGCGGAAACTATCCATATGATAAGTAGTCAAGAATTATTGGATGATCATCGTTAGGTGTTTTATAGGGGATAAATATCCCAAGTATTCAAATCGAATCTCAGGAATTAGCTTAAGTATCTCGTTGCTACTTACAATTATGATCTATTTCTTTTTTCCCTTCATTGAATTAAGCGGAATGTGTCAATAAAAATGAAACAATTATATTTAATAATTGGGGGAGTCATTTGGGACCACCAGCGGGGCCATTTGAACCAAAAGGTATGGTTATGAACCTACTACTTGAGATTTCTACTCATCCTACAACATGCCAAACCCTCCATATTGCCCCGCCACAGCCGCTTCCGACTTTGCTACACTTGAGGAACGCCGTGAAAACAGCTATTTGTCATGGCTTCGTCGGGACAAACCGCAGTCAGTGGCGGGCAATAAAAACCATCAAAAACAAATCCCATCCAGGTCTTACCGGATGAAACCAGAATCAAAGAAGTCTGCCGGAAACCGGCCGGGGTGAGTTGCCGTTTCGGATTTTGTTTGAGATCTTCTATTCTGGTATTATAATTCCAGGAGGTTTCCCATGCAGCCCACATCGGAAATTCTGGATCGCATTAAATCCGTAATTCTACAAAATATAACTCCCAGAAAAATCGTGCTGTTCGGTTCTGCTGCTCGAGGTGACATGTCCAAACAAAGCGATATCGATCTTCTCATTATTGTCCCGGATGGAATTGACAAGGTTAAAGCTGCCTGGACGATTTACCCACTTTTGTCAGATCTGGGAATAGGTGTTGACCTCGTGTTCGCTCATGAACAGGAAATTGCCCAAAAATCGGACGACAGGAATCTAATCTATTATTCCGCATTACAGGATGGCCGGGAAATATATGCCGCCTGAATCCATTCATCACAGAAGAGCAAAAGAATGGCTGGACCGAGCCAGAAGCAATTTAATCCGCACTCGAGAACCGAAACCCGAAGGCGTGTTCTGGGAGGATCTCTGTTTTGATCTTCAGCAATGCGTCGAAAGGCTCTGAAGGCTGTGCTCGTTGCAAACAATATCGAGTTTCCGCGAACACATCATATCGAACTGCTCATTTCCGTCTTAAAGGAACATGACCTGAGTTGGATGGAATCGCTGGATCAGGCCGCGGGTCTGACCATGCATGCCGTTCAAGCCAGGTACCCAGGCATCTCACTTCAGGTCACAGAAGACCATTTTCAACTCGCCAGGAGTATTACCGAAGACGTTTTTCAATGGGCGGAAGAGTTCATCATGGGTCACCCTTGATCAATGATTACTTTTGGGCAAAATAATCCGGTGATGTTGACGGATCCTTAAGGTTTGAAAACGACTGTTCATCTGTCCTGCCCATCCGGATCAAAGTAATTAACGGGATCATTCCGGCAATACAAATACCGGTTCCAACTCAACGGAATACCCGGGCACTTCCGCGACCTGATGGGACAAACCCCTGGACGACCGAAGAGACGTAGAGGGTCAGGGTAATCAAAAATGCGATTAAGATGGAGAGAGATTTTTGCCTGATCAAATTGTTATTGTCCATTAACCTCCGAGATTTTCCACGTCAGCCAGATCCTTTAATCTCCCGGCGGCTTTTTTATTTTTCTTTAAATCTTCCATCCCGATAAAATTCACGAGCAAGCCATCTAGATCGACCTTTATGCGGCGAGATAAACAATCCTCAAATTCAACACCTGAAATTTCGTTAAGGACTTCGATTCGCACCGGAGGTATACCCATACGGATTATTTTACCTTCCGATTGCAGGAGATCCAGGTTCAACAGAGGTGATTTGAATCCGAAATCGGTTATTGCATTGAGCAACCGCTGAGCATTTTCCCGGTCACGTTTTACCCAGATATCGAGATCCCCGGTTGTCCTGGGATAGCCGTGGAATCCGACTGCATACCCACCAATAACCAGGTACTTGACCTTATTTTCGATCAGCAATTTCAAGAATTCTTTGAAGTCGCGTGGTAACTGGATCGTAGTCATAAAACTGCTGCCTCAGAAATTCAATGGCATTCAATCTCTCTTCCGGAGATTGAGTCAACCAAAATTCAAAATCATCGGAATCCTTTCCAAGGGTTCCAATATCCAGAACTGATTTGTCAATCTTTCCTGCTCTTGTAAGACTCATGTGTTGATTATACCAGACTTGGATTTTGTTTGAAATCGTATTGATCGGACAGGACCGGCTTGCAACGTCGGTGACAGGTCGTGAAGAGAGGGGAAATTGGGACCCGGGATGAATAAATTGGTCCAGCTTTTTCACCACTGGCGGCATACATATTCAATGAATGAAATGGGTTGCCCATAACCAGCGTATTCCTCGGTGAAAAATGGCCTTCAACACCGGCGTTGCGCCTGCCCCGCCGAAGCTTTGATTCGAAACTGGGAATCTTTGAAACAATTCTGCGAAGGCGGGTCAAGCCCGGTCCGCTTTGCCCGCAAGTGTCGGAAATGGATGGAAAAACAAATCGCATTGAATGCCGCGGCCCGACCTCAGTTTGCGGATCAACCGACACATCGGTACTCCCCCAAAACCCCGGTTTCACCTTTTTTGTCCATAGATTCTGCATAGACCGGGTTGAGGAACCATTTTGACTCAATTTCTTCAACCAGGATAACAACCGCTGATCTCCCAATGCCATTCACCTCGTACAGTGACAGGTGACTGACGTCGCTTTGCCGCCAGCGATCCAATACGTGCTGGGCTTAATCGTCATCGTCAATTAACTTTTTAACTATGTTCGCTACATTGAGATCTCTTCGTATGCTGGAAAAATAGACCAACGATACCGTACAGCAAAATATTGTCATAATGTAGTCATTTGAATCGTTGATAATACTGACTAAAAGTACAAATACACCAACATTCAAACAAAATGCCGCTGCAAAATAGTGTCTACGGATTTGTTCATTTTGCTTGAAGATTTTTCGAAGGATCCGCTTCTCATTTTCATTTAAGCAAGAATTGTCAAGCTTCTCTTTGATACCATTGTATTTTTGACCATATGTTTGTTTCACCGTACCCCCCATTTTATTGGTCTGTAAATTTCTTTGAAGCTGGTGTCCTTTGGGTCGATTCTGTTCACGGGATCATTTCTGCAATACAAATACCGGTTCCCCTGGAATCGAATAGAGGAAAAGACGGATGGACGAATGGACGAGCCGGCGGTCACCAGCATTTTGGCGGAACCCAGGTGATCGGGAAGAGGATAGGAGGATTGGACGAGAGGACGAATAGAGGAAATGGAATCCGTTTCCACCTTGCCCGAAACCATCGGTGTCAGGTACAGCAACAGAACAGTCAGGACAAAAATTGCGGTTAGCCGGGTTCTGTTCATTCTTCCATTCTGCCTGAATCCACCGAATTCGCAAGTTGTTTCCCCGGTTGCCCTGAAGGGGCACTATATATCAGCCCGGGACGGAGTTCTGCGGAGTCCCGGGTATAAAATGATGATACGAGTTCCAAGTCCTGCAAGGACGTAACATGATTGCACAGCATTATGGTATCCCTTCATCCCGAGTGCCAACAAATACAAATCCGTGATGAAAGGGACCGCTCAATCGCCACCCCCCCTTCACACTTCCCCCATGGCTTTTTTTAGGGTTCACCCGGCGTTGCAGTTATTTTGCTGCGACGTTTCCGCTTTGTCTTGCGCTTCCCGAGGCAGGTCCACCGTCGTCCTTCGATGTTTTAATCAAACTCAATTTTTATACCAGGCTATGGCGGGGGAATGTGGAGAGTTTGTATATAGCAGGAGGAGTAGAAATTTCAAATATCAGGTTTAAAACCGTACCTTTTGGTCCAAATAGACCCGAGGGTTACGCTGAAGTTTGGGTCATCCCTTTCATGATTAGAATTGCTCATGAACGGGTGGTTAGCGCAGCATTTATCCGACCAACCTCCACGACCGCGAGTACTATACAAGTACTTAAGAGACCCCCAAACCACCCCCATTCCGAAAATTTCCCATTGATTCCCTGAGGCAATCCCGCTACACTGATTAAGTAATAGAAATCGAAGAAAATGATGACTGCTGCGGAAAAAGTAAGGGTTCGTTCGTGGTTATTTAAGAAGTGGTGTTGTTTTAATAAAATTTGCAGGGGTTTCAGGAGTTTGCTGCTTTGAGAGGGATTTGTCATGACTGTTTCTAATATATGCATAATAAGATTATTGATCTGTTTATTTCTGGGTATTTCGGTGCTTTGGGGAGGGACCGTCGGTGCACAGGTCACCACGGTATCGCCGGAAAACGGTACGCATTCAGCGACTGTAGATACGGACCTGTCGGTGTATTTCAGCGGCGCACTGAATTCCGGGACAGTGGACGCGAGTTCGTTCGTGGTTCATGGTGGGTTCCATGCTCCGGTGAGTGGTTCATTCAGCACAGGTGCGAATTCGTTCGTGTTCGATCCAACCTTTGATTTCTCTCCGGGCGAGATGATCCAGGCGACTGTCACTGATGGTGTAGAAGCCGGTGGCGCACCGGTTGTTCCGTATGTCTGGTGGTTCCGCACTGAAGTGACGAGTGGGATCGGTACATTCGTGGATAGCGGTCAATCGCTCGGGGACTCTGACAGCCGCGGTGTTGCCATGGGTGACTTGGATGGGGACGGTGACCTCGATGCGTTTGTCGCCAACTTAAGCGAGAGCAACCGGATCTGGCTGAATGATGGGAGTGGAAATTTCACAGATAGCGGTCAATTCCTGGGGAACTTTAGTAGTATTGAAATTTCCCTGGGTGATCTGGATGGGGACGGTGATCTGGATGCGTTTGTCGCAAACCGTAGTGAGGACGACCGTGTCTGGCTGAACGATGGGAATGGGATTTTTACGGACAGTGGTCAATCCCTGGCGAACTATTCCAGTCACGGTGTTTCCTTGGGTGATTTGGATGGAGACGGTGATCTGGATGCGTTTGTCGCCAACCTTGGTGAGGGTAATCGGGTCTGGCTGAACGATGGGGTTGGAAATTTCATGGACAGTGGTCAATCCTTGGGGAACTATTCCAGTCGCGGTGTTTCCTTGGGTGATTTGGACGGCGACGGTGATCTGGATGCGTTTGTCGCCAACTATTTTTCCCAAGGCAACCGGGTCTGGCTGAACGATGGGAGTGGGTTTTTCACGGACAGCAGTCAATCCCTGGGAGACTTTAATAGTAAAAATATTTCCCTGGGCGATCTGGATGGCGATGGCGATCTGGACGCTTTTGTCGCTAACTATAACGAGGGCAAAGGGGTCTGGTTGAACAATGGGTGTGGGATTTTCACGAACTTCGGTCACTCCCTATGGGGTAATTATAGCACATGCGTTTCATTGGGTGATCTGGATGGAGATGGTGACCTGGATGCTTTTGTCGCTAACTATAACGAGGGCAATTGGGTCTGGTTGGGCGATGGCAGAGGAAACTTCATCAGCAACGGTCAATTCCTGGGAATCCTTGGCAGTCAGGGTGTTTCCATGGGTGATCTGGACGGTGATGGTGACCTGGATGCTTTTGTTGCCAACTATAGCGATGGAAACGTTGTTTTTTTGAACCAGATACTTCCCACACCCACACCCACACCCACACCCACACCCACACCCACGCCCACACCCACACCGACAATAACACCCACAAATACACCCCATCCCTGCATCCATCACGGCGATGTGAATCTCAGTGGTTCTGTCACAGCCGGTGATGCGCAGATGGCATTTGAAGTGGCCCTCGAGATAATTTCGGTCAGTCCGGAACAGGAATGTGCTGCGGATTGCAACAACGATACGGTCGTCACAGCCGGGGATGCACAGGCAATATTCGATGTCGTTCTGGATCTGGGATCTTGTGCGGATTCGTTACCGGGTAAAGCCGGTGATCAGTGATCAAATAATCAGTGATCGGTGCGCCATTGATCAGTTTTGTCTGATCAATTGTCTAATCACAATCTTCTGCACATGCTTTGACACCCAACCGGGAACTGGGAACTGGGAACTGGGAACTGACCAACCTCCACGACCGCGAGTACCATATAAGTACTTAAAAAGGCCCCCAAACCATCCCACCCTGAAATTTTCCCATTGATTCCCCGAGGCAATCCCGGTACACTGATTAAGTAATAGAAATCGAAGAAAATGATGACTGCTGCGTAAAAAGTAAGTATTCGTTCGTGGTTATTTAAGAAGTGGTGTTGTTTTAATAAAATTTGCAGGGGTTTCAGGAGTTTGCTGCTTTGAGAGGGATTACTGTCACCATCATCATATTTGTCTGTCTCGGGATCTGTCTCCCGGTGATCGGGGCGGCAGATCTTGATGGGGCCGTTGATTATCTTGTTTCGGCACAATCAGAGACCGGTGCATGGGAGACGCCTTTAATCACTCTACGGTCCCGGCCCGTCGTGACGGCGCGGGTCCTGGAATCACTGCTTGCAACCGGTGGGGGAGGCGTCCACGGCAACGCCATTGCACGGGGGTACTTGTGGTTGTCTGGTCAGGGCGATTTTCAGGTGGAAATCCTGGCTGAGCGGCTGGCCCTGGCAGCCATGGCACTCCCGGGACAGAACCGGGAAACTCTCAGTGAGACCTTACTGGCGGCGCTTCTGGTCCAGCAGTGTCAGGAACGGTTCGAGTATGATCAGGTGTGGTTCAAATACACCGGGTTCGGGTTTACCGGCTCATACCGGCCCGACGGATGGGATACTGCGACGGCTCTTCATGCGCTGATGGCCCGGGATGAGTGGATGGGACCGGTGGTTCCGCCTGAAACCGATCCCATAATCGGTGCAGCAATCTTTCTGCTCAATCGGTACATTGCCATAGATGACAACACCGGTGGCTGGGCTGCGGAGAATTTCGATGACAGCACAGTTCACGGTGACCGGGTGCCGGATCCCTTTGTCACCTCCGTTGTGGTGGATGCTCTGGCATCGGTGCCGACGGAATATTTGCATCATTTCTTTAATTCAGAACAAAATATTGATCTTGACACCGCAACAAAAATCGCAGATGTCATTACCCGGGGGAACGCGTATCTCCTCACCCGGCAGGAAACGGGACACCCATACTTTACCTGGCCGGTGTCGCCGCCGGATGCCCTGGAACCCACGAGCACGATCCTCCTGACGGCCCGGATCCTGCGAACATTTCTGAACACCGGGTATCCCGATCCCGGGGGCGCCCGATGGATACCGGTGTTTCAGTATCTTGATGAAAACCAGGAGATCGACGGCAGTTGGGGCGGTGACCCATACACCACGGCCGAGGTGATCCTGACCCTCCTTCAGGAAAAACCGGATCTGACGGTGACGGCTTTTGCGATTACGGAAAATGCATCGGTGGAAGGCGGTGAGATCACGGCGACGATTACCGTGGAGAATATCGGTCCGGTGCAGGCGCCGGCAGCCCGGGTGATTATGGGCCTGGAATCCGCGACCGATGGTTCCCTTTATGAACTGGTATCGGGTTATTTTCACGATCCGGTGTCCGGCGCGACGGTCTCACTTGACCTGACCGGTATTCTGGATATTCCCGCCGGAGATTACATACCCTTTGCCATGGTCGATCCCGGGGATCTTATCCCGGAGATTCAGGAATACAACAACCGCAGGGATGGCGATGTTTTTGAATTGCTCTCACCGGCGGATCTGGATATTTCACTGCTGGAATACGCTGAATCAGGGTATGCGCCCCCGGATATTCTGCACGAAGGCGAACCGCTGCTCATGAATATAGCGGTTTTCAATCATGGCGGCGCGGGAGTGTCGGGTGTTACCATCCGGTACTATGCGGAATCCCGGGACACCGGTGATTTGCTGGAGTTTGCCACCATATCCACCAATGTGGAAATACCCGGGAATGGGGATTTTTTCGCTGAGGGTCAGCCCCTGGCCGTGACATTTTGTCCTGTTGATGAAGACAATCCATATGCGCATCTGACCCCGGGATGGTGGCGGATCATGGCTGATATTGATCTGGAGGATGCCGATCCCCGTAACAACATTGCATTCAGCGATTATTTTGAGGTTGAACCATCCATCGATATCCGGTGGCCGGCAACCGAAGAGGAGTGTGGCGGCAATTCTGATATTTGCCCGGTGGTACTGTTCACGTGTGATGGTCAACTATTACCCACTGCGACGCCCGGAGTGTACGATGTGCCTTACGGTGAATCGATCATTGCGCTTCCGCTTGTTTTCAGAGTTGATCCGGCTTTCACGCCAGTGCGGGACATCACACCGGTGCCGGACTCAACACCGTTGCCGGACTTTGACAATGGAATCAATACCCTCGAAATATCCATGCACTGGCAGCGTGCGGACGGCGACATGCGGTTTATCTCCACGGTGCTGTACGATGCCTTTCTGGATGTCGATGCTGGAGAACAGCCCTCATGTCTCGTGTCCGGTCAGGCTCGTCCTGCGGCATATTGGGCGATTGTGTCCGGCAGTCTTTCAATACCCTATGTTTATATGTGCAGTCGATCGGATGTCCCTGAACCGGTTTTAAGGACAGGAAGTGCCGATAATGGCAATCCCATGGCGCCGGGTGATTACGAACTGATATTCACCCTTGATTCAGACCTGAGATACATGGAAGCCGATGCAGGGTTTGAGTTCGGGGAAGCAAATAATATTCTCACCCTTGATTTCAGGATCCAGGGGTTTCCGGATCTTGAGCTTGATCTGGAAGCGACATCTTTTTTTATAGAAAACAATGTGTGTAAAGGCACTTTCCGGCTTCTAAATGCCGGGGAATCCGAGATTGTTTTTGGTCATTCTGATCGGGTTATCAACGTTTTTCTGGAATTTGACGACCATGAAACTTTGGTTTGTGCTTTGGAGGGCCCGTTTTCACTGGCATCCGGGGAGGATGGTTTCCGGTTTCCGCAGGGTGGTTCTCATCACCCGTTCGGACAGTTTTTGCCGGGAGATCCGACAGCCCATTCCGTGCGTCTGGTGCTGGACCCCGATGATCATATCCATGAAGGCGATACGGGTGAAACCAATAATATTCTCACGTACCCTCTGAACACACCGGATTTTTCTATTGGACAATACGAAATCATTGATGATGACCAGGAATATCAGTATCCGTCTGTGGTGATCCGTAACATCGGTAATGCCGATCCAAGTGGACCGCACCCACTGGAAGTGGAATTTTTTATCCCCGGCTTTGTTGATGAATCGGGACATTATGTTCCTGAAACGGTGTTGTGCATGGTTCCGGTAAATTCCTGGGAGGTTCCCGGACCGGAGCAGTTCATCACGGTTGCCATGGGAAACGAATCGGTGGGGTATTGCGTCAATGCGGTGCCCTGCGGAAGTTCATTGATCTCTGTTCGTCTTAATTCCGGTTTTATGATTCCCGAGGAGAATCATGAAAATAATGTCTTTCATCCAAACGGGGATTTCGATATTTTATGGGCAGAAAGAAGTACAGACGACTGCGACTACGATTTCATCGTGAAAGACACATGGACAAAATTCTGGGATTGGGAAACAGATCAGGAGATGGAAGGAAATGCCGTCGCCGCCGGTGAGACAGTTGTTCTGATGGGTGCCATCGCCAATAACACTCTGTTTCAGTATCCGTCGTGCTCATCATGGGATTCTTCCCTTTTACCGGACGAAGTCGACGGTGTGATCGTAAAGATGTTCCATACGTCTGAGTCAGACGAAAATTTAATTGCCGAATTTTGTTCCCGTCTGGTGGAGAATCCGAATGTTTCGAATGATCCCATACCTTGTTACTGGGGTGCTGTCGAACACGAGCAAACCGGTTGGATTGAACGCTACGATTATGGGTTATGTTACCGCTGGCTTTACCATGAGTGGGATCCTGCCGCAGCCGGTCTGGTGGGGGAGATACCCATTCTGATGGTTGTCGATCCCGCAAATATTTTTGATCAGGAGACTATTGAGTGGGATCATGAGGATACCAATAACACCGCATACTGGCGGGAAACACTCACGGTGGAATACTACGATTTTGCTCTGGATGCGATGGATATCCGGACTGAACCCGAGACTCCGTTTAAGGGACAATCGTTTGATATTTTCATTACACTCCACAATATCGGGACCCAGGATTTGGAGAATGGTGATACGGTTGCCACAGAGGTTATCGTGGAATCAGATAACGGGTATATCGTCACGGATCCTCCGGTTGTTCTGGATCTCGATCTGGATGCCAATCACCAGTTTACTCTCCGATCAACTCATCGCTGGCCTGCCGGTACGTACGATCTGACGGTTACCATGGATCCGGATGATGCATATTTTGAGTATACCGGGGGTGAAACTAATAACACCGTAACCGTCCCCATTGTGGTTGGCGAACCGGTAAATCTTACTGCAGCAATCCTGGAATTGAATCAACCGGCGACCGGGATGACGTGTATGGTTCCGGAATCAGGTGATGATTGTGTCTTTGATATCGGTCGTCCCGTTGAGATCATCGCCTCCGTCACGAATGATGGTGATTACAATGTTATGGGTGCATGGGTTTCGGTTGTAATTGAGGCGATCGGTTATTCTTCCCTGGTCCCCGTGCTGCATCTGCCTGCAAACAGCACTACTTTGGTTGAGTCATTTGAAATACTTCTGCCTGATACCGCCGGTAATTATGAGGTTACACTCATGGTGGATCCCTTTAATGAGATTGACGAAGGGGATGGGAATGAAAACGATAATACACTCGCGCTGTCTGCTGAGTGGATAATTCCGGACAAACCGGATCTTGCGCCTTTTACTGAAATTGCACTGGATGCCGGACATTCTATGCCCATCTTTCTGCAAGGGGATTTTATCAGGATCACCGGCAGTTTCATTAATGCGTATCATGTGGATCATCCCGTGACCGGAGATGTCCGGATAGCAGCTTATTTCAGTTTGCTTCCATTGGATTACTTCCCGACAGCAGGTGAAATCGTCGAATCGGCGGATTTCATAGGTGAAATTGTTTTGGATACCCGGGAAAATTACGTTATCGGAACCGGTGATATCACCTGGAATACATCCGATCAGATTTCCGGGTATATTTATCTTGTGGCGGATGCTGATTTTACTGTAGATGAGGTCTGGGAAACCAATAATGTCATGTATACGTCCATAACCCTGCATCCCGGTGCCGATACCGTGGAAACTGCCCGACGGTCCGGACTGGAATGGCTGCTGGAACACCAGGGCGTCCGGGAAGAAATCCCCGGGAGTGAAGGGTCGCTGAATGCCCGGGTTTACCAACTGGAAGATGGGTATCCCCTCGGGTATGTCCCGGATAGTTTCGGGTGGGTGCCACTTCGAGATGAAAATCCGGATACACCTGAACTGGATCCATTCTGGGAGACTCCCGGTGATCAGGGTTTTGGGTATGTGATGGATATTAATCAACATCTGAACTTTATCAAAACAAAGCCGGAAATTGGTGCATTTGCTGTTATCTATACCGGAATCATTAATTTGAATGAATTCTCCGGTTCAGATAACAGTTATGAATTCAGGGTATCCGTTAACGACACTGTGGCGAATGTCGGCTGGGTCTGGGTCAACAACCGGATCATGACATCGTATGACCTTCAGAAAAATCAGTATCTTTGTGAGCCTACTCCAACGCCTGATCCTGCTTCGCCACCTGAAAAACCACCGCTTCCTCCTATGAATCAGATGCCGGAAGGCAAGTATTTGTTTCAAGCGGCCTATGTATATAATCCTTCCACGGAGAACGAAAACCAGCCTCCTGTCTTTATTCCGGAACTCAGCATCAACGGCGGTGGCTTCAATAATATCGATATGAATCGGTTCAGTCGGGGCGCCACATCGTCATTTAATCTCTGGAACAGTGAGCGAAATCAGTTGCGAAATGGTCTTGCAGGTGTTGTTCAGGCGCATCTTCTGGCCTGGAACGCCGATCATATTGATAGTCCGTTACCTCTTTTGATGGATGAGGCACATTACACATCCATGATCAATCACCTGATTCAGACCCAGACCATTGCCGGATCCTGGGAGGAAGAGGGAATTTATTCCACTGCCTTCTGTTTGTGGGCACTTATTGAGGCTGGGATAATGGTGAACAATGGTATTCTCGAAAATTCTGAAGATCTGGATCTGGCGGGATTGGGATCGTATCAAACCGGTGGTCCCAGCACAGACACAGGCGCTATCGGGAAAGGATTGGAGTATCTCGTTAACACCATGCGTGAAGCGGATGTCCCAGGGTCCGAAGAATACCCGGACCCCGGTACCTGGGGGGATACACAGATTGATTCACTGATCCTGCATATGTTTTCACGGTTGAGTCAGAATGTTGACGATTGGGTTAATTATGAACCGACTGGTTTTGATACAAACATGGTGGATGCGGCTTTTGACCGGTTATTTCTGCTTTTCATGGAAGATTCTGCTTTGGATTTATATTGTCCGGATGGTGAGGATTGTTGGTACTGGCCCATGCAGTATGGGGAAGATCCGGGTGCCATGATGATAACACCGGTGATTCCGATCATGGATTTTTACTCAGTTTACTCCAGTGTTTATGAATCATATCTCGAATCGGCTGTCAGCGCAATGAATACCTACTCCGCCTGGTACGGGATGGGTCCGACAACTGGAATTCTGGCCAATATGAATTGGGCAACCGGACAGTATTATTTAAACGATGAAAATCTGGAACCGGGGAGTTTGGACAGCTTTTGTGACCGGATAAAATGGTTGATCCCAAGGGAACTCCCCGAAGGATACTGGCCCTCAGGAGGGGATAGTTGGCTGGCTAATGAAGATACCGAAATTGCGGGCGCTCATCCATCTCATCCCATCCATCATCTTCAACTGGTGGGGGAAGGTGGTGACGGACCCGGGCTGATCAACGTCTTGAACCTCGTTGAGATATTGCAGGTGATGAAAGATTTGGATCCCCACCCGGCTCCTGAATTGGACTTTTGTTTTTATGATTCAATGATAGTTCGTGATTATCTGGTCCGGTCGATTTCCCGAACCATCTCCGGGTATCAATATTTAGTGAGTGACTATTTTGCCGGTGCACCCCAGTGTTCTGATCCCGTGGAGAATTATGCGGATACCGGGATTGTGTTTCTGGCTTTAAGTGCCGGCAGGAACCGGTATCTAAGTGAGGATTCAGGATTTGCCGCTGAGTTGGAAGATGCTATCGAAAACGGATTGTCCGGTCTACAGATGGCTCAAGACCTGGAAATGCTTCAACTTGGAATCGAAGTGGGTGATAACTACAGTTTAATGGATCCGTCCATCAATTGTCTGATTGGTGTTGCAGATACTCAATCCTGGATGGGGTCCTCGCCAGCGGATGACTTTTATACTTCAGTTGCCGAAGATTTTGATTTACATCCAAATAATGCAGGAAGTGATTATTTTGGATGGGGAAACATTCTAAAATATCTTCATCTCTCACCTACTACCGTTTCAGCCACCGCTCGCGTTATTCTCAGCTTGATATGGAACGACGCCTACAATTGTACGGGCTATATTGATACTGGTGCGGCGTCACTTTGGGATAATTTCTGGGAGTCTGAGGGTACATTAGCGTGCAGTTATTTTTCAAGTGTACACTTGTTGTTTCTAGCGCCGATCTTTGAGCGGGGGAATGAGCAACCGGATTGGATGGATACACCCGATGAATACACTGTGAGAATGTCAGAAGCGAAACAGTGCCTGCTCGGTTTCCGTAATGATGGGGGTGACTTCGGATGGTCATCTGATTCCTTTTACGAGGATAATGAATACAATTATGCACCATCCACGGTGCGGGATACGGGTCGGGCGCTTCTGGCGCTGCAACAGTATATTTTGAGTTTGGACAATCCTGGAAATATAACTGATACTGATTTAAAACGTGCCATGAGTCACGGTATGGCATGGATCGTGGCGTCCCAGATAACTAATCCTTTGATTGAGCGGGATTACGGTGGTTGGGGGGCAAGTCCGTATGCCCGGGAAGCCGATACCCTGGATACCGCCTTCGCCTCCTGGGTGCTTAATGCCGTTGATTGGGACGATGATATTCGCGTGGATCTGTTCCTGGGTGGCGGAGAAGCGTCACAGGAAACGATGGATCTGAATAATGTCTGGTATTTTCAACCCGGGGACGATGTGCAGATCGACCTTTATCTCGATCGGGACATCGGAACAGACATCGATAATTTAGCTTGTATTCATCAGGTGCAATATACAGTCGATTACCCCGGCAGTGAATCCAGCGAGACTGTTTCTCTAATTGAAGAAACAGCCTGTAATACATTCCATGATGTGCTTCAACTTCCCGATGATACGTCAGACGGCCGGTACGTCGTGTTGGCAGAGGCTCAGGAGAAAGTTGGTGCAAATTGTGATTACGGCGTCGACATTCAGTTCTTTTATGTCCGTGCTGATCCAAACGCCCGGCCTGATCTCGTTATTGACCAGGTGCAGTGTTTTCCCGCTATGCCTTATGAGGATACTGAGGTTGTTGTGCGGGGACGTCTCACGAACATTGGCGAGGTCCAGGCGCGAAGACCGGACGTATCGTTGTTCACCTGCAATCCCGATGGTTTGGACCCCTGCGGGAGTCAGGATGCTGTGGCTACGGTATCCACCACGGCAATCCTCAACCCCGGCGCATCTGTCACGGTTGAGATTTCATGGATTGTTGATGTCGATGAAACCGGTTCGCTGCGACTTTACATGAAAGCTGATCCCGATAATTTCATTCCTGAATCCGATGAATTCAACAATACGGATTCTACGGAAATTACGGTCCAATACCAGGATATCCGATGGGTCAAAGCGTTTCCCGATCCCTTTTCTCCCGGGGCATCCCCGAATGTGAAAGATAACACGGATCTTTGTTTTCAACTGTATCTGGATTCCGAAGTCGTCACTACTATTACTGATTCCAACGAGGTACCCGTCCGGGTATTTCCCGGATCGGCATTTGAGACGGGAATGAACGTCATTTTCTGGGACGGCAAGGATGATTCCGGTAATGTCGTGGCAACAGATCTGTACGAAGTGATCCTGGAAATACATGCCCGGAATGCGTCTGCCGTAGGAACCGTTGAGGTAGACAATATTGATCCCACGGCGCTGATAACAAAACCCGTTGAAAACCTGTGTGTCACCGGGCAGGTGAATATTATCGGTACGGCTACCGATGAAAATTATCAGGAATCCGATATCAATTTTGATTACTTTGAGTTGCATCGGATGCTAACAGAGGGTGGTCAGATGGTTTTGATTACCCTGGGGTTTGATCCCGTGGAGGGTGACGTACTGGCTGTCTGGGATACAACGGATCTTTCGGAGGGCCAATATACTCTTTATCTCGATGTCTATGACCGGGCCGGAAACACATGCAGTACTGCGAGCATCGTCCGGGTGAGTCATGCTCCACCCTGTCCCGTGATCAGTTCACCTGATCCCGAAATGTCACCTCTCACGGTGCATGATCCGCTTCTTACCGTATCGGGAACCGTAGATGGGGGTGTTGTACCGGTTGTAATACACGTGAATGAGCATCCCTGGGATACAACGACTGTCGGCGGAATGTTCACCACTGAAGTAGAACTTCATGATTGCGAGAATACCATTGTTGTTCAGCAGATCAATGATTGTGATCTGGCCAGTGAGGATTGTTCGCCCATTTCCGTAATACTTGATCTTGTCGAAGCAGATTTTACTTTCGTGGAGGGTCAACTGCCAGCGGTTTCTTTCGGTGAGTTCGAAATTTCACTGAACCATCCGGATTCTGCAGGCGATGCCCGGGCGATTGAATGGAATCTTGAACTTTTGGATCCATTCGGTTTACCTGTCAATGCCGG
>SWBY01001532.1_pt1 | contig 52019 bp, 42 predicted proteins | sample 4693071 | NCBI WGS metagenome assembly SWBY01 (sample SAMN10267273, study PRJNA491770) | bioreactor metagenome | isolation source: DHS bioreactor inoculated with marine methane seep sediment | place: Japan: Omine Ridge, Nankai Trough | collected 2006-05-06 | reverse complement strand
TTGACAAACCATCTGTCACTAATTGACAATTTGCTTGTCACAAGATAATGTGGCAAGCGATAAGCAAAACTAATAATGCTCACAAAAAGTTCACTTAAACCCAAAAAAAACTTGACTTTGCCCCGAAGCTGCTCACATTTGACCCAGAGTTTCTCAAAAATTCTCAATTTTGCTCAAATTGAGGAAGGGGGTGCGGATGACAAGCGAGTTTCTGGGTACTTTCAATAATTCAGTAAATAAGCAGAAATGGATCACAATCCCGGCGGTGTTCAAGAAAAAGTTCACCCATCAATCCCGGCAAATGGTAATTGTAACCATTGGTTCGGAATCCAACATTGCTATCTATCCCCTGGACAGCTGGAACGAAAAGATCGCCAGCCTGCAGACCGGTGAGTTAAAAGATAAGCAGTTAATGTTGAACTTGAGAACTTTTGCCAATGCCGAACAGAAAATGGAAAGTAATGGCCGCATCAAGATCGGTGAAGAGCTTTTGGAATTAGCTGATATCAATGATAAAGTAGTAATAAAGGGAGAAGGTTCATTCATCTCCGTTTGGAATCCCGAGCGTTATAAAGAATTTCGCAATAAGATATTGGAAGAGCATAAAAAATCGTTTAACTCATTAGATTATCAGTAGGCATTGTAGATGTGTAAGGATCACAATCAGGCAGGTAAGTGGATGAGCGTATATCACGTTCCCGTGTTGCTGCAAGAATCAGTTGAAGCTTTGAATTTGAAGGCAGGCGGCGTTTATGTTGATGCAACTCTGGGCGGCGGCGGTCATACATCTCATATTTTACAACAGGAACCTGCAGTTAAACTTTTCTCATTTGATCAAGATCCTGAATCACTAAAGCAAACCAAAGCTCTGGAAACTGAATACCCTGACAATCTAACGATTGTTCACGATAACTTTGCTAACCTGCGTACACGACTGGCTTTGGAACGAGTTCGATTCATCGACGGAATTCTATTCGATCTGGGTGTTTCTTCCCATCAGATCAATCAGCCGGAACGCGGTTTTAGTTTTTCATTGGATGGCAGGCTGGATATGCGCATGGATAAAGCTTCCGACCTTACAGCTTATGAGATCGTTAATAAATTCGACGATTATAAAATGAAGAAGATCTTTTGGGAATACGGTGAAGAACGCTCTGCAGCCAAAATTGTAAGAAATATAATTATAGAAAGAGAAAATAAAGAAATTGAAACAACTCTGCAGTTGGCAGAGATCATCGACGGCTGTATGCCGGCCAAGCTGCGCATCAAAGCAAAAGCTCGAATATTCCAAGCTCTGCGAATTTATATTAATGGTGAGATCGATGTGCTAAAAACAGGACTGGAAGATGCTGTGAAAATGCTGAATCCGGGTGGCAGGATCGTAGTGATTTCTTACCATAGTCTGGAAGATAGAGTAGCAAAGAAATTTTTTCAATTTGAAGAGAAAGATTGCCTGTGTCCCAGCTCATTTCCACAATGTGTGTGCGACAAAAAGGCAACATTAAAAATTATAACACGCAAGCCCCTGGTTCCATCTTCACAAGAGATAGAGCAGAACAGAAGGGCTCGAAGCGCTAAAATGAGAATAGCAGAAAAGTTGGAGGTAACATGAACAGGAAGATCGTTTTTTTAGTATTTATTATTAGTGTAAGTGTTTTTATGCACTACTTCAATCAACACGCCATTTTAAAAGATGCCAGATTAACCAATGAACTTACTGACACTTACAAGTCTCATAAAGACATCAATTTAAACCTGGTTACGGTAAATAGTAAATTGGGTTCAAGAGAAAGAATTCAGAAGCTAGCTTTTGAAAATCTGGGAATGTTCTATCCGCAAAATGCTACCAGTGTTCACAACATTGTTATGAATAACAGAGATGAAACATTCTGCCTGGTAGATTTTATAGTTCCCAGTGCCGAGGCATTAACAAAATAAGGCTCAATTTAATTTGAGCCTTTGTTTTGTTCTGTTTTATTCAAATTTTTCTTTAAGTAATTTTTATCTATGAAGCCGCGTCTGACAATTTTCGTCATCTTGAATATACTCGTTCTAATTGTCTGGATAGGTTATCTTTTCAGTATTCAAATTTTAGATGCACACCACTTAAAAAACCGTATTGATATTAGAAAAAATCCTTCAAAGAAAATCATAATTCCTTTTCGTGGTAACATTTATGATCGCAACCGCAATTTGCTGGTAAGTTCAGTAAAATACTATCAAATCGATATTGATGTAAATGCAATAGATCATTATTGCATTAGAAATAAGAAAAATAAAGCTGAGATTTTGGGTGGAATATCCAGCATAATAGCTTTTAACAGTGATCATTCCAAAAAAGAAATTAATAAAAAATTGTCAGCAGCAAAAAGCAGTTCATTTATCTCAGAAAATATCTCCGAAACTCAGTTATTTCACATCCACGAGTATTTTGCAAATAGCAAGCTTCCCGGTCTTATCTCAAATTTCAGTAAATCCAAAAGAACCTATCCCCAGGATAAGCTGGCTACCACCTTTTTGGGTGTTGTTGAAGATAGCAAAGATGAGGATTCGGAAGAATCAATTTACAAAGTTACCGGTGTTTCGGGTTTAGAATCTACTTTCAACAATAAACTTCGAGGTAAATATGGCTGGCAGGAAACAATTCACGATGCCAATAATAGACGCATTCCATTTTTATTTTTAAAAGAGCGTCCTGCTTCCAATGGGAATTCACTTGTTCTAACTATAGATAATCACTTTCAGGAAATCCTGGAAGAAAGCCTTACTAAAGGAATTAAAGACTATAAAGCCAAAAATGCTATTGGCATAATAATGGATCCGTTTACTGGAGAGATCGTTGCCATGGCTGGGATCAATGAAAAAGACAAAAATAAATCTCGTCATGAACTATTGGTTACCTCCAACCAGGCAGTTTCTTTTATGTTCGAGCCAGGATCTACATTAAAACCAATAACTGCGTTAATGGCATTAGAAAAGAATATTTTTAAACCTTCTGATAAAATTGATTGTCGAGATTACCATTTGGAATATGGTAAAGAAAAACGTGTTATTAAAGATGATCATAAATTTAAATTCTTAAGCTTCAAAGACATAATTGCCTATTCCAGTAATGTTGGTATCAGTAAGATCGTCGAAAGAATAGGAAGTGAAGAACTTTATGAGCGAATGATAGCTCTTGGATTCGGGCATAAAACAGGATCAAATATTTCTGGTGAAGCATCGGGAATTTTACGGAAAGTAAAAGACTGGCAGGGATTTTCTCTGCATTCAATTTCGTTTGGGCAAGAGATCTCTGTTACTGCAATTCAATTGGCAAATGCTTATTGCACAATGGCCAATGGCGGCAAAGTAATGCAGCCTTACATCGTTAAGGAAGTTGTAGATGAAAATGGTGATCTGGTAGAAAAAACCAGCCCCAACATTTTAAGACAGATCTCCGATGAAAGGTCATTGGATACTCTAAAAGTTTTTTTGAAAAGCGTAGTAGATTATGGTACTGCTACAGGAACCAGATTTGAATATCTGGATGTTGCCGGAAAAACAGGAACAGGAGAGAAAGTTGTTTCTGGTGAGCATGGTTATACCGAAGAAAAATACACTGCAGTTTTTGCTGGATTCTTTCCTGTAGATAAGCCGAAATATGTAATGGTAATTGCTTACGATGAACCGGATTACAGTTCATATGCTTATTATGCTTCGATCTCTGCAGTTCCCACTTTCAAAAGCATTATTACAAGAATTATAAATCTACCAAATAGTAAGGTGATGACGACAATAAAAGAACAGGAAAAAGAGTTTGTATTTGCTCCAGCTGTTCTGGGCTTAACACGTGAAGAGGCAGAAAAAATACTTTTAAAAAAGGGGATTTCATACGAAATATTTGAGAAGAATCCTGACGGAAAAGTGGTCAATCAGTTCCCGAAGCCAAACGCTGCTTACGACAAAAATGAAAGCCTGATTGTAATTCTTGACAACCAAGCAGCAATAGAAGATGTGGAAGTGTTTGATTATGCTATGCCTGATCTAACGGGGATGACGTTGAGAAAGGCATTGGCACTGGCAAATAGGAAAAATATTAAGTTAATTATTCAGGGTCGTGGAATAGTTTATTCTCAGTCCATTTCTCCTGGATCAAAAACTAAATTTGGTGAAAAATGTCAGATAAAAGCAAAATAATATCGTCCCACAAAAGCGATAGTAACAAGATCAATTATTCTGATATAATAAAGGTGCTTACAGAAGAGCGTTTATTAATTCGCGAAGTAAATGGAATTGAGGTAACTGCATTTACTAAACTTGAAACTGATTCTCGTAAAATTAGTGCAAATGATGTTTTCATTTGTATAAAAGGTTTTGAGTCTGACGGACATTTGTTTGCCCCAAAAGCGCGTGAAAGCGGAGCTGATCTTTTTATTGTTCAGCATGTGCTCCCTTTTAAAAAACCTCAAATTGTAGTTTCAGATTCACGCCGGGCAGCAGCTCTACTGGCCAGGTTGTTTTTCGATGACCCAACATCCAAATTCAAACTTGTAGGGATCACAGGTACAAATGGTAAAACTACTGTAGCCAATATTACAGAGAATATATTGCAGATGAATAATGTTTCTACTGGTCTTATCGGTACGCTTGGTTACTCTATAAACGGGCAGCATTTCGTATCGGATCGCACTACCCCGGACATCATTGATCTCAATCGGATTTTTGTTAAAATGGTTGAGGCTGGAGTTGATGTAGTTGTAATGGAAGTTTCATCTCACTCACTTGCTCTCGAGAGAGTTTACAGCTTACGTTTTGCCATAGGTTTATTTACCAATCTCACCCAGGATCATCTGGATTTTCATATTGATTTGGAAAACTATGCAGATTCCAAGTTTATCCTTTTTGAATATGTACAGGAAAATAACGGAATCTCAATTGTGAATATTGATGATTTTTATGGAAAGTCATTTTTCGATCGTATTTTTACTAAAAAGATCGGAATTTCTTATGAAAAATCTGATTTTAAATTTTCAGTGCTGAATCAAAGTACAAAGGGCAGTAATTTTAATCTGCAGGATACACAATTTTATACAAATTTAATTGGTAAATTCAATATCTTTAATGTGGCTGCAGCAATAGCTATTATAAAAAATGTAGCTCCCCGCATTAATGAAGCTCAAATCAAAGAAGCTCTAAACTATATTCAACCAGTAAAAGGCCGTTTGCAAAGAGTTGAGTATTATAAGGATTTTGGAGTTTATGTAGATTATGCCCATACTCCAGACGCGCTGAGTAATGTTCTTGGCACACTTAGAAGTCTTCCCCATCGACGGCTTTTGTGTGTTTTCGGAGCGGGTGGTGGCAGAGATAAATCTAAAAGGCCAAAGATGTTGGATGCTGTGCTATCTTATGCTGATTTCTGCATTATTACCAATGATAATCCCAGATCCGAGAAACCGGAAGCAATTATTAACGATATCGTTAATGGTGCAGACCTTAACGAAAAATTCTGGATTATTCGAGATAGAAAAATAGCTATAGAAACGATGATCCAGGCAGCTCAATCGGGAGATCTTGTACTCATCGCCGGTAAAGGTCATGAAACATATCAGGAGATAAATGGTGTAAAAACTTATTTTGATGATATCGAAGTCGCAGCTTCTGTTTCCGAAACAGAAAATGATCCAAAAGACCTGACTTTCCCGATTGATCCTTTCATGCTCAAACTTTTATATAATGAAGAAACACTCGTCCCGGATGAACAAATTCTAGAACAAGTTTCTACTGATTCTAGATCTATAGGAGACAATCAGTTGTTTTTTGCTTTAGTGGGTGAAAATTTCGATGGTCACAATTACGTTAATGAAATCTTAAAAAATAACTCATGCTGGGCCGTAGTAAATAAAGATTTTCCTCTTGAACATCCTCACATAATACGAGTAGAAGATACTCTGCAAGCTTATGGACGTCTCGCTGCAAAATACCGATTTAATTTTAGTACAAAGATAATCGCTATCACAGGCAGTATAGGCAAAACTACTACGAAAGAATATCTTACCAATATCCTGGCTCAAGTAGATAATACTCTTTGCACTTATGGCAATGAGAATAATCTTATCGGCGTACCAAAAACAATCTTTAAGCTAAGAACTGATCATGAATATGCAGTAATAGAGTTGGGAACAAATCAATTTGGTGAAATTCAGCGTCTTACAGAAATAACACATCCCGATTTGGGTATTATCACTTCAATTGGAGCTTCACATCTTGAATTCTTGATCAATGAAGAAAATGTGTTTAATGAAAAAACTGCTTTATTTAACGTAGAGGGAATGGTTAAATTCTTCCCGGCAGATGATAATCGCTTTTCTGAAATTGATGGTATCACATTCGGCAGCAGTAAATCTGCAGTTTATAATATAGAGAACATAAAAACAGTAGATGATTCTACAGAATTCTTGATAAATGATCACAAATTTTCTATACCAACTCCATACCAAAAATTTACATTAAATGCTATGATCGCAGTGGCGGTATGTAGAGAACTTGGAATTCCGGCATCCGAAATTCAAACTGGTTTACAAGCTCCTTTTTCTATTGCTCATCGAATGGAAATAACTAAGAGTAAAAACCGCGATTTATTGCTGGATTGTTATAATGCAAATCCAGATTCCATGCAGGCTGCCCTAGATTTTTGGGCTTCTTACGAAACAGCTAAACCTCATGTTGCCATTCTGGGAGATATGTTAGAACTTGGAGAGCATTCACAAAAGTATCACTCTCAAATTGCTGAACAATTATCAAAATTAAATTATAAAAAATTAATTTCAGTTGGTCCAAAATCTAAATTATATAAGGCAGATCTTCACTACGATAATGTTGAGTCTCTTATGGAATCGGATGCTTTAAATAATCTCCCTGAAAATTCAGTGATTTTACTAAAAGCGTCTCACAGCATTCATTTAGAAAAAATTATAGAAAGGTTGTAATATGTTTTATCATTTATTCAATCCCTTAGCCGAAACAGAAGTTTTCGGTTATATCATTTTCAATGTTTTTCAATACGTAACGTTCCGTTCCATTGGAGCATTTATCACAGCGATCATGTTCTCAATTTTTCTTGGACCTAAATTCATTCGACTACTTAGAAAATATCAGGCTGTAGAAAGAATTAATGAATATCTTCCCATCCAGCATCAGGAGAAAAAGGGAACTCCAACCATGGGTGGATTGATCATTGTTTCCAGTTTGTTACTTTCTGTGCTTCTTTGGAATAACCTGGTTAATAGCAATATACTTATCATGATAATTACAACGATTTGGCTTGCCGGTGTTGGTTTTCTGGATGATTATTTGAAGAATTTTTTAAAAGTGAAAGAAGGTTTGATCGCAAAATATAAGCTGCTGGCTCAAGTTACACTTGGTGTTCTGGTAGCCAGTGCTCTTTATTTCAGTAGCGAAGATAAGGGAGCAATCTCTCAGATCAGTTTACCATTTTTAAAAAATACTTTCTTATATTTGGGAATTTTCTTCATACCTTTTGGTGTTTTTATGATCACTGCTACTTCAAATGCTGTGAACCTAACAGATGGTTTGGATGGATTAGCCAGCGGTACGGTTGCAATGGCAGCATTTGCTTTGGGAATAATGGCTTATATTAAAGGGAATTATAATATTGCTGGTTACATGAACCTGGAATTCCTACCAAATGCTGGCGAATTAACTGTTTTTATATCAGCACTAATTGGAACTTTGATGGGATTTATGTGGTATAATGTTAAACCAGCTCAGATTATAATGGGAGATACAGGTTCACTTTCTTTGGGTGGAATTTTAGCTGTGCTCTCCATGCTGCTGAGAGAAGAACTTTTCTTTGCCATAGCTGGGGGAATTTTTGTAATGGAAGCATTGTCATCTATTATTCAAAGATATTATTTCAAATACACTCGTATTAAATTTGGAAAAGGTCGACGAGTTTTCCGCTGTGCCCCACTTCATCATCACTATGAACTAAAAGGAATACCAGAGAGTAAAATTGTTATTAGATTTTGGATAATCGCAGCATTACTGGCAGCTATTGCTCTGGCTACCCTAAAGTTACGCTAATTATGATTGATGTAGCAAAGACCAAATTCTCGATTTTAGGTTCTGCCAGAAGCGGCATTGCAGCAGCTTACAAAATTAAGGAAATGAGCAGTAAAGCTTTTATAAGTGAATACAAACCCGAATCTGAGATATCTTCTGCAAAACAGCTTAAAGTGGATTTTAATTGCGAATTTGGTGGTCATACAAAAAAGATTTTCGATTGTAATATTCTTATTGTAAGTCCTGGTATTCCCTTCGATTTGCCAATTTTAAAACAAGCCAGACAAGAAGGTGTAGAAATAATTGGCGAAATAGAATTTGCTTATCGCATTAAAGCTGCCGACAGCAAAATAATAGCGATCACAGGATCAAATGGCAAAAGCACTACAGTCAGTTTGATTCATCATATTTTGAAAACAGCTGGCTATAACTCGGTGTTGGGTGGCAACATTGGTGTGGCCGCTACCAGTTTTCCACTTCAAAATCCCGGAATCGATTTCATAGTATTGGAACTTAGTAGTTTTCAATTGGAATTGATCAAACATTTCCGGGCAGATGTAGCTGCAATTCTCAATATCACCCCCGATCATCTAAATCGATATACCGGCATGAATGAATATGCAGCTGCTAAATTTAATATTTTCTCAAATCAATTGCCAGACGATATTGCCATTCTTAATGCAGATGATGAATTCACTAATAATTATGATTACGAAGTAAACTCTAAACTTATGCATTTTTCTTTAGAGCAGAAAGCAGATATCTTCTTGGACAATAATAACATAATCATAAATAATCAAAAAATTTCAATAGAAAAAACCACTTTAAAAGGACCCCACAATATTGCTAATATCATGACTTCCATTTTAGCATTGTCTCCCTATCAAATTCCGGTCAAAACCATTGAAGAAGCGCTTTATACATTCCAACCTCTGGCCCATCGTCTTGAGTTTATTGCAAAAATTAATGACGTTGCTTATTATAATGACTCAAAAGCTACGAATACAGATTCAGTTAAATACGCTCTACAATCATTCGATAAGCCCATCAGGATCATTATGGGTGGTGCTGGAAAAGGTGAAGATTATACTGTTTTAAATTCTTATCTAAATAAACATGCAAAAAAAATCTACCTGATTGGTGACACAAGATTTGAAATGGAGAAAGCATTTGCAAACATTATTCCATTGGAACTTTTCAAAGATTACGAAGCGATGATAAAAAAAGTTTATTCAGAATCTGAAGCTGGTGAATCGGTTGTTTTATGTCCTGCCTGTACAAGTTATGATATGTTCAAAAACTTTGAAGAGCGAGGTAATTTCTTTAAAGAATTAGTTCAGGGACTTTCTAAATGAAATCAAAAACATATATTGCCAATTATGATCATTACATTTTAGTTATTTATTTTGTTTTGATGATCATTGGTCTTTATATGCAGTTAAATATAAGCTCTGTACGAACCAGTATGTCGTTTTTTTATAAGCAATTCATCTGGTTTTTTCTTTCTATCGGTTCTGTTTGGTTTGCGTTTAAAAAAATTAATCTGGAAAAACTTCGTAACGTCTCTTTCTATCTTATAATTTTTACAATCATTTTGCTGATAGCTGTATTGATCTTTGGTAAGAGTGTGAAAGGTGCAGTTAGAAGTTTACATATTTGGAAATTCAGCGTGCAGCCAAGTTTATTAGCCAGGATCACTTTGATCCTTTATTTTGCTCATATTCTGGATAAAAAACAACGGTTTATTCCTCTATCTAAACCACGTAATTTCCATAAGTATTTCAATTCTTTAATAGTTATGACCATCATCGTGTTTGGTTTGATATTATTGGAACGCCATTTTAGTCCACTTGTGATCTCTGGTCTCACTCTTCTTTCTCTGCTTTTTCTAGCTCGCATAAAACTTGCTACAATTGTTGTTATGATAGCGATCTTGATATTATCGGGATTTATGGTAATAAAATTCGGTCCCAAATATCGCGGTGAAAGAATGCAGATCTATCAGGAATATTCGTTATTCCATAAGATTGATAGTGAGAGCACCTATACCGGCACAAATGATTATCAGGTAAAAGAAAGCCTTATCTCGCTTGCCAGTGGAAAGTTATTTGGAACAACGCCAACTCGCGGAACTGGCAAACATTATTTTCTACCAGAAGCTAAAACAGATTACATCTTCGCAATTATTGGCGAAGAACATGGTTTTATAGGCTCACTATTTGTGATAGCATTATACATTTTGCTGTTCTTTAGAACCATTACCAGCAGCATCAAAAGAGATGATCTTTATCTTCAGTTATTGGGGATCGGTTTAGGTATGAATATCTTTTTTAATGCAATGGTAAATATAGGAGTTGCCATGGCAGCACTTCCATCTACTGGTGTTACATTACCCTTTATCAGCTATGGTGGTACATCACTGTTGGTTAACTCTTTTACAATTGGTTTGCTTCTGAACATAAGCGCAAAACGGCAAAGGATTGGTTAAAGTGAAAAACAGAAAATTCATTGTTGCGGCTGGTGGAAGTGGAGGTCACATAATTCCAGCTTTGTCTATTTGCCGGGAATTAGCAAAAAAAGGTGTAGAACTTTTGTTTGTGGGAAACCGCAATAGCATGGAAGAGAAGCTTGTAAAAGAAGCAGGCATTAAGTTCCGCTCGATCAATAGCCAAAAATTCTATCGTTCCTTTACATTTAAACATCTACTATTTCCATATCGTTTATTGAAAAGTATTTCAGACTCCAAAAAGATCATCTCTGATTTCAAACCAGATGCATTTATTGGAACTGGTGGATTCGTCAGCGGTCCTGTTGGTTATGCTGCTCATTTAAAAAAATTACCGATATTTCTGCAGGAGCAAAACAGTTTTCCCGGTGTAACAACAAAGATATTATCAAAGTTTGCTTCCATGATTTTTCTGGGAAATGCCGGTGCAGCAAAACATCTGAGAACCAATAATATTTTTGTTTCCGGTAATCCGATCAACACTTTTGTAGCAGAAGAAAGCGATGCATTAGACTATGCAAAATATGGTTTAAAATCAGATTCAAAGAAAATATTCCTATTTGGTGGAAGTCAGGGTTCGGTAATTCTAAATAACTCTTTCTTTCCAATTATTGATAATCTGCTGGAATCAGGTTTTGAAATTATCTGGCAAATTGGAAAATATAGTTACGAAAAATTCTATCCAAAAGTGAAAGATAAAAAAGGTGTTTATGCCTTTGATTTTACCAATGAAATGGGAAAAATATTAAATTCTGTGTCTCTGGTAATTGCCAGAGCAGGAGCATTATCTTTGGCAGAGATCGAAACAAAGAAGGTTCCTTCTATTTTGGTTCCATTGCCAACAGCTGCAGAGAATCACCAATATTACAATGCTCTGGAGTTAGCTGAAAAAGAAGTAGCTCTTATTCTGGAGCAAAGATACTTATCATCTACAAGTTTATTAGCAGCAATAGAACAGACAAAAAATAATTTGGATTCAATGAATGAAAATTTTAGTGATTCAATTCATAAAATCGCAACTGTAGAAATTGCAAACCAAATATTAAAGCATTTTGAATAAGGACGATATATGCTAGGAAGAATTAAAAAATTACATTTCGTTGGGATCGGTGGAATTGGCATGAGTGGAATTGCCGAATTGCTGTTAAATCAAGGATTTCAGATTACCGGTTCTGATCTGAATAAAACTGAGATTACAGAAAACCTGATAAAAAAGGGTGCAATAATTGCCAAAGGTCATGATCCTGAGCTCATCCAGGGCTCTGATGTTGTTGTAAAATCATCTGCTGTTAAAGATGATAATCCCGAAGTTGCTGCTGCCTTATCTAATAAAATCCCTGTTATTCGTAGAGCAGAAATGCTTTCTGAAATTATGCGAATGAGTTATGGGATTGGTGTGGCTGGAACACATGGAAAAACTTCTACTACATCAATGGTTGGCAGTGTTCTCTCCGCAGCTGATCTTGACCCGACTGTAATAGTTGGTGGTAAAGTAAAAAATTACGGCTCTAATAATTTACTCGGTTCCGGTAAACATATTGTTGTTGAAGCTGATGAATTTGACAGATCTTTTCTGTCGTTAAGTCCAATAATTGCTGGAATCACAAATATTGAAGCAGATCATCTGGATTGTTACGATGATCTTGACAGCATCAAAAATGCCTTCATAGAATATGCCAATAAAGTTCCCTTCTTTGGTTGTGTTATAGCTTGTTTAGATGATCATGGAGTGCAATCTATTTTACCGCAGATAGAGAAACGAATTGTTACTTACGGCCTTTCAAAGCAGGCAAATATACAAGCGATTGAAATTGAAATGAGAGATTTCCGCTCTTTTTATTCAGCAGTTTATAATGGAAAGAAACTCGGACGCATTAGTTTAAATGTTATGGGAACTCATAATATACAGAATTCATTGATGGCTATAGGAATAGGATTAGAGCTTAATATTCCATTCGAAGCGATCCAAGATGGTTTATCGGAGTATAATGGAGTTTTCCGTCGTTTCGAATACAAAGGTACCAGATCTGATGTAATAGTTTACGATGATTACGCTCATCATCCTACCGAAATTGAGGCTACTTTGAAAGGTGTGCGAGATAGTGTAGATAATCGTGTTATAACTGTATTTCAACCCCACTTGTATTCAAGAACTCAAGATTTCTACCAGGAATTCGGACGATCTTTCTTTCAATCTGATATATTGTTAATTACACCAATTTTTCCGGCTAGAGAAAAACCTATTGAAGGTGTTAGTGGAAGAATGATCGCAGATGCTGCGATCCAATCTGGTCATAATAATGTTCATTACATTGAAGATAATGAAAAAATCGTAGAAACTTTGAGTCAATTAGCCAAATCCGGAGATATTATTATTACAATGGGAGCAGGAAATATCTACCATTATGGTGAGAAATATTTAGGAGTATCGAAGTAAAATGGAAAAAGTATTTGACAGCAAATTGCTAACTTCATTTCTTTCAGATAGTTCCTTAGAAGAATACTCTAACATGAAGATTGGCAAAAGAGCACATTATCTCTTTACACCGAAAACAGTTAGCGATTTGTCTGAAATTATTGTACAGGCAAATTTGGCAAAACTGCAGATTTTACCGATCGGTGGATGTTCTAATATGCTGTTTGGAAATGTTGGAAATAGAGTGATAATTTCTGATAGATATCTTCCTCATATGTATTCTGTAGATGACAACGAAGTTGTTGTAAGCAGCAATTATAAGATCGTTGATTTTATGGAGGAAATGAAGAAGTATAACCTTGGTGGTTTAGAATTTTTATCTGGAATCCCTGCCCATCTTGGTGGTATTTCTCATATGAATGCCGGAGCTTTCGATAAAACAATCTCTCTTTTCATAAAATGGGTTGAAGTAATAAATAGCAAGGGTGAATTGCAGAGAATTCAGGCTTCAAAGATCGATTTTTGTTATCGCTGCACATCTGTAGACGATTTTATCGTTAATGTATGTTTTGATTTAGAAAGCAAAACAAAAAAACAGATAACAGCTGATATGAATGAAATTCTTCAGATCAGACAAGAACGGCATCCACTGGAATACCCCAGCTTAGGTAGTACTTTCCGTAATCCGGATGGATATTTTGCCGGGTTATTAATTTGTGAATGTGGTCTTGCTGGCAAACAAATTGGAGGAGCACAGATCAGCGATAAACACAGTAATTTTATCGTTAATCGCGGGAATGCAGAGTTTTCTGATGTGATTCAGTTGATAGAATTGGCAAAAAAAGAAGTAAAGAGCAAGAATGGCATTGATCTGGAGCTCGAGATAAAAGTAATAAATTAATGAGAAAAATATTTTCTAAACCTAAAAAAAGATATGTTAGACGAAAGAGATCCGGCTCTAGTCGCTATTTTTTCTATTTCATTTTGGCACTAACGGTTATTTTTGGTTTGATTTGGGGGATCAGGTCCATATTCACAAAACTCAGTATGTTTGAGATAGATCATATAGTTATAAAAGGAAATGAAAATCTTGAAACTGAATTTTTGGAAAATCTTGCTCAAGACTTTCTGGGTCTGAATTTATATGCGACATCCAAAAATGATATCTTACAGAAATACGAAAACATTACAAGAATTAAAGATATCTCAGTTGGTAGAATTTTCCCAAACAAGATCAAGATCGGGATACAAGAAAGATTAGGTAAATTCTTCTTGAAAACATTGGAAGGTGAGATCTTCCCTATTGATGTTGAGAGGATTGTTTTGGATAATGACACCTTTTATTCAAATGAGAATCTTCCGATAATAACTATTGCTGATTCTACAAAGAATATTGTGGTTGGTAGTAATGTTCAAAATGATTTCGTGGAGCAGATCTTCGAATTTTGCAGTGAAGTTCATCTGCATTATCCGGAATTCATAAATAATATTTCAGAATTTTACCAGACAAATGGTGAATTGTATATAGTGGAGGCCAGTACAGGATACAGAATTGTATTTGGCAATGATGAGTTAAGTGATAAGATTAAGAGGTTTAAATTTTTGGAACAGAACAGAACATTTGAAAAAGGCAAGATCGTTGATCTTAGGTATAAAAATCAGTTAGTTATCAGGTCGGGGGAAGAATGAAGACCGGTCAAACTATAACAGCAATAGATATTGGAACAACAAAGATCTGTGTGATTATTGCTCAGATCAATGACGAATTGAAATTGGAAGTAAAAGGTGTAGGAAATGGCAGTTCTGTAGGTTTGGTAAATGGAATTGTTGTAGATATAATGAAGGCATCAGCTTCTATTCATTATGCTATTCAAGAAGCAGAATCTATTGCCGGAATAAAAGCCAGGAATATATTTGTTGGAATTGCCGGAGACCACATTAAGAGTCAGAATACACTTGGTAGAATATCTCTTACATCCGGTAGCGATCCAATGGAAATTACCCAGCAGCATATCGAAGATGTTATTACTAATTCCAAGAATAATGTAAAGATCCAGCAGGGAAACGAGCGGCTGGAAATAATCCATGCAATTCCTCAGTATTATAAAATTGATGACCAGGAAGGCATCATGAATCCGCTTAGTATGAGCGGTTTTAACCTTTCTGTTTATGTTCATATTGTTATGGCCGACATCAATACTATGAAAAACATAACACGTTGTATTGAAATTGCAGGATACAAAGTAGAAGATATTTACCTGGAACCAATTGCTTCATCAAATGCCGTTTTAAATGAAGTTGAACGGGAATTGGGTTCGGTAATTATAGATATTGGCGGAGGAACTACCGATATTGCTGTATTTTTTAAAAATAGTATTCGGTACAGTGATGTGATTCCTGTTGGTGGAACTAATATTACTCAAGATCTTGCTATTGGACTTCACACCTCTCCGCAAAATGCAGAAGATATTAAACTTACCAAAGGTAATTCAATTGCTTCTCAAATTCCAGAAGACAGACTAATTGATGTTGAAGGAATTGGTGGTAGAGAATCTAAGAAGCGTAAACTAAGATATATTACTGAAATTATCGAAGCCAGAATGCGTGAGATCTTTGAAAGTGCTTACAAAAAATTGAATGAACAATACGATCTTAAAAGAATTACTGCCGGTCTTACGATAACCGGTGGAGCATCTCTGCTTACAAATAGTGAGATCCTTGCAGAAGAGATTTTCAATATGTCCACTAAAATTGGCTATCCTCACCTGGAGCTATTAGCCGGTACAACAGAGATGTTGCAAAGTCCGAAATATGCTACTGCTGTTGGTATACTCTATCAAGCATTCAGCGAGATAGAAAACAAAAATTTTAAAATCAAGAATTTTAGCGAGAGTGATCCATTCACAACATTTTTCAAAAAACTGATCGCTAATTTTAAAGATTATATATAAGTCTGGGGGCAATATGCTGGAACTAGATCTGAACCAAGATGAAATCCCGTTTGGTACAAATATAAAAATAGTTGGTGTTGGTGGTGCAGGTGGAAATGCTGTAGATACAATGATCGGATACGATCTGAAGGGTGTAGAATTCATAGTTGCTAATACTAATATTCTCGATCTTAAAAGATCGAAAGCTAAAGTTAAATTACAGCTTGGAAAAGAAGTTACAAAAGGCTTGGGTGCGGGTGCTAATCCAGATGTAGGTCGTAAAGCAGCAGAAGAATCACGCGAGGACATTAAACGGATACTCAAAGACACAGACCTACTTTTTATAGCAGCTGGAATGGGCGGAGGTACTGGAACAGGAGCTACTCCTGTAATTGCTCAACTTGCAAGAGAAATGGGTATTTTATCGATTGGGATCGTAAATCGACCATTCATAAGAGAAGGAAAAAAGCGCACGGTTAATGCCGAAAATGGCATTAACAAGTTGAAAGAGCAAGTCGATACACTTATAGTAGTTCCCAATGAAAAATTGAAAGATATATTCCCCGATATGACAGTAATTGAAGCTTTTAAAAAAGCTGATGATGTACTTTATCAGGCTGCAAAAGCTATTTCAGATATCATTCATTTCAGCGGTTATATGAACGTAGATTTTGCAGATGTAAAAACTGTTATGTCTAATCACGGTTTGGCTTTAATGGGAACTGGAATTGGTGATGGAGACGACAGAGCTGCTGAAGCTACCAGGATTGCTATAAACAATCCTTTACTAGCTGATATACCTGTTGATAATGCCAAAGGCATCCTGATAAACATTACTGCTGGGAAGGACTTTAAAATTAATGAGTTTGAGATAATCTCTCAAGAAATAGTTAAGAAAACCGGTGATGAAGGTGAAATGATCACAGGTATAATTTTTGATGATGCCATGCAAGGTAAAATTAAGGTTACTGTAATCGCTACTGGATTAGATACACCTGCAACCTCAATTTATGAACGTGAGAGTATTATTCAGGAAAAAAGTGACGATAGCGAAGACATCGGCAATACCTTACGCCGAATTCGTGACGCTGACACCATGAATCTGCATAAACAACAGGATAATAACACAAAAGAATTTTCCGGTAAGCAGATGGAAATTCCAGCCTTCTTACGTAAGTTTTCAAATTAGGGATAATAATTTAGCTAATGGAAGCTCTACTGATAAAATTCTTACTTTTAGCGGTGTCTATTTTCATTGTAGGAAAAGCAACTAAGCTTTTTCAAGTTGATGATTTCTTTACTGCTTTCCTGGCAGCAGTATTACTGGCTTTGGTTAATGCGGTAATCCGACCTATATTAGTTTTTTTAACATTTCCAATTACATTGATTACATTAGGTCTTTTCTTATTAATCATAAATGGATTTTGTTTAATCCTGGTATCAAAATTAATTCCTAAATTCCAAATTAAAGGCTGTTTAACATCTGCTGTTGCAGCAATTCTTATCTCACTATTGAATGTTATTTTAGAAGCATTGGTGGTTATCTAGATTTATGAAATATGCAGATATATATAAAGTTCTGAAAAACCAGTTTGATTTAAATGAAAGGATCATAAACATTTCAAAATTGGAATTAAAAATCACTAATCTCGATTTTGAATCTTTCAGCCATACTATTCTACCGGGAAATAAGAATTTCTTTTGCAATGAACACAATAAATCATTTAAATCAACCAACTCATTTAAATCTGATGTAGATGCACCGCATTTGAATGAAATTGCCAATAAACCTGATGCCGAGATTGAGGAGAACATCAAATTTCGTTACTCTGTATTCTCTCATATTCCAGTACAAAAAGATAAAAACACCAAGAAGAAAAAGCATAAAAAAGAGAAAAAAGATAAACCCAAAGGCGTGATCTTTCTTCTGCATGGGTTAAATGAGAAGGATTGGAATAAATACCTGCCCTGGGCTTACAAATTGATGGAGCTGACCGGAAAACATATTATCCTGTTCCCTATCGCATTTCATATGAATAGAACACCAACTTTGTGGCTGAATCCAAAGTTCATGAAAAAGGTGAATGAAGAACGAAAAGGGTTTTTTCCCAAAATGACCAATGCTTCTTTTGCTAATTCTGCGCTTAGCAGCAGATTGCAGTTTTATCCTCAGCGTTTTTTATGGAGTGGTTTACAAAGTTTTTTTGATATCCTGCAATTGGTCCGCGAGATCAGATCTGGCACTCATCCTATTATAGAAAAAGATGTTCCTATCGACTTTTTTGCATACTCTATTGGCAGTTTTCTGGCTAATATTCTGCTTATGACCAATTCTTATAATTACCTAAAAGACTCAAAACTTTTTCATTTTTGTGGAGGACCAACCTTAAACAGAATGTCGGCAGCCTCTAAATATATATTAGATAGTGAAGCAAATATCGCAGTTTATTCATATTTTATCGAGCATCTGGAACAAGAACAAAAGAAGGATGAACGCCTTAAACACTATTTTAGTAAATTGCATCCGGAAGGCATGTTTTTTAAGTGTATGCTCAATATTCATAAAATGCAGAATTTCCGTGATAAAAGATTCAATGAACTTTCCAAACAGATCTCTGCTTTGGCATTAAAACAGGATACTGTAGTTCCACCACAAGAAGTTAAAAATACTTTGCAAGGTGCTGAACGTAAAATCCCCATTAAAGTTCGTGTTTTTGATTTTGATTACAAATACGATCATGTTACACCTTTCCCCTATCTAGAAAAAATTTCTGAACAAGTTGACAAGCAATTCAACCGTGTATTCAAAGCTGCTGCAAAACATCTGAAATAGGTTTTATATGAACTTGCAGCATATCACTTTCCGCGAGATGAAGCCAAATGAATACGATAGTCTTATCAATCTCTGGAATGAATCTGGATTGCAGTTTCGACCAAATGGACGAGACAAGAAAGAAAACCTTCTTCTAGAATTAAAAAACACCCAGGAATCTTTTATATTTGCGATATACAATGATGTAATAATCGGCTCAATACTTGTATCGCATGATGGCAGAAAAGGCTGGATCAATAGATTAGTTGTACTTCCTCAGTACAGAAAATTTGGTGTTGCTGTAAAACTAATTGAAACTGCAGAGAACTTCCTTACAGAAAACAATATAGAGATCTTTGCCTGCCTTATAGAAGACTGGAATCAAATTTCAATGAAACTTTTCCAGAAACTGGGTTATAAGAGATTTGATGATATTATTTATTTCACCAAAAAAAAACACTCAGAGGTATAAGCATAAATTTACTTGCAAAAATAAGCTCATTTTATTTTTTTCGCTCAGGAGAATTGAATGGCATTAATAAAAGTATCATTTGCCGAGATTATTGATATATTGATTGCAAAGGAAGTGATTCCGGACCGTATATCAAATATCGAGATCGATGGAAGCTTTATTTCATTGGTTTATAAAACTGGAAAAGTATTTCCTCCAGTAATAGAGTTAACTTTACAGTATATAGAATTCGACAAAGGTGCACTTATTTTTTCAATTTCTACGAGCTGGTTGGCAGATAAATTATTGAGAGTTTTTCCATTTGAACAAAACAAATATCTACAATTCGACCATCCAAATATCTATGTTTTTGTAGATACAATTCTTAAAGACAAATTTCCTGTATTACAAATCGAAAAAATAAATTTTAATAAAGAAAGATTTGAAATAAACTTTTTCACAATACACTAAGGAGAAAAAATGAACAAAATCAATTTAATCTTATCGATATTATTACTTTGCAGTGCAGTTTTACTATCGTCAGAAGGAGAAGAAATGAATTACACAACAACAGAGTCCGGGTTAAAATATATCATTACTCAAACCGGAAATGGGAAAATGCCGGAAAAAGGTGATGTAGTAGTTGTTCACTACACAGGAAAATTAGAAGATGGAAAGAAATTTGATAGTTCCTTAGATCGCAATCAACCTTTTGAGTTTGAGTTGGGAGCTGGCAGAGTAATAAGAGGTTGGGATGAAGGTTTAGCACTTCTTAGCGTTGGAGCTAAAGCCACTTTCATAATCCCTTCAGAGTTGGGTTATGGCGCCAGAGGTGCAGGTGGGGATATACCACCAAATTCAACTCTTGTTTTTGATGTGGAATTGCTTGCTATAAAACCTGGAATCAAAGTGGAAGAGTATAATATTGAAGGAAAAGTAAATTCTAAAACTGATACAGGTTTAGAATTTATTCTGGTAGAAGAAGGCAATGGTAAAAAAGCTGCTTCCGGTAATACTGTAAAGGTGCATTATACAGGCTATTTAGAAGATGGTTCAATATTCGATTCTTCTGTAAAACGTGGTCAACCATTCGAATTTGTTGTAGGAATGGGAAAAGTTATAAAAGGCTGGGATGAAGGCCTTGCTATGATGAAAGAAGGCGATAAAGCTCGTTTGATAATTCCTGCAAACCTGGCCTATGGTGAACGTGGTGCAGGTGGTGTTATTCCCCCTAATGCTACTATAATTTTTGATGTTGAACTTCTGGAAGTTAAATAACAAAAGACGTCTATGAAAACTATTGGAATGATAGGTGGAGTTACCTGGGAATCGACTAAAGAATATTATCGAATTATCAACGAACTTACTCGTAACCACCTAGGTGGTGTTCATTCTGCAAAAATTATTTTATATTCTGTAGATTTTAATTTTATCTTGTCATCAGACTGGCAGGCAAAAGTTGAACTATTGAGTGAGAAGGCTAAGCTTCTGGAAAGAGCAGGAGCTGACTGCATTCTGATCTGTGCCAATACACTCCATAAACTATATGATGAAATTCAATCAAAAATCAATATTCCCATAATTCATATTGCAGATGCTGTGGGATTGTCAATCCAGAAAAAAGGATTGCGCAAAGTTGGACTTCTGGGCACTCGGCCAACCATGGAAGAAGATTTCTACAAGAAAAGACTAAAAGATAAATTTGATATTAATACCATTGTTCCTGATGAAGATTCCAGAATTTTTATTCAACAAGTCATTTACAAAGAATTAGCGAAAGGTAATTTTTTAGAAGAATCCAAACAGAAATACATTGAGATCAGTGAAAACTTGATTACTACTGGAGCTGAAGGAATCATTTTGGGCTGTACTGAGATTCCTCTTTTAATCTCTCAGGAAGATTTTAATATACCCGTTTTTGACACAGCCTTTATTCATGCTTCTGCTGCTGTTGATTTTGCTTTGAAGTAATGCCAAAATTAAAAGTTCTTTGCATCTGGAAAGTAAATGAAGAACTTAAAAATTATTTACAGAACGGATTAAAGAATTACCCTGATGTCGAGATCCTATTTCCTAACAATATTTCTGAAAGTAATTTGATAGGGCTGGCAGAAGATGCGCATATAATCATCGGTTGGCGTCCTACGGAACAACTTCTTAATGCAGCACTAAATCTGAAATTATTTATAAATCCAGGAGCAGGAGTCCAACATCAGATCGAACTATTCCGCAAAGTAAATAAGGATAGAAACATCGCTTTGGCAAACGGACATGGAAATGCCTATTTTACTGCTCAACATGGAGTTGCTCTCCTTCTTACCTTGATGAATAAAATCGTTCCACACCACAACTGGATGCAGCAAGGTAAATGGCGATTGGGAGATAATGAAGCTCGTTCTATTCCGCTCCGAGATTGCAAGATCGGCTTTCTGGGTTATGGAAATGTAAATAGAAACATGCACAAAATGCTGCAGGGATTTAACGTTGAATTTGCAGCTGTAAAGCGATGCTGGGATCAAAAACCGGATTTAGATCTTAATCAGTTTGAGTTGGATGATTTGGATGATTTTTTAAGATTCATTGATATCCTCATTTGTGCAGTTCCGTTAACTTCTAAAACAAAAAATATGGTCACCTCCAAAGAACTTAAGCTTCTGGGAAAAAATGGATTATTAGTAAATCTCAGCCGCGGTGCTGTGATCAATGAATCTGATCTATACCATTCTTTGCAAAATGAAGTTATCACCGGAGCTGCTCTTGATGTTTGGTACAATTATCAACCGGAACCTGACGATGAAGGCAGAAAATTCCCAGCTTCATTTCCATTTCATAAACTTGAAAACGTGATACTTTCTCCCCATCAGGCTGCTTCTCCTTTCAACGATCTGAAACGCTGGGATGAAGTAATTGAAAATATTAGTCGTTTAGCCAATAACAGATCTGACTTTTTAAATGTGGTAGAACTGCAAAGAGAATATTGATCTAAATCACGCATGTTCAGTAGTGAACAGTTTTAAGTTCACTGGCGTACACACCCACAAAGTTTTATTTTTTCTAAACTACTACTTTTTAAACACTTAATCTTTGGCACAGCAATTGCTATTTATGTATCTAAAGATACAAGGAGTAAAAAATGGAAGATCTAAGAAACCGATTGAATGCAATTGACGGTGGAAGAATTCTTGATGTGGCATCCGGCCCTGGAGAATTTATTCATACATTAAACCATATCCTGCATAATTTCGAAAATATCACAGGAATTGATAAATCTAACAAAGCTGTATTTGAAGGTAAAAATGAGTTCAAAGACAATGAAAAAGTAGCCTTCCAACGTATGGATGCTTATAAAATGAAATTTGATGACACATCATTCGACACTGTGACTATATCAAATTCACTTCATCATTTTAACGATATTGAAGATGTATTAGAAGAGATGAATAGAGTACTAAAACCAGGTGGCTATTTTCTTATTAATGAGATGTGCAGTGATGAAGATCAAACTGAAGCACAAAAAAATCACATTTTGCTGCATCACTGGTGGGCAAAAGTAGATTCCTGCTTTGGCTCTGTTCATAATTCCACATATACAAAGCAGCATATGGAAAATCTTATCGAAGAATTGGAACTTGGTGAACTAGAAATTTTTGAGTATGCCTTTCCTGTAGAAAATCCAAAAGATATAAATCTAACCAGAAGATACGTAGCTTCTATCGATCCATATATCGATCCTCTGAAAGACAAACCTGAATACAAAAGACTTAAAGAAGAAGCGGAAATGATAAAACAGAGGATCAAAGAATTCGGTTTTGCTCCGGCACGTTCTGTATTTTTTGTAGGTAAGAAAAAATAAAAGACAGTAATGTTAGAAGTGAAATAAATCTATTAAGTAGAGACGCAAAACATTGCGTCTTGATATATTAGATTTTCTAAGAGGAATTTTTTATCTACATTTAGAAACTAATCAAAGAATCTCTAAATTATTTAGTAATATTAAGAGGAAACATGTACAAAGAATTCAAAAATAAAATAGTATTAGTAACAGGTGGCACAACCGGAATCGGCAAGGCTGCAGCTTTTGCATTTGCAAGAAATGAAGCCAAAGTAATTATCTGTGGCCGTAGAATAGATGAAGGTAAACAGACTGAAATTGAAGCCAGGAAAGAAAACCTGAATGTAGAATTCTATCAATGTGATGTTTCTGCTCCAAAACAAGTAGAAAAAATGATCGGTCATATTGTAGAGAAATTCGGATTTCTAAACATTGCCTTTAACAATGCCGGAATCGATGGAGAGCGTGGACCAATAACAGAATGTACATTAGGAAATTGGCAAAAAACAATCGATATAAATTTAAACGGTGTGTTCTATTGCTTGAAATACGAAATCCCTGAGATGATAAAAACAGGTGGTGGATGTATCGTCAATAATGCATCTGTTTCCGGTCACCGTGGATATCCTGGTCTTCCTGCTTACATAGCTAGTAAACATGGAGTAATGGGTCTATCTAAAGCAGCAGCTACAGAAAACGCAGCAATGAATATTCGAGTGAATTCCATTTCTCCAGGATTAATAATTACTCCCATGTTCCCTGAAGAAAGAAGGAAAGAAGAAGATTTCCAAAAATGGGTAAGCACTGTCGTTCCAATTAAACGAATGGCAGAAGCTGATGAAGTGGCAAAATGTGTATTATGGCTGTGCTCCGAGCAATCCAGTTATGTAACTGGCGATGATATGGTTATCGACGGAGGATTGATCGCGAAGTAATTTTTATATTTCTAATCCTAAACCTGAAAAAAGAGGATTTTATGAAAGTTTTAATCTGTTTCGCTCTATGTATTTTTTTTGTATCCTGCCAAGCTAATGAAATAAGTGTTTCCGAAGATAATCAACTCATCAAACCTGAATCAATAGAACAACTTTTCAATGAATACTTCAAAATTGCAATTGCCCTGAATCCCGAAACCGGCAGCAATTTAGGATTAGATCCAAATGGAGAATATCCTTTCGATCAAGCAAAATTATCTGACAGATCTGAAACTGCTTATCAAAAAGAACTGATAATAGTTAAGAAATATCGTTCCTGGTTGGATGAATTCAAAAATTTAACTCCAGAACAGGAAATCGAGACATCTGTATTTCGTCTTTACCTGGATAACATAATCAGCAAAGATCCCTTTCATAACGACGATTATGCCATAAACTGTAATTTTGGATTACACATAAATCTGCAGACTATAATGACGGAATATCACAAAATAAACAGCAAACAAGATGCTCTGGACTACATCTCTCGTCTAAACGAATTTCAAAAAGCTTATGATGATATGTTTATTAATTTGGAGTATCAGAAGAAGAACAATATCATTCCACCTATAGAAATTATTGAACGTACTCAAGATGAATTAAACGACATGATCACAGAAGATCCAACAGATAATATTTTTTATTCCGATTTTTTATCGAAATTAACTCTGCTAAGTATACCGGAAAGTGAAAAAAGGGAACTTCTAAACCAATTAGAATTTGCAATAAAAAAAGTAATTCTACCTAATATTCTCAAATTTGCAAATAAAATTTCCAAGATCAAAGGAAATTCTGACGATATTCCAGGATTATGGAAAATCCCTAACGGTGATAAACTTTATGAGCTTTACTTGAAAAAACATACAACAACTAATCTTTCACCTGAAGAAGTACATCAGCTTGGTCTGAAGGAAGTTGATCGTATCCAGCAGGAAATACTACAGAGGCTTACTGAACTTGGCTTTACTAAGGGTAATACGTTCGGTGAGATCGAAAGAGAATATTGGAACAGTCTACAAGGTATTGAGCACATATTTCCTTATGGTGAGACAGGTAAGAACCAAGCTCTAAATCACTATCTGAAAATTCTGGATGAAACAAAACCTAAACTAGCAGATTATTTTTCCAAACTTCCACAATCTGAAGTCACAGTGAAACGTGTCCCTGCTCATAAAGAAAAATTTACTGGAGCTCATTATCAGCGCGCACCTTTTGACGGAAGCAGACCAGCTGCTTTTCTTGCAAACCTGGGCTGGACTCCTATGAAGCCAGACATGGCAACTCTACTCTACCACGAAACGATTCCTGGTCATCATTTGCAAATTGCCTATGCTATGGAATATTGTGATTCTCCAATTTATCGTAACTTCACACATTTCACTGCCTTTATCGAGGGTTGGGCTCTTTATGCAGAAAGACTGGCTTTTGAAAACGGCTGGCATAAAGATATCTACAGTGAAACAGGTTATTTGGATAGCGAATTATATAGAGCTGTAAGGCTGGTTGTAGATACTGGACTTCATTATAAAAAATGGAGTAGAACTAAAGCATACAACTACATGATGGATAATCTGGGTTGGGGTTCCTACGGTGAAATTGATCGTTACACATTATGGGCAGGACAAGCCTGTGCCTATAAAATCGGAGAACTAAAGATCCTGGAATTGCGACAGAAAGTAAAAGATAAATTGGGAAATGATTTCGACATCAAAGAATTCCATGAAATTGTTCTACAAAACGGAGCGATTCCATTAGATCTGCTGGAACAAGTTGTAAATAAATGGTTAGCAGAAAAAGCTGAATCTGGATAGAATTGAGAAAACCGGTAAACAGTAATTAGCTCTTAGTTTTTTAGCCGATAGCAGTTAGCAAAAACCCCCGAAGTTATGATAAACTTCGGGGGTTTATTATATGTAATACAATTTTACATTTCTATTATTTTGATGCCGTCTTCTTCAATAGTAATGGTTCTGTCTTTATACAATTGACCAATGGCTTTTTTGAAAGCCTTTTTACTTACACCAAACATTGCAGAAATATCCTCGGGAGAGCTTTTGTCATTTATATTTAAGTATCCGTCTTCATCTTTTAGCCTTTCCAAAATCTTTTCCGCTAAATCATCTACTAATGCGAATCCGAATTTTTGCAGTGAAAGATCTATCTTCCCATCTTCGCGAATATTCTTAATATAACCTTTTATCTGCTGTCCTACTTTAAGGGGTACGAAGATTTCATTTTCATACAAGACCCCTGAAAAAGCACTGTTAATTATAGCTTTGAAACCTAAATCCGTCTTTTTCAGTATCAGCAAATCAACCTCTTCCCCGTTTTGGAACTCAGGAGTTTCCAGATTTAAAAATTTCTTTGCTTTAGCAGAAGCTACAACTCTTTCGGTAAGAGCATCCAGATAAATATAAACAATGCAAGAACGACCCACGACCATATCTTCTCGTTGTTCCTTCTTGGGTACAAAAAGGTCTTTGGGTAAGCCCCAATCGTAGAAAGCACCGAAACTGTTTTTAGATATCATCTTAAGGAGGGCAAAATCTCCGACTATTGCTTTGGGGTTTTGGGTTGTTGCTATAAGCCTGTCTTCCGAATCTGTATAGATGAACACATCAATTTCTTCATTGATCTCAAACTGCTTGGGAACATATCTTCTCGGCAGGAGTATTTCCCCTTTATCCAGGCCATCCAGATATAATCCGAAATCCAATTCTTTTACAATCTTAAGTTTATTATATTCACCAATTTTTAACATTTACTTTCTCCTTATTCTTCTGCCTTCAGCATTTTCTTCTACTTATTAATCTGCTTTAGTCGTAAACTTTGCCGACGGCTTAATGTCAAATTGTTTCCTGTGTTTAACCTTAGGGTTACTAATCAATATGCGTTTCTCTGTAGGAATTGGTTTAAATGGCCTTTTATTTTAAAAGTGAAATTAGATACCTGCTTTATATTGAGTATTAATTGCCGGATGAATAATGTGTTCAAGTTGCTGTGTTGAATCAGAATCTCCACTAAGATAATTCTTAAAAAGTTTAATTATACCTGCTTTGTTCAGTTCAATTTTTGTTTTGGTCTTTATATCCCTTAAATCAATGAAAAAACTGGAAAAGCGATCAGGCAGATCTTTAACAATATTTGTATTCAGACAATTAACCGCATTATAGACGTTATGATAATTTCCTTTTGTTTTCTTCAGTAAGAAAGTGTCCTTTTTCAAATTTGTTATTGATGAAGATTTCTCGCAATGTTGAATACAACTATCATCCATTATACTTTTTTCACAACCGATTACCTGATGAAACAAACATTGCCTGCTGGTCATCATAATAATTGGATGATAGATACTATAATACAAGTCGAAATCATCGGGTTTCTTAATATCTTTTATTTGAGTGTATTTAAGTTCGTTCGATATAAATGAGCCCGAACAATTGAAGTTTTCTTTCAGAGCTAAAAGACTATAAGAATTGGTCATGTTTAAATACGGCCCCGCTATCCAATCAAGGCCCATCTTATAGGCTTTGTATGCTATCCCTGTGTTATTTGTTACAATAACCTTTGCTTGTAATTTATGCAGAAAATCTACTGCAGCAGTATAATCTTCACCTATCAAAACAGAAGGAAACCAAGGGATTAATCTTTCGTTATTATTAAAAAGATCGATGAATTCAGCAGTCTTATTTTTAAAAGAATTGGGTAATTGAAAATAGATATCTACTGAGTTGTCGTTACAAAGCAATACATCTTTTGGTGAAGAAATTAATACAGAAAGCCTTGGCTTAATCTTAATTGTGCTTGGTTTCTTTAAGACAGGAAGAGCAACTGGTAAGATTGCTTCCTTAGAATCATTTAAGACAAATAATATTTTTCTTTTTAATGCCGTAAGTTCATTAAATGGAATATACAATTTTGCACCAAGTTGTTCGGTATTTAATTCTTTTAGATAAAATCCCGTATCCTCTAAGGCTCGTAGTTTTTTTAATAATATATCATGATTTAAAAACTGCATTCCTTCATCAACAAGTTTAAATTCCGATTGTACTATAAACGATCTATCCGGTGTTTTTACTGCTGCTTTTAAAACGGTTCCGCCTACCCCTGAAATTTCAATAATTAAAGGAATCTTATCCGTATTTAATTGATCAATTATATCTTTTACATGCTTTCTGGTTTTTTCTTTTTCTTCATACAATTCTTTCGCGCCTTGTTTTCGTTTATCATTCGAAGAATATTGGTTGATTTCGGACAAGTGAAGTGTCGAATTACTCATGGGATTATCAATAAACATATCTTTATTAATATCTCCCCTTAAATAGGAATTTGAAAATTCACGATTAAACACTTTATGCAAATCGCTATTATCATCCAGAAGAACGTCATGGTCGTAAAAACTCCGGAGTTGCTTTCTCCAGGAATTCACCACCGTATATACGTATTCGAATTCCTTTATCCTACCTTCAATCTTTAATGCATCCACGTTAGCTTCCCACAGTTCTCTTAGATCGAAATAGGCTGAATTATCTTTAAGATTAAGCGGATAATCTTTCCCTCGGGGTGTAGTGACATACCTCCATCTACAGGGTTGGCTGCATCTGCCTCGGTTTCCTGACTTCCCTGATAATACAGAACTCATATAGCAAACACCCGAAAAAGAGATGCAATAAGAACCGTGAACAAAAACCTCAATTAAAACCTTATTTTCATGTGCTACTGAGGTTAAGTGTTTTATTTCATTAATATTTAGCTCACGGGATAGATTTACTCTGTTGGCACCGAATCTACTTAGAAACTTTATCTGTCCCTCGTTATGTGTTGTAAGCTGTGTGGAGGCATGAATTTTAAGGCTTTTAAAATATTTTGATACAAGATAAAACATACCAAAATCCTGAACAATCACACCATCGATGCTGGTATTTACTAATTTGTTCAACACACTTAAAAGATGTGGTATCTCACGTTCTACAATAAGGATATTAAGAGTTAGGAAAACTTCGCAGTTATTTTTATGCGCCAATCTTAAAATTCCCTGTAAATCTTCAAAGCTTATATTTGCTGCCTTGTTTCTGGCATTAAACTTATCCAAACCACAATATACAGCATCGGCTCCGGCAAAAATTGCAGCTTTCAGAGAATCAATATCTCCACCGGGTGCCAGTAATTCAATTTTTCTTTTCATTATTTTTTAGCAGCCAGCCGGTAAACCGGATCTGAATAATAGATTCCGTGGAGAAGCATTATTTTTTATCCTTCCTTAAATATTATTTTCATCATTTTCCCAATTTCTGGGATTATTAATAATATACTGCTCAATATTATGAAATGCTTTTTCATCTCGGATAATATGATCATGAAATGAACGCTGCCATCTGAAATTTATTGATCCTGCTTGATGAATTAATTTGGACGATGTGGTTTTAAATGCCCCTATTAACTCTGATAATGATTTAATTTTTGTTCGTGCGGACAGGTCGTGTACGGTCAGGTCGCGACCTGACCCTTCTCTATCAATTACCAATATCCCATGAAAATGATTCGGCATTGCAACATATTCCCCACATCGAACATATTCAAAATGATCTTGCAACCACAACCACCTTTGCTGTACAATTACACCATATTCATTTAATTTCATCTTGGCTTTCTCAACTTCTCCAAAATAATTTATCATGTTTTTCGTACAGATTGTTACAAAATATGATCCATTACTGGAATAATCAAAATCTTTGTATCTGTTCGCTTTTCTTTTTAACATGAACAAACCTAAATTTTAGAATGTACGAAAAGGATGCAACCTACCCCTTCTTTCAAATAATCTATGGATCAGCAGATTTCCTGTTTCACCAGACAACGATCCTTCGATATAAACAGCCAGCGTTTGAAAGGCTCTGCTTTTGATGAAGGAACTGATTGAATTATACGGAAAGCATTTTCGGTGTTTACTACTTCTGTAGTATATTTTTTCCCATCACTTGATTCTAATTTCAGTTGTCGACAAATTGTCGACAACTCAATACCAGAGCTTTCCTTTTCGCGCTTTTTCAATCTATACCAGTAATCACGAGGTTTTGCACTATCGGTTAGTACTTCAATAATATCAACAACCGAAAACCACCACTCATCATTAAAAATTGTTTTTCTGATTTCTTTTCCTTTGAAAAGTGCAATTTTTGTATTCTCTATATTCAGGGATTCCTCCAGCTTAACTCTGTTTCAATTCAGTTATTTCCGACAAAATTCAAAAACTATAGTTAAGGTTTTTATGATTTCATTTTTCATGATCTACTCCTTTCTATTTTTAGAGATTCGTAAAAGGAACATTTTGTGTAAAGAAATTTATATGCGGTTTTACAAACTTCGGAAGTTCTCTTTTGGTGTGGCCTGTAAACCGGTTCTGAAGAATGGATTTTGTAGAGATGTATATCATCCTAATTTACATTTTATAGAATCTCAAATCCAATAGATTTCAAATAATCGTAAGTTGGATCATAAAAGTCAGATAATCTTGTCGGATCATCTTTATCACCCTCAGGTACAACGATCACCATTCCCTGGCGAGCTCTAGTTAATAAAACTCTATATGCATTTTTTTGATATAATTTTCGCTCTTCTTTCCTGATATAATTCCATTTACTTCCCCTGAATGATCTATGCTCCCAACCATTATCAGTATATCTAAAATCAGCATCCCAAGTAACGCAAACCCAATCTAGCTCTAAACCTTGTATATGAAATTCCGTAGCAACATCTTCAAGATAATAAGATGACCTCACATCTTCTTTACTATCAAGGAACCAATGTATTGGATTCATAGGTGATTTTACATCTATACAATGCGGCTTTAACCTTTCAGCTTGTGAAGACACAACTATTCCGTATCTTTCTGTACCTCTAGCTTGAAGTTTCAACCATGCTTTTGCTTTTTTTAAATTTCTAGTTATCACAATCGGATATTTGCTTGAGATTGATTTCAATGTTTGCTTTGCATTTTCTAGATCAATATCTAATATCTGCTTAACTAATAATGACACATTTTCTGCTCGGAATGAACGCATGGATACTGATAAATGTAATGAGTCGTTATAGAAGACATTCGAATTATCTTTTATGGTTTCAAGAACATTTCCAGCCCCATATTCACTATCTGTTAAACGTGATGATATGTGAATTTGCCAGTTTGGAAAAGAGCGTTTCACTGAATTTATCCACTCTGAAATACCTGCTTCACCGATGTGTATCTCCTGTCCACCACCAACTAAACAAACAACTACTGCCCAATCATTATGACGATCTAAACAAGAAATCAGAAATTCAGATTCAGATTTATCAAAATCAGATATATTCTTTTTTCTTTTCATGAAATCAATTGTTTTGCTCAAATTCCACGCTCTCTGTGCTTCATCAAATAAAGCAACGTGTTCAATTGGAGGATTGCTCGAGTCTTTTATGCAGTCATCGTGAAAATGATGTACATTTTGAATAAATGCTTTCAATTCGCTTCTAGCTACTCCTATGCCAATTTTTTTATTGCTAATTTTGGACTGTTTTACTTTATCTCTAGCTAAAGCTTCAATTAAAATTCTAACTAAAGGTCCATTTCCTGATAGAAAAACACTATATAGTTCACTTGTTTGCTCAAAATGTTTTGTTGCTATATTTAGTCCTACAAGAGTTTTTCCAGCACCAGGCACTCCTGTTACGAAGCATATTGATTTATTAGATTGGTTTTTAGATTCTTCAATTATTTTAGATATTTCTTCTGTTGTTATGCCTAAATTTATTGCACTTGCATCATTTCTAGATATCTCATCAACAGAATGATGATTATATAAAACTTTTGCAGCTTCTATTATCGTCGGTGTTGGACAATATCTTCCACTTTCCCATTCCTGAAAATCTATCATTTCATTATCACTAAATGCTAAAAAATTTAAAATAACATCGGTAAGTAATATAGTATTGCTTTTAACAGGAAAAAGTAATTTATCATTTTGTGGTGTAACTGCTACTTCAAAAGTTTCAACTTCAGCATCAGTTGAGACTAATATTGGTGCAATTAATTTATCATGATTTGTTTCATGAAAGTTTTTTAAATCTAAAGCATAATCCCAAACTTGATCATAACCATATTTGGTAAAAGTTTTTTCGTTTATTTTGAATTCTATTACGAATAATACTGAATTAATGAGTAAGACTGCATCAATTCTCTCTCCCATTCTCGGGATAGAATATTCAAGATATATTCTCCCATTAAATGGGATTAGAACATTCTTTAAAATATTTATTTCAGAAATCCAAGCATCGCGTTGTGTTTGTTCTAAAGCAAATTGATTATTCGTAGATAGAATTCCAATAATCTCATTTGTAGTTCTTATTTTGAAGTTGTTAATACTTTCAGAATAATAAGCACGATTCATAAAATTCTACAACTTCGTATACTTCTTCGAGTTTCCCCTGGCTTTTTCCACGGGGTATTTGACGGCATTTTTCAGCATTTTGTCATTAGCAGCTTGTATCGGGTCTATGTTCAGTTCATCGCACAAGCGCAGCAGGTAAACAAAAGTATCGCCAATTTCGTCTTTCACTTCGTTAAAGGTTTCATCATCCAACCGGCGGCTCTCTTCGATTGTTTTCCACTGAAAGTGTTCCATAATTTCGGCTGCTTCTATGCTGAGAGCCATCGAGAGATTCTTTGGTGAGTGAAATTGTTCCCAGTCGCGTTCTTTTATAAAATCCCTGATGAGTTTCATTAAATCATTCATAGTTTTTCCTCTTGAATTAAAATACTAATTCATTTTGAAAATCAAATTTACTATCCTCCTGTCAAGTTCAAAACGTTTTGTCAGCGTCATATCAACTCAGAATATTCTGTGCAGGAGATTGTAACTTAAATGCTTTGACAATTATTTTAATAAAAACACATTCAACATGAAGATCAGTAACACAAAGGATGAAAAATGAAACAGGTTCTAAGAATAGTTTATATTTTAATTTTATTTGCAGTAGCTGCAAATCTTTGCGCACAATCTTATTATGCTCGCAAAAACATTGGTGTTGGAGTTAGCACTGGATGTTTACTATTCCGAGATAAAGCTCACAACATGAATGCAGCTGGACTATCATTAATGAAACAAATTGATATAGTAATTGGTGGATCACAGATCTTCGATCACTCTATTAATGTTTATTCATTATCTTATGCTTTAAACGGCGGCAATAATAAAAGACTGATATTTCCTAGTATGAATTTTGGTTTTACTCATATTCGTATAAATGATAGTGAATATACTGAAAGAAATGATCATGGAAACCTGGGTTTGGGAGTAATTATAAATCCTTTCTACAAGGAAACCAATAACAAAGACTTGTATATTATACCTTCTTTTAGTTTCAGTGATAAAGAAGATAATTCCTTTAACGGTACTTTTGCTATCAACTTAGCCTACGGTCATCATATTAATGAGCATATTGTCTTGAGTTTTGAGCCAGGTATTACCTTTTCAGATGATCCCACTATTTCCGCTTCAGTTGGAGTATATTTAGAATAGAATTGTGCATCGAATAAAAAGTAGAAATTAGGGCTAAAATATAAAAAGGGCATCTTAAGAAAATAAGAATACCCTTTATGTTTGTTTACATTTTATTCATCCAAAGGAATATTCAATTCTTCGGAACCTGGAACTACAAAACGTCCATCGCGAATAATGTCGAATTTCTTTCCTGCTTCTGAAATGGCAGTAATGAAATCCAGGTCTTCATAGGGAAGTGTAATGTCTGTATGGCAATTAGTGTAAGCTTTGTTGATATCTTCCTTTCTAAGAGCACTGCGTTCGTTATCACGTGCGATGATCTCTTTATTATCGATTGGATTGAATACAGCAAAATCTTCTTCCCAACTAAAGCAGGTATCGCCAATGGCAAAATGAGGTCCCATTTTTTCTACGATGAGAACTGGAAGCAAAGGTAGAATATCAAACTTCTTAGCCATTACGTAAGCCTTGGTATTTGTGCCAATAGCAAATTCGCCGATAGGCAGGGTTTTATGTGGAAACAGCAGATTCTCTTCTATATATTTCTTGTTTTCTTCTTCTTTCTCGAAATTTTTGCAAGAATATTCTTCTACATAACCATCTTTAAATTTCAGATTCAAATCGGTAAATTTCAATCCTTTAAGAAAAGTTTCCTTAAGATGCAGAACACCGTTTGTATCTTTTAACACTGGAGATGTAAACACCTCTCCCACAGGAATATTCACATCTGCACCGCAATTAACAAAGTTGGTTTGTTTAGCAGGATCAGCGATCTTATGCATCTTAACTTTGATATCAGTTAAATTACCATGCTTACCTTTCACATGAACAAAGTCCGCATTATCCAATGCGTCAACGATGCACTGTTGGATCGCTTCATGTTTTATGGTATCCATCATATTAATGCCGATAGTTTCTTCAAAAATTCCTTCAAACTGATCACCAATTTCCGGTAGTGGGAAACCAACAATACAGAAGCTGGATTTACTGCGGGGATTGTATTGCTCTCTGATCTGGCGAAAACCCATATTCATTTTTTGCGACAGCTGCTGCTGCTCTGCACTGAGCTTAAGACAGGCTTTTTTGGATTTTGGTGCAAAGGGTTTTTCTCCAAACGGATCGAAGTAGACCGGGCCAGCATAAACCGAGAGGAAATCACCGCATTTCTGAGCTGCTTCTTTTTGCAATTCGTCTATCTTCGTAACAAACTCTTCATTCAAATAGAGCGAGTTATCGAATCGATGATCATAGCCGTATTGTTTGTTTGCATTCGTAGTAAACACCATCGATAAGATAGAATTAAGCCCGGCTTCTTCCAATTTGGTTACAAGAGATCGGACGATACTTTCCTGACCCAGATGATAGTAAACTCCAACTGTTTTTTTGATGCTCAGATCTTTTTTGGCCAGTTCGAAACCACGAACAAAAGCTTTGGTAATAGATTCTGCCAGGATTTCGATCTTCTCCTGTGGATATTTCGAAAGAAATTCTGCTGTTTTTATCTCATTATCTGTGATGTTCCTGCCATACTGAAACAGGTAACGAATGTCATTCAAATCGGCATTCTGCACTATCTTCTTGTAAATGTCTGTATCCTGCTGATAATTGAAAGTAAGGTACCGGATTTGTGCTTCTACTGTGGCGTTTGTATAAATACTCGTAACAAGTTTCTGCAGTTCAGCGGCCTTAGGATCACCTTGCTGCAGGTAATTGTAAACATCTATAAACAACTTATTCCATTTTTCCATCTGAAAGCGCTGGTGTTGGAAAGAATGAGTAATAAAATTTCGATATGCACCATAGTAACTGGAGAGCATCGCTCCTGTTTCTGGGCCAAAAACTTTTACTGCATATTCCGGATTAGCATAACTCTCTTCATAATTCTCCGGCATTACTTCTTCATAAAATTCCAGATTGGTTTTCTGCAAAGCTTCCAGGGAATTCTGTTGGAAATAATCGTCAGTAAGTTCTCTTTCCAGCTCTGCAAAATAAAGGATCTTATCAGCGATCTGAAAGAGATAGTTACCGTATTTGCTTTCATCATCTTTCAGCTTTTCCCAGATAGATTTGATCTTCTCCAAAGAATCCTGGTAACTAATTTCTACTTTTTCATTTTGCTGTTCTACTAGCTTTTCAAACGACAACATTGTTCCTCCGTATATATTTTATTTCATTTTTCATATTATCTTCTTGCCCTTCTTATGTTCCCTCTATTTCAAAAAGAGAGGGACAGCAGGGTGAGTTAAATTTCAAATCCATACTTCTTAAAGATTTCACGCATCTCCTCCGGGTCATCCAACCACTGTCCCCATTTGCGCGAAATATGTTCCGTCCAACTGTAAGTATTGCCATCGTAAGTTTCTTCCTTACCGTCTTCCAGTTTGATCATTATCTTTCCACCTCTATAATAATCCTGAGCCAAATATCCTTCGTCCATTTCTTGCATAGCTTTTTCAATTTGCTCTTCTGTAAATTCAGGATATTCACCTTCGTAACAGGCAACATCCATTGGATAGCGAGGGCGAATCGGTGGATTCTCATCCGGATATCCAACCGAAATTCCAACAAGTGGAAATACTTTGGGTGGAAGTTTATACTTTTCTACCATCTTATCTGCATTAAAAGGAACGAAGCCAAGATAACAAGTTCCCAATCCCAGACTTTCGGCTGCGATTACCAGGTTCTGAGCCAGATAGCTAGCATCCTGCACTCCGAACATCAGCATGGCTGCATCAGAAGAGACCAGATCCCAACCCCGTTTTTCCATTACTTTCTGCATACGGTGAATATCTACACAAACAATGAAATACAAAGGTGCACTAAAAGGATGTTTGGTTTTATCTCTCGATAAGATCAAGCTACCCAGTTGTCCAGCAAAAGCAGCTTGCTGCCCAGCTTTTACAATGGTTTCGACCACTTCTTCCGATGGAACTTCATCGGTGTATTTGCGTATCGATTTGTGATTCATCAATACATCAATCGTTGGATTTGAGATCATAATTTCTCCTTTTTGCTCAAATATGCCATATCCTTTTACTCCGCTCAGGATACTCTCGTTCCCAAAACCCTCTTTGGGAATGTACTTCGTCGCATTCTTCCTATATCCAAGCTGGGGCTTGGAAACAAGATTTCAAGGGGGATGTAAAGCGGGTTTTGGAAATTCAATTACCAATTAAATAAGTTAAAACCCCTCTTGAAACTTCGTTTCATTTCTCCTTACATTATATCAAATGTATAACTAATTTTTAAGAAATAGGTTGAATCCTTGAAATCATACAAATCATTATTTATAGTTTGAGAATCATTATCCCAAACTAGCTCATTTCCGATGGAAGATGAATCTGTCGCGCCAAGATAGATTGAAGTATTTGCACTGGGTTTGTAAGTAAATAAAGGATAAATATTAAATGCTTCATCATGTTCATCCGTTGCAAAAACATCTAGATTTGTAACATGCACAATTGCTCTGAACCAAAAGTTTCTGTGGAATTGAAGTTTGGCAATAGCTTCATAAGATCTGGCAATAAATTTATCGGCAATCTCTTTATATTTCTGTTTGAATTCCAGATCAAAAAAATTAACCGGGCGAATATTTATAGTAGATTCGTATTTGTAATAATCATCAACTTCACCAGTTGGATAACCATAATACAAAGCTTCTCCATCCACAATTAAAGTATTAATTTTCAATTGTTTAATCGGCTCATATGTTAAGCTTATCCAGGGATAATACATATAGAAATCTTCACCCTCATAATTATCCATTTCCATTTCTAAACCCGACCACACACTAAAACCATTATTTAATTGAGCACCGCACATTGCTTCCCAATAGTGGGCATTAATATTACTGAAATCAAACATCGTTTTTATGTGTTGTGTAGAAGCTATTTCCAGATAACGAAGTAGATCTTCATCTGTTTTTCCATGGATCTGATATTCAAATCTGGTTTTGGTGAAAATACTATTTTTGTCGTATATGTAACCCAGATCTGCAGTATAATCTTCGGTTATACCATTTGTTTCAAGATTCAAGAACCAGGTTCCATCGTAGAAATCCATATCTAGTGAATATCCATAACCGAACTCTGTATCAGTTTTTCCATTTTCATCTGGTACTTCATAAGATGAGGCAGCTATTTGAAAATCTGCATCGATTTTGTCACTAAATCGATTATTCGCATCAATACTTAACAGGTAATTATCGAAATCATCAAATCGACGCATGGTTGCAGTTGTACGCAAAAAAGAATTACCATTTCGAAGCTTTTTATTTATACTAAAAAACCCAAATGTTGCATCTGATTTCAAGGTATCGGCATAGCCAAATCTGTTTCCAAAAACATCTTCGTCGTTTGCTGCCAATCCGTAAACTGATAGTCCTCCAATTGTTCCGGACAATTTTCCACCCCAGAATGGATTTACGATATTTCTCGTATTGAAGATGATCAGATCTGAACTGAAGGGATTTGATTGTTCAATAAAGAACGGCCTTTTTTCCTGATAATAACGTGGATAACGAGAATTCACATCAATTTCCAGTCCATCTGCTTCAATTATGTTGAAGTCAGGATTTATTGTTGCAGTGAAAGTAAGATTAGAATTCGGTTCAAAGAAGAAGTTTAGCTCCGGTTGAAGATCAGAGTCTGTACTTTCTTCGTCATTCTCAAAATCCTTAAACTGGTTGTGATTTCCTGTAATGGAAGGGATCAATTTCAAATTAATATTGTTCGGTAATTCCGCAAACCGCAAAATTCCATAATTGTCGTAGAAATTTCCTCCTCCTCTAGGAACTGGAAATCCGCACACTTCTTCCGGACCATCCGCAATGTGGCGTTTAAAGAAAACACCCCAATCAACATCTTTTCCGCTTTTATATTTGATGCTTTCCAAAGGTAGAGCCAATTCCAAGAAATAACCTTCTTCTGTTTTACCACCAGCAGAATTATAGAAGATATCGATGGATGGATCTATGTCTCCAATTACAATGCCATCTGCCTGTTCCCCATTGGCATTACAACCAAAATAATAAGCTTGGGTATTGGATTGAAAAGTATCGAAAAAGAAATAAACCCTGTCTGTTGTAAAGATTTAATCTCTACTGCAATGATTGTCTCGCAGTCGGTTTATATCTACAAAATAACATTTTGCCAGACAATAGATATTTTCTTTATCATAGGCCAAAAAGACTTCCGTTCGCTCCGATGGTACGGTATTATCTCCAGGAGATGTCTGGTAAAATTCATCCCAGCCTACTGCTCCACTCCACTCTCCATCTGTTACAATGCCATCTATAACTGGAGCTTTGCTGATCAATGGCATCTCTATCACTTCTTTGGCTGATAGAATAAATACTGCTAATAAAACTAAAAAAACTAATATATATTTGTACATCTATATTTCTCCAAAATATTTTAAATTTCTCTCGTTCCTAAACTCTGTTTTGGAACGCAATTTGGTGCGAAACTCTCGTTTCGATTTTGCCGTATCCAAGCTGAGGCTTGGATACGAGAGATTTTGAGTTTATCTCACATCACCCTCTTTGCTAAAGAGGGGTTAAGGGAATTCTATTTCCCCGAAACTGTTACTCCATCAAATTTGATCCAGGGATAGATCTGGTAGCCTGTATTAATTCGCTCTGCTGAAATCTCCACAATATTCTTGATCATTTCCACCAGATTTCCACTGATCATTGTTTCACTTACAGGATATTTGATCTCGCCATTTTCGATATAATAACTGTTCTTGGCAACGCCACTGAAATCACCGTTATCGCTGGGATTACCACCACTGAAACGGCAAAGCAGTAAACCCTGCTCTGCGTTCTTAATCATATCTTCAAACTTCACGTCTCCCGGTTCGATAATATAGCAGCCTCCAGAATTAACAGCTTTGTCTTTACCGGTTTTTTTGGCCCCGTACAAGCTTAATAAGAATGTTTTCAGTGCACCTTTATCAATGATCGTGCAATTCTGTGCTTTGTAACCATCACCGGTAACAAAATAGTTCCCTGATAATTCTTCGCTGAGCGGCATGGACTGAAGTGTAAGTTTACTATCTGCAATCACTTCTCCCAGTTTATCTTTGTATACAGAAGTTCCTGTGATAAGCGAGAAATCATAAAGATAACCTGTGATATTACCAATAATATCATCCAAACAATCTGGAGTTACAATTACATTCCCGACAAATTTCTCCGGAATTGCCTGCGTTTCTAATTGTTCTTCAGACTGCTTCAGTAAACGATCTATCGAGCCGCAATCCTGGAAAGGTTGATCCAGACCTTTAGTCTGATAGGCTGCATAATTGAAGGACGAAATCTTTGTCCCATCTTTGGATGTAAACATTACTACAAAAGTATAAACACCCTTTTCAGTTTTGAAATCAACACCGTTGGAATTAATGTAAAAACTGGTTCTTTTGGTAAAATCGAAATTAATTTCCTCAATTATTGCTTTTGGATAGGCTTTCCCGGCGTGCTCCATGAACTCCTGCAATCTGAAATACATTTGATCCAGATCTGCTTCATCATTTCCAGCCTTGAATTCTTCCGGTTCCTGTTTTTCTGCGAAATCATTTGCTTCATCAGCTTGTGAAGATCTTGCCAGATCCAGCACCTGTTCAGCTGCTGCATCGATGGAAGCGTTATCCAATTTATTTATTGTACTGCTGCCTTTCTTGTTTTCCAGAATTCCACTCAAATAAAGATTTGTATCGAATGTTGTACGGAAAAGACTGATCTCCCCTGAAGCAACATTCAATTCATGCTTCTCAGTTTTTACCAGTGTAACTGCTGCTTTTTCTGCTCCTGCCTTCAGGATCGCATTCTTAGCGTAATTTATTATTTTTTTCATTATTTACCTCCCAGACTGACACGGCACTTGATGGCGGGACCGCCCATTCCCACAGGAATTCCCTGTTTCTTGCCGCACATACCGCTGCTGTCCCATTTCATATCATCCGAAACCATTGTAACAGATTTAAGAACGTCAAATGCAACACCGCTGATGGTCGTATCTTTTATCGCTTTGCCTAGTTTGCCATTTTTGATCTCATAACCCAGAGGAACGCCAAACATAAATTCACTTGTACTATCAGCCTGACCATTGCTGGACTTGATCAGGTAATATCCATCTTTAATTGATGCGATCATTTCTTGCAATTTGCTGGTTCCAGGTAGGATGGCTGTATTTCTCATTCTTACCAGTGGTTCATCATAAAAACCGTATGCTCTGGCATTGCCAGTAAGCTCATGACCAAAATGCAGGGCAGTTTCTTTGTTATTCATATATTTCTTTAGAATACCTTTATCAATGATCACAGCATCTTCAGCTTTGGTTCCTTCATCATCTACAAATACCGGAACAGGGCATTGTTCACCTAAGGCATGATTGGCGAAATCAACAAGAGTAACCAATTCACTGGCAACTTTTTTATCCATATAATCAGCTGCAACAGAGCCACCTTTTACGATGTCAGCTTCCGTAGTATGGCCAATTGCTTCATGTGCCAAAATTCCTGCCAGATCAGCATCCATTATCACATCATGTTCTCCAGCTTTGGCATAAACTCCTTCCGATTTATCTTTTAAATGTTTATATTGTTTAGCCAAATCTGTGAATAGTTGTTCAGGTTTTATAAAGTTATCCTCAAATTCTCCAAATCCGCCATAAGCGTTGAATAGCTCATAAGGACTTCCATCTTTCTCAAGGTTCATTATCACGTAAATAAATGATCGTGGTATCATCGAGTATGAAAAAGACCCATCTGATGTTACCATTGCTTTTTCCATGTCCAATCCACCATAGATTAATGTCCTGGAAGTAAGATCAGGACATGACTCTAAGATATGCTCATCGATCTCTTTCAAGAAATCGATCAACTGTTTCTGATTCAATTTCTGCTTCTTAGTTGTGAAATCATTTTCTGAACTTGTTTTACGACTGGGAAGTTCAGCTTTATCCAAATTCTCTTTAGAGTTCAAAAAGTTTGCATTCTCTGTAGCTGTGAGAATTACTTTTTGTATCTCATCTTCATTAATAGATGGATTAGAAGCAAAGCCCCAGGAACCATCTTTGTAAACTCGGGCAGATACACCGCTGATAGCAGTTTTGCTGTTGCCCATAATGTCGCCTTTCACCAAAGAAATTCTAAAATTCCTGTTCTCTTGAACACGCAACTCTGTGTACTCTGTAAAATACTTTTTGTACTTCTCTAAATCTTTCAAAACCATTTTAAACTCCGTTTATTTTATTAATTTCATTTATTCTTGAATGCCAAAATTAATTTGTACCGGCAATATAAGTACAATAACCATAATTGATAGGACCGATTTTAGTAAGTTCACAAGGGAATTCATCACATTCAAAACAGGTGCGAACTTTCTTTTCTACTGCACAATGCTTTATCTTACAAGGCCCTGTAAGTTTTGGAGTGCATCCTTCTTCTCCATTAGGGCAAATTCCTTTCTGCATTCTGGGGCATTTCTCGCAGGCAATTCCACAAACACTTATTTTCAATCTTATCTCCTATTAATAAATCTCGCTTCAACAATAGCAAAGAATGTGCCAAATTGCTATCCGCTTTATTATGTTATAATTAGTTAATTCTAAACAAATCAATATTGTCCGCAAGCAGCACATAACTGTCCGCTATCGGACATAACGTAAACTATTCATGCAGCTGTGTCCACAAATCATACAGTTCATCAATTTGCTTTTGCAGCAAGGTTTCTTCCAGTTGAATCGACTGTAATTTCTCATAATCTGTGGGAAAATGAAACTGCTCTTCATTTTTTTCTTTCAATTCTTTTTCAAGAGTTTCCAGTTGTTTTTCTATTTCTTCCAATTTTCGTTTTCTCTTCACTTCTTTGTTTCGTTGTTTTTTACCAAGTTCATAATCCAGATGTTGGATCTTTTCTTTTGGCTTTTGCAAAAGTTTTTCAGCTTCCAGCGCATTTCGGAAGAAATCGTAATTTCCTTCGAATATCCTGATCTTCCCTCTATTCATTAATACAATCTTTTGAGCAATTTTATTAATGAAATATCTGTCATGAGAAATGATGATAACTGAGCCCTGGAATTCATTAACAACCTCCTCCAGAAGTTCTCGAGATTGTATGTCCAGATGATTCGTAGGCTCATCCAGAACTAAGGCATTTATATCATGATGCATGAGAATTGCCAGCTTTAACCGTGTTTTCTCTCCTCCGGATATTATACTGATTTTCTTATCGATATCATTTGTATAGAATAGGAAACGAGCCAGAATTGTTCTTGCCGGACCTTCCTTAATTCTTAATGCTCTGCAGAGTTCTTCCAGAATTGTGAGTTTTGGATTTGGGAATTCCAATTCCTGATCCAGATATCCAGCTCTGATGCCGGCACCCACATAAACTTCTCCTTCAATAGCAATTAAACCACTACCCGGGTTTATCTGCTCCATCATAAGTTTTATAAGAGTCGATTTTCCACAACCGTTAGGACCAACAATCGCTACTTTTTCCTGCTTCTGAATAAAAAGATCAATATCATCTAAAACTTTGTTTTCACCATACGAATGACTCACATTTTGCATACGCAGCACTATTTTGCTACTTTTCCTATCTGCATCTAATCTTAATCCAATATTCTTAGAATCTTTAGGTTTACCAAGTTTTTCCTTTTCCTGTAATTCAGCTGTGAGTTGCCTGATCTTTGCACTCATGAAGGCACTATGATTTTTAGCGTTCCTGGCAATACTGGTATTTAGATCTTTCTGCATCTTTCTGATCTCTTTTTGCAATTTATCATATTCATTCAAAGCTGCGATTTGTCTATTCTTCATTTCTAATGCGTAATTGGAATAATTACTATTGAATTTTGTAATTTTACCATTTTCCAGAACTACAATCTTGTTTATAACTCGATCGATAAAGTAGCGATCGTGAGTAATGATAAGAGATGCTCCATTGAATTTTCGCAGGAATTCTTCCAGCCATTCTACAGAATCCATATCAAGATGATTTGTTGGTTCATCAAGCAAAAGTACATCCGGTTCCATCAAGAGAATCGATGCTAATGTTACACGTGTCTTTTCGCCACCACTCAGCAGATTGAACGATTTATTCAACAATTCATCATTTATCTTCAAGCCTACGCAAATCCATTTGATGCGAGTATCAATCTCATATCCGCCTTGGCTTTCAAAACTATGTTGAAGATCTTCGTATTTCTTAATCAATTCTTTATTATCAAATTCTGTCTCCAGCTGTTTTTCTAAAGATTCCATTTCTCTTTGGATAGAGTATAGATTCTGAAATGGTTCATGAAGAATAGTTCTGAGAATGATCTCATCTGTATAAACAGGTATCTGATCCAGACAGCCAACAACGGCTCCTTTGCGTATGACAACACTCCCGATATCACCGATTTTATGTTCTCTACCTGTAATTATATTAAAAAGCGTGGTTTTGCCGGTTCCATTACGACCAATTAGCCCGACTCTTTCTCCCTTGCCAATCTCGAATGTAACTCCATTTAATACATATTCATATGTAAAAATTTTAGATATATTATTTACTGCTATTTCGCTCATTATTTTTCTCTGTAATTAATTTATTTTTTGTTTAAACCAATTCAATGTGCTGTTCTAAACTATCAACTCCAGCACGATTTCACCCTTGAATTCTTTATCCGTTTCTTCAATATCAAAACTATTATAAATTGCAGATGCACGGACATTATTCGTCTGATGATTCAAGATTGCATTTATATTCTTATCATTTAAAGGTTTTGAGTTCTATTTTCATAATGTTTTCACCAAAAACAGACAGGGATGTTCTTCACTCCACAGAGTTTTGAATTCTTCCACAGGGCTAAATCCACAATCTTTATAGAATTCTCGGGTACAGGCATAACCTTTGTCCGGATGTGATGAACTGAGAGTTTTCACAGTCAGAAATTTCTTCTTTTTCTTCCTAAGATCTTCTTCTGCTGATCGAAGTAACTTCTTACCAATTCCAAGTCGATGAAAGTCTGGAAGAATACCACAAACATAGATTTCACTGGTTTCTTTGAAATGAGAAACTATAGAGAAAAAACCAACTTCTTTCTCAAACATATAAGCAGTGTAAAAATCTGTTTCTGCCGATTTTTCGATGTATTCCTTATTGGCAGATTCTAAGCCAAACCAGTTTGGAAGTTTCTCGATGATATCTTGGCAGATCCGACTTTTCTCTTCTTTCTTTTTTATCTTTTTGATTCTCATATTCTGCTCCAACCAATCCTTCTTGTGGATCTGATAAATGATGCCATGCACGTCTTCGGTGAAATGCTGCATTTCGGCAGGGAAATGATAAACATAATTTCTAATTTCCATTCCACCAGCAGATTCCACCATTTTCTTAGAAGCAACATTGTTAACGTTTGGAGAAGTCTCGATAACTTTTGCCCTAGTTTTACTGAAAGTATATTTACATAGCGAGCTAATAAGTTCTTTTCCAAATCCTTTTCCCCAATATTCCGGTAGGAATTTGAAATCTGGACAAGAAATCCCCTTTTCATTTGGCAAACCAAGTTTACACTCGCCAATCCTATCTCCGGTTTCTTTTTCGATGACAACTAATGTTTGATCGAATTCTGTTTCATCATGATTCTCGATCTGTTTACAAATTCTTTCTGCCGTTATTCGTAAACCTTTCGGGAAACCTACATTTTGCATCACTTTATCACTGTTCCACAGTGATAAATACATTTCCACATCAGAAGTTTCAACTTTTCTTACTTTTAACCGTTTGGTTTGGAAGATCATAATTTTTCCACGTACACTTTCCGAACGATTGCAAAACCTTCGGAATGGTGTAATGTTATCAACCGTTCGCAAGGTTCTTCGACCGTTGCGAAGGTTTTGTTTTGGAAAATCACAGTTTCTCTGCAACAAGAATAAAACTTAAAGGCAGCTTGATCTGCTGATCTTTCATATAATCTCTACACATGGCTATATCCTGTGGATACTCTTTCAACTTCTTCAAGCAGAATCCGCATTCTGCAAGAGTAGTCAAAAGCCCTCCAAGAGTATATGGAAATTCGTAGGAGGGTGAAGAGTTGTAACTCACTCCACCATAATAATCGATTCCTCCAAATTCTTCCCAGATCTCTTTGTCGTAGTAATTATGGATAACTTTAAGCTCTCCCTCGAATTCGTCATCAAAAGGGAAGACACGACCAAAGGGATGATGTTCATAAATAAATATTTGTTCACCATCTACCAGCAAGCTCGCTGCTTTTTCAAAACACTTCTTGCGATCCGGAATCCAAACCAGAGCACCAACAGTGATATACACCAGATCAAATTTTCCATGGAATTCTTCGGATATTTCCAGCACATCTGTACGGATAAACTCACAATTTATATTGAATTTATCTGCTCTCTTCTTTGCTTCTTCAATGGCATTGTCACTAATATCAAATCCAACACAATGAGAAGCACCCAAGCGTTTTAATGACATCAATTCAATGCCGATATTGCAGCTAAGATGAGCTATATTCTTGCCTTTGATTCCAAGAATGCTGAGTTCATCAAGCTCCTGGTCTTTCTGAAAAATAAAATTTGGATCAGAATACATTTTGTCCCATTTTTCATCCATTGCTTTTTTGTGATACGGCATTGCCTGATTCCAAGCCAGGCGATTTGCTTCTGTAAATTTTTTTGTATCCATTTTTAATCCTTTTCTAGTAACTCAAAACTCCGTCTTTGAGGATCACAAACAATATGTTTGCGTTACATTAAAATCCCCAATCAACGTGTGCATCCGGTAGCAGAAATGCTCTATCAAGTTTCATAAGCAGTTTTTCCGATGCATCAATTCCATCTGAATAAACCAGACTGCTGGCAGGCATGATACCAAACCACATCCTGGTAAATGCTCCTACAGAAGCTTTTAAGGTTGGAAGATTAGGCTGTTTTCCTTTCTTCGCAGAAGAATCTTTTCCTAGTTTAATTACATAATCTCCAGTAATTCCTTTCCATTTCACATCTTCTGCCACATATTTTCCAATTGGATCGGTAAGTTGTAGATTGAAACTGAAGTCCTCACAATTCAGATGAGTTTTCTTCAAACACTTCTGCAGGTTCAAAATCCGCAATTGCCAAAAAGCTGTTGTATAAATGTAATTCTGATTCTCAGCTTTCCTGGTCATTGCCTTTATATGATAAGGTTTTTCGATGAAATCCTGCATTTGGATAAAAGCAGGTTCAACCATTCTGATCATCATGATCTGTTCTTCGAAACTTTTAAGCAGAGCCAGTAGATCCATCAGTTGATCAAGGTTTTCATACGCCAGCCATTGCACCCAAAGCGGACCTTGTTCTTTACCTTTACCATGCAGCCAAATATGATGTGTAAGATTTCCTTTATCATCAAAATATCCAAAACCCATATTCTTATTTTTATCACCAAGTTCTGCTTGAGTTGCATATTCCGGCAATGTAACAGCACAATGATTAGGAAGTCTATTCACGCGATTTTCATGAATTTGTTTATAATCCTTTTCTGTTATCCTAACCGGTGTTTTTACCTTCCTATCGATTTTAAGAGTAGAAGGTGTAAAACTCACCAGATTTTCACAATTACCATTACTAAAACCGAGCTTGTTATAATAACCTTGATCAAATATACAGAGAGCTCCAACTTCTGCACCTTTCTCAGCATCCAAAGCAAGCCTGGTTGCTGTAAGATTTCCTGCATAACCTTGTTTTCTGGCTAATAAACTAGCAGAAACACCTGTGATAGCGCACAACTTCAGAGTTTCTTCTTGATACCGAATCGAACCTTTCGAGCTGGTTGCAAATACTTCAGCTTGTTCGTAAATATCCATAACAATTGTATTTGCTTTAGGCAGAAATTTATTAAGATATTTATCTTTCTTTTTGTCATGAACCCAGCCAACTTCGTTCAGGATTGTATAAACTGCATCTTTATCTTTTTTAAAATCAAATTTTCTGTATTTCATTTTTTCTCCTAAAATTTTATCAATTAACTTTCAAATTTCACATTAGCCAAATCTACTAAAAGCTTATCATCTATTTCCTGTTCATTAAAGATATAGCAATGTGGATTCACAAATACGGTTTCTCTATTTTTGGCTCTTATCATATCACCGCACCAAGCTGCTATAACATTGGTATCCAGCATCAAGTATATATTCTTATAATCAGAAAATGATTTGATCTGCAAAATTTCTTTCCGGTTTTTGCCCTTGAAAATTGCACTTTGTGTTGTTTGCCGATCATGAGATTTATCACCACCAAAAATTTCAATATCTTCACAATCTTTCCCTTTCAACAAAACTGATGAATTTTCTATTTTATCATCTGGTTTCAGGAAACAATGGTTTTGCACATATTGATCCGGCATATATTTTCCTGTATTCTGCTTAATCTCTAAAATACTGAACATTACCGGAACTTTCGGCAGAAGCAGAAAATACTGTTTAATATTCAAACCTTTGGATTTCTCGTTTTCTACAAACTCAATTTCAATACACATTCCGGACCATTTATTTCCCAGAGTATCTATTTTGGTCACAAACTTCACAATATATTTTTCTTCAAGAAGTGATTTTGTTTGAACTTGTGATGGTGCACACATGATTCCACCCAGCCACGGCTTCCACCAGGATTTTGCAGTAGGATTTGGATAAGATGAATCAAGCCATTCACTCCCTTTATATTGCATTGAATACAAGACAGGACCGAATTTGTCTGAAACCTTTAACGTTAGAACACCATTATTAATCTCGTGCGTATCTCCGTTTTGGGAATACTCAACTTTCCTTTTGCCAATTGGGAAATAAACTCTTTTCCTTTGAAATTTCAGGTTTTTCAGTTCGGCTGACATTTCGGCAACATCTATACCAATTTTAGAAGATAACAGATGTGCATTTAAAGCCATTAAGTTGTTTTCAATAAATTCTCCATTTACAGGTTCAAATAAATTATTCTGTGATGTTATGGAAATTTTTCCATTCAGCTTCTTTTGTTTATTTTCCTGAATTCTAATAGGAATTTCTCCATCTACGAAAGGATTACCGTTGTTTAACTCAAAATGAAAACTTTCTTTTAATGGCTGTTTTTTCAGTAATTGTTTTTGGGTATAATTTCTTAATTCCGTATAGGTTTGAAAAGTATCAAAAGCAAAGGTAACTGGTTTTGTTTCAATGTGTTCTCCAGCTTTCATTCTTCCCAGATCGAATTCAAAGAATTTTTCCCAATCCCCCAGTTTTAGTGGATTATCTGCATCCCAGATGCAGCTAATTGTTGAATTATCACATTTTGTAAAAATCCAGGGTTCAGATATTTTTTCCCAATTCCAATTCTCTGCTCCATTCGAAACGTCTTTTTTTGTTTCTATCAAATTGCCATTGTAATGCATTACAGAATTCCCGAAAGGAACTCCAACACTATACTTCATTTTAATGTTTTTGGTGCATTTTTCATTACTGCAATATTCAAATTCAAACCAATTCTTTAAAATCCCATTTGCCTGTAATTCGAAATGATTCCGGAATTTCAATCCTTTATATTGCTCGGAAGAATAGAAAATCGTGAAACGCGAAACGGACCCTTCATAAGAATATTCCACTTTGTCGTAAAGATGTTTATTGAATTCATCACTAAATGGTTTTCCTAACTTTGGGTATTGAAAAAAGATTCTTGCAGATGAGTTGGTATCCACAAAATACGCTCCATTTATGAATTCTTTGTGACGGAAGTAGAGCATATACTTACCATTGGAAATAAGATGATGATTCAAACCTTTACCATAAAAATTATCCGAATAAGTTTGGAAAATACTTTCCATCTTGCGATTAAACACAAATTCAGATGAATCTTTTTTCACTTTCACTGCAACATCTTGAGAATAAAAACAACCTTTCTTTAATAAATAGGTAATTGGTATCGAAGCTTTCTCCAGTGATTTTAAAGCAATTTCATGTTTCTGCTTAGTAAAGTTGACGCAATCGGTACTCGGCAATTCAAAACTGAAAGTTGCTGGTTCTTTGAAGTAGTTTTCTATGTTTATGAACATCTTTGTTTCAATATCTTTATAACGCATTCCAGCAGGATGAGATAAACTGATCTTTGCTGGAAATTTCGGTTCTATTCCAACTTTGAATGTTGCACTTTTACCATTTACAGAAATCTCAGAGAATACATTTGGATGAGTTTTGAATGAGTTTTGTTCTTTCTCAATTACGCCAACATAGAATTCTGCTTCGATTATTTCCGTATCCTTCACCAAAAACTCTTTGGCAAAGTCAAATGTAATATTCTTCTCGCTAACTCCCTTAATTTTTATATTCAAGGGCGATTTGGTTTGATTCACGATTTCATATTTAATCTTGTATTTATTTCCGAAAACCAGCTTAAGATTTTCCACGGTTACAGTTATCGAGAAATCATCCGTTTCAATCTTACGTAATCCTCTACCTCTTCGGCAGAATTCTGCAAGTAAATGTTTACTTCCTTTCTGCCATTCATAGGTAAGATAATCAAATTCATTCTCTTTTTTACCATCAGGTTTTACTTCAAGGTCTCGAATACTGTCTTCGTACCAATCAATTTCTTTAAAATGTTCTTTTAAAAGATCAATATTTAAAACACATGGTATTAAATTTACCAAATGTGTCGAATCGTCACGATCTTCCCAGAAAAAACCGGTTTTTTTATAAAGCGGCACTGCTTTTGTATTACCCGGCCAAGTATAAAGATCAAGCCGTTCCCAGCCTAATTCTATGGTTCTGTTAATTGCTTTCAAAACTAGTGCTTTACCAATTTTTTTACCATGATAGTCATCGCGGACGCTTAGAAGTCCGATGTAAAGTGCTCCTGTATCATGTTGGTATTCGTATAAGTTGCAATATCCAACTACCAAATCACCATCCAAAGCCAACCAAGCATTCAAATGGATGGAATTTTCTTCTTCTGTGATCACTGCTTGTTCAGATGTGAAGAACGAATCTCCATTCCAACCCTGTTTACTATTTTGCCACATCACAGCTGTGGCTGCGGCATATTTATGTTCGTAATTTACAATTTTTATGTTTTTCATTTCTGTTTTCCTTTACTTTTAAGATTACAATATTCATTAGAAAGTGTAGACTACTTTCATATATGCCTGTTTGAAATCTGTGTTAAATTCTTGTTCTATTTCTTCCTGGGCAGTTTTGTAACCAAGATATAAATTACAATCATCCTTGAATTCAAAACGAAGATTCGAGAAAACCCCTAAGTAAGTTGTTAGACTTTCGTCTTCATAATTATTGTATCGCAACCCATTTGTAATCGATAATTTATTGGAGAAGTTGATAGTAAAATCCGCATTGCCTATCCAATATTCATCATCCATCTCGCATTCCGCAGGGAAATCGAAATATCTATGCCTTTGGGCAGAAGTACTGTAAGAGACATTATTCCCTAGATCTCCATTTAATGAAAATGAAATACAATCTCTTCCAGAAATTTTGGAAAGGTTATAGACTAGTGTACGACCTGTGCTATAATTGAGATGTGCGCTCAACCATGATAAACTCCAATTTCCAATATTCAAATAAATATTATCCCAAGAGTAAGTAGTGTCTTCATAGTTTTCCTCACCGATATTCATATTAATGCTAAAATTATATTTTTTAGGTGAATTTACCCAAAAGCTTCCACCAGCATTTTGACAATCCAACACGTAATCTTCATTCATAACAGATCTATTAACCCAGAGATTTGAACCATATTTTTTGATGATTTTCCCATTTGGCTCGCGCTCTAGACAGATGTTGGCGTAAGCTGACGTATAATCTGTTTGATAAACTCTGCCCATATCTGCAATATAATCTCTACTCATTCTAGAACCTGACACATCCCAGTCAACATCACCTCTTTTACCGCTATATCCAAAGTACATAGCATATCCTTCTTCATTGTCAGAACCGTACCCATCTTTCAAAGTGAAATCTAACTGACCCCAAACAGATTGATTTTTCATAAATTCCCAGTTTGGATTTACAACTAGAACTTCATTGTGATAATCTTTGTTCATTCTGTTCAACAGTGTCATTTGAATAGATAAATCCTTCCATTTTGGTTTGAAAGCCAGCATATTATAAATATCATCACTGTTTAGAATCTCACCATCTTCCGAAACTTCTTTATCGAATGCTGAAAGGAATCCATAAGAAAAATTTTCGGAATTACCGGTAAGCTTTACAGCATATTGAGGTTGCATAATATGACGTGAATAAAACAAATTATTGCTAACTCCAAAAACATCAAGGTCTTCAATAAAGAAATATCGATTTTCTTGATAATATGGTGCATATCGAATATTGAAATTGTCTTCTGCTGAATCCATTGGGATATCAGAGAAATCGGGATTTAGGCTGATCTTAACTTTCGTTGAAGACGTAGGATTATAAGAAAAATCCAAGCCAATGTGTTCAGGATCGAAAGAATCTGTTTTTT
>SWBY01004555.1_pt1 | contig 52330 bp, 27 predicted proteins | sample 4693071 | NCBI WGS metagenome assembly SWBY01 (sample SAMN10267273, study PRJNA491770) | bioreactor metagenome | isolation source: DHS bioreactor inoculated with marine methane seep sediment | place: Japan: Omine Ridge, Nankai Trough | collected 2006-05-06 | reverse complement strand
CACCTCCGGGAGCTTTTCCTGCTTCCATTCCTTTGCCAGTTGATTGCAGACGTCGAGATGTTTTTTCATATTCCGTACATTCTTACGTGCGTCTTTACCACCTGATTCCGAGGTATTGGATTTTTGCTTTTCCTCGTTCATTGACCATCCCTCCGTTTGGAATCGATTATATCACGATTATACACTGACTTATAACCTTCTCGACAGTCATAAACGCGACCGTGCAGCATCATGATGAAAACCATGCGCGAATCTCTGACTTTGAACACTGGGATCTCTCACCGGGTCTGAAGGAAGAAGGCGTTCTGAGTTTCACCTGGCCGGAAACCGGGACAACCGGACAGGCCACTTTTATCGCTGCTATGACGGATAGGGATTTCACGGAATCATTGGGAACCTGGGATATCGCCGGGTTTCACTGGGAGTAGAAATTGCCGGTATCGAGGTTGATCAATTGATACTGGACAGTACGTCTATTTCTTTCTCCGTGCAAGATATGCGAGGACACGTTGTGTCGCTACGGCGCACCTGGCGCGCCACGTACCCGGCACGGGTCGGATGCGCATGCCAAGCAACTGTTCGGCTGCTGGTACCGGGTCGAACACAGTCAGGATTCGAGTGATCTTTCCCTCGTGGATATCCAGGACATCGACGCCTTCGATATTTGCTGTACGACCAGTGGGTGCATACCCCAACGGGCGCAGTGGATGCAGGTGAGTTGCTGAGATTCGCCATACGACCGCACACCGACTTCCGTCAGCCGCCGTGCAAATGGGCGGCGAAATCTTGTATTCGAAGTCAGGAAAGGCGTGCAGGACGGACTCTGCGAATGCTTTGACAGCAGCCCGCCCGCGTGCAGGCGGTTCCGGCATGGCGGGATCGTACCATTCCACGTCCTCAGAAAGGAGATCGATAAAGGTCTCGAGGTCACGGGCATTCCAGGCAGCAAGTAACCTCTGCACAATGTCTTCTGCGTCAGTGCGACTCATGTCAATACGTTCCTCCGGATATGATGGCGCGACGGATACACCATGTGTGCTCAATACAATTCAATCTACTCAGATGATAACAGCGATCTCAGCATATTGGAATCATGATTAACTCATTTCCGTGCAATACTGAGCAATGGTGAACGGGCAAAAAAATCCCCGCCGGAAGAACCGGCGGGGATACAGATTTGAGTATGTACAGGTTTTGCAGGCTTTAAAGTGGATCCATGCAACTTCCTGAACCCAGCGCTGTCGCGAACACTCCCTGGGCATCACCGGCGGTTACTTCACCATCGCCGTTACAGTCAGCGGCGCACTCTTCTTCGAATGTGGGTGTATACCCGCCCAGAGCAACCGTAAATGCAAGTTGTGCGTCACCGGCGGTAATTTCACCGTCCAGGGTGACATCACCGTGATTCAGACAATTGGACGGTGTGGGTGTCCCGGAACTTCCGCAGTCATCTGTGTTATCGCAGACCGGGTCTACCGGCGCGTTCACAACGATATTATCAACGGAAAACCACCAGTCATACGAAGCGTTCTGATATGAGAATCTGACCTGGAAATTGGCATTTTGTACGGCATATGCGGAGACATCATCATTGAAGTGTCCATCGAAATCATCCGTAGTGTATGAAACCAACGTCTGCCAGGCAGAGCCGTCGAATACCTCAATACTGCCGACCTCGCTGCCACCGTAACTGAAGTAATTGAAGTACACATCAGCTTCCAGAGTGACCGGACCATAGTTCACGGACGAGCAATCGATGACCGGGGATGTCAGGATGGTGGAGGTCTGACTGCCGGATCCGGCAGCATCGGAATCGGACATTGCAAAGTAGCCGGTACTGCCGGTTGGCTGCTGATCACCACCGGTGGCGCGCTCCCATGCACCTGCGGTGTGAGGGCCGGGTCCTGTTGTGACTGTCCAGTCGGAGAACGCCCGGGCCATCTCGAAATCTTCAGAGAAGAATTCCTGCGTTCCCGATGCGCCGCCCACGGGTGCCGTAAATACATCCGTCATACCCATACCGGATCCGCCGGTCCAGGTAATGGTATCCAGATCAAAGGGCACAACGTCACCGCATGGCCCGAAATTCATCTCCACCAGAAATTCCAGATTCATGGTGGAGAATCCTGCCATGCCGATGTCTCCGAAATCGAGAACCGGTGTTAACAACTGAATATCAGCCGGTGTACCGGGAAGGCTGAAAAATCCCATGACATTTGTGGCTGCTTGAGAACCGGTATTTGTCAGAGAAACCGGAACCATCCAGATCTCCCCCGGTTCGATCACGGCGTCCATATCGCCGCAGACCTGTTGGGGTATTCCGTTGGAATCCCACGCTACACCCGGCGCATCCACCGCCATGGCGTGGGTCAGGCTGATCTCGCACTGCTCACTGTCCCGGACCGTCAATTTCACATTTCCATTAAAATATCCGGTGTATGTATGGGTACAGTCCGGCGTGGTGTAATCCGTCAGATCATCGCCATTAACATCCCATTCATAATCATAGGGCGGAACACCACCTGATACGGTGCTGTCAAAACTCACTGCATCACCTGGGATCGCCGGATTCGGCGTAATCGTGAAGGCAATATCCGGTGGTGTGCACGCGTTTCTTCCATTCACGATCAGAGCGCCGGTGTTGTCCGGATCAAGCCAGTCCTTCAGACGCTGAGCAGATGATCCTCCGGAATCCCAGGAAACTGAAAACATGCCGTACCAATCAGAATCATCGTTACCGCACGCGGCATACCCCCCGTGGAGCTGCCCGATGATGCGGTGATTCTGGTCCCAGAGACCGGATCCCGAAGATCCCGGTTCGGTGGTGCCCAGATCCCAGTCAATCACACGCCAGTGGGTCGAATCACCGGGGACACTGGTGCCCAGGTACGACGTGATCTGCAACGGTGCGTCTTCGAAACTGATTCGCTTCTCGTCGGTATTGGGATGATGGATGGCAACAGCAGAGCTTACGGACTGTTCCGATGCATCCCAGCCGGCCCAATACACATTGTGTGCGTCTGCCGGCGGATCATCCAACTCAACCAGGGTGACATCCGATGACGAATAACCCGCTCTGAAAATCGAGCCTGTCTGGAACTGATTCAGCGCGCCGTCAGGGCTTCCGCCGCATGTTGATGTTTCAAAATTCCAGTATACCACCAGGGAAGCTGCATTGGAGGATGTAATCCCACAATGGTTTGCCGTCATGAAATACGGGGTCAGATCCTGGCGAACATTATTCACCAGGAAACCGCTGCAGAACGTACTTCCTCCGGTTGAGATAACACCCACGGAACGGATATCATCCCGCCACTCATCCCCTTCAGGACAGACAACATCAATGTTACAGGATCCGGACTTATCGCCGGGACCGGTACCCAAACCACGGTATCCATGATTGATGGCGGTCAACTCAAGTTCAACCCAGGGGACTTTGGATTCGGGAATATTCAGCTCGATAACGGCGGTATCACCCTTGAGTATCGGTGACCACAACTGACCGTGAACCTCGTTGTCATGCTCCGTGAACGGACCACGGACAATGCGCATGTCCGGGGAATATATATACAACTCTCCCCCAACCGGCATCTGATAACGGGTGAAACCGAAATTCAGGGATTCCGCTTCAGGGGAATGTACAATCAACCGCCAGATCTGCGTGCCATCCGACAAAGATGTCCAGGAGCCGCGTTCATCCACCGTGATGTCCGTTGCAAACGGTACGGCATATCGGTACGGCATTCCGTCGGCTTCCCGCTTGAGATCTTCTCTTTGTATTTTCGCCTTGTCGATTCCGTCCATCACCTGAGTATCGACTCCCTTCAGAGAGACGGCTCCCAGGCGACTCGAAGCCGGTTCGGCAAATGCGACGCCGGAAATTAACGGAATTATCACTGCCATCATTATGATGAATTGAACTGTTTTCCTCATGTTCTTCTCCTTTTTGGAATTTTCCCTGTGTTTCAAACTTATGGATTAGGCAGGAATATCGATTCGTGTTTGAACAGACATTTAATCCTTACTCCCCAAATCAAAATATAGTATATAGAAATTGTCAACAATTTGTAAAGGAGTATTCGATTCGACCGTTAGAGAAGGCCGGCACTTTTCAAAATTCGTGTATATTGACAGAAATAGTAGGGTATATGGCATGAGAATTGCTGGATTGGTTGGTTAGAGGGTTAATCAGAGGTTTTTCGAACACGGTTTGTTGTTGGTATTTTTCAGAAAGGGAGAACTTTGATGATGAGAACCACATGTTTCATGACCCTCGTTGTAATCTTGGTAGTAGTGATGACAGCATCTCCGGTGTATGGCCTGTCCAGCTTTAACGGTCGTCTGCCCAATGGTTCTGTTTTCAGTTGCAGCGCCTGTCACTCCTCGGTACCTGACCTGAACAATTTCGGATCAGCATTCAATGATGCCGACCGAAGTTGGACGTTTGCGCTGTCGCAGCTTGATTCTGATGGAGACTCATATTTAAACGGTCTTGAATTGCAGGATCCAAATGGAGTCTGGTCCCAGGGAAACCCTGATCCGGGTAATTCTTCCCTGGTTTCAAATCCCGGGAACGCCGGCAGTCAACCGCCGGTTCCCACTTCCACGCCCACCAGTCCGTCTCTTCCCACGTCAACACCCACCAATCCGCCTATTCCGACGTTTACACCTACAAGTCCCCCGCCACCCACGTCAACACCCACCAATCCGCCCCCCACATCCACGCCAACCGATATTCCGTCACCCACTGCTTCGCCAACACCGGGCTGTCTCAACGATGGCGATGTGGATTTCAATGGAACCCATACCGCGGGTGATTCGCAATTGGCATTCTGGATCGGTTTGGGAGCTTACACACCGACATCTGCGGAATTCTGTGCAGCGGATTGCACCGGTGATGGTTCCGTGACGGCGGGTGATGCTCAGGTCATTTTCAGTGTGGTTTTCGGGATGGGAAGCTGTGCGGATCCGCTCTTTATTTTCAATGACAGCGAATTCTGATTTCACTCATTGTTACCGGTTGGTTTAAAAAGCCATATATGACGGCAAGAATTTGATCAGCAGGTTTTGCCGTCCCGGTCCATAAATAGATTCCCTGGAATTGCTGAAAACGCGGTTTTCCGTTAGGCTTACATCAGGGGATATTTCTGATGCAATGTAAGCGTGTTGTCTCGATCACAATTTTTCTATTATTTGTCAGCACGCCATTTACATCTGCATATCGGAAGACCACAGAGATGGTCCCCATGGCGGATGGGACACTTCTGGCCACGGATATCTATTGGCCGGATCAGGGGAACGGTCCGTGGCACACGTTTCTGGTCCGAACTCCCTATGATAAATCGAGATACGAGGATTGGGAGACAGCGTCCACAGGGCTTGGATTCGCAGTGGTTGTCCAGGATGCGCGTGGCAGGTTTGACTCCGAAGGCGGCGAGGATGGCATATGGTTCGATGATGGATGGACGGGTAATCGTGATGGTTACGACACCATCGAATGGATTGCCGCTCAATCCTGGAGCAGTGGAAAAGTCGAAACCCATGGATACTCAGCCATGGGGATTACTCAGGCCATGACAGCCGGCGCTGCTCCTCCCCATCTGGTATGCCAGTGGATTGGGATGGCAGGGCCCAGTCTGTATCATTATTTCATGTTTTTCGGTGGTGTATTCCGGGCATCCGACATCGAAAATTACCTGGAATGGCAGGACAGGCAGGATTTCATCGATGAGATTGTCATGCATCCCGACTATGGACCGTTCTGGGAACCGGTAAACGCCGAGACACGGGAAGCTGAGATTAAGGCTCCGTGTGTACATGTCGGTGGGTGGTTCGATTACATGATCCAAGGTCCCATCAATAATTTTGCCGGTCGGCAGTATAACGGTGGTGAAGGTGCCCGGGGGAACCAGCTTCTCATCATGGGACCCTGGATGCATGAAGGAATGGAATCTCTCGACCAGGCTGAACTGAGTTTCCCGCCCAATTCTCGTTACAGTTCCCAGTTTTCCGACTTGCGTCGGGACTGGGTATACTACTGGCTCGAAGATGAAGCGACAGGGGTCATGGATCAGCCGCCGGTGCATTATTATGTAATGGGTGATGTGGACGATCCCGAATCCCGCGGGAATGAATGGCGCAGCGCGGAACGTTGGCCGGTAACCGATGTTGCAGCGCCCTTGTATCTACATGGAGACGGCAGTCTGACTTGGTTCGAACCCGCGGTCGCAGATGCGGCACGCACATTCATTTACGATCCGGAAGATCCCGTTCCGACCCTGGGCGGTGGTAATCTTGCTATTCTGGCGGGACCCCGGGATCAACGGACTGTGGAAAACAGATCCGATGTGCTCATCTATGAGACAGAAGTGCTTACCGAACCGATGGAGGTTGTGGGTCAGATTTACGTGAGACTCTTTTTATCGTCCGATTGCCCGGACACGGATTTGACGGCCAAACTGACGGATGTGTACCCGGACGGCCGTTCCATGCTGATTCTCGATGGCGCCCTGCGGGTACGTCACAGGCAGGGGCTTGATCGTGAAGATTTCATGATCCCTGGAGAGGTTGTGGAATGCGAGGTGGATTTATGGTCAACAGCTCTGTGTTTCAACCGGGGTCATCGCCTCCGTCTGGCTGTGAGTTCTTCCAATTATCCGCGCTTTGATCCGAACCCGAATACGGGTCACGCTTTCCGAAGTGATAATGAAGTTCGTGTCGCCAGGAATACAATCCATAACTCATCTGAGTATCCATCTTGCCTGATGCTGCCACTCACATATCCCAAACCCCTTGGGGTTCAACTGGAGCTGAACCGGACAATTTTCCATCCCGGTGAATCGTTCCAACTTGACGGTTTCCTGAATAATCCCAGTTCCACATCGCTATCAGACACGCCCCTGTTTATCATGCTGGACGTTTACGGTGAGTTTTTTTTCTGGCCGTCATGGCGGCACTTCAACCCCTCAAACCCGGACACAATTGATTTCGAGTATCTCTCAGTTCCGCCCGGCAGCACGCAAGTCGATCTTTTCCCGTCCTTCATCTGGCCCGATACCGGAGATGCAGCCGTGGATAATCTTGCGTTCTATGCTGCTATGCTCAATCAGAATTTCTCATCGATACTGGGTGAGTCAGCCGTTGTGATCTGGGGTTTTGGACCTTGAAGGATTTTTACAGCATTCGAAAAATTCATCCTTGTTTACTACCTGCTATCTATATTTTGCGACCGGGAATTCTTATAATCTCCTGTGAGGAAGGTCTTAAATGAGAAATGTTGTTCGATATTTGGCTGTCGTATTTGGAGTATTCAGATTGTTGTCCGCATTAACACCATGTTTCGCCCAGACATATGTGGGGGGGACCATTTCGATGCATGAAACCTGGGGACCTGGCGGGAATCCCTATATCGCCACATCATCCATTATCATTGATTCGGGTGTTGTTTTGACCCTTGAGCCTGGGGTTGAATTGCGGTTTGATGGTTCATATACAATTTCTGCCAACGGTGATTTGGTTGCAGACGGTACTCCGGAGGAACCCATTGTTTTTACTTCGAATGAGACAACACCTGCTGCTGGTGACTGGAGAGGTATTGTTACGCATTCCGGCAGCACGGGCAGTATTCTCGAAAATTGCCTGGTTTCATATGGCGGAGACGCAAGTGGTAGCGCCATGATCTTCTGGGCGAGTACCTCAAATGTATTTCAGAACAACACCTTCAGTCATGGTACGGGGGGATGTTTGAATGTCACACAACCGGGCTCTGTGATCGACTCAAACACAATCACCGATTTCAATGGCAACGGCATTGGAATTTCCACTACTACTGCCGGTATCACCGACAATATCATCAGCAACTGCAACGGATATGGAATTTTTGTAGATACCGTGAATGCCTTGGCGCCCATCACAGGCAACCAGATCAATGACTGTTCCAGTTATCCCATCTTTGGTTTTGGTGTCTTGCATGGCAATACGGGTTCCGGCAATGGTGTCAGCGCCATCTTACTGCCATATCATAACCTCAGCGGCACGTTGTCTTTGAATAACGACTGGATATATGCATCTTTTGGTTTTGAAATCAACGAAGGTGAGACATTAACTATTGAGCCGGGAAATGTTCTGAAGATGTTAGCAGGTACGATTAAAATTCACGGCACATTGGTGGCGGAAGGAACGGAAACGGATCCCATCGTGTTTACATCCGCACAAGACGATACTTTCGGGGGGGACACATATCATGACGGCGGTGTGACCTCTCCATCTCCCGGTGACTGGAATGGTATCTATGCGTATTCCATCGGTCAGGACAGTGTTCTGGAACACTGTGTCGTTCAATATGGAGGCAGCGTTAATTTCGGGTTTATGATTTACTGGGATTCCATCCCCTGTGATTTCCGGAACAATACTTTCAGACATGGAAGTGGATCATGCCTTACTATCTCAACGCCAGGCTCGGTTTTTAGTAACAACACGATTTCCGACTTCAATGGAAACGGTGTCACAATCGCATCACCCCAAACGATCACCAACAATACCATCAGCAACTGCAACGCTAACGGTATAGCCATGACAGATATAAATATTTCCGCACTTGTCACAGGAAATGAAATAAGCAATTGTACGCTCTACCCGATACGCGGATTTGGTGTAATGCATGGCAATACCGGTTCCGGTAATGGGATAAGCGCAATAGATCTTCCCTTAGAAATCTACGGAACACTATACCTCGATAATGAATGGTTGTATGTGGCCGCCGGTCCACTGTGGATTCCAGAAGGTGAAACACTGATTATTGAACCCGGGAACATTATCAAATTCAGAGATGTAACCTTCAGTGTCAGGGGTACCATTATATCAGCAGGAACAGAGACTGATCCCATAGTGTTTACTTCAATTCATGATGATACCTATGGTGGAGACACCTTCAATGATGGTGCTACCACTATGCCATCGCCCGGTGACTGGCACGGTATAATGGTGTATCCCTCCGATCAAAGCAGTGTCATGACTCATAATGTGGTTCAGTATGGCGCTACCATCGCCTTCAATTCAATGATATGCTGGGGAGATACACCCAATATATTACAGAACAACACCTTCAGGCATGGTCTTGACGGGTGCCTGTATATCATGGAGCCAGGTGCTGTTTTGGAATCCAACATTATCAATGATTTCGATGGCAATGGCATCCTCTGTTATGCTCCCCCTGCCATTATAACCCGTAATACAGTCAGTAACTGTGATGGAACCGGAATTTCTGTTTATAATAGTGATGCATCATCCCTGATCACCGGTAATCAGATTGATAATTGCAGCCGGTATCCCATATGGGGATTCGGCTCAATTTATGATAACAGAGGTTCCGGGAATGCTTTCAGCGCCATCAAGCTTCCCGATGCCGATATTGCCGGTACATTGTATCTGGATAACGACTGGATCTATGCTTCGGAGGGTTTCTCTGTTGCTGAAGGTAATTCACTCACGATGGAACCGGGAATCATCCTGAAAATGGAGTCAGGGACAATCCATGTAAATGGTAATTTGATCGCACGTGGTAACGCTACTGATCCCGTAGTATTCACATCGGAGCACGATGACAGCTATGGCGGTGATACATATAATGATGGAAATACCACAACACCTGCGCCCGGTAATTGGCATGGCATCCGCGTGAATGCTTCCAGCCCGGGCAGCGTTCTGGAACATTGCCATGTTCATTATGGCGCTGGAGTTTTGTATCCCGAATATATGATCTACTGGGGTAGTTCCTCCAATACATTTCAGGATAATGTATTCAGCAGAGGGGACGGCGGTGGCATATACATCGTATCTTCAGATGCAAGTTTTACAAATAACATATTATTTGGTTTCAATGGGAATGCGGTTTATTCAACAGGATCCAGATTATCACTTTTAAACTGCACAATAACTGATAACCTTGAGTATGGAATAGCGGGTGATGGATCGTCCATGAATGTCATAAACTGCATATTGTGGAATTGTATTTCTGGAGCATTTGATGTCACTGACAATCCTTTTGTTTCCTTCAGCGATATAGAGGGAGGTTGGGTTAGCTCAGGAACAAATAATATCGATATTGACCCCGATTTCGTCACCGGTTTTAATGGCAGATTCTATCTGAATCATGAGTCTGGATCGGAAAGTCCATGCCTGGATACGGGTTACGATGATGCATCCAATAATTGTTACACCACGGGTTGGGGAACCAGGTGCATGAATCAATTAACTACAGCGGTTCATTCGGACTCTGACACGGGCGTTGTGGATATGGGATATCATTATCCTCTTCGTGCTGGTGAGGGCTGCAGTTTACCATTTTTGGTCAGTTGTGGTGCCGTTGCGGTTCCGGGTGGGGATCTGGCTCTGAATTACAATAACTTTGATGAGTCCGATTACGGATGTGGCATGGATTTCTCAGGTGGAGATGAAGTTTGGATATTGGATCTGGATGGCAACTACAAAACCGTAACAATCACTCTGGATGACAGCACCGATCCTCTTATGGATATCATTGTGGATGATGTCTGTTCCCCGGACGGGTCCCCGGAAGGGTGTTTCGATACCTATGCTGATCTGGGATGTGTCACAGGAACATATGTCATATTTGTTGATCATCCGGCTACTAGTCCTGGAGGCACATACACATTAACGGTGGCGTGTGAAGACTGCGATGGTGAGGATTGCGATACAAGAACTACAATTGTATGCAACAGCTGTGTGGAAGGCAGTACCGCCGATTTTCAGAATGACCATATCGATTGTTCTGGTGATAGTTTCACAGGTCCGGATTTGGTTTATAATCTGAACATTGTTGAAACAATGCTGGTCAAAGTGATGGCTGAAGCCGTGTTTGATGCGGATTTCGCCATAGCAATGGAATGCGATGACGGTTCACAAGGCACGGAAATATCCTGCGAGGATAGTTTAGGCAGCGATCCGGAGCTGAGCTGCAGCAGTATAAATATTCCTGACCCTGACGGTGTTTATACATACTCATTTGAAGCGGAGCCGGGAGACTATATTATCTGGATTGATGGTCGTACTCCTGAAGAATTCGGTGAATTCGCTCTGGAAGTGATTTGCGAAACCCCGACTCCGAATCCTACACCTGCACCCTTACCGGCAACCGGTCCCGCTGGTATTGCTGTTACAATCATGATCTTGTCCGGCTTGATGGTGATATCGAGTCTGAGATTCAGAAGACAATGACAGATAGGCAAAACATGTTCAGATCAGGAGAATTATTCTTGAAATCCCAGAGAATCTACCGGTTTCTGAATTACCCATGGAGGTCCATTCGAAATAAAGGATCAAACCAATGCTATATTTTCTCCTTTTCCTGTTTTCCTCTTTCTTGACCCGCCATAGCTTTGTTACCTGTTTTCCTGCGCACCTTCGCACCCAAACCTCGTCCATTCCTCTTTTCGTCCACTCCTCTTTTCGTCTTTTCGTCTACTCCTCTACACGCCTGCCCTACTGCAACGCAACCAGGACCAGGATCAACCCGGATTGACCTTTTTCGAGTCGTTCCATGGATTTTCCCAGGATGGTACCGTGGCTTCGTGCAGGGTCGGTTACTTTCATGGCGTGACCGGGCACTGAAGATGTGGTGAGGAGATCGCCGGGTTCGATGGGACCGTCGATAGCCACGGCCATGCAGTATACTCGGCCTGCAAGGGCCACATCAGAGTCGAATTCGTCCGGTCCCAGACGCACGCCGGATCCCAGACCGTTGGCGCCTGCCACGATACCGGCCACACGGAAGTCATAGGGTTCTGTACTTTCTGTGAGATGGCCCGGATTATTCGCGTCGATCACCAGGACGGTGCCGGGTTCCAATTCATGGGTTTCCGTGACATCAAAGCCTTCTGCGTAATCAAGACCCTTACCGATTTCCACGGCTTTATCACCTTTGGCAGATCCCCAGATTTCCAGAGTGCCGTTCACGGTGAATCGGGCAGTGGGTATGGTGGTGCCGGTACCGATGCCGACATTACCGCCCTGAGTGATGGTAATACCACCGGAACTCATATTACCATCGGGCAGAATTCTCAGACTATCGAAAAATCCGGTATCGTTATAAATGTGATGTTTTACTGAACCACTCTCATACAACCGGATACCCGTGTCTTCAACACCGTTGTCGATGAAAATGAATCCCTCCTGCCAACTGGAGCCGTCACCGATTATTTCCAGTTTTGCTGCCGGGCTGGATGTCCCGATACCCACTCTGCCGTCGTCAGTGAGTTTCATTACCTGTGAACCTTCCGTGTACAGACCCAATCCGCCAGTTCCCATGAAACTGGCATCGATGTACTTGATTTGAGATTTTACTTCATCTGCGCTATTGAGGAAATTGATGCCGCCCAAAGTGCGGTTCAGGCCTGTACCTGTACCTTTCAACTCCAGATACGAACCGGAGGTGGTTTCGGATGTGATCCGGACGTAACCGACTTCAGAATCATAAACTTCCAGGCGTCTCGCCGGCGAAACGGTACCGATACCGAGTCTTCCCGCGCTTTCCAGGAACATCCGGGTATTTCCGTTAGTCTGGAAACTGATATCCGCCCAGGAACCGCCTGTGGAGGAGTTTATCATCAGACCGCCGGCACCCTCTGCATAATAAAAATCACCCCGGCAAGTAGCGCCTGTGCTGGATTGTATCCGGAGTCCGTCGCTGCCTTTCACTTCGAGATCCTTCTGGGGTGTACTCGTTCCGATACCCACGCGTCCTCCTGAGTAATATAGATCGGAGACATTCAGATTCCAGTACCCGGTTCCCGATGCTGAGAGTTGCGTTAGAGTCCGTTCAACACCGGATGCCTGGTCGAAAAACGTGAGATCATTACCGCTGGCACTGATGTATGCATTATTGATTCCCAGTCCAAGTGGGCCGGTCATGGTATCACCGATGGTGTCTACCCAATTGTCCGTGGTTGCATCCATGAAATCGTTGGCTGAGTGGCCTTGAAGCTTTACTGCGTTTATGGCGTATGCCGAGCTACAGGCAAACCCCACGCTGGTTAACTGCTGATCAGGTTCCAGTTGCTGCCAGTCATGGGTTTGATCGTTGAACCAGGTCCGCAGGTAAAGAATCTCATACTCCAGAAAAATACCCGGAAGAATAGGCTCCATGCGGTCTCCTAATATGACCTCAAACAAACCGTTGTTCACCGTAAGATCCACGCCGTTTTCTGGTGGCCAGTTCCCGTCGATGGACCATTTACAGTCGTTGCCTTCATCCATGATCGCAAACATGAAAGTGCCCTGACCGTCAAATGGTGTGCCGGACACATTGACCGTTCCCTGGTAGCTGATCAGTCCCGGAACCTGCTGTGCTGAAACCAGGGAAAGTGAGATTACTAATAAAAAAGATATTAATATGGATAATTTCATTTTATAACTCCCTTCATACTTTTGATTAACATCCTGTATATATCCTCTGCTAAAAGCCCTTTCATGGCTCTAATAAATCATGGCTTCCCCATCATCAGCGCCGAGGACCACCCACTGATCGATGGTGATGGGCGCGTAGTTGTGGTCACCGCCGATGATGAAGATGGTCTCCCCTGTCATGGCCGCACCCAGTGCCGTGCTCAGTTGGTGGTAGGGATAACAGTATGTACCGTATTCCGGGAGTCCGGAGGTGGAATCCACGAACATGGCCTGACCAATGGGTGCACCGTACCGGCCTGCCATGGAGCACCGGTCCCAATAACTCAGATAATCCCGCTGACCGATGAGGCTTTGCCAGGCCTCGTTGGGGGGATCGACGATAATGGTGGCGTTGGTGCAGTCACAACCCGAACCGGCCGGGCAGTCTATGGAAAATGCGCAGCCGGAGTAATGCATGACGGAATCGAAATCATAACTCCCATATACATCTGCTACTCTCAGTTCAAAATTGTGTTCTTTCCCTTCCTGAATATTTTCAAATAGTATCGTGACGTAAGAATTCCTGTCCGGCCGTGAATGCTCGTGGCACATACCCAGTGCGTGCCCGATTTCGTGAGCGATAATAAACTCAGAATCCCAACTCGCAATTTCCATATTCTGCGCACCGCCTATCATGCCGACGAAAGACGAGTTACTTGTGCTGGGAAACACGGAGATGTAATTCGCTTGTGAGGTTCTGGGGATAAATGTCACATTTGCGTAAAGCGGCCAGTTTTCGGCAGCCTCCACCCATGCGGTTGCCTGTTCTGATGTGATACTGGAATGGAAGGTGTAATAGACCTGCCCATTTGTCCAGGGAGGGCCGGAAAAACCACCTTTCTCCAGATCCTCCACACGGAACTTCATGTCGTCGAACTGCACGATTTTCTGGCCGTCAGTGATGCCGGCAAGCACCTTTTCCACCTCAGGAGTAACACCGGTACCATCTGCCGGGAAAAAACAGGCGGGATATACCGTGCTTGTTACCATTAACAGATACAAAAGGATGAGTTTTTTCATCGCTGCCTCCCAATCTCATTCGAGTTACTACTTATCTAATGATTGAGATCGGGATTTTTTCGAAAAATAATTAATCTGTTACGCAGATTTAATCAATTTGGATGGTGAGAACAAAGATCAGTTGCTCCAACCAAACGCCACCGTATCCATTTCACCGACGATTTCTGTCGTGTCGCTGTTAAGAAGCACACCGGAAAACCGGGCACTGAAGATTCCGGATCCGGTTTCGGGCCAGGTGAAATTCAGGATGATCAGTGTGTGAGTGCCCGGCAGCAGGTTCCAGAGAAGGCAATCAAATGTCGAATTCCAGCCCGGATACCAGAAATACTGGGAATAGACATCCAGCAGAACAACAAGATTCTGATCCGGGAGCATTTCCCCGGGGTTGTTGAGAGACGCTTTCAAGACAAAAGGATCGCCCGTTTTGAAATTGGTCTGGTTGATCTCAAGGTCAACGCCCAAGGCCGGAATTGGCGTGGGTGTCGTTGATGGCGTTGGCGGTGATGAACCTTCGCAGGGATACGTATCGCAGATGTACCCACCCTCCCCATCATCATCAACTTCAATTAGATGATCAATTGTTCTATGAGCTTCATCCGTGACATATGAATCGGTGACATAGGCATCAATATTAATCGACGCAGTGTCAAGGCATTCCGCACCGGAATCAACCTCAAAAAAGAAAATAAACTTAAAGCTGAAGTCCCCGGCAGCACTGACTTCATCAAATCCCAGGTAATGCATATGCGCGTAACTGGTACTCGCACTGACAGATCGGTTTCCCGGCCCCCAGCAGCAGGAGTCCATTGAGGATCCGGTAACAGTAAACCCAACAATTTCTCCGATATCAATAAGATCATCACCATCGAAACAGTCTCCGTAATCATCACTGACACTGACACTGCTGATATTTATTTCAGCCAGACATGGGGCGCAGGTCGGTGTTGGATCTGCCAGAGCAGTAAATGGAATAATCAAAAGTATTCCCAGCGTATAAATAACGGTTAGAACAGTTGTTTTCATCTTATAATCTCCCCTATTAGACAAATTCATGAAATTAGCATTTCTTGATATTACACTTTCAGGAAACAATATTACATAAAACGTAAGAGTTCCTTTATGATATTTTCTTGAAAGTTCTTTTATAATCTGGATTACCATGGTTTTCAGCCCTTTCCTGATCCTAAGTAGAGCAAAGGGCGTGCCATGTTTGTCGACGGGCAACCAAAGGTGAAGGTCTCGTCACCCCCGCAGGAACGTGATGTCAACCAGAAACAGCAACCGGTTTCCGCCGTATTTTCAGGTTCAGTAGTTCCACAAACGTGGAGAACGCCATGGCGAAATAGATGTAGCCTTTGGGAATGTGCATATCCAGACCCTCCCCCACCAACGCGATTCCGATGAGGAGCAGGAAGCTGAGTGCCAGTATTTTGATGGTGGGGTGACCTTCCACGAAGCGGCTCACGGGACCGGAGAGGAACATCATGAAGATAACGGCAATGATGATAGCCGTCACCATGACCCATATCTGTTCCGCCAGACCAATGGCCGTGATGACGGAATCCAGAGAAAAGACGATATCCAGAATCATGATTTGAAGGATAGTGCCCATAAACCCGGCAGCGGCTTTTTTGACGGTTTCTTTACTGTGCCCGCCGGAATCTTCCATATTATGATGGATTTCAAGCGTGCTTTTGGTCAGCAGGAACAACCCCCCCACCAGAAGAATGATATCTCTGCCTGAAATTTCGTTCGAGAAAACCGTCATGAACGGCGCGGTCAAACGCATGATCAGGGTGATGGAAAACAAAAGCAGCACCCGGGTGATCATGGCCAGACCCAGACCGACGATCCGGCCTTTTGCCTGTTGATGTTCCGGCAGTCTTCCCGCAAGAATCGCGATAAAAATGATGTTATCGATTCCCAGGACGATTTCCAGAGCGGTCAGGGTTATCAGTGCAGTCCATATATTGGGGTCAGTGAGCCAGGTCATTATCGTTTAAATCCTCCCCGGGTTGAGTTCCGGAAAAATGTCTTTACGGGTTCTATCATCACCAGGCTTCTGGATTCAATCAGAAATTACATGGTCATCTCACGAATTGAGGAAAGATACACTATTTGAACTATTCAATACCGGTCATTATAATACATTAAAATCGTAACCGCCGGAGGTTGATCATGAATCGGTATCCAGCAATCAAGTATTTGCTCGTATTTTCTTTGTCTTTTTTTATTGTCAGCGGCAGTAACAGGGCAATAATCAACGTCCCTGCTGATCAGCCGAGCATCCAGGCAGGGATTAATGCCGCCGTTAATGGAGACATAGTACTAGTATCAGATGGTACCTATACCGGTATGGACAATCGGAATCTCGATTTTAACGGGAAAATTATAACCGTGGAATCTTCCGGCGGACCGGATCTGTGTATCATTGATTGTGAGGGTGCGGATGGCTCTGCCTTTTATTTTTCTCAAGGAGAAACACCGGATGCACGGGTGGTTGGATTCACGATCCGGAACAGTCAGGGAATGACCGGAGCCGGCATCACTTGCACCGGCAATTCCTCACCCACCATTCACGACTGTATTTTTTTTGAAAACAGCTCATACTACGGATCCGGCGTATTTTCTGAAGATTCAGCACCCCGGATTGAAGCATGCCGGTTTCTTCAGAACAGCGGGAGTGCCATAGGAATCACTTCCATGACACTTATCCGGGATGAAGTACAGATTGTCAGTTGCATTTTTCTGAACAATACCGGCGATGAGGGTGCTGCCATCCGATGCGAGGAAAGTGTGTCACCTTCAATAATCAACTGTTTGTTTGCAGGAAACACTGCTGATGGACCGGGTGGCGCCATTGCGATGTTTGGAACAGGCGGTCCCAAAGAATCTGATGGCTCCCGTTTTATTCCGGTCATTTCCAATTGCACCTTTGAAGGGAATGCGTCCATTTCCGGAAACGGGGGGCGGAGTATTTTATATGGATGCTTTCTCCCCTGTTGTTACGGATTGTATTTTCTGGAATAACTCGCCGGATCAAATTTTTGAAGAATCGTCCGGACCACTCAATACAAAAGATTATAAAGCGGTCACCGTTTCTTTCTCAGATGTCCAGGGCGGCTGGTCCGGTACCGGGAACATCGATTCCGATCCTATGTTTATCACCGGACCGGAAGGCGATCACTACCTGAGTCAACAACCTGTTCAAGGATCTGACAGTCCCTGTCTGGATTCCGGCAGCGGTCAGGCGAATTCAATCTGTTTTGCCGAAAGTGGAACAACCATCTGCATGGATGATCTGACCACCCGAACCGATGAGTTCACGGATGATGGTACCGTGGATATGGGATTTCACTTTAAGGGCAGCTTCAGCCTTCCCACACCGACTCCCACACCCACTCTGCGACCACCCATGACGATTTATGTGGATGATGTCACCGATCCGCTGGAGGACGGCACAATCGATCACCCCTTTGATACCATCCAGGAAGGGCTGAATTACGCTTCGGTTCCCGGCGACACTATCTTAGTTCTGGATGGCGTCTATACGGGGCTCTACAACCGGAACCTCGATTTTAACGGAAAAGCGGTGACCCTGGAGTCACAGAACGGGCCTGCAAACTGTGTAATCGACTGTGAAAATGCCGGTCGTGGTTTCGATTTCCACAACGGTGAAGGATCGAATTCGGTTGTGGACGGATTCACGGTCCGAAATAGTTACAGTTCCACTGAAGGTGGTGGATTTTACTGCAATGGATCTTCTCCAAATATTTTAAACAACATCATCGAGAATAACCATGCCGCTTCCAATGGCGGTGGCATTTTATGCAGATATTCCGGAAATCCCCTTATTGATGGTAACAGTATCACGGGTAACACGTCCGGAAACGACGGGGCCGGGATTTTCTGCTGGGATGCATCTCCGGTGATCACCAATAATTTTATTACAAACAATACGGCGGATGAAGGCGGTGGAATCTGCTGCCGTCAGGGTTCATCTCCTCAAATATCCGGAAACACATTCACCAACAATTCCGCTGATTGGGGTGGCGGCGCTCTGGCATCCTATGATACGTCCAACCCGTTCGTTACGGATTGCGTGGCCGAAGGGAATTTTGCGCATACAGGCGGTGCTTTCGAACTATCCACTTATAACGGCGAGATCAGCGACTGTGTTTTTGAAAATAATTACACGGTGGCTGATCATGCCGGTCCCATGGGCGGCGCCATCAAGATGAGCAGTTCATCTCCCGCCATCACCAACTGTGCGTTTTCCGGGAATACATCGGAGCGGGGCGGAGCGATGCGGCTTCAGGACTCAGCAGCGGTGCTAAGAAACATCACTGTTCAGGATTGTACGGGAACGATTGATGGCGGCGGCATTTCGTTCCGGGACGATACAGGCACTCAGATTATCAATGGCATCATCTGGTGGAATACGCCCAACGGGATCAATGTGTATCAGGGGAGCGATCCGGCTGTTTCGTATTCCGACCTTCAGGAGATCTGGCCGGGTGCGGGTAATCTCAATCTGGATCCCCTGTTGCATGGGAATTATTATCTGAGCCATGTTGTGACGGGGCAAACTTTCGACAGTCCCTGCATAGACGCCGGGAATGACCTGGCTGCAAATGTCTGCTTCAACGGTGCAATGGGATCCGTATGTATGGATGTCCTGACAACACGGCTCGATCATGTCTCTGATTCCGGTCAGGCGGATATGGGATATCATGGGTTGTCAAACGGGCCCACACCCACGCCTGCCACGGCTACGCCCACACCCACGCCAATCCGGACTCCCATGAATATCTATGTTGATGATGTGACCGATCCTCTGGAAGACGGCTCAATCGAGCATCCCTACGACGCCATCCAGGAAGCCATCAATGCGGTATGGGTTCCCGGTGACGCTGTCGTGGTTCTGGACGGAACTTATACGGGTTCCGGCAACCGCGATATCGATTTCGGTGGTAAAACGCTGGTGGTAAGTTCACAGAATGGTCCGGATAATGCTGTCATTGATGGTGAAAACAGTTACCGGGCGTTTGTGTTTCAAAATGGAGAAGATACCAATTCAGTGATTCAGGGTTTTACCATCCGGAACTGTAATCCCATGGCAAACGGTGGTGCTGTTTCATGCACCGACAACGCTTCTCCAGCGATCCGGGACAATGTATTCGAATATAATCGGGGTAACATCGGCGGCGTCATCTATTGCAGCAGTGCATCTCCTGAGATCACCGGCAACCTGTTCAGATCCAACATCGCTAAAGGAAGTGGCGGCGTGATATTCGGCGATACGTGCTCATCGCTAATCACCGGGAACCGATTCGAAAATAACAAAAGTCTTGAATCGGAAGGCGGCGCTATTGCCATCTATAATCAATGTCACCCGAAAATTAACGATAATGTTTTTATGGGTAATACCGCATGGAGTGCCGGCGGTGGTATGTATCTATATTTCTCAGGGAACAGTTCCGCAAGCGTGGTGAACAACCTGTTGATTGACAATCACGTTCTGGGTGGCGCTTACGACGGTGGTGGCGGACTCTATGTTTTTACGTCTTATAATTACGTGCTTGTCGATATCAGACACTGTACATTTATCGATAATACATCTCACAAACATGGTGGCGCCATACATTTCGATATCCCGCCATCCTCCGTTACGGCAGTGACGGACTGTATCATCCGGAACAATTCACCGGATCAGATCAGCGCTCAGGACGGTTACAATCCGGTTGTAACTTACACGAATATCACCGGAGGTTGGTCCGGCACCGGAAACATCGATCTGGATCCGTTATTTACCACCGGACCGCAGGGCGGATATTGTCTCAGCCAGACAGCCGCCGGGCAGATTCAGGACAGCCCGTGTTTCGATACCGGAAGTGAACCGTCCTCAAATATTTGTTTCGATGCAGAATCGGGCAGCGAATGTTTTAATGATTTTACCACCCGAACCGATGAGTTTGGGGATTCCGGACAAGTGGATATGGGATACCATTACCGACCCGGTGAACCGTCACCGGTACCGACAGCCACACCGGGACCACCGGTCACAATTTTTGTGGACGATATCACTGATCCTCTGGAGGATGGCACCATCGATCACCCCTTCGACACGATTCAGGAGGGTATTCAGGCGGCGGTTTCCGGCGATACGGTTCTTGTTCTGGAGGGCACATATACCGGAACAGGTAACAAGAATCTGGCGTTTTATGGGAAAGAGATCACGGTCGTGTCTGATATGGGCGCGGTAGATACGGTTATTGATTGTGAGAATGACGGGATCGCATTCGGCTTTTATGGCGGTGAAGGGGCTGATGCGCGAATCGAAGGATTCACCATGCGGAATGGATACAGCGGTTTTGAAGATGGGGGTGCAATACTCTGCGGTGGCAGTTCAATGCCGGTTATTGGGGATAACATTTTTGAAAACAATCGAACCTTGCGCAGCGGCGGCGCCATTAATCTGGATTACGCTGCACCGGTAATCACGGGGAATACCTTTACGGCAAACCATTGTGACAGCGCAGGTGGTGCTGTTTACGGTAACAATTCCAATGGGATGATCTCCGGGAATGCATTCATAGACAATTACAGTACCGGCGGATCCGGCGGTACCATTCATCTTTCAAGCGTCTGCGATATGGACATCACAAACAATACGATTACAGGATCCAGTGCGTATACGTATGGCGGTGGCCTGGTCGTTTCCATGGCTAATTCCGGATATGCCAGTGCAGTCATCGCCAATAATCTGATTGCGAATTGCGGGTGCTCCGGTGGCGGCACTAACTGGGGCGCCGGTTTATATGTGGCAACGGCAGATGCCGGTACCATTATCGAAATATTTAATAACACGTTTGCAAATAACAGTGCGGGTGTTAATGGCGGCGCCATCAGTTCTTATGTTCCCATCGGTGCTGCGGTTTCTGTCGAGAACTGTATTTTGTGGAACAACAGCCCGGATCAGATCAACGATCGGAGCAGCGGCGTTCTTACCGTCTCGTACTGCGATGTTGAAGGCGGATGGACCGGTACCGGAAACATCGATATGAATCCCCTGTTTACCACCGGTTCTCTGGGCGCACATTACCTGAGTCAGATCGCATCCGGTGATGGGGCTGACAGTCCCTGTCTGGATACCGGCAGTGATATGGCGGCGACAACCTGCTTTGATATTGCCGCAGGGACCATTTGTCTGGGTAATCTGACCACCCGCACCGATCACGCTGATGACACCGATCTGGTGGATATGGGATTTCATTATACGGAAGGAGTTGTCGTGTCCACACCCACAGCCACCCCGACGATGACCCCGACAGAGGCACCGACTTTGACCCCCTCCCCCATCCCCACACCGTCCTCTACACCGACGATTACCCCGACATCGTTACCGACGTACACACCAACCTCGATTCCAACGGATACGCCGACACCCCTGCCTACCCATACCTCAACGGTGACACCGATTCCCAGTGACACACCCACACCATTGCCGACGGATACGCCGACGATTACTCCCACCGATACTTTTACACCTGTTCCGACCGATACACCTACGGAAACTCCCACAGCGACGTTTACTCCGGGACCGACAAATACGCCGACACAGACGCCGACTTTGACGGCGGCTCCTACAGCGACGGCAACGGCAACTTCCACACCCACACCGGGACCACCGGATCTTTTAATCAATAATCCCATTATGCCTTCACAGGGGATGGTGGGCGAGTTATTTCCCGTGGAGTGGAAAGTATTTAATATCGGCGGGTTACCGGCAGAAAGTCCATGGGATGACTGTGTTTACCTTTCTGATGATGATCTTCCGGGCGGTGATATGCTGATGGATTGCCAGGTTTCGACGGAATCCATCGATTCGGGCTGGCTCATTATCGTGACAACAGCACCGGTGATTCCTGTGGTCCCCTCCGGCGATTACTGGATCATTATCCGGACAGATGCCAATGATGCGGTTTCTGAATCCGATGAAGAGAATAATACTGAAATAATCGGTCCGGTATCCATAATCAATATTGATTATGCCGCAACCGTGGAGACCGATGTCGTGGTGGGTGTATCCGGCCAGCCGATACCGCTTCATATTGAATCCTATTATCTTGATCTGGATGTGCCGGCACCCCATGTGGATGTAACGGTCCATGTGGAAGTGCAAGGCATGACCCGGGCATTGAATGTTCAAACCGATTCCCAGGGCCAGGTCAACACGGTATTCAATCCCCTGAGTAACGAAGCGGGTCTGTACAGTATCATGGCAGGTCATCCCTATGATGTCCCGGATCTCCCGCAGGATACATTTGAGCTGATCGGAATGAAGATCTATCCGGGGAGTGTGGATTACACGCTGATTCCGGGTATTCCTGTCAATGAGACAGTCGTTCTGCGAAATCTCGGTGATGTTCCTCTGTCGGGTCTCAATGTTACGGATTCAGGTATACCGGGTAATATCGATCTGCAAGTTGGGGTGCCGGAAAATTTACCCGGATCCGGGGAATTGACGATTACCATGGATATCCTGGCCATGGACGACACGATTCAGACATCCACAACCTATATTTTTGTAAACAGTCTGGAGGGCCCGGTGGCTACTCTGGAACTCAATCTGGATGTCCTTACCGAGTATCCTCTGATTGTCTGCGATCCCGGAGTGATTCAGGCAGGTATGGTTCGCGGTGAACATGCGATTCTCAACTTCAATATCACCAATACAGGAGGTGCCACAGCTACCGATGTTGTCGTTTCAATACCCGATGAACCCTGGTTGGAGCTGGCGACCACACCAGAACTGGGCAATATCATCCCGGGTGAGGAACTTTCGATCTCACTGGCGGTTTATCCCGCTACGGATCACCCTCTGGGCATCTATACGGGAACGATACAGATAACGCCATCTAATGGTGGTGCTGCAAATCTTCCGTATCAGTTCCACTGCATTTCAAATGCGCTGGGTGATCTTGTGGTGGGTGTTGAGGATGAACTCACGTATTACGATCCGGCAGAACCACTCGTTGAAGGCGCCACCGTTACAGTGCGGGATGCCCTCGATCAGGTTGTGGCGGAAACGGTAACAGATATCACGGGTATCGCCATATTCCCGGATGTGCCTGAGGGTGATTACCTGATTGAAGTCTCGGCGCCGCAGCATACCGGTCATCAGATCATCTTCAGTGTCGAAGCCGGATTCACGAACAATGCCACTGTCTTTATTTCAAAACACTTTGTGACATACACATGGATTGTTATTCCCACGGATATTCCGGATCACTACACCTTTGAGGTGGAAGCCGTGTTTGAAACTTATGTGCCTATACCGTTGGTCACCATCGAACCGGAATACGTGGATCTGACTGCCATGGTGAATGGTGAACTCCAGCTTGATTTCACTATTACCAATCATGGTCTTATCAATGCGGATGATGTGACCATGTTCAGTACCGGTAATGATCGGTTTCAGATTGATATTCTCACAGAGGATCTGGGACCCCTGCCGGCGGGTCAGTCCTTTGTTGTGCCTACAATCATAACGGATCTCTGGGAAAAATCGGGAATCCGGGAGGAGGATTGGGATTGCTATGAACCGCTTGCTACGGAAGTGCGGGTGGAAATTTATTGTGGTGAGGATGGATACCTTCATATTCGGAAAGTCGCTTACCAGTATTCCGGTGAAGATTGTCCGGGAGATGGTCCGGTGGGTTCAGAAGGCGGGGATCAGGACCCTGATAGTGAACAACGTCTTGGTGGCGGTAATGATCGCATAATCGGCAGTATTCAGGTGTGTAACAAATGCTTTTTACAGATGCTGGAGGCGGTTACGGATTGCGCGCTCGGTTTCCTGCCTCTGAACTGCATTCCCGCTGCCACTTTATGGGCTGCAAAGTGTGTTCGGGACTGTCAACGGGATCCCGTCTGGGGTTGTGCATTCAGTTGTGCAAAAAGTTTTCCCGGAGTGGTTGTTGCTTGTGCCGGTGATATTCCCGGCGTGGGGAAAATCTTAAATATTGCCAACTGTGTATGGGATATACTGACGGCTTGCAAAGAAGCGCCGGAAGGATTCAGATATACGCCGGAGATTGAAGCTGCACTGGCTGCACTGACAACGCAGCACGAACGCCTGGAAAGACTGATTGGCGGACACTCGAGTTTCTACGGGGATTCCATCTGGGTGGGCGCTCCGGATGATGAAAATTCTTTGATCGCAACGGCCTGGCTGGATCATTTTGATACGATATCCACTGATGAGGGCAGTGAAAACGGAGCGTGGGTGTCTCTGGCGGAGCGCACAGAGCTTCTTGGACTTCAAATGCCGGTTCATATTGATACCGTGATTGCTGGTACATTTATTGATCGCTGGAACCGGTCTCTGGACTATTACGATAATGATATTTTCGCCCTGGCCGATGTGCCCGAAGGCTGGAATACCGATTTTATGGCATTGGATACCATGAACACTTTCTGGGATGATGCAGAAACTGCTATTGAGGAAAACCAGTCGGAAGGGTATCAGGGTATCCTTGATGGTATTCACCTGGCCATGGAAGATCTGAATACGACACTTGAAAACGATCCACCCGGGGTCTGTGCCCGATTGACACTGCGAATACAGGAAGATGCCGTCCTGACGCGTTCTGCTTTTCGAGGTATCTTTCAACTGGCCAATGACGGTGTGGAAGAAGTTGTGGAAAATATTGTGGTGGAACTTTATGTTGAGGACGAAACCGGAGCCGATGCAACATCACTCTTCGCCATTGTGCTTGATGACCTCACGGGTTTACCGGATCTGGAAGGCAACGGATCCTTGATCGGCGGAGAAAATGCTCAGGCGGTCTGGCTGATCGTACCGACACATGAAGCCGCTCCTGTTGAACCCACCAACTATTTTGTGGGGGGAAACCTGCGTTACGATATTGGTGAATATTCCTGGGATGAACCCATGTTTCCGGACCGTATCCGGGTCCATCCGGATCCCATGCTCCATGTGGATTATTTCCATGAACGCATCGTATACAGTGATGATCCGTTTACGCCGGAAATTGAACCGGCTGTGCCGTATTCATTGGGGATGATGATCACTAATTCCGGAGCCGGAACCGCCAGAAATCTGACCATGACTTCCGGGCAGCCTGTGATTATCGAAAACGAGCAGGGACTGGTCATCTTTTTTGAGATTATCGGTGCTCAACTGGGTTTGGAACCGATCTCGCCATCTCTCCAAGTCGAATTCGGAAATATCAATCCGGGTGAGATCCGGATGGTACGCTGGTTGATGACATCTACTCTGGAGGGGGAGTTCACCAGCTATGAAGCCAGTTTTGTGCATCTGGATGCTATTGGCGATGCGCATATTTCCCTTTTTGAATCGGTTGAAACCCATGAAATGCTGCATGTCATCCGGATCGACGATCCCGTGGATGATAATCTGCCGGATTTCCTGACGAACGATATCCTGGATCCGGACAGTTATCCCGATATAATCTATTCCAGCGACGGCACGAATCTGCCGGTGACCGTCTCACTGGATGCAGCAGCAGATGGTGTTCCGGTGGAAGGTGATCTGGAGGTTCAATTGACGGCAACAATGGGGCCGGGATGGGTGTATCTCCGCTTGGATGACCCGGCTGATGACGGTCTGATTTATACCCTGAACCGGGTGGAACGATCTGATGGGAAGGTATTACTTCTTGATGAGAATGTCTGGACTACTCACCGGATTATTCGACAGGAGGGTGAACCGGAAGAGCCTGAATACCGGCTGCATCTGACGGATTTTGACAGCACCGGGATCTACACACTTTATTATGAACCGGTGTGTAAGAATGATGGTGATGTGAATGATGACGGCAGACTGACTGCCGGGGATGCTCAGTTTGCCTTTCTGATTGTTCTGAATTTTGTGTCTCCCACGTTGTCGGAATCTTGCGCCGCAGACTGCAACGGTGACGGTTCCGTAACAGCCGGGGATGTACAGGGTATCATGAATGGTGTTTTCGGGATGGGTGGTTGTGTGGATTCGATCTGATTCGGCAACCAATTTGGTCTGCAGGTCTCGTCACGCCCGCGTACGCGAGCATGATGTTGACATAAACCCGGTTAGTTTTTATTGTTAAACCATGGACTTTAAACCATCGCGTTGAATCAGAGGATTGAGTTTACAACAGACAAAGGTATACCCATGGTGATCATGACATTGGAAGAGTTTACGAAACGGTTGAAGCAGCGCGGGAAGAAAGCGCATGTGGCGGATGATCTGGCTGAACAGGTCGCAGGGTTTTCGGATTTTCTGCAGGAAAAACGCGGCACGGAGCTCCACTTTGCAATGCCGGACGATGTGACGGCGTTTGCGGAGTGGATCGAAACCGGCAAAAAGGGTATGGCAGGCAAAATGATCCGGGGTGTGGCGTTGTACTACGAGATGACCGGCAATCCGAATCTCGCGGCTACAGCGGAGCAGATCCGAGAACGATCCATTACACGAAAACCGCTCGCGCTTAAAAAGTTCCGTGGCATTGACGACGCTGTACTGCAGAAGTTGGCGGACGCAGGCGTCACGAATGTTGAACAGATGCTCAAGACCGGCGGAACACCGGTCAAACGTGCTGACCTTGCACAACGGTCCGGCGTGAAGGAATCCGATATCCTCGAACTGGTGAAACTCTCTGATCTGGCCCGGATCCACGGCGTGAAAGCTGTGCGTACGCGCCTATTTTATGACGCCGGCGTGGACTGTATCGCTGCTCTGGCAAAATGGGAACCTGAACCGCTCCACGCCATGCTCAAGAAGTATGTGGAAGCGTCCGGGTTCGACGGCGCAGCGCCGTTTCCCGAGGAAGTAGTCTGCTCAATTGTTGCGGCGCGGGAGTTATTGAAGATTGTGGAGTGAACCATATATCGCCCGGCGCAGCCCGTCCGCCGTAGCACGGAGTGCGAAAGGGGAATCGACAGACAAATAAGGAAATAAGCTTGCCACACGATCCTCCAAACAAGTCGAAGGACATATATCTCTCAAAGAAGATTCATTGATAGTCATTATCAGCTGATTCTGGTATATATTTTATACATTGTGTTTAATAAATTCACTTGGAGGATGAGTCCATGAAACTGTTGAAAATTTTCAGAATTGTATTTATTGCGGTGTTTTGTATGATGCTGAGTTCTGCTGCCCTTGCTGTGCCTGAGACGATCAATTATCAAGGTCACATTGACGCGGCTGGAATTCCATATGACGGTATAGGTGCATTCAGATTCGCACTCGTAGACGAATCAGGATCAATCCAATACTGGTCGAACGACGGGAATAACCCACCTGAATTTGATGTTGCGGTCACCGTGACCGATGGTTTGTATAATGTGCTGCTGGGCTATTCCAACGGGATGGATCCCATTCCCGCGGCTGTTTTTGAGAACGAACCGGTGTTTCTCAGGATCTGGTTCAACGATGGCAGCAAGGAATTACAGCAACTGTCTCCGGATCAACGGATCACCAGTGTCGGATATGCTTTCCAGGCGGAAACGGCGATGAACGCGGATACAGTGGACGGCATGCATTACAGCGCAGGCTGGCCCACGACACAGGAAAATATTCAGACCGCATTATCCAATGATTTTCACGCCATCGGCGGGGACGATGACGATCAACCGGATGACGATTCTGAAGTCCCGGATGATATTTCCATTGATAACGGGAGACTGTATGCACCCAGCGGAGCCGGCAATGTGGGAATCGGCACGATAAGCCCCAGTGAGTCGCTGGAAGTCATCGGCAAGGTTTTTGCGGAAGACGGCGTTATAGTAGGCGTTGCAAGCAATGATGGCATGTATATCTCCAGTGCCGGCAATCCAGCAATACAAAGCGCTGTCGGTACTTTTGACGGCGTCAAAGTATTAAAAGCCGGTTATCCAACACAATTCCAGGAGTCGATTGATAATTGTGGTTTCGAAGTGGCTGGTTCCGAAGGATTCGGTATGTTCGTCGGTCACACAGATATGACGGGTGTGTATATCAATTCAGCTTCACATGATGGTTTCAATGTCTACAGTGCCGGGAATCCATCCCAGAACCTCTATAGCTCCGTGCACGACGGTTTCGAAGTTGCTGGAGCTGAAGGAAACGGTGTTTATGTCGGTCATGCTGATATGAATGGGGTCCTTGTAACCAACGCTTTGGATGATGGTATCCACATTATACAGTCAGGGGGCGATGGCGTTCATGTCACAAGCGCAGGAACTCCATCCATGCAATATGCCAGTGGTTTACCCAACGGGCTGGAAGTGGAAGGTGCTCAAAATCACGGGATCTATCTGGGTCGTGCGGATCAGGATGGCATTCAGATCAATTCGGCTGGAGATGATGGCCTGTATATCACGACTGCTGTCGATGATGGTGTGGCAGTGTCCTCAGCCGGGGAATGGGTGTGTACGCGAATACGTCGGCTGAAAACAACGAATGGGGGGGTGTACACGCCGGATAAGATTTTTGCCGGTGTGAGTGTCGCCTCCAACAAGTTTTGCTCCTATGGAAAAAACGTGGGATCGAAAGATCTCGAACCCGGTGATCTGGTCTGTATCGCTGATGGGTTTGAGGAAAATGTCCTGTTTGACGGGGATGATTCCCTCCTCTACTTGAAAAAAATCTCGTCAGGGAGTTACGGTTCAGTCATCGGTGTGGTGGAACACAGAGCAGCTATCTGTGAAAAATTCGAGGAAGATGCAATAACGGTCCGGAAAAGTTTCCATCAGGTACCGGGTAGAATCGTTCCCGGTGATCATTTCTCAATCGTCATTATTGGACCCGGCACCGTAAAATGCCGGAGCGATCAGATCATTGAGCCCGGTGAAATTCTGGCAGCCGGTTCAGAAGGGATTGCCCGGAAAGTTCGCACTCGAAACCTGGATGGCATTCTTGTGGCGGAAAATATCGGGATAATCGGCAAGGCCATGGAGCGACATGACGGATCCGGGACACTGAAGGTCTATGTGAATTGTAAGTGACAGGCTTAAGTAACTAACCATTGTCAGCCTCGTGCGTGATTCCGTCACGTCCCGGGGGGATGCGCAGCAGTTCAGCCAACGTGAAGAAAGCCCTAACACTGTCAACTCGTATCAATGAAGATCTATCCAGCCCTGTTCTGAAACGAAAATTTCCACTGGACGGTCATGGGTGTTGTCAAAGCAATCCATACTACTCGCCTGATACCAGTCCGTGATTGTATTGGCCGGATTATCGGTCGATCCATTGATCTGTAAACCAGTTGCTGACCAGATATGATATTTGGCGGCTGCAGTCACCTGTACAGGTGTTGTAAATATGAATTCGTTCCACGTGCTGGGTACAACTAACAGCGATCCGGATGTACCCAGATTGGTGGGAGCACCACCGCAAACAGCGTTTTTGTCATCATAAATCGAAACAGTCGTAGTGACAGGAGTTTGATAGGAAGCCACCCAGATTCTTATCCGGGTGATCCACGTGTTGGTCGGAGGGTAAAAGACATGATGACCACCGTTCTCGGCCAGATAATTTCCATAGTTGGTATCGACATTTGTATTCCCAAAGGAGGTTACTGTCCCGCCTAAGTATCCTTGGAAGCGGTTTAAGTCGGTATTGTAAATCATCATTCCGCCCGCCGGTGTCAGAGCATCTCTTGAGGCAGTAGTCATACGCGGCAAAAGCAAAGCGCCGGCTGCGGAATTAATATCCAGAGCCGCACCGGCATTAGGACTGGTCGTTCCGATGCCGACACTGCCGCTGCCGGAGGGAGCATATAGTCTTCCATTATCAACGGAGATGTTATCCGGCACCTCCGAATCATCATCAGGCTGATCATCATCGTAATATAATCCATCCTGGCCATCCAGGGTATCGGCATCACCGGCTGCTGTTGCATAATCGATTGTGATACCATCAGGAATCTGTGCATCTGTTGCCGTATCCGTCAGATCGGTAAAACTGGTAGTCTTGGCATGGTGCGCATCGGCGACACCTGCATGGATCAAAATATCCCCATCGATCTCTGCAGACTCTTCCAGGTCCGCCCCTTCCAGACCGTCCACCGTATCGGCATCACCGGCTTTGAACGCGAATCCCACCGAGGTGAGCTGTTGATCCGGTAACATAACCTGGCTGCCATTGACACCGTCATCAAACCAGATCCGCAGATACAGAGTATCATTGGCAAAGACCGAACCGGGAATGGTATCCATCCCATCCGTCTCTCCCAGGATCACATGATACAAACCGTTGTTCACGCCTATGGATGCCGCGGCTGCCGGTTCTGATCCCCCTGATGATGTACCGTCGTTGGACCAATATGTTGTGGCACCGGATTCATCCACAATGGCGAATTTAAACTGCCCAAATCCCGAAAATGGTGTACCATCCACATCGATTTTTCCCTGGTAGTTGATGGATAACGGGATCGCAGTCACCGCCGTGACTGCGACGAGAATTGTCAGGATAAATAGTGATGTTTTCATAAGTGAGTCCTTTCTCCTTCAATTTTTTTTCTCAGTAATATGAATCCCATTCCCAGCATCAGCAGGATCAGGCCGATTGATGACAATGTCGGAATGGGCAATTCTAAAAGAACCGTGTGCCAGAAGCCGCTCTGGTTCTCGTAGTTAATGCTGTTATGGACACCCACCGTCCCGGACTGGCCGGAGGTGCTCACATTGGTGTAATTTGCAGATGTGGCTGCATGCCCTCCGGTGGCGACAACCTCCTCAGTGATATTGTAATTGGTACTGGAACGTACCTGGGCTTCGGCCATAAACGGCATCAGTAAAATAATACTGAGTGAATGAATTATGACGATTGTTATCTTCATTTAAATTCCTCCTTGATCAACCTGCTTCTCTGCGTTTTATTAAATATTAAACCCTGAAATTAGACTACATTTATCGAGTATATTCACTCGTTAAATTATTATCAAATAACTCTGGAGATTATTGAAATTTATCCAAAATCGTGATCTAAATAGGGAACAGGAATGAAACCGGGAATTTTTAACAATGATTGCAATCAAATGTCAGTAACTCTTGTCCATCCATACAATTCTGCATGGCCTTCGCACTTCCAGGAGATCGAGAAATATCTTGAACCGTGTCTTACCGATATTGACTGTAGGATTGAGCATGTCGGCAGCACTTCCATCCCCGGCATGATGACGAAACCCATCATCAATCTCGATTTGTATCAGCCAGTCCAAGATACCACCCTGGATTAATTGACATCCTTTTTAAAATCGATCTTTGATCATGTACAAAACAGACCTATATACCTATACACTATTTGAATGGCGAGTTTGAATCATACTTAGCAGTAAGCACACTGGAAAGGAAATTTGATTGGAAGAAAATGTTTCGGAGGAATATGTGAAAATCTCTATAGTTCCATCTACTCAAATTTCAAGAATCGGTTCCATCAACAGATCCGAGACAATTTATGCAAAATACCGGTGTTGTCTGGCTCCCGATGGCAGGTCAATTGCGTTAAGAAAAGAGAAATTGGATCCTCCTGAAGAAGTCCCCCATTGGGATCCTGAGGGTGTCAGGCGTCGTGTTAACGGGTGGAAAAGAGAACTTGATAATGGGGGAACTCTCGTTTTTGCGGAAGAAGATGAAAATCTTATTGGATTTTCAATACTCGGCAGGGAAAAATCGGGTAAAACAGCAGAGATGGTCGCCTTGTTCGTTGACAGGGATCACAGGGGACCCAAAGGGGTGGGCAGAAAACTCACGGAACGACTGGAGCAGGCGGCTCGGGAACTGGGTATTAAATTCATCTTTGTGCAATCCGTTGAATCGGTGACCAGCTTGCGGTTTTATCAGTGGGCCGGATACAGGATCACTTGCCTCATGGATAATTCCGTCGCTTGGATTCCGGGTTTAGAAACATGTATAATCCTTGTGAAAAAACTCGAGGATTAGATATGAACCGACAGCAGCGTGCACTCCCCTATCTGATTTCCAAGTGTTGTGAAATCGATCCCAATTGCGGAATTCAGCTCCAGGGTAGCGTCGCGCGGGGAGAGGAACAGCCGGAATCAGACATCGATCTTACAGTAATCCTGAGGGACATCACGGATATCAGATACAATGAACTGATAACGCCCGATAATCATCCTGGCATGATCCGTGTTTATCATGCCGAATTTGATGTAAATATCGACATCAACTGGGAATTTGCATCCCGGTTAAATGTGTCTTTAACGACTCATGGCGCAGCGGGATGGTACATTTTCAGCCAGGGTCGGCCTATTTATGACCCCCTGGGCCTCGCGAAACAGTGTCAAAACCAGATGTTGCTGTGGTTTAATGCTCATTCATCTATAGCTCAAGCATGGGAAAAACAGCACAATGAGGTGCATAAACAAAAAAAGAACCCACACCACAAATTGGAATTCCCGACCTTTGCCGATTTCCATTCACACTTGAAAGATCTGCTGTCTGAAAAATAATTCCATCATTCACTTAATAATGAGATGGGTCTTTAGATCAGCCAGATAATGTCGGTGCTCATACCTACAATGGCAGAACAGACGATTCCGGAACCGGACAGGCATTCGACAATCGCCCGGCATATTACCGGCAGGCATTCATCATGAAACTTTAAACTGGTGATTTAAGTTGTCATAGAAACGTAATACATGGATCCTGCCGGAAATAACCCTTGATCCCTGATATCAAATAACCGATAATTTTATTGTACGAAAAACCGCTGGGATCGACACATCAGTATTGTCACAGTGTGCCTTTAAATCAGGAGAGGGAGGTTTCATCCATGTTGCAACGTATTGAGTCCGTTGTTCTAATCGTCCTGCTTTTATTCACAACAGGTGTCTCCGGGGAGTGGGAGTGGCGATTTCCCCTGCCGCAGGGTGATAATCTTCACAGGGTCATTACGCTTGCGTCTGGTGAGGTTCTCATCCTATCTGAGTTCAACCAAACCCTGTTGCTGAAAGACGGCGAAGACTGGAAGCGGATTGATACCGGACTGAGCCGGTTTGTCAAGAATGTCTGGGGACTTTCCACGGATGAATTGTTCGCTATTGGGCATTGGGGAGAAATCTACCATTATGACGGGACGGTCTGGATGCCCATGGATTCCGGAACCGATGATGATAGTTTAGTGGGAATCTGGGGAAGCAGTTCCAATCATGTTCTGGTCGTGGGAGGGGATCGTGATGATTTTGGACCGGTCATTCGCCGGTGGGACGGATCGGTCTGGACAGAGATGGAGCAGAATTTACAAGGTGCCCTGAGTGACGTTTTTGGGTTTTCAGATAGCAATGTGTACGTTGCCGGCAGCGTTTTGGCACACTGGGATGGTTCGGACTGGACACCTGAACAAACTTTGCCGGACATCAGTTACTACCATGAAATTTATGGCAGCGGCTCGGATGATCTTTTTGTTACTGTAACGAAAACCGGAGGGTTGGACAATTGGGGGATTATTCACTTCGATGGGGTGGTATGGTCTGAGATCCTTTCCGATCAGTTCCGTTCCATCAACCAGATATGGAGTCTGAGCCCCGGGACGCTCTATGCCGCTGCAGACCTTGAAAACAATGATTCCGCTGTCATTTACTGGGATGGGAACCAATGGTCCACGCTATACACGGAATCAGCCGGCTATTACACAAGTTACCTGGATGGTGTCGGGGGACCCTCACCGGAGGATATCTATGCCGTGGGATTCCGCGGTAAAATTGTTCATTACGACGGTTTGAGTTGGTCAGAGCTATCCACTGGTTTTCGTGGGGATATCGAGAATTTTTATGTCCTGGATTCAACGCATATATATGCCGTGGGCACCCGTATTTCCATACCATGGCTGGATAGTACGTTTCTTTTTCATGATGAAACCGGCTGGAATTACCGGGGTCTGGGAAGCGACAATTACTGGACGGATATCTGGGCATGCGATTCGGAGAATGTGTACATCTCAGGTTACGATGATTGGTACAATGGGAAGATTGCTCACTTCAACGGATCCTCCATTGACTATATCCATCTTGGAATTCAAGAACGGATCAGGCGGATTTGGGCTTCATCCTCCGAAGATATATATGTTCTGACAGGCGATAATGATATTCGGCGTTTCAACGGTACAACATGGGATCTGATTCAACTCGGGTATGATTACAGGTTTGATGATATCCATGGCACCGGTCCGGAAGATGTCTGGATAGTCGGCGGTGACTGGCCGGATACGGTTTGTATCCACTGGGATGGAAATACATGGCGGGAATATCCTGTGAACGGTTCCGGATCGTCGAGAAAACTATGGGGTCTAACCTCAGATAGGCTGTTTCTCCGGAATACCTGGCAGCTTGATGTGAATGTGTACAGGAGCAGCTTGTTTCGCTGGAACGGCTCCGATTGGCTTGAGGTGAACATTGATCCGGATAATTACATGGTGAATCTGTGGGGTCATCATGAGACGGATATGTATGGTGTGTATATTACCAGTGGTATTTATCACTGGAACGGTTATCTGTGGCAGCCCATCAGCGGGAAAAACATGTTCAACACCGGCCTTCTTGCAGGAACACCTGATGGGACGGTTTTCGCCGCAGGCTATGATAGTATTCATGAATACCAGGGAATCCCACCCGTGGGTGTGCAGCTTGAGATGCCGGGATACGTATCGCCGGGAGACACGTTCGGGATCAGCGCCCGTCTTTTCAACAACGATGTATACACACCAGGCACTCCTTTGTTTTTCATTCTGGATATTTTGGGGGAGTATTGGTTCTGGCCGGATTGGAGTCATTACAAGGATGGTGAAGGAACCGTAAGCTGGGAAACGCTGGATCTGATGCCGGGTGAAACCGATGTGGACGTTCTACAGCCGTTCACATGGCCCGACACAGGCGATTTATCCATGCGCGGGTTGCGGTTCTGGGGAGGGATGACAGATCCGGATATCACCGAAATCCTGGGTGTTCTGGATGTTGTGGAGTGGAGTTTCGGTCTATAAAGACTTAGTTTGAAACCACTGGGCAATGAGGACTCGATTTTGTCTGAAACGGAGGGAAGATGATGGCATGATTTCTGGAATAGTAATCTACTTCCGTCTGATAAGAAACGCCGAGAGAATCATGATTAAAACCACTAAACCCACCGGTCCTGCAGCTGGTATTGGTGGGATACCGTTGAACCACACATCTAACCATTGGGTGGTATCCTCTGACGTCATCACTGCGTCCAGATCACCATCATTGTCAACATCACCGATATAAACAGCATATGCTTTACCAAGTCCGAGGTTCTGTCCACTATCAGTGAAGACGCCTGATCCATTGTTGAGGAAAAGTAAGTTTTCAGATGAATCAAAAGCGATAACAAAAGCGTCTAAATCATTATCGTTGTCAACGTCACCCAAAACAACTTTGGAAAACACTGCGAATCCCAGGCTTTGCCCGCTATCCACGAAGTTATATGATCCTGTATTCAACCATACTTTACACGAAGCCGGAGCGCCTAATGGTCCAGCCCTGACTGTGAATATATCCAGGTCGCCGTCGTTATCCAGATCGCCGAGATCCATATATACCGATCTGCTGTCGCTGAAATCAGGTGCGGAAGAAAATCCGCCGGATCCATTATTTATCCAGAGATTATTTGTTGCGCCACTCATGAGGGAAAACAGATCCAGATCACCATCATTGTCGCAATCACCCATACGGACGGCTCTGGTGTCAGTGATACCAAAAATCTGTGTGGAGGCGGAAAAAATACCGGTCCCGTCGTTTAACCAAAGGAGGTCTTGAGCTGAAGAGGTGCCCACAAAGATGTCAAGGTCACCGTCACCATCTACATCACCCAAACACGATGAAAAGCTCTGGGCACTTCCAAATATTTGACCGGAATCGGTGAATACTCCAGACCCATTGTTGAAAAATAGATTATCAGAAACACCGCCATAAAGACCAAGGTTGGCTACAAATGCATCGAGATCCCCATCCCCATCCATGTCACCGAGCTGTACATTGACGGGAGAGTCAGAGAGAATGATTTGTCCGCTGTCGGAAAACACACCCGAACCATTATTCAACCAGACTTGACTGTAATACGAAAACCCAACATCAACAAACGTGAAAAAAAGATCCAGATCGTTATCCCCGTCAAGATCTCCGAGTTTGAAATCGTATGGCACCGCCGTACCGGATAAGGATTGCCTCGAATTATAAAAAAGACCGTCTCCACCGGCCACACCAACGCGAAACTGCCATACATACGGATCCACCGAACTGCCGCCTGCGAGGATCCCTCCCGTCACTGTTGTCTGGACAATCTCCCCGAAATGGAATCCCTCCGTATCGAAGCGAATCTCATCGTCAACAGGAAAACTGAACGATCCGGAAATCGGTGCATGAAAGTTTCCATGTACCACGAAGGTGCTGGTGGACACCGTACCCTGATCAACTGCTGCGTCTATTGTTACAGAAATATCAGTGTCCCAGGGTGCAATATGCGAATTAGGGATCGGTTGCACGCCAACGACTGTTGCAGCAAACCCAACTGCCCCGGCTGCCATTATCAAAACCACACAAACAAAAGCACTCCTTATAAAGTTCATGGTACCCCCTCATCCCCGTTGAAACCTGTATTCAAAATCTTAATCAACCCTGTTGTTTAAACAACATTTTTGATTATAAACTATGTTAATTGAATTGACAAATAGATGGGTCTTCAGGTCTTGTCACCCTCGTGGCGACCAGTTTGGTTATTAAATACTAAAAATTCAGTGGACCCGCACGAAAAACAGGAAAAATAAGCACCTCTTCAACAGTGAGTCTAACTTAAACAGGAGGTTACGAATTTGAAATCGAAACAGCTCATCCGAACAACACTCTATCTTGCAGCAACACTTATTTTCACAGTCGGTGCATTGGCAGATGTGATTCACATCCCCGCAGATTATCCGGTGATCCAGGAAGGTATCAATGCAGCCGTAAATGGTGACACGGTCCTCATTGCAGACGGCATATATCAGAATGCCGGTAATACGAATCTGAGTTTTTCGGGTAAATCCATTACGGTGATCTCGGAAAACGGGCCGGATGCCTGTATCATTGATTGCAACGGGCAAAATCGGGGGGTTCAGTTCACAACAGGTGAAACCGAAAATGCCATTCTGGAAGGTCTGACAATACGGGAAGGCTCCGGTAATAAAGGTGGTGGTATATATATCGCCGGTGCATCACCGGTGATCCGGAATTGTACGATCAGACAGAATGCTGCCCGATTGGAAGGTGGCGGTATTTATTGTGATGGCGGTTCACCTCGGATCACGGGGTGCCGGATTTTGAATAACCGGACCGATGATGAAACCAGTGGAGCAGGCGCCGGAATCAAGCTGGAAGGCGGATCCATGATCATCGAAAACTGTCTGGTTTCGGCCAATCACATCGATAGTGACATGTATGGCGATGGCGGCGGCATCAGCATGAGCAGCGGCACCATAGCCGTGCTGACCAATTGTGTGGTGAAAGGTAATTCATCAGGTGATTATATGGCTGGAGGCGGTGGCGGGCTTTTTGTCATGGGAAATGCTCAGATCATTAACTGCCTGTTTTATCAGAACACCTGCACCCTGCAAGGCAGTGCTATTTACTGTTATGGATCCAACGTGAGTATCCGAAACAGTACTATATGGGATAACGAAGCCACCGGATGTGACAGTGGTGGTATTCATGCTGGAGATTCTATACTCTCCATGGAAGATTGTATCGTCTGGGGGAACGAAACGGACGGCGTCTCCAATTATCTGTCAACGGTTTCAATAGATTATTGCAATATCCAGGAATCCCATCCCGGGACCGGGAATATCAGTGAGAATCCGGAATTTGCTACAGGCCCCGACGGTCCTTGCTATCTCCGTAACATCGCGGCAGGCCAGCCCGTCGACAGCCCGTGTATTGATGCGGGAAGCGGCCAGTCCGCAGATATCTGTTTCGAGATGGACGGGTTGAATATTTGTATGGATGTGATGACTACACGGACCGATTCAGGGTCAGATACAGGTGTGGTGGATATGGGGTTTCATTATATGAACGGTACATCCCTTCCTACACCAACTCCTACACCAACTCCGACATCCACACCGACATCCACACCGACACCTGACCCCGGAGAACCCACGCCTACACCCACACCCGATGATTGGTATGGTGTACAGTTGAGTATCAATGGTGAGACGTTTACATCAGGTGATGCATTTAAATTGCGGACACACTGCCAGGCGCCACCGGAAATAACGGAAGCTGATCTGTACGTGATTCTTGATGTAAACGGCAGTTACTTTTTCTGGCCGACCTGGACCCCGGAATATGATCGGGAAACCGTTGAACTGAACTATGATCGAACCGATTACTTTTTCGTCCTGGATTTTAAATGGCCCTCAGATTTCTCAAACCGTGCAGACGGACTTCGTTTCTGGAGTGGCATAACCGATCCGGCAACCGGTTCCATCATCGGTAATATCAGTATGGTGGAATTCGGATATTACTAATTCCTGCCTGATTCTTCACGATCCCTTGATTCCCGGCGGCTTTCGAGCCGCCTTCTTTGTTGGAAGAGTGGAAGAGTGGAAGAGTGATCTTTACCGTGGCCGTATTTTCAGGTTAACAAGAACAGAGATCAGTAACACCAGGATGAGTATTCCCGCGGGTCCCGTAGCCGGAATGGGGAGTGGTCCCGGCGTGCCGGTAGGTTCCGCCGTTGCCGAAGGAGAATGGGTCAGTTCGGGTGTGATGCTGGGATTGACCGTGGGTGTTCCGGCAGGTGTCTCTGTCGCCATGGGTGACGGTGTATGTGTGGGTATTGAAGTGGGCGTGGATGTGCTAACCGGGGTGCCGGTAGGTACCGCCGTAGCCGTATTTGTTGGGGTCATTGTGGGAGTAGAGGTTGGCGTAGGCGTAACTGTGGGTGTGGCCGGTGGTGTTCCCAGTAGGAATGTCAGGATCCGATCCATTAATTCTGAGCGATCCGCAGTGTCCACGACGGACTCCAGGGGAAACCCTAAATTCACCAATCTGTACGAACCGTCGAACTGGATACCCGCATTATATCCCGTACCGTCATACATGAGGCAGACAGTTGACCCTCCAAGGGTATAGAGAGCATCGGGATATTCCACATCAAAGATGGATGTGCCGTCATCGAAATTGATTCCGGCGAGTCCGTCCAGAATGCTGCCGGTGGTTCCGGAAACCGCATAGGCGCCGGCATCATCAAGGGCGTAATCAGCTTTCAGGAAGTTATTATAGAATGCGCGATCCGAGGTGGTGCCCGAGTAATCCAGATCCCAACCGATCTCTGCCCCGGAGACAAACAAGCCGTTTCCGGCGTTGAGATATGTTTCCAGGAGGGCCTGCTCAGAATCAGAAAAAGTCTCATCCACTGTGGATTCTTCACCGGAAATCCAGTCAACAGCCTGGTAATTGAGCAGCGAAATATCACCGGCAATCACCGTATCATTCACGCAACTGTCGAATCCGCAGGGGTAACTCAGTGCCGCATTGCCGTGGGAGACTGTATAATTGTATGTGTTCATCCGATCCAGGAACATCCGTTCTACATTGCCAAGGGATGAACTTTCGTATTGGGTGATCAGCGCATTTTTGTCCAGCCGGTGGAAACCGTCCACAATGAGAAGGGGTGCCGATTCGCCGGAGAGGGGCAGGCGCACTGCCAGGGTGGGTGTGGGGAAGGACTCTCCCCCATCGTTGACAGCCGTCACTTTAACGAACAGAATCTCACCCGGTAACAGACCGGTGATATCGAGAATCGTGTTTGTGGTCTCAATGGCATCGCTGAAACCGTATCCGTTGTTTGACGTATATACTCGGTATCCGGTGGCGGCATCGCCCAGAAGATCATCACCGGAGTTGAAAGGGGGCGGGTCCCACTGCACTCTGACGGCATTTCCTGTGATATTGATCACCGACGGATTGATGGGGGGTTCCGGCAGCAGATGGACGGGGAGCCCATCCCGAATGGCAAAGTATTTGACCATGCCCTGGTAGATGGCGCGTGATGCCAGCATTCTGAATTCTGGATCCTTGAGACATTCCGCATCGGAGGGCGTATCGTGGAATGCCAGTTCAATCAGAAGTGCCGGCATTTCGTTATTATTGAGCGGATTGACTTCGCCGAAATTGGCTGCCTGCTGACCCCTGTCCATCCAGCCCGGATCATATCCCTGGCGGATATCGTTAATGATTTCTGTGTGGACGGCGTTCTGGAGATCTTCGGATCCGGCAGTCGGATCGGTGAGATAGATAAAACTGGAGGTTCCGGTACCGGGGTTCGGGGCATTTGTGTGCCATGAGAAATAAAGGGAATCCTCCCAGCTTTCGTTCTCCCAGGCCGCATATCGGGGCATGGCAGTAACTGAGCTCGTCCCGCAAGTGGCGCAGCCCATATATTCGGCGAAATACCGGCCGGATTCCTCCCATCGGGGCCGACCGCTGACGCCGCCGCCGTCATCCTTCGATCCCATACCGCCTCCGAATCGGACGGCATCTGCAATCACATATGTTGCGGGATCCGATCCGTTATTTGAGAGTGTTACCCGGCGGTTTTCAGCGGGATCCAAGGTTTGGAAATAGTACCTGCCCAAGCTCTTCCAGGTCCAGCCATCCCGCTGTTGGTTCCGGATGACATCGGTATTTCCACCGGCATGGTGAATAGTATAGACGGCATCTGTGGCGCGGTTGGATCCGCCGGTATACCAGACGTAGACGGTGTAATATCCGTCCGCTGCCGGGGAAAGGGTCCAGGACGCTTCGGCCGTGCCTCCGGACACCGCCGGCATTGTACGATAGTCTGTGCCATAATAATCGGACGTGGATGTGCTAGTGGTCCAGCCGCCGCTGTCAGAATAGCCGGGGTCCGTATTGTCAACAATAATTTCGTCGGTGTTCATGTCCCGTTCCCGGCATGTATACACGCCTGCACCGGCGTTCCAGAGATAATAGTTCAAGTACTGGTTGATGGCCTCCGCATTGATGAAATCCTCAACGATATCGTTGGTGTTCGGTCGCTGAGTTAACCAGGTTGGCGTCGGGACAGTGGTATAGAAGTACCAGCCGTGACTCTGATTAATAAAAATGCTTTTTCCGGTCAGACCTCCGGAGGGTTGGCCCTGACCGGGGCTTCCAGGCTGATCCGGTGATCGGTCAGCCGAGGATTCGAAGGGTTTGGAAGGTATCGGCTGTTGTTCGGGAAGGTAGTGTGACAGTGGCAGATAGGACACCTGGTCCGGACGACGGACCAGGATGCGAAAACTTAGAAATCCTGCCTGAGAGAGTGTTCCGGCAAAGGCATGGTTGATCCGGTCGGATATCACCGGAGACAGACCCTCCAAATATTTTTTTGTGAGAGTGATACGGATGGTGATTTCGTCATCCCGGATGAACGAATCATCCAGGTGGCATTCCGGGAACAAAGGTGTAAACCCCTCCGCCGATTCAAGGCTGTCGGGTCCGGAAAACAGGGCGTAAGCCAGGCTCCGGCCACGATCGTTCCGGTTTGTTGATTCCAGGGGGAACCCGGAAGAACCAAGGAGATTGTTCCAGGTTCGGTAAGCGGCTGCGGGTTGACCCTCCAGAAAAAAAATCAGATATGGATCCGCGGAAACTTCAATGGCAAGGCCGGTATTCCATGTTCCTGAAATCAGCAATAATGAAACCACGATATTTGATAGTTTTCTGATCATTTTCCATCTTCCCCCATCCCCGGACATATCAACTCTGTTGCATTGAGATTGCCATAAGGTTCCAATGATGTAAACCCCGACTGTTCCTGGAGCCGGTTTTGTTACACCATCCGGATTGTACTGGGCCGACGAGAATATGTTTCCGGAAATCATTGATGCTCCTATTACGATGGATGGTGATGTTAATTTGATACGTGAAGATTTCCCATTGGAATTTAAATGATGTATATTCACTTAAATAGCTCTAAGAATTTGCACATGAAGCAGAAACAATATTTCACGGGATGGTGGGAATTATGAATTGTTTATGGAAAATTAGTGTTGTATCCATCGTATTATTGACATTTATACCTGTTCTGTACGCTGCGACAGTCGTGGATGTTTATCCACCGCTTCACTCTATAGTCCCCTGGTACACGGATATTTCGGCCACGATAGATCTTCCTGTGGATCAGGGGACGGTTAATTCAAACACATTTGTAGTGCACGGCAACAATCATTCGCCGGTTCCCGGATCGTTCAGCTTTTCGGATCCCAATACCATCCTTTTCGATCCGGAAGGGTTTCATGCCGGGGAAATTGTGGAAACGAGTGTGACCGGCGGCATAACAGCACAGACTGATCCGGTGATTCCGGTGGTGTGGCGGTTTCGAGTTGCGGTGACGGGGGGTGACGGTAATTATTTTAGTGACATGCAAACCATTTCCGACGCCCCTACTATCAGCAGCGATCTCGGAGATGTGGACGGTGATGGTGATCTGGACGTTTATATTGCCTTTGGGCATCCCATTTATCCCGTGGAATCGGATGAAATCTGGCTGAATAATGGATCGGGCAATTTTACCGACAGCGGGCAGAGCCTGACAGCTTTGAGGAGTACAGATGTTCAATTGGGTGATTTGGATAATGATGGTGATCTGGATGCATTTGTGACCAGCGGTGAATTTTCCGGATCGACTCCTGTGGGTGTTCCGGATCGCGTATTTTTCAACGATGGATCTGGAATCTTTACGGATTCCGGACAGAATATCGGGAATTCGTACAGTACGCAGGTTGTTCTGGGGGATGTGGATGGTGATGGTGATCTGGATGCTGCTGTGGCAACGGCTTATGATTCCAGCAAGATCTTCTTGAATAATGGTTCCGGAATTTTCACCGACAACGGGCAGATTCTTGGCGGTTACTACAATATAGGGATCTGTCTGGGTGATACCGATAATGACGGTGACCTGGATATGTTCCTGGGAAATGTTATGTCCGCTGATGAACTGTGGCTGAATGACGGTCAGGGGTCATTTTCGGATAGTCTGACATATTATGCGGGAACCGATACCGCTGCAGTAGAGTTCGGTGATCTGGATGGTGACGGTGATCTGGATCTGTTTACCGCCAATTCGGCGATGTCCGGCGAAGCGCCGTGCCGTGTATTAATTAATCAGGGGACAAACTATTTTCTGGACAGCGGCCAGAGTCTGGGAAATGCGAAATTCCTCGGGGTTACTCTGGGGGATGTTGATAATGACGGTGACCTGGACGCCATTGCGATTTCTGAGAATCCGTATGAGAACAAACTGTTTCTTAACGATGGGACCGGCACTTTTTCAGACAGTGGGCAAAATCTGGGAGAAAATTACAGCACGGGGTTATCATCAGGCGACGTTGACGGAGATGGTGATCTGGATGCAGTAATTACTTCCTTGGGCGCAACGGGTACTGAATTAACGATTCACTTCAATGGTCCCAGACCCATCCCGTCAACCGGACCGATTGGGATTACCCTGCTGATTGCAGCCATTTCATTGCTGATTATCAGGAAGGTGAGGTGAGAGGGTTTCCGGTTCAGGGTTGGGAAACTGTCATCCTGAAATGGTTACCCTGAGCTGAATCGAAGGGTGCTGGACAGGTTCAGTCAAAGTGTGCAGATTGCTGTGTTGTGGTGTTTACTTAATAGTGAAAAAATCCTTTCCCTCGGGTTCCATTACCGGAATGAGTGGAGGTCCAGGTGTGTGGGTCGGTTCGTGGTGGCGGTGCCGGGGTGACGGGTAGGTGTGCCTGTAGGGACTTGTTTCCGGATTGAAATCATCAATGGGTCCAATTATGATGGACAGTGATGTTAAACCGATGGTTGGTTAAATTTCTGCTTTTATCGTTTACTGTGATGCCTGTCGCGGGGTTCGATTATTTTCCAATCCCGAAAACCGCCACAGTGGCTCATCTGCGATGGCGCGAAACGCCGGGATCATACACCGTGGATAGCGAACAGGTTTTCAGTGGTGTCGTTCCCGGGAAGGATGGCTGGAAGACAATACTCAAAAGCCCGCATTTGATTGCTGATGAAGCGGGAACTCTGGTGTTCTCGGGAGAAATTCTAAACGATTCAAAGGACACGTGTTTTTACTGGGGAATCCGCACCGGTTCTGGGTGTAAGGATGGCAGCCGGCAGGGGATCTGGATCAGAATTGATAATGACGGTTTTAGCGTGGTCAGGAAAGTTGATGGACATGAAACCGTTGTGCGTACTGCCTCTGCTGTCCAAAAGGCATCCACCGTCAGACCATTTGAATTGACCCTCTATTGTCACAAGAATTCACAGAGAATTGCTGCATACCTAAATGGTATATTCCTGGGTGAAACTGAGATTCAAATCGATGCCGGATTCATCTGTGAGTTATGTGCGAAAACGGATCTTGAAAGTGCGAATTATTCCATTAAGGTAAGGGATATAGAATCTGATATTCCCATTGTTACCCGTCATGGTAAGGTGCGTAAAGTTAAAACTGCTGAATTGGGAACTCATGCCGGGCAGAATGTTATATTGCTTGACATGGACCAGGGGAAAAAACGGGAATGGTTTCTGAGAAAGGAAACAGAGGCCGGTGCTGAAATCAGATTATGGAAGGTAATTGGATTGGATCCGGACGGGATCATCAGACATTATATCCTTGATCCGCCTGCTCTGCTGTGGAAATGGCCTGTGAAAAATGGTGATACATGGACAGAGACTCCTGATCTGATAATTGACGGGGGAACGCCGATCAAGACGCAAAATACAGTGGAGATACTGGATACAAATGCCGATGTGCTTCTGCATTCCGGGTTTTATCAGGACGTCCTTGAGCTGAAAATTACGTTTGAGAGTCATCTCGGGACGGATACATCAACCATTCATTTGGAAGATGGTATCGGGCTGCTCAGGGAGGAGCAGATTGTAAACGATGGCCGGATCATGCTGACGGAATATCTGGATTCGGATATTATCACGACCCCACCGAAAATGACTTTAAAGACGGACTCACTTCATTATTCGCCTGGAGACGATATGATAATTCGGGTTAATTATTCCCATGATCAGGCGAATCGAAAACCGATTTTAACGTATGTATGGTTTGAATATATGGGTGATGACTATTTCTGGGACGGCAGACGTTCATTCACTGATCGGCCGACAGGGTTTCTGATGCATCGGATGAAGACCGTTCAAATCGTATTGCCCGAAGAACCTCTCCCCTGCAAAATGATCTGGCATGCAATTTCAACCTCACGCGACACTGAGATTCCGACAGGAGGACCAGCAACCCTGGTCCTTACAATGGATTAATGAGGAATATAAGCAGGGAAAACGTTATCCGGAAATTTTACCCCGGCGCCATAGTGTTCTTTGTGATTTTCTATGTACATTTCCTGAGTTATCAGTTGGGGTTCAGTATGTTGATTCCCAGTGGTGATGAACCGCATTACCTGATGACAACCCACAGTCTTCTTACCGATGGCGATATCGAACTGACAAACAATTTTGCTCAGAAAAATTATCAACTGTTTGGTGTTTCCGATCTATCGCCGCAGCGGTATACCATCATTCCGGGGAAAATTTATCCCGGGAATCCCTGGGGGTTTTCCCTGATACTTGTACCCGCTTATTTCCTGGGAGGGTACAGAGGGATTATTCTTTTCCTGATCCTGGTGATGGCTCTGACGGGATTGACCATGTTTCTATTGTCCCGGAAACTGGGTGCCGGCCCGGTTCCCTCAGGAGTTGCCGCTGTCCTGCTGGCTTGTTTCCCACCTTTGTTCTTCTATGGGAGTCTGGTGTATCCCGAAACAGTAATGGCATTATTATTGAGTTGGGCGGCATATATTCTGGTTGGATCAAAAGATCTTACATGGAAAAAAGTGATTCAGATCAGTCTGGTTCTGGTTCCGATGGCGGTGGTGCATCAGCGGGGTATTTCGTACATTATTGCCATCTCCCTGGTGGTCCTTGTGGTGTTCCGGAAAGGATGGTTCAAATCCGCTGTAATGGCAGCAATCGCTCTGACAGGATGGATAACGATGGTTGTTATCACCCGGCAAATGACCGGTATAACTGAACCGTACATCTTTATGAGATCGGAATTTACGGAAGGTATCAACTGGGTCAGGAATTTTTCAGGTCTCCTGTACGACCGGGAATCGGGGATTCTAAGTCTTATCCCTTTAATTATTGTCATTCTGCCGGGTCTCACCCTTCAGGATACATGGCAGATGAAACGTCTGAGATGGGTGATTGGCTTTGCAATTCTGGGACCGGGACTGGCAGCGCTTAATCCTCAGTGGTGGGGCGGCTGGTCCCCACCGGGACGATACTTTGTTGGTCTGATACCGTTGTTCTCAGCGCCTGCTGCGGTCTTTCTTGGATCCATTCGGAAATCAAAAATCAAATTAATTTACCTGGTCTTGATGATTCCCTCAATTCTGATTTCCGTCAGGGGGGTCATGGATCCCATCAAACTTTATCATGATGGAAACGGTATCCAGACCATCATCTGGAATACTCCCGTTCTCAAACAGATCTATTTTCTGCTGCCATCTGTTCGAGCCGGGGATATCCATGCATGGTCCCGGATAATCGGTCTTACAGGAATTATCGCCGGCTTATGGTTTTTCAGTTCCTGCAGAGTCAAACGGATCGGGTTAACCCGATATGCAGGAATAACGGTTATGTTAATCGGTGTCGGGTTTATGGCCGTGGGTATTCCTCAAACTATTGAAAATTATCGGTATTGGGAAATGCGGCTTTGTGTTCCGCTGTCATTGGCTGATCCCTGGCTGATCAAACCAGAAGATAACGCTGCTTTGACCCGGCAGTCGCCAACCTTTTCCTGGACAGATGTTCCTGGAAGTGAAGGGTATCATATCTATTTCAAGTTCCCGGATGGGTTCGTTCGAAATACCCAGACCGCCGGGGGCAGACCAGAGTTCACCCCCACAGCCGGACCCTGGAAATTACTTCCTCCGGGAGAGTATGATTGGTTTGTAGTGCCGTATAGAGGTATGAACAGGGGACAGCCCTCAGACACACGACGATTCACGTTGAGATGAGTTCCCGGTAGGAGTAGGGATGTCTCTTGTGGGCATCCTCCCGAAGCTTTCATTATAAACGCAGCGCACAACAACGGCGGCAAAAGATGAACGGGCTGTCAGTCAGCAGCGAATGTCTCAATTTCCGGATTTCCGGTCCGTTCCACAATTCTTTTATGGAAGTATCCCTGATGTTTCCATAGACATGATAAAAGTGAAACCCACAAAAAACAGCATCGCCGTTTGGAAAGATATTCATGACATTCCAGGGCATGGTACAGGGCGTCGCCGGTATGGGCCACTCTTCCCAGTTACTGTAATATCGTCTGATCTCCTGATCCGTATAACCGGGTTCAATATTCAGAGTCAGTCCGCGATCTGAGGCAAACTCCCGGGCCTGCCTTATCTGGTCGATCACGATGTCTGCATCAATATTTTCCCAGGTTCCCTCAGCGGCATCGGTTCCTCCAAAGGGAAAAGTCACAGGGGTGTTTCCGGGCAGAATCTGAGTTCGGGGAAGGCTTTCCGGAGTGTTGAACATCAAATGCCGGATACTGATTTGAGATGGTTCAAACCGGGCAATTTCTTTAATCGTATCCAGAATACAGGTGTAATTAGCGCTGCATATGGTAAAAATCATCTTTATTTTTCCGGATTTACCGGCGCGTGAATATTTTGCCAGTTCATGGAGACCATCACAGAGCCGTTTATGGGACCCTTGCAATCCGGTTATAGCATCATGTACGGATTCAGATCCATCATAGGAAACACCGATAAGATGTAAATTTTCCGCCAGTACACGGGCGTTTTCCTGGAGTTTTTGGCCATTTGTTGTCAGTGATACAAACAGATTATGACGATGTAATTCTTGAAGCAGTTGATCGATGGTGCTGAATTCAAGAGGTTCACCGCCGAGAATATTAATGTTGGGTTTCATCTTTCGGATTTCACGGATTATCCGTGTGCATGTGTCCCAATCCAATTCGCCGAGCCATTCACCGGGAAGATCATGTTGTGATGCTGCACGGAGTATGAACCGGTTTGAACAGTATGTGCAGGAATGTGAACATGCAAGGGTGGGAAGCAGATTCACGGTCCAGGGATTGAGACTCCACGTGGTCCGGATCCGTCGCGGAAAATAACGCATAGTTATGCGTTGCCTCAATCCGGAACGGATCAGGGAGGGCTCTTGTAGTCCATGTCGTATATCTCTGATAAGTTTGGTGAACCGGGTTTTCAAAACCTGATTTCTGTCTGATTTACCTGCAATATCCATAACTGTCCCGTTGATGAGGTTTTCTTGTTTCACGCTGCGATTCAATATAATAAAATAGCTGAAGTAAGATGTCTTGCTAATTTTTAAAAAATTTGGAAATCGGTTGTTAATTGAAAGGATAACTGTGAGTTGAGAATTTAGATCACCCTTCAGGAATTCCACCGCAAAGGTTCAGTCAAATAGTGGAATTATGGGCGGAAGACGGGTATGATCAGCGCGTAAGAGGAAGCATGACGATGACACACAAGACATCTTCACAAAACGCACCCTGGGAGCCCGGCCGGATTCTGTTGAACGAATATCTCATTGAGGGGATTCTGGGTCAGGGCGCCATGGGGACGGTATTCCTGGTGATAAGGAAGACCGGGGGTGTCCGATTTGCAGTGAAAACTCTCATCGCGCCGTCCATGGCGGATGATGAGCAGAAACGGGTACTGCAGCGGGAGCTTCGCACCTGGGTGGACCTTCCAAATCACCCCAACCTGACGGCGTGCCGTTTTTTTCGCACTATCGAAGGCCGGTTGGCTATATTTGCAGATTATGTGAATGGCGGAAGCGTGTTGAAATGGTTGGAGGATGTCAAGAAGCCAGTCCTGTCATCTATTCTGGATATTGCCATTCAATCCGCCTGGGGGCTCCAGGCCGCCCATGATTGCGGTGTTGTTCACCAGGATGTGAAGCCCGCCAATCTACTTATGACAAAGGACGGCATTGTGAAGGTCACGGATTTTGGACTTTCACGGGCACGAACCGCCGGTTTGGAACACGAATCGTCTGAACAGGGCACGGATTTTCATGTGTTGAGCACGGGTGGGCTGACACCGGCATACTGCTCACCCGAACAGGCGCTGAACGACAAACTCGGGCCTCGAACGGATATCTGGAGTTGGGGTCTGTCGGTGCTGGAGATGTTTACGGGAACGGTGACATGGATGCTGGGGACCTTTGCCGATTCGATTCTAAACGATTATTTTGAAAAACCGATGGATCCTGCGAGACCGTCCATACCCGCATCGGTTTTTGACGTCCTGACGAATTGTTTCCGTAAGGATCCGTCTGACCGGTGGGAGCGGATTGGAGACGCCGCAGAGGCACTCATTCAGATTTACGAATCAGAAACCGACACCGCATATCCCCGGGATACACCGCCGAAACTCTGTTGTGACGGGTCGTCGGAAGTATCACATGATCGGATGACCGTGCACGGGAAAAAATGGGATGATCCCGTGGAATGGCTGGAAAAGGCGTTGATTGCAGCGGATCGGGATCCGTCGGAGATTCCGGATCTCATTCCCGTCCGGGAGGGATCCCGACGTGCGCAGGCGCTGGTTGATCTCGAGATCTATGATATCGCCGAGTCGATATTTGGTGAGGTCAAGACAAAGGACGATCCGCCTGTCATGGACGACCTGGTGCGGTTGTTTCATCAAAAACTTCTGGTGCAGGATCATCTGGATGACCGGCCGGGTGCAGTCGCTACATGCGAGCGCGCCATTGCTCTTCTTGAAAAACCTGACGAAGAGGAAACGGATACGGCTTCGCTTTCTGAACTGGCTTCAATTTACCGGAACAAAGGGATGGTGCTGCAGCACATGGGTAACAACCGGGATGCCGAGAAGTGCTATATCCGAGCCATCGAGATCCAGGAAGCAGTGGAATCGGATTACAGGACCGCCACCGGTCGTGAATCACTGGCCATAATCTATATGAACCTGGCGATCCTTCAGCGCAGGATCAATGATAATACTCAAGCTCTGAGTTTTTTTGATAAAGCCATCTCCATCCTGGAGGATCTGGTGCATGCAACCGGCCGGGCCGACCTGGAATCCACCCTGGCACAGGTCTATCTGAACAAGGCAAACGCCCTGTGTCACTTGCATAAATTCAGCGATGCCGTGGTGCTGTTCAAGAACACAATCGATATTCGGGAACGGCTTGTCTTTGAAGAGGGTCAGATCGATCTGGAACATAAACTGGCTCTTGTTTACATGAATATTGCCAACGCGGTACGGGAACTGGGCAACCTCGACAATGCTCTGGCCTTTATGTCAAAGTGTATTGTGATTCTCGAAAGACTTGTTTTTGAAGACGGACGGACAGAACTGGCCCTCCATCTTTCGCTGGTTTACATGAATCAGGCGCGGTCACTTGCTGAGATGGGAGATATACCGGCTTCGCTCTCCATTTCCGGAAAGGGAACTGCCATCCTGGAAAAGCTTGTTCTGGATGAGGGCCGGTCGGAACTTAAACTGGAACTGGCGGTGGCATACATCATCAAAGCGTGGGCATGTACGGAAAACGGCGAGAACAGTGAAGCGATCTTACTGACGGATAAGAGCATTGAGTATATCAATTTTATCGATCAGAGTACGGATAAGCGTAATCTGATGAACGATCTGGCGGAAGCATACAATGTCAAGGCGAAAGCTACGGGAAACCTCGGTGAGTATGAAGCATCCCAGGCACTTTTTGATCAATCCATTTCCATCCGGGAGATTGCCATTGAAGACCATGGGATAACAGAACTTGCCGGAGATGTCGCACTGACACGGCTGGAAAAGGCATTTGTTATGTTTCAGTCCGGTGATGAAGGCGGGGCAAAAACATTGATCGATAGTGCTCTCCCCCGTCTGGAGAAGGAAGTAGAAAATACCGGACGGGTTGATCTGGCCAGGGGTATGAAAATCCTGAAACAAAAATTTAAAAAAATAAGTTTACTCTGAAATCACCAGATTATCCCCCAATGATTATCATTTCGTTCCCCGGTCCGGCTGGACAATGCAAATTCCCAGCCCGGTTGCGGGTCAAATCCCGGTATCATTGGATCAGCGCAAAATTCGTTTCTATCGTATCGATATCTGTGTCGGCACCGATTCAATACAGGATCCGCCGAAAATAGCACCGAAAATTTGCTGCGCATCACCGGCAGTGACTACTCCGTCCCCATTGCAGTCGGCAACGCATTCCTCAAGCGGAGTAGGTATGTAAGTCCCCATGACAATCATGAAGGCCAGTTGTGCGTCATTGGCGGTGATCTCCCCATCAAAGTTCACATCACCGTGGTGGGGGCATACGGGAGTGGGTGTTGCCGTGGGTATCACTTCCAGGCAGGGTGGTCCGAGTTCTCCATCGACATTCACACCCATTACATATATCCCGTTATCCCGGTCATCGGTCCAGCATGCCAGGGCGCCGGCGGATCCATCCTCACATCCGGCTATCCGGGGACAATGCCTGCTGCCGATGGTATTGTTGCAAAGGACCACCCCGTTGATTCCCCAGGGCAGATCACCAAGATGTGTCACATGCTGAGCAATCACTTTTGTTTCGGTATCCTCATAGACCGTGCATAACGTGATAGCCCCACCCGATCCGTCGCTGATGGTCTGGTAAATTGAATCGGAGACGTCGCTGACCAGCCCATGATCCGTCAGAGCAACCGGGGTATCCCAGGATATCAACCCGGAAGATGAAACACGGGA
>SWBY01010198.1_pt1 | contig 52995 bp, 51 predicted proteins | sample 4693071 | NCBI WGS metagenome assembly SWBY01 (sample SAMN10267273, study PRJNA491770) | bioreactor metagenome | isolation source: DHS bioreactor inoculated with marine methane seep sediment | place: Japan: Omine Ridge, Nankai Trough | collected 2006-05-06 | reverse complement strand
AAAGCCCGGAAAATAGATGTGGTGCTGGCAGATACGGCTGGCAGGATGCATACAAATATCAACCTGATGGACCAGTTAAAGAAGATATGCAGGGTAGCGCCCCCTGACCTTGTGATATTTGTTGACGAGGCAATTGCTGGCAACGATGCAGTGGAACGTGCCCAGCTATTCAACCAGACAGTACCTATAAGCGGAAGCATATTGACCAAGTCTGATGCAGATTCCAAAGGCGGTGCAGCTATTTCCATAGCCCATACCACAGGTAAACCCATACTGTTCTTTGGGGTGGGCCAGGAATACGACGATATTGTCAAGTTCGACCCCCAGTGGCTGGTGGACAGGCTGTTCGAGTGAGGTCTGCTGGTTATATGGCCTGGGTTGTTTTACCTAATGGTTGTTTTACCTAATGGTTGTTTTACTAATTGTTGTTTTACTAATTGTTGTTTGTCTTGCCGATATTTTTATCCCGGAGTTTATTCAGCCCGGGTCCCGGTTTTTAATAGCGATATCAAAACTGCCGCTCCTGAAACCCTCCAGGTCAAGGGTAATATATGTATAACCAAGCTCTTTGAAAACACCTACAATATCATCCCTGTGCTTCAGTATAATATGAAGATCATCCCCTGATACTTCAATACGGGCAGTGTCTTCATGGTCGCGTACCCTGCACTGTTTGATCCCGAGATCAAAAAGATAATCCTCTGCCTTCTCCACCTTTCGAAGTCCCTGGACTGTAATAGTCCGTCCGTAAGGGAACCTGCTGGACAGGCATGCCAGTTGAGGCTTATCCCATATTGGCAATCCAAGATACTTTGCCATCTGGCGTATCTCGCTTTTAGTAATACCAAGGTCTGCAAATGGTGTAAGTATCCCGTTTTCAATCGCTGCCCTGTGGCCCGGCCTGTGTCCTGTTAGTTCTGAAGCATTGGTCCCTTCAGCTACAGCCTCCAACCCCATTTCACTGGCCAGTTTGTTCAATTCCCTGAACAGGCCATTTTTACAGTGGTAGCATCTATCAATCGGGTTATTGGCAAATCCCGGCTCATCCAGCTCATTATAGGGGATAATTATATGCCTGGTACCTAATGATCTGGCTGTACTTCTGGAACTTTCCAGTTCGCGTGCCGGCAGGGTCTGGCCTTCAGCGGTAACTGCAACGCACCGCTCTCCAAGTGCCAGGTGTGTCAGTGCCGCCAGTGTACTGCTGTCCACTCCGCCGCTGTATGCCACAAGCACACCATTGAAGTTTTTGAGATATTCGACCACTTGCTCTATTCTTTCCTCAGTGGAGTGATGACCAGGAACTGTGCTTTCGTTCATTTACGGTATTTTATCTGTCAATGTAGTAAGACTTTTGCCATGTAAGTGACCTTTTGTGTACTGGTTGCAGAAATGGATAAGATAATTGACGTTGCTAAAAGGATACGGAATATGGAGATACGCGGAGCCGGTACCATTGCCAGGGCAGCGGCACAGGCGCTAAAGGACTACGCCCTCATACTTAAAACCACTAACAAACAGGAGTTTGACAATCAGTTATCCAGTGCCGCAGAAATACTTATATCAACAAGACCCACTGCGGTATCTTTGCCAAATGCCGTAAGGGTAGTAATGGCATACAAAGGAAAATCAGTAGATGAGGCAAGGTCTGATCTGCTAAGGCTGGCAGATGAGTTCATATCCACATCAAAGGAAGCAACCAGGCGCATCGGTCGAATCGGCAGCCAGCGCATAGGCAATGGCGATACAATTATGACACACTGCAACAGCCAGGCTGCCTTATCAGTAATAGCCGAAGCTCAACGCAGCGGGAAAAATATCAAAGTAATAGCTACAGAGAGCAGGCCCAGGTTGCAGGGTCATTTGACAATTCAACAACTTAACGATCTGGGCATAGAGACCACACTGATCGTTGATTCGGCAGTCAGGTACTTTATGAAGGATGTGGACCTGGTGGTGGTAGGAGCTGATGCAGTGACAGCAAATGGGTCGGTCATTAATAAGATCGGTACATCCCAACTGGCAATGGCAGCCCATGAGAGCAGGACAAACCTGATAGTGGCGGCCGAGACTTATAAATTCAGTCCACACACACTGCTTGGTGAAATGGTAGAAATTGAAGAGCGGGATACAGGGGAGGTTATTGACCCTGAAAAACTATCAGGCATGAAACATGTCAGAGTAAAAAATCCGGCTTTTGATGTCACCCCTTCAAGCTATATTGACCTTATCTGTACTGAAGCGGGAGCCATATCACCCGAAATGAGTTATATTATTATACGTGATATCCTGGGATGGGATGTAAGGGATATGCAGGAAATAATAGACAATTCAATTAAAAATCAAGATGAATGAGATGTTGAGATGAATGTGATAAATGAGATGCATATATAATATTGGAGGGAAAAATATGGAGAAAAATATAGAATTAGAACTTATTGTTGACGGAAAGGATATAACGATAAACAAATTTGTGCAGAAGGTTATTGCAGGTATTGTGGGTGGTGCAGTAGAACCCCTCGAGGGTGTGGAAAAGGACTGGACAGACATTGAATTGACAATTAAGCGGTAATTGTCAGCTCTGTTTATTTGTCAACTCTTTTTATTCAGGTCAAGTTTACCTGTTTTGGTATCAAGGGATATTCCGGCAGATCTGAGATAATCTGCTGATCTGCCCTGCCCGTGTATCAGTAGTTCTACCAGGTCATCGGGTTCATCCATATCAGTGCTAACCAAAAAAGAATCATATACATCTACAGTCAGGCCAGCTTCTTCGGCAATTCGCAGGTGGTCAAGGAAACTGGTGCCGTAATAATCCACATGGAATTTTTCCGGATTTCGTATCAGCAAGGCATTGGTCCCGCCACCCGAACCGGGAGCTATTACCACATCTGCTGTCATATTTGTAAGTTCGATAATCTGTTTTTCAGTGACTAGCGGCATATCTGCCATGATGATAAACACAGTACCATCCCAGTGTTCTGCCGCTTTTTTGAGGTATTCATTCAATGCATCGTTCAGGCTTTTCTCATTTAGCAGAACATTGATATTTAACGGAAACTCAGTATTCATGATACTGGAAAATGAAGAATTCAAAATATCGATTTCATCGAATTTCCCTGACTTTTCCAGTGCACTTATAACATCAAATAACATACAAAGGGCAAGCCCTTGTCTCTGGGTTTCGGAAAGTACTTCTGATAGTCTTGATTTTGCATTCTCCTTTTTGAATGGGATTACTGCTCTTATTGCATCATCGGTCATGTCTGGAATCATAGAATCACTCTTTCATATTATGTCTGCCGATTTTCCACAGGTCCAATGCAAGTGATTCGATCTCATCACGGTTCTCAAGCCCATCCAGCCATTTTTTTGGAATAGCGTCAATTCCAAGATAAGCGCCACTTATAGCACCTGTAATGGCAGCAATAGAATCAGTATCCCCGCCTGCATTAACAGCAGAAATTATGGCCTTGGAAAAATCCAGCGGGTTTTTAGAAAAACAATAGAATGCCGAAGGTACCACATCTTGTGTCATCAGGGAAGTGCCTATTGTGGAGAATGCATTGAGCTCGGGCATATATCTCATTTTTTCAATGGAAAAGATTTTGTTGCCCAGCATGAGGTCATACTTTTTAGCCAGGCTGCCGGCAGTATTTAAAACAATATCAGGGCTGGTATTTGTTATTGCAAGAGAGACTGCAGCTGCTACGGCCACTGCACCACCGATGGATTCGGGATGTCTGTGGGTTGGTAGTGATGATTCTACTGCGGTTCTTTCGAGTTGTTCTAAGTTATCCGGATTGAGCAGTCCGACCGGGGATATGCGCATTGATGAGCCGCATGTAGGTGAATCACCACCGGATTTTTTCCATGGGGTGCCGGATTGTAACCGTTTGCAGGAATCAAGGCTTGTGCGGCCCCAACCTCTATTTAATTCCGGGTGTGATACGATCATTGCATAATGTTCAACGAGCTTCGTTGAGAAAAGCACAGGGTCGAATTTACCAGCTTTTACGATACTGCGTGCAAGGATCAGTGTTTGTTCAGTATCATCAGTATATTGTCCTGGTCTAAGTTTTTCGTTAGGACCTCCTGGCATGCCTGGTCCGTAATCAAACACGATATTGAATTTTTGTTTTATCTCTCCAGGACTCATGCCTTCTGTTTGCATTCCCAGTGCATCCCCCACAGCACTTCCTAGCAGGCAGCCTGTATATTTTTTTTTATACATCTTTAATCGATAGCGATTTCATTTGAAATAAATTATTTGGTATTATTCTCATAATAAAATGTGGATCACCCCAACATTGAGTCGCTAAATATTTGACGGGATTTATAAGATTTACAGGATAGTGCGAGCAACTTTGATATCCTGTCAATCCTGTTGATCCTGTCCATTAATTCAGGCAATGCGATTCCATGTTTAACATTAGATCCCAAATAGTGATGTTACCTACACTATGTTAGGGATAGCCTAAAATGTTATTAACACTTCATTAATATTTCAGTATAAGAATATTAATGTTACTTTTAAAATATACTTTATTTACTTAATATATATAATAATATTTTTATTTTTTAGTTGATATTATATATAGGATAGTACATATAATATTTTAATTATAATTTTTTATAATTTATGTTTAATCTATATATATTTAAACATAATATCTAATATATTTTATATTGTTATATTTGACCACACAGCCAAAAAACCCCCACTTATATGATATTTTAAATAAGTGGTGTAATTTTTGATTTTTATAAGCCTATATTTATATATAGTAACTGGTACTTAAAAGTATTGGCTTTGTGTGTTGAATATGGTGCTTGACACATAGTGATAAATTGTAAGACATTTGAAAAAATATAAATTTGTCAACTTTTTCGATCCTTACATGATATAGGAATATTTTAAGCACACACAACCTTATATCTGGAAGAATTTATTTTTTGTAGATCATAAGGGGGTTTTGTGTCGCAATTAGCAAATTCCTATAGTATATGTAATAATAAATATTGTTGAAATACACCTGGATACGTTCTTACCAACCGCAGATTATATACTATAGGAATACCCATAAAAAAAGAAAAATTTATCTCAAAATTAAACTTAAATATACAAAATATATGCTATAATAATTATCAGTTATATTTTTTATAATATTTATTACACAACACATGCATATTCAAACAAAGCCTATTTTCGAATAATTTTGAATAAATATATATTTAATAGTATTATTCAAATAAAATATTAATTATTAAATTTTAATTGGTTTTGAAATTATATACACAGTTTATCCAATTATACAATCCGAAATTTTATTTAAATGTGTCAAAGTTAGCAATCACTTAATATAAATTTATAATGAAAACGGATTTAAGTTGAAGAAATGAAAATATGTATAAAAAAGTGAGAGATACTGATGATGAATGCTCTGAAATTTTTGTTCATAGTGGATAAGTAGAAACATATTTATATTAATACTGCGCAAATTAATGTATTTATTAATCAATTAAATTAAAAAATGTCTTTCACTGGAGCGCATTTTATGGGATCCCTTAAAAGAAAAATCAAGGAACGGTTAGAAAAGTATCTTGAGCTTGATACCGCAGGAATTAGAAATACTCTCTTGAACATTTTCCTTAAAATAAAAGAGGCTACTGTTGATACAATTCATAAAATCCTTTCTAAGAAATATGATGTATCACATAATATGGTGGCATCAATGGTAGGCTATGTGCATTCAAAACTGGGGATACTCAGGGCGCGTAAAGAGTCCTACAAGACACCAACAGTATATATGCTAAAAGAAGATTACGCAGAATTGGTGAAATCTGCATTAATAAAACCTATGCCTACTTGAGTATCGTCTAGTGCTAACGTTTTATTGACAAGTAAAATCCCAATAGCGAAGCATGGAATTAAAAAAAATGACCCTTGTAAAAGATGCTCCAAGAACCTCAACTACAATAATAGTACGCTCAGAATCAAATACCCGGATAAGCCGTTCCCGGGACCCCTATTATGATTTGATGCGGCGTATCTTCCAGGAAGAAAGAACGGCAGCAAGGGGTCAAAAATTTCTTATACTTATAGAAGAACGACAAAAAAACAATGACCCTGTAAAAACAAATGAATGGAAAGAGATCGCAGAAGAGTTAGGTGTAGGAAAAGCTTCATTCTATTCAATGAGGAATAAACTACTTGGAGCTGGCCTTATAAACAACAAGAACGGTGAATACCGACTTTCCGGGCAATTTAGCAAAGACCTTAAGGACATGGCAGAATGGTGGTGGAGTGCCGTATTGAAAAATGACCCTGAAAACCTTTAATCGATCATATTTTCAATCTCATCGTTCAATTGGGTAATTTTTTCAATGATATTTTCCTTTCGCCCTTTTTTTCTGAGGATTTCCACCTTTTCTGAAATAGAAACTATAGAATCATCCTCAACCAGATTATCTGCATGGGCCACAATCTTTTCTTCCAGAGTTGAAGGAATATAGTTATCCGGCGGCAGACCCAGCAAAACAGTTTCATCTGGCATTATTCCTGCACCTATATGGGTCCTGATAATATCGACTATCTTATCATCAAGCCCGAAATCCTTTGCCAGAATTACCCCTTCCACACCATGCCTGATGTCGTGTGTTCGTGACCGGCCGATATCGTGAAGTATTGCTCCAATCTGCACAAGTTCGATATCTACGGCATACCCGTTTTGATGCATTTTCTCAGCCAGCTCCCTGGCATGATCTGAAACCACTATGCAGTGATTTATTACACTGTCACTGCATCCGGCCAGCCTAAGCAATTCATTAGCAGCGTTTTTATCAGGCATCAAGCTTATGTCAACTCATTTATCCTCTTTTTCAAGGTCTGCCTGATAAGTTCATTGTCCTCAAAGATCACATCCTCACCACAATTGGGACATAAGAACTCTAACTCAGCCACAATATCAAATACGAATCGACCACAGTTGTTCTTGCAAACATAGAACATATTATCACTTTCAAATTCAAGCTTGGTCGTGAGATTTCGAATAAATTTTTCAGTTTCAGCTTCAAGCAATTCATTAATGCCATTAAGGTCCATCTTCCACAAGTATGTAAGCCAGCCACTGTCCTTATTCCTCTCACGTCTGTAAGTGGCAAGCCTGTTCTCAAAAAGAATATAGAGGGTTCGCCTGACAATGTTTAACGGGACGTTCGTTATCTCGGCCACCCCATCGTCAGTTATCTCCCCATCAGGCATGTTCAGGACAACGTTCATTCCTTCTTCTCCAACCAAATTCAATAAAAGACCTTGAATTACCGGATCATCCAGGTTTACCAAAATTATTCACCTAAATCCTAATTGTGTGCTATAAAGACATTAAACTTCCGAGTGAGTATCTTCAATAATATCAGTTAGACCATTAACAAGCTGCTCTGCCTGACTGACAACTTCCATCCTGCTGCTGCCTTCTGATAAGAACGATACCACAGGCTCATCCTTTTCACACACAGTTCCTTTTGAAGGGACATCGGCAGCCGTACCCTTATTATAACATTGCACTAAATAATCATATACCCTTTTTTCCACCACAAGCCTTCGCGGGGCAAAGAATATGGTCTTGATGGAAAAGCACTGGCTATGCCCGCACACAGGCAGCTTTCCCTTGAAAGATTCATGGTGCAGCCGGAATATGTTGAGTCCTGTTGACCGCTCAACTGTATCGATGCTACCCTGGAACCGGGGGTTAACCTCAAGGACAACAGGTCCTTTTTCAGTTATTATGAAATCCAGCCCGTTCGAGCCGACCAATGCCAGTTCCTTTGCCAGGTTCATAGAGGTTTCACGCATCCAATCATTGTATTCAGATATATATGGTGTGATGTTACCACAATATGCGAATGGCATCCCTGTGAGTGTATCAATACCGGCAAGCTGTTCATTAACAGCAATAGCAACAGCTTGCTTACCTGTAGATATAATAGATACGCTTGTTACAGTGCCATTAATGTATTCCTGGAGCAGGTATTGTGAACTGTCAAGCACGTTCATTGTCATTTCAAGGTCTTTTAGATCAATTACCAACCTGTTTTCCATTCCACCGGCCCCGAACCTTGGTTTTATAATGGCCGGATAGCCACCAGTCCAGTCTTCAGGAGTTTTAAGGGAATCAAGTGGAACTGTAAAAGGGTGGGGCAGGTTCAGGATCTTTAACTTCTCTGCCAGCCAGGCCTTGTCAGAAATGTTAGTAAAGATATGGGAAGGATTATTGAGTACAGGAACATTTCCGGTTATTTCTTCGACCCAGTTACCCAGGTGTTCGAACCCGGGCCCCAGTACAATAAAATCAACAGGGAGAAGCGTCCTGAAAATTGGTATAAGTTCTGGTAGGTCCAGGTCATGGACATCGGGCATGTCGTGAATTACTGACCTGTCAGAGCAGGCTTTCAGGTCCACATCATTGAACCTGCCCAGTGTATATACCGTATACCCGGCCCGCCTTGCAGAACAGGCGATGTGGCGCGTGTTGACCCCTATTACCAGAACCTTCATACTTGACCACTGGCTCACTGCAGGATACTGGCAGCCTCTGCTGCTGCTCCGGAACGACCGATAATTGTGACATGGTCACCGTCTTCAAGTATTGTGTCCCCATGGGCGATAATAGATTGATCCCCACGCCGTACCAGCACGATAAGACTATTTTTCGGGACCTCCACGTCTTTTATAGCCTTGCCTACGATCCTGGGATTGCTGATTATTACCTCTATGATATCGCCTTCCGTACCTACTTCGCACATAGTGAAGAGGTCATGGCGTCCGACCATGTTCTCAAGAATAATGGCTGCGGAATTTATAGGACTCATTGACCTGATCCCCATTTCAGAGAACAGCGGGATGTTGTTCTTGTCGTTCACCCTGGCAACCAGCATGTTACTGGAAAAACCGAATTTGCTTTTCGCTATCTGGCATGCCAGCAGGTTAACATTATCCTTGTCCGTGGTTGCTACTATATATTTAGCATGCCTGATGCCAGCCTTTTCAAGTACATTCAGGTCATTGCCGTCGCCCTGGATTGACTTTATTCCCAGTTCCATGACCAACCGGCAGTTATCCTCATCAGTATCAACTATTACCACATTTTCACCACGTTTATCAAATCTCAGGGCGAGCTCCCTGCCCACCCCTCCTCCTCCTATGATCAATATCTCCATTGGTATCACTCCTAATTTTCTTGCAAATGTCCCGGCAAAGATACCGGGCAGTAGGACCGAAAAGATAACAGTTAGGAATACCAGTCCTACAAGCACATCCACCCCGTCTGCAGTGCCGTTTAATCCCTTAATCCGTATGGCAAAGTAAGTAACCATGGATGCAGGTACAACGCCACGGGGTGATATAACCGAAATAAAGGTTTTTTCCTTAAACGATAACATAGAATTAACTGTAGATGCCATGATCGCTGTGGGCCTGATTACAAATAATAATATCAGGATCACTGCAACACCCATTATGCCGATATTCCAGATATATTCAAAACGTATCATGGCGGCCAGAAGAATGAAGATTATGGAAAGCAGTATTATCACCAGGTCACCCTTGAACTCCTTGATAGATTCTTTGTGGGCAATTTCTGTGGAACCAATGATCAGGCCAAGTATGGCCACGGCCAGTATTCCGGAACCTTCCCCGAATATCTCGGCAAACGTGAATGTAAGCAGTACCATTGTTAAAGTGAATAGACGAGCATACTGGGCCGTGATCATGGAAAAGTTTTGCAGGATATATGCAAGTACTATTCCTCCGAACACTCCAAGAATCGAGCCCATGCCAATTTTGATTGCCATGTATCCCAGTGCACTTATCCCGGATATGTCCAGTAGTATCCATTCAAATATCAATGCTGCCAGAATTACACTGATGGGGTCGTTGAGTACGCCCTCTGTTTCAAGTATCTTGCTGATCTTTTGGTTTACGTGGATTTGCTTTACCAGTGGCGTTATAACTGTGGGACCGGTGGCACAGACCAGTGCACCGAATAACATAGCCATGCCTGGCTCTATTTCAAGAAGATAATAAGCTGTGATCGATGCCCCGGTGAATGTGATCAATACTCCAATGGTTATTATGTTAAGAATGTTCCTCTGGAGTGTCCTGATATGTTTGACATTTATCTGCAGTCCGCCATCGAATATTATTATTGCAACGGAAAGCGCAACGATGGCTTCCAGTTCATTTTCAAAACCGGTCATATCTACTATTTCCAGTCCTTCCGGTCCCAGGATTATGCCGAAAAGGAGCAGGAAAACTATACTGGGCATCTTCAGGAGCTTGCCTAAAAGCTGGGCTCCAATACCCATTAAAAGGACGACTGCCAGGATGCCAAGAATATATGTGGCTTCAGCCATCCTTTAAGTCACCTGTTAAGTTTTTCAGTTAATATTTTAAAAAAATTTTGCAGCACTTTCTACAGCCCTGGCTAAAAGTTCAGCTCCCTTTTTGATATCCTCAAGGTCTACTATCTCTACAGGAGAATGGATGTATCTTGAAGGTACACTTATTACTGAAGATGGAATGCCGCACTTGGTCAAGTGTATGGCTGTTGCATCTGTGGTCCCGCCGTCAGCCACTTCAGGCTGGATGTCGATGTTGTGCTGTTTTGCGGTCTCTTTTAACCATTTGATGACCTTTTCTGTGGCAATGAGTCCCCTGCCTCCAGCATCGGCTATGGTGATCGCCGGACCTTTTCCTATTTCAATTGCGCTGTGCTTTTTTTCTATACCGGGGTGGTCACCTGAGACTGTAACGTCAGTGACCAGGGCCAGGTCAGGGTCAAGGCCGAAAGCACTGGTCCTGGCGCCTTTAAGGCCGACTTCTTCCTGGACTGTGCCTACTGCATAAACTGTTGATCTTACATCCAGTTCACTTATGATGCGCATGGCCTCGATCATGAGCACGCAGCCGGCCCGGTCGTCGAATGATTTGCCTGTGACCCTGTTATTGGCAAGGCGGGCATACTCGCGGTCCAGGGTGATGGGGACTCCTGGGATGACTCCCATGGATTCGGCATCTTTGTCGTCTTTGGCACCTATATCAATGAACATGTTTTCGGCTTCTACCATTTTTTTCCGTTCTTCTTCCTTCATTGCATGGGGGGGTTTGGCCCCGATGACGCCGTGAATATCTCCTTTTTCGGTATGGAGTATTACCCGCTGGCTGTGCAGGGTCTGGTCGAACCAGCCGCCCAGTTTTACGAAATGGACGAATCCTTTGTCATCTATGTACTTGGACATTAGTCCTATTTCGTCCATGTGTGCTGCTATCATGATGGAAGGGGAGCTGCCGTTTCGTGTAGCTATCAGGTTGCCAAGCTTGTCAACTTTGATATCGTCAACGTATGGTTTTAGTTTGTCTTCGAGTAGTTGCCTGATATTGCCTTCGTAACCGGAAACTCCATGAGCATTTGAGAAAAGTTGAAGATTTTCATCTATCTGTTTCATATATTTCACCCTATGTTAGTGTAAAAGGGGTTTTTCAAGATTTAAGATTATCCTTGTTTGGTGTTAAAATATCTTGGCTGTGGAGTAATGGGTGGTTGTAATAGAAATTGATGGTTGAGTTGTGGGTGCCTGGGATTTGGGGCGATACTCTTTTTTTGCTGGTCTTTCATATGGTGTAGACCATGTCTTCTTTCTTCACATTGCAATTTAAGTATAATCTAAATTTGACTGCAATATCTGTATTTATTTGAGTTTATTTTCGATTCTAAACTCGCACGAATCCACAAGGCTGGTTGCCACACTGCCGCCCTTGCGGGCTGCGGTGGCAGGGTAAAGTGCAGATGCCGGAACGACGGAAGAGTGTGGAAGTGTGAGAACGTGGCAGGGGCTGGACAGCATTTCACTGTGAATCGTGGAGGGCGCGGAGGCACGCAGAGTAAGGGAAAAAACGATCTGTGTGCCTCTGTAGCTTAAAATAGCACAAATTATATATTTTAACTGTCGGCGGCGACAATTCAATATTCACAGACGATGCAACCTGGAATCCATATCTGAAAAATAACTGGAAAATGATACTGTGTCGCTTTTAATATTCCAGATTAAGAATTACCTATCCTTTTCAGGTATTCGTTTAAGTGGTTCTGAATTTTTCGTATATCTTCAGTATCAGGCAGTGTAGTAATGATTTTCTCAATGATCTGCCTTTGTTGAATATAAAGGAATGTCCGGGTAAAATTAATGTCAAATATCCAACCCAGTTGCAGGAGTTTCATGTCATTGTATGTTTTCAGATTATGGGAATTTGAAATCCGGTTTTTAAGGATATCTTCAACAAAGCAAAGTGAATATCCAGGTGTATCAGGAAGTTCAAGCTCCAATGCAGGGTTGCGATGATTATGACGTTGTGCATAATACGTTGTCACAACCCGCCATATATCTAATTTGTCCGCATCCCGTAATAATTTTGAATACAGCAAACAATCAGGGGTTTCATTTACGGGGTCGGGGAGTTTACGTACATTGTGATATCCTATGGCTTTATAAGCAATGGAGCGTTGCGTTTTTGTGAGCCGGCTTAATACGTTTGTTTCTTCTAAAACCTTCAGCCCGAGGGTAGCGTGGTTTTCCGATACCTTATCATTGAAAGTGCCATAGGTCCTGAATTGTTCAAAGCGACCTATGTCGTGAAATAATGCGATGGTCTCAGCCAGGTGAAGTGCATTTTTATTGAGGTCCAGGGCTTTGCCTAGCTGAATGATCTCCTTACAAACACGTAACGAGTGTTCTTCTTTAAGTCTGATATTCTCCTGGATTTTTGGATCTTTGGAGTGAAAATCGTTTACGTAATTTCGAAACCATGAATGGAAAAAGGCAGTGTCGATTGTATTCTCTATTATATTTATCCCTCATGTTGTTTATCTATTCTCATCTACACTTCTACCTTTATCTCTTGGCCGACATTGACATAGTGGACTATGTAAGATACACTTATTATATTTACTATGATTTTGCGAGTGTATGTCTTAGGTCGGATTAGGCGCATGGTCGTATGGAGTTTTGTAGGGCGGGCTGCTCTCTGCCAAGCTATATGCGCTGACCCAGGGCTGGCCTTTGGAGAAATCCGGGTTTTGGCATATCTGCCTGTAAGAGCTCCGGCATAATCCCAAGACTGACAAGCTTCAAGGTGTATGCTGCCGGTACGACCTTCGGTTGATCGGGAGTGCTGCCGGCGGGTGGGGGGCGGTAATTTCGAAATAGTGTCATCATTACCATAACAAGTATTATATAATTATTAATATAATTTCCAGTGGAAATAAGGGGCTACTCACGGAATATAATTAGTAATCTTGCAATATTTTCACACAAAACCCTATACATATACAGCAATTTACTTAAGCGCCGTTCAACCAGATAATAAGGACTTACTGCAGCTGGTAAGGGGGATATCCGGGATGGTCTGACAGTTTCCGGCACTGGCAGAGCTGTGATAGGGGCGGGCTCTGCCTGGCTGTATGCGCTGACCCAGGGCTGGCCTTTAATGGTTCGGGGTCCAGCCGGTAGGTGTAGGGTAGTAAATTACAGACCACCACACAATTTATACGGTGTATCCCGTGACTGGAAGCTCTATGAGAATCCCAGCCTCACAATGTAATCACAAGCTTACCATTGTCAACTATTACTGGATAGGTCTGAATATCGTCTTTCGCGAACCCGGAGATGATTTTGCCTTTGTAGTCATAGATCGATTTTCCGATACTACAGCACTGCACCTGCAGCATTCCCGGCATCGGATCCAGGCGGCGCTTCCCATGTGTACAGCGGTTCTGGAAAGCATGATACTCGCCATCATCTCCCAGGATGATAAGAACGCGTTCAGGGAGCGTCTTTGCTTCAAGGCGAATGGCTCCATTAACACCAGATAACTCAGGTGCACGCGCAAGGTCTACAACGATCTTTCCGTTATCAAAGGTCCAGCAGCCTTCATCTGACGGTTTCTTTGTGGCGCATATCCCAAGTAGGCGTTGGAAGATGTTTCTATGAAGAGTTGTATTTTGCATGATTTTAACCTCCAGAGTAAAGTAAGTTTTAATACCTAAAAATTCTTTGGGTTGCATATTTCCAATAAATATGAGCTGCAAGCCTGCACCACGTCTGAGGTTATCCTGGCAGCCAGTCCAAGCTCAAAGTAATTCAAGCCGACCGTATGATATCAAGGGATAACAGCTGGCCAGTGGGATATCCAGGACTGCCTGCCAGCTGCCGGGTACTTACAGGGCTGCTATATGGGATGGGCGGCCCCCTGTCTGGCTGCATGTCTTGATGTAAAGCCACGATTTATGGGGCATTGCAAGAAAACTGTTGAAATAATTATTGAATATGGGATTGATTCAGGAAAATATAATAGGATTAACAATTAATAATCATTAATGTAAATAAATCCATTAGAAAACAGGTGGTAAGTATTATGGAAAATTCTGAAATGTCAAAAAAATTAGTAAATATCCTGAAGTTAAATGGAAAACCAATAGCTGTTTCGCTTTTAACAAGAAAAGAAGACATTCCTGAAGGAATGGAAGAAATTAACGAACCAGTTAGATATTGTCAAATGTTACAAAATGCCAGGTTCAATGATGCAATAACATTAGCAGCCGAAGAACAACACTCATGTAAAGGGGGCGCGGCTGCCATTGGACTTCGAGATTATCCTGAAAATATATCAAGCGGAGCACTCTATTATAATAAACTCGGTAAAGAAATATCCCTCGGCATTGCCAAACGAGTGGTAGATAATATGCCCAGGCCCACACCCGGGTCAATAGTCAACACCATAGTTGCCCCGCTTGATAACACCCCGACACAACCCGATGTTATTGTGGTTATCGCGAATGTGCTTGCTGCAAGACGCATCGTCCAAGCCGCGATCTATAGACACGGCGGACGGGTGACCTCAAACTTTGCAGGTATCCAGTCAACATGTGCTGATGCTACAGGTTCGCCTTATACAACCGGTGAATTAAATGTCTCTATTGGCTGTGACGGAGCTGCTAAGAATGCAGGTCTTAAGGATGATGAACTGGTAGTTGGCATTCCTGCAGAACTTTTAGAAGATATTGTGAACATTTTAGATTCCAAGGCCCAGGAATGGGATGACTGGATGCGCCAATAACCCTGTAAAGAAAATCCAAACAATAATTCCCAAATTTCTGAAAACTGAATAATCTCGACTAGATTATTCAGTTTATGATTAATACGAAATTGTCGGAAAATCCGTATCCACTTCAAAAAGTATGGTCAAATGCAAGATTAATGTAGACACAGATTACACTGATTTTCACAACTACTATCAATCTATGTAATCAGTGTAATCTGTGTCTCAAAATTCAGAGCACTATGATTAATTACCATTTAATTTGAAGGGGATACGAAAATCCTTATTCTGAGAATTTCAGAAATCTCACTTACATGACTGATATACAAAAAAAACCCAACCATATATCACTTCACCTGTACCACGCCAACCAGTGCGACCCAAAGAAATGCACAGGTAAAAAACTGGCCCGGTTCGAACTTGCCCACCTGCATAAGACTCTTAACAAGCTGCCCTCAGGCGCCATATTCCTAAATCCTATGGCGCAGCAGGCACTTTCCCCGGCAGATAATTATAACCGGGGCATTATTGTATTAGATTGCTCATGGGAAGAAGTGGAACGAATCTTTCCCATGTTGCAAAGGCTTCGCCTTGAACACCGGGCACTGCCGTACCTGCTGGCTGCAAACCCAGTTAATTTCGGGAAACCTTTCAAATTGGGAACAGTGGAAGCTTTTGCTGCCGCACTATATATCCTTGATCATAAAAAGCAGGCAGAAGATATCCTGAACAAGTTCAAATGGGGACATACATTCCTGGAATTAAACCGCGAACCCCTGGACGCTTACTCAAAGGCCAGAAACAGTAAGGAAGTAGTAAATATCCAGGATGAATTTATGTGATCACAATACCCTTGTTGTGGTTTCCAGTTTGATGCCTTCAGGAGTGATGTCAAAACTGATGGATTTGTTTGGTACGATCATGCCCCGCATCTTTCTAATAACAAGGCCCCGTTCAATCTGTGACCCCCGTTCCTTAACATAGAATTCAATCATACCATCTGTCAGGTATTTGACCGTATTTAAAGTAATATCATCATGCAGTCCCGCACCAATCATTATCAGGTTTATGCCACCAGTTAGTTTGCCAATGGTTGACATAAGTTCAATGACTTCGATCACACTATTTAGATCATATGCCCTGAGGAAATAAGAAATAGAATCAATGACCCCTCTGTATTTGCCCTCATGATTCTGGCTGACAGTGGTCTTTAACTGATTAAGCGGATCGAATCCAGCTTTAAGGAACTCCTTTGCAGACATCCTACTACGCAGTTCCGGAGGGAGGATATTGATAAATCTTGGAGTGTATGCATCAACGAATTCGACCTTATTCATTTCTTCATATTTGCTGACATCCCACCCAAAATGATTCATGTCAGATTTGACCTCCGCAATTGAACGATCAGAAGAAAAATAAAAGGCAGATTCACCACTATTAAGTCCACCATACAAGAATTGTTTTGTAAAAATCTCTGCCCCTGCCCCTGATTCGGCGATCAACAGGAGTGTTGTCCCGGGAGGTATACCTCCACCTAACTGCACATCTAATCCCAATATTCCAGTAGTTACAAGTTGATTATCTGATGGGTCAAAACTAAAATCCATAGTAATACTCTCATTCAATATTTAATGATATAATATAATAAAACGATATGACATTATAATCTTGATACAGATATATAAAATTATTGACTATTAACCTTTTTGGATAGTAAAATCAAAGACCGTGTGCCAGCTTAGGCGCAATGATCATAAATAACAGTGAGGCCAGCATGAGTATTGCAAAGCCTGTAGCAACCTTTCCTGCAATCACACCCATACGTTCTTCATTACCGAACAACCGTGCCAGGATGGAATGAAGAGTGTCCCTGAACACATGCCCCCCGTCAAGGGGCAGCATGGGCAGGCAGTTGAACAATCCCACATAGAAATTCATCCATCCTATCCAGAGCAGTGAATTGGCAAGCCAGAATACACCCACACCCAGTGGTACGGCCCATCCTATTGGTTCATAGAACATATAGATGGAGGTATTGAAACCCGCGAAGCTTCCAATGAAGGGATTAGGGAAAGGCAATACTAATAATATGACCCAGCCAACCACGCCTGTCATCATATGCGGTATCATCTGAAGGAAATGCAGCAGTTCCCTGGCAGGGTATTCCCCTACAGAAACCCCGATGGACCTTGATATAACTAAAGTCGAAAAACCACTGATACCTATAAATCCCTTTTCTCCATCTGCAGGATGACTGGCCAGGGTAATAGAGTAATTGATCTGCTCATTGGCAACGATGGTGTAAATTATTATTTCCTGGCCGGATGTGGTGTTTGCCATAAAATCAGAGAAATCCTGGGTATCATATATTGGCACATCATCGATCCTGGTAATTATTGTGTCCTCTACAAGTCCGGCTTTTTCACCAGGCATCCCGGGAACGATCTCATTGAATTTTACTCCGCTGATGATACCACTTTTCCCAATATCAGGCTTCAGCAGCACTTCACTGGTCTTGCCATCTTTTTTGATCCCCATCCTGAAGACTTCACCAACAGGAAGTGAGGCAATTTGTGTGTGGAAAACCGATCCGTTCTCGATTTTTTTATCGTTTATGTGGGTTATCACTGTCATCTCAGTCAATCCGATATCATCGGCAGGTGATCCGGGAACCACATCAGTGATCACCACATTGGACACTGGTGCAATGCTACCTATCACAATGAAAAATAGTACGAACGCCACAAATGCAGTAACAAAATTCGCCATTACACCGGCTGTCAGTATCCTGATCCTTTGCCTGCGAGTGGCAGTCTTTTGGTCTGATGTTACACCATTTTCGCGCCCCTTATCCTTATCCCTTGTCCCGAACAGTTGTTCTTCATCGGGTTCTGCAAACCCCCCGATCGGTATCAGTACAAGGATAAGCCCCATTGACTTGACCCTGATATCCTCGGCCTTGCTCATAATAGCATGGGAGAATTCATGCACCACCAGGGTAACGATCAATCCGATTATGCCCCAGACAACAGGGATGAACTTATTTATGCCTGGAATAAGGAATATATTCCTGAGTTCATGTATCTCACTGGGGGCTGGCATGGTCTGTTCATATAACGAGGTCACCATGATAATATCAGAGAATATGATCAGTGCGAACATCAAAAACATTCCCAGTAACATAAATGGAATGCCTGCATCTCCGAATAGCCTCCAGAAACCCTTTACGCTGGCAACCCTGTCAAGGAATTTCTGTCCCTTGGTAGTTCGTATCATTAATAGCGGGCCATGGTTGTCGATATTGAACCGTTTGAGTATCCCGTACTGCTTCAGGATAAGTATGGATTGCCAGTATACTGCAAATATCAGCAGGATCTTCCAATAGGATTCAATAAATGATAAAAAGGGGGTTACCTCGCTCAAATAAAAGGGTCTCCATATTAGATATTATTATTAATCATAAGTCTTTTAAACTTAAATATATAGTTTAAGGTTGGATTATCATGTTCTCTATAGTATATATCACCACTGGCAATATGGAAGAGGCAAAACAGATTGCAAGGAGGCTTGTGAAGGAAAAGCTTGCCGCTTGCGTAAATATGTTTCCGATTACATCTATCTACAGGTGGGACGGTGTCCAGGAGAATAACGAGGTGGCCATGATCATCAAGACCACATATGAACAGCTTGAGAACATTGAAATCATGGTTAAGGAAATGCATAGTTATACTGTACCGTGTATAATTTCATTCAGCATTGACGGGGGTTCAAGGGATTACCTTGACTGGATCGATGATTGCGTGCTGCCGGTAAAAACAATAAGAAGAGATGATATCCCAAAGGATGACATTTCAAATTGAACCGGTTCATAGTTCAAATGCAGGCATCTCTCTTATAGGGCTGATCATCATATCCCTGAAACCATTTCTTAAGCCTAACGGGAGAGATGTTTCATCATTGATCTCTGAAACAGCCACACCAACTCGTTTCATCGTTTCAGCAAGCCCTCTTTGACTGAATGCCCCAACACGTTCGTCCAGTACATCTTCATTCGTAAAAAACGGGATGTAGGCAATCTTTACTCCTTGCCTGAGCATCCTGCTAAGATAATAAAGCACGTTTACCTGTATCTCCATGTCATCGATCAGGATATTAGTGCCAGTATAGGGCAATCCTCCACCAAGGATGAAAAGAAACCTGTTTCCCGGACGCATCTCCCATTCTAATTGCAGCAGTCTTGCAAGCCCCATATCCAGCCTGCACAGCCCCTCCCCTTTCATGACCAGCAACTGTTTATAGGGCAATTGCCACTGGTTAAATGGTCCGTCAGCTTCATCCCCATAAACAACAATATCTATCTCATCTGCTTCCCTGCCAATACTCTCAAGTATCGAGATAGCGGCTATCTTCACAAGATTTTGGGGTGCATATTTTGGCTTAACTTCTTCATCTGTTTTTTCACTTTGCCAGTCTGCTGTCATCTGGGCCGAGTTATCTATAAGTATAGCCAGGTTGTTCCGCTGCTTATCTTTTACGTGCATCCTGGAAACAATTGTGTCAAGACGCCGTCCATGTGTACAAATATTCTGGATCGTGCGGTCAATACTGATGATACCGGTCCCGCTATAGGGCTGGTAAGCAGTCCTCCCGATTAATGGCTGAATGTAGAAATTGGTCTTTAAATAAAGATTCCCGATATTTACGCATTCCCTTACAAGGGAATCGAATGTAAGGTCATGGGGATGTTCTATATATGAAGTGCAACGGACAGTAAGTTCGCCTTCGAGAACAGGCTCATACACTTCAGTTTTATCTTTATTTTTTCTTTTGAACATTTATTTCACAATTTATTCCCTATAGCAAGAGCGATCTCCTGCACAAGTTTTATGGAATACTGGTCGGTTTCGTCAGCTATAACAATTCCCTGGTGCATGGCAGCATCTGTGAATGTATGCTTGATATCAGAACCCTGCTTGATGGACAGGTCACAGTACCGTGCTATTTTTATTACGCCATCAGTAGAAAGCCCCTGTGGCAGGCTCCTGTCCTTTTTCCATGCTTCCCTGGTCTGTTCGGAAAATTCCAGTACAGCTTCTAAAATCTCTTCAGGAAGCATGGGAGTAATGTTCTTGACCACGGTTCGTTCTGTGGTTTTGGTGGCATAGCCAACATAGATGGGAATAAAACGCCTCTTCAAAGCGGCACTGAGTTTGAAAGTACCTTCATCGCCGAAATTGGATGTGGTTATCAATATCCATTCCTTTGGTTTTTTGAGTATTTTTTCCTGGAACTCAAGAGGTAACGAACCGGTAGATAATAGCAGGAACAGGCCGGAATATGCAGTACTGGGAGCCCGTGTGAACTCGTCGATCAGCAGGTTGCGCCCTGATTTCAATGCCCTGGTCATGGCACCTTCTTTATATGTGAACCGCTCTGCCAGTTCGGGATTGCCTGACATTGCCAGTGGATGGAATCCTCCGATCATGTGATATTCGGTCATCCCTTCAGAAGCCTCGATCTTGATATAACTATCCTCACCGTTGCCAAGACTTGTCAGGATATGTTCTGCGATAGTCGTCTTACCGTTGCCTGGAGGGCCGTAGAACATAATGGGGTAACCCAGTTCGATGTACCTGAGTGCTCTTAGTATGGACTCGTCCTGGCCTTTTACTTCACAATTTTCAAGTATTCTAAGATAATCTTCTGTAGTTAACATTCTGTACACCTGCCAGATATGGGGATAAATTCATCCAATTGAATCTTCAGTTCACTTAAAAGCAAATTCTGATTCCCTTTGTATCAATTTCAGGAGTTCGGTTGCATCCTCTTTGGAACCAATATCATATTTGGATTTCAGGAAATCTACCTGTTCCCTGTAAGTCCCGATCTTCTGGGCAGCCACGAGCCTGTTGATCTTGCCCTTGCCAAACTCTTTCTTGAAGCTCTTCATGTCTTTGATCACGTCTTTAAAGGGATCATATTCTTTTTTAGCTTCAGGTATTGTCTCTTTTTTCGTAGTAATATATGTAATGGTTCCATCTCTTGCAATCTCTTTTTTCAAATTGAAGGCATGGAGGGCAAATTCATAAGCATTGAATATAGCCACTATCAGTATCACATTTGGAAGGATATAATAATATCCGGTGGTGAGGGCAAAATAAATCAACTGTGTTTTATATTCTGCCATGAACATTCCAATTGAGAAGGTCTCAAGAGTAGTATTATTACTGCCGGTCAGTGCAAAGTATGTCAACAGACCGATTGCAATGTATACGGGCACGGTCAATAAGGCCCCTTTGAGAACCCTGAAAAATCTTTTTTCGATGGATAATGACGGGTTATCTATGATTGATGTCAATGACCTGACCCAAAAGGATGGGATTAAAGCCCAGAGCACAATTAGTATTAACAGTATGTCAAGCCTGGAGTTCACAAATTCCAGACCCTCGAAAGCCACAGAGAATATTATTACCCCGATTCCCATAGAACCGAAAATCACGCCATTTTTTGTTCCATCAATCAGTGCCACAAGGACGGCGATAGCATTTGCAATGGCAAACAATGTTACGGGAATGAAATCCCCATAGAACAGTTCAGCATATACCGGAGCTATAAAATTATTTTGTGCAGCATACATCAAATGCAAATATGATCCATGGTAGGTTGCACCTATTATCCAGAAAGTAGCAAAACCGGCAATTACATACATAAGACTCTTAACTGTCGTGTCTTTGATATGCCGGACCAGTGAAACACTGGATGCCGAAATTAGTAACAGTCCAATAAAAAGAATCACTTTGAAAGGTGTAACAGGATTATTTGAAATAATCATGTACGGAATTACCAATCCCAACATTGTAAATAAAAATACTGTAAGTATGGGAATAATACTGTATATCCCCTTCATTTCATTATTATCTTTAATATTATTATCCAAATAAATACCTCACAAGTAAATAATTAATAATATAATATGCCCTTTCCATGATGATTATGATGATACTGTATTATAATGCTGTATTAAATGGTGTTAATTATATTATAAATGTTTTCTGTGATAAAGCATAATAATTTCGGATATTTGATGCAACTTTCCATTAGCAGTGCAATATTTTATAAAAATCCATTAAACAAAGGTTTTTTATAGAACTACAAACACTCAGTATCACCTAATCTATTAGGAGGTTAATCAGATTATGGCAGCACAATTAGGTGGACAGCCTATATTTATATTAAGAGAAGGAACCGAGCGTTCCAAGGGCAGAGAAGCCCAGAACAATAACATTATGGCAGCTAAGGCAGTGGCCAATGCTGTAAGGACGACTCTTGGTCCGAAGGGCATGGATAAAATGCTTGTGGACGGCCTGGGAGATGTGGTAATTACCAATGATGGTGTTACGATCCTAAGAGAAATGGATATAGAGCATCCTGCAGCCAAGATGGTCGTAGAAGTAGCCAAGACCCAGGACGATGAAGTGGGCGACGGCACCACGACTGCCGCTGTACTGGCAGGAGAACTCCTTAAGGTGGCAGAAGACCTGCTGGACCAGGATGTACATCCTACTATTATTGCCAGTGGATACAGGCTGGCAGCCGACAGGGCATCAGAAATTCTGAAAACCATTGAGAGAACAGTAACAGAGGACGATGAAGACCTGCTGTTTAAGATTTCTGAAACTGCGATGACGGGTAAAGGCGCTGAGAGTTCTAAGGATAAATTGTCAAAACTTGTGGTCAAGGCAGTAAAATCCGTTGTCGAAATAGAAGGCGGCAAGAAAGTAGTTGATATTGATAATATCAAGATCGAGAAAAAGGTCGGCGGCAGCATTGAGGATTCGGAACTGATCGAGGGTATGGTCATTGATAAAGAGCGTGTGCATCCTAATATGCCTAAATTGGTGAAAGATGTAAAGATAGCCATGATCAGTGAACCTGTGGAGTTCAAGAAGACCGAGGTGGATGCAGAGATCAATATCACATCTCCTGACCAGCTCCAGTTGTTCCTGGACCAGGAAGAAAAAATGCTTAAGAACATGGTGGACAAGATCATTAATTCCGGCGCCAACGTAGTGGTCTGCCAGAAAGGTATTGATGATATGGCTCAGCATTATATGTCCAAAGCCGGGATCCTGGCTGTAAGGCGTGTCAAGAAGAGTGACATGGAGAAATTATCCAGGGCATCAAGCGGTGCTATAGTCACAAATATTGACGAGATCTCAGAATCAGACCTGGGACATGCAGACCTGGCAGAAGAGAAGAAGATAGGCGGCGATAGCATGCTTTTCATCACCGGTTGCAAGAATCCAAAAGCAGTAAGCATTGTTATCCGCGGCGGTACAGAACATGTGGTGGACAGTCTGGAACGCGCACTTGAAGATGCACTGCGAGTGGTCGGTGTTGTCATCGAAGATGAAAAATTGGTGGCAGGCGGCGGCAGTCCTGAAGTAGAATTGTCCCTCAGGCTGAGTGAGTATGCTGCCACACTAAAAGGCAGGGAACAACTGGCAGTTACTAAATTCGCAAATGCACTGGAAGTCATTCCACGTACTCTTGCAGAAAATGCCGGACTGGACCCCATTGATATGATGGTGGAACTGAAGTCCCAGCATGAAAAAGGTAACAAGAATGCCGGTCTGGACGTATATACCGGTGATGTCATTGACATGATGGACAAGGGTGTTGTTGAACCTCTAAGGGTAAAGACCCAGGCAATAAACAGCGCTACTGAATCGGCTGTCATGATACTGAGGATCGATGATGTCATTGCATCCACAGGCGGCGGAGAAGGCGAGATGCCACCAGAGATGATGGGCGGCGGTATGCCACCTGGTATGGGCGGAATGCCCCCTATGATGTAAATGTAAATATGCAATAAAGCGTACCCTGCGGGGTACGTTTAATTCCTTTTTTAACTTTTTTGGTAACTATTCAGCCATCCTCTGAGTTCGCGCAACTCATTTTAGTATCCTTATTTTGCATTCTTGTGCAGTACTAATGTTCAGTACAGGTAATATTATAATGTAACAATTACCATTATTTACTGGATGTATAAGATTCGCATACACGGCAGGGGTGGCCAGGGAGCAAAAAAAGCTGCCAAGATGGTAGGGCTGGCTGCTTTTAAAATGGGCAAACAGGTCCAGGATTTTGCATTGTACGGTGCAGAACGGCGCGGTGCACCTGTAATGAGTTTTGTCAGGATAAACGATGACCCCATACTGGAGCGGGGGTATGTGGACGACCCTGATGTGGTCCTGGTACTTGACAGGACATTGCTGGATCTGGTCAATGTGGCAGACGGGCTGACTGAGAACGGTGTGCTTCTGGTGAACTCGAAACATGAACCTGACATTGACACGCCTGCCGAGGTAAAAAATGTGGATGCCACAAGTATTGCCCTTGATACCATCGGCAAACCGATATTTAATACAACAATGCTGGGTGCCCTGGCAAAATTTACGCACATCATTTCAATCGATGCACTGAACTGGGCCATTGAAGAAGAGCTTTCCAAGTATCCAAAAGAGCTGATCGAAGCAAACAAAACCGCTGTTAGAAAATGCTATGAGGTGGCAAAGTGAGGGAGGAGGAGATACCCTATAAAGGGATTGAAGGTATCCCCATTATCAGAGAGCCGGGCAGTGCAGCTAAGGTTAACAGGGGTTCATGGAGACTGGTAAGACCAGTACATCATAGTGAAAAATGTACCAAATGCAAGATATGTTATATTTACTGTCCCGATGCTGCTATTAACTGGACTCCTGATGGTCCCGATATCAACCTGACATCGTGTAAGGGCTGTATGATATGTGTGGAAGAATGTCCAACAGGTGCCATGACAGAAGAAAAGGAGGGAGCATGAAACAGACACTGGTTACTGGTAACGAAGCCGCAGCATGGGGCGCAAGGCTGGTCAGGGCCAAGTATATCCCAAATTTCCCAATCACGCCCCAGACTGAGTGTATCGAGACCCTGGCCAGGTGGAGTGCAGACGGGGAACTACCTGGAACTTATTTTGATAGGATGGAATCAGAGCATTCGGTAATGAGTGCGGCTGTGGGTGCGGCAGCCGTGGGAAGCCGGGTATTTACTGCGACTTCGTCCCAGGGGCTGTTACTGATGCATGAGGTGTTGTACATTGCGGCAGGGATGCGCCTTCCCATAGTGATGGCAACCATTTCAAGAGGGCTGGCTGCGCCAGTCACATTGTGGTCAGACCACAACGATTTCCTTGACCAGAGGGACAGCGGCTGGCTCATGTTCCATGCAGAGAACAACCAGGAAGTACTGGATATGGTGCTGCAGGCATATCGCATTGCTGAGGACCCGCGGGTGCTGCTGCCGGCCATGGTCAATATGGACGGATATGTGCTGTCATTCACTGACGAGCCCATCAACATCCCTTCACCTGGACAGGTGGATGAATTCCTGCCAGGATATGATCCGGCCCATACCATAGCAAAGAACAGGCCTGTCACTGTGGGTCCGCCGGTGCTGGATGAGTACTCGATTTTCCGGGCGCAGAATCATGTGGCATCCCGCAATGCCCTTGCGGTCATTGAAGAGGTACAGGATGATTTCGAGAAGATTTTCGGAAGGAGATACCATCTGGTGGATGAGTTCATGCTCGAGGATGCCGAACTGGTGCTTGTGACCCAGGGTTCTATGAGTACCACGGCAAAGGCTGCTATTCTGGAGATGAGGGATGAAGGTATTAAGGTAGGATTATTAAGACTCAGGATTATACGCCCGTGGCCCAATGAAGCAGTGGCCGGGGCATTGAAAGATGCAAAGGCAATAGCAGTGATCGACCGCAACGTAGCACCGGGCAAGGGCGGTATCATGTTCCCGGAAATAATTGAAACGCTGTACAATCTGGACAGACGGCCCCTGGTATCCGGTTTTGTAGTGGGGCTGGGGGGAAATCCACAGACAGAAAGTAAGGTAAAGGAGATCACCCATAAACTCATGGATGACCTGGCAGCGGGGCGTCCCAGGATGGAATGGAACGATCTGGAGGAGATCTGATGCAGGAGTTCAAGAGTTTAAAGGATATACCGGAACAAGATTATTTCACAGGCGGGTCATCTGCATGTGCGGGCTGCGGCCCGTCCCTTGGTTTGAAACTTGCATTAAAAGTACTTGGGCCTGACACTATTATCATCAATTCCGCAGGTTGCATGACACTGTTGCCCCTGTATCCCAACACACCGTTAAAGGCAAGCTGGATACATAATGCCATTGAGAATGCGGCATCAACCGCAGCCGGGGCCAGGCACGGCCTGGATATGATGGGGAACGGGGATATGAATGTAGTGGTGTATGCAGGGGACGGGGCCACCTATGATATCGGTTTTGCATCCCTGTCAGCCGCAGCGGCCAAGAACGAGCGTATCATTTACATTTGTTACAATAACCAGTCATACGGTAACACGGGTTTCCAGTGGTCAACGGCAACACCTTACGGCAGTGAGACTAAAACCACGCCAAGGGGGAAGGAAAATCCCACCGGGACCACTATTGTCAATAAGGACATGCTAAAGATCATGGGTGCCCACAGGGTATATGCAGCCACTGCATCCCTGGCATATCCTGTGGATTTCCTGAATAAACTGAGCAGGGCAAAAGAGAGGGATGGATTTTCATATATTGAACTGCTGGGGGCATGTACTGCCGGGTGGAACTACGACCCCAGGTTGACAATAAAAATTTCTAAGCTTGCTGTTCGCTGCGGCATGTGGCCCCTGTATGAGATAGAGCACGGGATGCTGACCCTGAACAAGGATTTCAGTGAACTTAAGCCAATAGATGAATTCCTGAAAATGCAGGGACGTTACCGGGCGCTGCCCCCGGATGGTGTGGAACGGCTTCAGGCGCTTATTAGTGAGCACTGGGCTGAACTGAAGGAATATAACAAGCAGCGGTACATTTAGTATGTTTGGTATTTCAATACGCTCAGTATTTCAGTACGTTTAGTATGTTTAGTACGTTTAGTACAGGGTTTCAATCCAGGATGCTTATGCAAAATTTGCAGTGGTTGTGACCTGTACCGAAACATTCCACTTCTTTTGCTCTGACCTGCAGATTAAGGCTTGCTTCGAAGATACCCTCAATAATTCCCTCAACCAGTGCACACAGGGTCCGCCCCACATCCGGCATATCCAAACAGTCAAAACAGTCATATATGATCAGGGTCAACGGATCAAGGTTGTCTATCTCGATCTCACCAAGACCGTGTAATTGCCAGAATCCAGCCATTTCTGCTAATAGTTCCTCAATGGAGCCGGCGACAAAGAACCGGCCCATTTTCTTTCCAATATCGTTGCCTATCTTCTTGAAAACCGGTTTTGGGTTCATTCCATAGGCTTCCAGGCCGTACCTGATAGTGTGGCATAAAGTCCTGAAAAATTCCATTTCCGAATTGTCAGAATCGACTGTATCCATCAACTTGTCCATTATTCGATTGTAGCAATTCTGCATCGGCATCTGGGAATATGCTATGAACTGGGAGTTTAAGGAATAGTACTTCTTTCTCTTGTCAGATGGGTCTTTTTGTTCCAAAATAATATTCTGCATAACCAGGTCTCTCAGATGTACCGAGATTGTTGATTTGGCTTTACAGCACTCATTTACAACTTCTTCAAAAGATCTGGACTGGCCGTGGATAAAATCAAGTATCTTGAGTTTGACCGGACTGTCCAGTGCAACCATCCCATTTTCAGTGGAAAAAATAATAGTTATATTTTTTTTTTGTAACATTTTATTGCAAGTTAATAAAATAGTTATACATATATATGTTGTTCGTTTTAGGACGAATCACCACCTCGCAAAAAACAATACATTTGGGTTATATCTTTCCCTTGCGGCGTTCGCTCTTATATTCTTCTACCAGTTTATCCAGCAGATGTTCTTTCTCTTTTTTCTTCTTTGACTCCAGTTCTTCTATGAAACGTTCCTCCAGAGCGTTTAATTCTTCCGGGTCCACTACGCCGAAATCGTCCACATACTGCACAGGTAATGAGTTCACACTAAAGAACGGCAACTCCCTTTTGTAGAACTCTTCCACAGCATTATGTGCAGGTTCACCCCTGAAGATAACTGCCCTGACCTGAAGGTCGGCCAGAATGTCCACACCGGCAGGTCCGCCTCCGCTGGCATCTTTGAAGAATAGCACATCACCGGGATTGATGCCGTACTGTTTTGCAGTAGTAGCAATTGCCTCCCTGGTAAAGCCCACTACCACTTTGACAGGAGTCGTACGTCCGCTGATCTCCAGTGAACGCACCCGTTTTAGTTCTTCCACCAGCTGTTTAAGCTCCTCGATCGTACCCTCCCTTTCCTTAACTGCTGATTTAAGCTGGCGTATCCTGTTCTCACGGATGCGCAGTTCCTTGTACTTACGTATTCGTGAATATGTTCCGGCCTTAAGGCTCCTGATATTTTCATCACGGCTTTCAATGATGCGGTTCTTCTTCTCGATCTCTGTTCGCAACTCTTCCAGGTACGTCCTCAGGCTTTCTATGGTATCCTGCTGCCTTTTTATCGTTCCTGTCAGTTCGGCTACCCTCTTATCAGGTTTCTCAATGGGCTTTGCTTCCACCTTTTGCTCTTGTTTCACATCCCTCCCAAAAAGGGATGCAACAGCACTGTCAATGGTCTCCCCCCTCATAACCCGGGCTATGGCCTCGTCAGTATCCAATCCGGGCGGTAAGCGTTTTTTTATCTGGTCGAACTTGTTCTTGTTGTGGCGGTAGAAACTGGCTGCTGCGCCCAGTGCATCACGCTCATGGTCATTATTGTATCCGTAAGGCTTTGCCAGGCTGATCTTATCTTCCAGGGTAAGTGACTCATCCGGTTCTCCGGAAATGGCATTGAATGAGCGCCTGATCTTTTCCACAGTACCGGGAATGGGTTTGACATCTGTGGCAATTACCAGCGGCCTGCCCTCCTGCGTGATCATTTCAATGATATCGGGTACTGACATGCCCCTGCCGCTGTGCAGTTTAACGAGCTTGCCCTTCAGGTCGAGCAGTGCCAGGCCTGTGGTGGTGCCGGGATCAACTCCTGCGATCATGTATTTACGTTTCTGCTCTTCCAGGGGCATAAACCGGATGGCGTCGCGTTCCACTTCCTGTACCTTGACCTGGACATCGCCGCATTTAACAGAAGATATCCGGATATCACTACGTGGAACGTCTATCAGGAACTCACCCCTGGTGTATCCGCCGTACCCTTTTACGATGCTGGATGTGTAGTTGATCCCTTTCTCGCGGTTCAGTGCCCTGAGTGTATCCTCGATCTCGCGTGTCTTTTGCCTGACATTACCGTGTACTTTCCTGCGATACCGGTTCTGGCTCCACCCGCCCCGTCCGAGTGAGCGTGCCCTGCTGACCTTGATGTAGGTCTTATCTTCAAATACGGATACCTCGGCACCTACGTCCATTGCGGCAAGGGCGGCACAGGCCTGGGCTTCCTGGATGGGGTCGAATCTGTCAAAGGTTATTCCCCTGGTGCGTGCCAGGCCTACCAGTGGTTCCAGGTGTTCTCCTCCTGTTACCTGCACCAGCCTGGTGCCGCGTGGCAGTTTCCTCATAAAGGATATCAGGTCCCGCCTGCTGGATGTAAGTTCATGTATGTTATCAACAGCCAGTATGGCGGGCCGAAGCTGACGTATCATTCTTATGAGCTTGTGCAGGCTGACCATCCGGTGATGTTCCATATGACCGTTGGAGGATATGGCGACTGCGTATCTTGGTGCCTGCTTTGCGCCGGGTGAGCCTTTTGTGATGTCTATCCCGAATATGATCTTGTCAGATGGCATTTGAATTACTGTAGTAATGTATGTGGAGAATTAAATAAAAGGTTTGAGTATGGTGAGGGGTGTTTTATTCAGCTGGGTGATATAAGGACGGTATTCTTGTTACTGGAGTGTTAAGTGGTGAGGGGGTAATTGGGTGGGGATAATTGAATGGAAGCAGGTGGGATGGAATCGTCAACGACCTCGAATATCGCTATCGCTCAAATCAGGGGCATCAAGAGGATGCTCGATAGGCAACTTTACTTAATAAATAGTATTACCTACTAAATTCAAAGCTCTTCGCATTCCGTAATGAATTAAATAATTAACATGTGTCTTTACTTTTGGCGAAATATTTGAATTACTCCGTTCTTGGTAACACCACCTCCAAAGAGGGCCTTTTTTTGTTTCTTCAAAATAACATAGAACGTTAAGGTCATAAAGAAATTGTAAAAACTTATCAGCAGATTCGAAAAAAATTGGAATAGTAATTTGATTATCCGTCAAAAATTCCATAAAAGATTCATAAGCAAATAAATATAAATCATAAGAGAATTCATACATGCCATTTAAATGTTGGAAGAATCTGAGGAATAATTCATAATCCTTGCTGCTATAATAAAAAGATAATTGATCTTTTACTTCGCCTAATAAATATGTTGAAAATTTTCTTTGGAAATAAGGATCGGCAAAATCCTCAAAGTTGAATGTTGAATTATAATCCTCAGAAAGATTAATAAAATTCTCCTGCAAAATACTTAGCATAGTTACGATGTCTCTTGGACGTGATAAAGAAAACCTTAAAAAGTCAATGAATGAAGTAGTATACTTTAGTTCTGATTTTACATTTTTTGCATTGTATGGAAAATAATAATCCCATGCTTCACCATGATCTAAATCTATATTTTGTTGAGCTTTCAAGAGCGTATCAGCCATCGCGAAAATTGTTGATTTCCGATATTCTGGATACGTTGTTCTCCAATCAAGAAGAACCGAATTGTCTCTTACTTTATTATTTTGATTCTGCAAGCCCAACGAATCAAAAATATCAGGTCTAATCAGTAATACAACTCTCAATCTTCCTTGGGAATCTTTAATGGAAGAAAAAAAATCATTGTTTATACTCCAAACTGCATTAGCTAAACCTTTAACGCATTCTAAATATTCTTCATACGGTACTGATTCAGGTCTTATATCAATACCATCTATGAATAAAATGTGATTATGTTTTAGCTTGAGAGAACTGAGGGCGTCTTCAAAATTCTTTTGTATAAACAATAGGTTTGTCTGAAAACGACTTTCTGTAAATGTAAATTGGCGATTCTGCTCTCCCCCTAATTTGGCATAATGTGCTATTAATTCTGCCGCAATTTTTGATTCTTCAACAAATCGAATTGCATAAATAATTTCAGGAGAAAATGCGTTGGTATAATACTCATCAATTGCTTTTTTAAGATTGCGAAATTTGGCAAATTTTGCCAGTTTATTTTTTCCCTTTTGATCTAATTGCTGGGAAATTAAAAGGTAAATAATTACCTTCCAAATGTTTGTATAATCAGAAAGTACTAAATGTCGTTCCTTTTTTAGTGTAAGAAATTTTTGATAATCAGTTTCTCTAATGTATCTAATTGATGCTAAATTGTTATTATAAGAATTGTTTGAAAGATAAACAGCATAAGCTGTTTTTCCAGTACCTTTCTCACCTATTAGGAAATGAATTTGATTTTTACAAAGTAGATTTAACGAATTGGTCCGAAGAAAAATATTATTGAAAAACGTTTTATTTTCTTTTCTTTTATAATTTTCAGCATCACTGAAGCCAAAATTTAGGTCAGAAATTGGTAACATTAATACACCTCTTATTATATTTATTTATGCTGACTAGCTTGATTATTTAAATGTGTTTAATTTCTAGATTGAACCAAATAAATAATAATCAATCATATTGTTTAATATCCTAAATTATATAAAAAAAATCGATTTTTACTACTGTCCGATCATAAATCCCCAACCTCGCAGTCACATACCTTAAGTACCGAGGCCTGTAAATAATACTCTGTCTCCCGATTTTCCATTTCGTCCGTCAATGTCCCGAATACAGTTCATAGCAACACACTTCAAAGTATAATAAACGCAATCTCATAAAAATATTTCTAAAAATAATTCACAAAAAAGCAGGTGTACACACAGCTTACCCAAAGCTCCCTGACAATAATTCAACACATAAGATAGAAATAGCAAAGGAAGATGGTGCGTACAGGCGCTGACCAACTGTCCGTCCTGTATCTTATCCTTAGAGAAGGGGCTGGAGTTGATGCGGGAGTCGGGCGAGCCTATGGAGTTCGGGATTTTTGATTTTTACAAGGTGTTTTCAAGGGCTTTTGGTGAGGAGGGTAATGGGGCAGCGGGGACTTGAATGGAAGCCAGGGGTTGTCGTCACGTACCCCGCACGCCGCTACGCTTTGTAAAGGGCATCGGGAGGATGCTCATGGATTTGATATTCTAGTCGGTTCATTGGAAATTTGTATTCCCTTACAGGTACAGGTATGCAAATTTAAAGGAAAAAAAGAATCTGATAACTTTAAACTTGATAAGCAACAATACGTTCTAATGAATATTGATCTGAAAGAAAAGAATGCACGTTATTTGCTTTTTGCGATAATCATTTCCATATCCATTATTGTCTACTCATTCTTTACCGGGACATTATTATGGGGTATCATAGCCGCAGTTCTGATAATAATCTTAACACTTATACTGTCTGAATTTATTATTAGTCAGATTAAAATGGTCAATTTCATTGAGAAAGTAAAAGGATTTCTTATTGAACCTTCAAAAACATATGATGCTTCTAAGGAAGACACTCTCGGTGATGCAACAAAATATTTCGTTATTCTAATGATGATATTTGCCATCCTTAATGTGATATCCTTCCACGTTTTTTTTTCATTTGGAATAAGAACGTCATTATTCTTCTTGGTATTGTCACCGATTATTAGGGTTGTGTCGGTATTCATATACGGAGCAATCCTACATATCAGCATATATATTGTGGGTGGGAGAAATGGCATTTCCCAGACAATAAAAGCTCTCATGTATGCCTATACACCGGCATTATTATTTTCTGTGATAGTTTTTCTTATAAATGAGATATTGGTTTGGGTGTTATGGTTATGGGCAGTAGTTCTTTTGATTCTCGGAATACGCCAGCTTCAAGAGATTACGACTAACAGAGCATTGATAGCGGTACTTGCCTGGATTGTATTACTCTCGCTTTTGTGGATGTTGGTGCAAGGTAACGATTTTATTTATTCATCTGTGTCAGCTTATGCAAACAAAGTGATTAACTAGCACTAAATCATGCCACACACAGGATAGAAATGGCAGAATAAGATGCATTACGAGCGCTGACCCAACTCCCCGTCCTGTATCTTATCCTTAGAGAAGGGGCTGGAGTTGATGCGGAAGTCGGGCGAGCCTATGGAGTTCGGGATTTATGATTTTCCAAGGTGTTTTCAAGGGCTTTTGGTGAGGGGGGTAATGGGGCAGCAGGAACTTGAATGGAAGCCGGAGGGATGAAATCATTACACACTTCGGATTTTACTTCGCCAGGTCTGGGGCATCAAGGTGGATGCTCGTGAATAATCTTGATCATGGTTATTTTGTTTTAGCTTGATTGAGACACATATTTTCTCTGCCCACCAAAAATTTAATAACACGAACCACATTACCACTAATAAGTGAAAATTATGAAAGAATTCAATGTTACAGCAGTTATCTGGCAGGAAGATGAAGTTTATGTTTCAAAATGTCCGGAACTCGAAGTAGCCAGTGCAGGTGATACACCACAAGTAGCTCTCGAAAACTTGAAAGAAACTGTAGAATTGTATATTGAAAACGCTAAAATCCTTGGAATTTTGGAAGATTTCACAGCTTCTATTGAATCATCAAATAAATTCACATCCAACATCAGTGTTGCAGTTTGAGTTAACTTCCTTCAGTTTCATCGGATAAAATTATAAAAAGTCTACTTAAAGCCGGATTTGACTATGCCCCTATTAAAGGGAAAGGAAGTCATACTGCTTTAGTCAGAGAAGGACTTCATGGTGAAAAATTTCTTGTAATAATTCCGAAAAGAAACCCTATTCCAAAAGGAACTTTAATTTCAATAATTAAACAATCTGGATATTCAAGAGATGAATTCATCACATTGTTGGATTGAAAACAGTTACACATTCAATATTCGTGCCGATTTTTCATATCATCTGTCAATGTCCAAAATACAATTCATCTCCACACACAAGATTGAAGTGGCCAATGAAGTGGGTGCGTACATGCTGCTGACCCAACTGCCCGTCCCGCATCTTATTCCTAAAGAAGGGGCTGGAGTTGATGTAGGAGTCGGGCGAGCCTATGGAGTTCGGGATTTTTGATTTTCCAAAGTTTTCTCAAGGGCTTTTGGTGAAGGGGGGAATGGGGCAACGGGGACTTGAATGGAAGCCGGGGGATGTCGCCCCATCCTCGCCACGCTCAGACTGGAAGTCCGAGGCATCCATGCGCATTGGGCGTTTTCATTTAGATTCGAAGTCGCTAGCTACCGCAGATGTTGCTACAAATACTGTAGCTTTTTCCGATTTTTATATTTATTTTGCATCTTCCTTTATTTCAGCCGTTGGAGTAAAACACGCCCAGGTCCGAAACTAAATACTCATGGAACGCGCTTCCTTCCTCAATATTACCCTTGTATTGGATCGTTGCACCGTCGGGTTGAAAAGCCATGAAATCAACAAATCCAATAGGATTAGTAGGATCAGGATTGGATTGATCGAAATAGATCACGTTTTCGGCATTAATGGTAACATCCAAATCAGAGGTTGAGAATGTAACCACAGATGGTCTTTTCCTGTTGTAATCACCCTCCGGTATCCAATAAGTTTCTGTGATCGTTATATCATCATCAGAGTACTCTGCCAGCACTTTTCCATTATGCTTGTTCAGCAATGTCAGGTGTTTATATGTATAATTCTCGTAACCATCATCCAGACTCCCGACGGCATAAGCAACAGCTTGGTACTTCTTTGTTGTCACTTCGAACCAAGTCCATCCATGCATAGACATTGGCCATGTACATATAAACGGTGGACAATCGCCAAGAGGAATCATATGATCCATGTATCCTTCGGCTTGAGTGACTTTGTATTTTTTGCCGTCCAGAATTATCGAGCCATGAAGAGTGCCGTAGGAATGTTCGTATGTGGTGAAGTTAAGAGGTTCATCCGCCTGATCTATTGTCTTGTCTATATTTGTCTGGAAGAACAGATCCATCTCCAGATCATCAGATATGTAATTTAAGTTATACCCCTGGAGTGCTGAGCCATACAATCTCTTCAATTCATAAGGATCAGGGTATGTGTAGTCCACATAAGGTGTCCATAGGGCTATGTGATCACCAACAACGGCTTGTGGAACGAAGGTCTCAGTATAATTGAAGATTGTTGTGCCGTTGTCAAAATATATCCCATATGAAGTAAGTAGATGAGAGAGATTTACGGGAGATTGATATAAATCCGCAAACATAGGAGATTCCTGATGTGACATGACAACAAAGAACCCAATATCTCGTTTTTCGCCATCAGATGCGACCAATCTTGCATCTCCATTTAGGTACCACCATTCCGCCATAAAGTTAACATCGAAATATGTCTCCAAGTGTCCACCTTCAGTAAAATCTGCAATCTTTTCTGGTGTTCCAAATGGTCCGAGTGTTGTTGGTGCTGCTGCCGATAAACCTGTAAAGCACATCACTACGAGCAATATGCTCATTATATTGCCTACTTTTATACTCATTTATTTATAACCTCCTTTCAGTCACGACTCCAGACTTAAGTACTGAAGCCTGTAAATAATACTCTAGCTCCCGATTTTCCATTTCGTCCGTCAATGTCCCGAATACAATTCATGACCACACCCCCAAAGAACAATAAACGCAATCTAATAAAAATATTTCTAATAATAACTCCTACAAAAGTAGGTGTACACGCAGTTTACCCACAGCTCACTGACAGTCATTTCACACACAGGATATAAATACCAAAGGAAGAGGGTGCGTACATGCTGCTGACCAACTGCGCGTTCTGTATCTTATTCTTAGAGAAGGGGCTGGAGTTGATGTGGGAGTCGGGCGAGCCTATGGAGTTCGGGATTTTTGATTTTTCAAAGGTTTACAATTAGCGAATATTTTTAAATCCCAAAAATCAACTGCATATATTATGAGCGATAGCGTGAAACGCAGTGAAGGGTTGAGTATGTTTGCCGCCATTGCATTTGCAGTGGGCACAATGGTTGGGGCAGGAGTTTTTGTGCTCAGCGGAGTGGTCATCGATGTTGCCGGACCGGCGGCCGTATTGTCATATCTCATTTGTGCTGTTATCGTCACATTCTCAGCCCTGTCCTATGCCACACTTGCCAGCATATTTCCAGAAGACGGAGGCGGATATTTGTTCGCCAGGAAGATGATCGGGGATTATCCGGGATTTATCGCAGGCTGGGCCATGTATATCAGCCTGTTAATCGCTACATCCTTCGTGCTGCTCGGTTTTGGAATATACCTCAACCTGCTGCTGGGCATTAACTTTGACCCAAGACTGGGTGCCCTGGGTGCGGTCGTCCTGCTCACTGTCCTGAATCTCAGGGGACTATCAGAAGCCGGGAAACTGGAGGTGGGCCTGGTGACTATAAAGATCAGCATACTCATCCTGTTTATAATTGGTGGGGTGATTCAAATCCAGAGAACAAGCTTTGAGCCATTCCTATCCCATGGTTCGAGCGGAGTATTGAGTGGGATAACAATGGTCTTTTTTGCCTACATGGGCTTTCAGGTAGTCAGTATGATGGGCGGTGAGATCAAAGAGTCCAGTAAAACGGTCCCTAAAGCCATATTGGCATCTGTTTGTATCGTGGCGGTAATATACATTGGTGTGATCATTGCAGTTCTTTCGGCAAACTTACCAGCTCACAATAGTGAAAGTGTGTTCGATGCCGCTGTAGTACTGCTGGGTACATCCGGCGGTATTATCGTGGCACTGGCAGCTACCATATCCACATTATCCGCTGCAAATGCAAATATTATCGGTGCGTCCAGGGTAACACTTGAGATGGCAAGTGAAAAACAGATCCCTGGAAGGTTTACCAGACTCAAGAACGATCAACCTATCAATTCCATCTTACTGGGTGCCGTGATTACTGCCTTACTCATCATATTCGGAAATCTTGATTTCATCGTGAACCTCACAAATGCGGCTATGCTCAGTACTATGGTTCTTGTTAACTTGAGCGCTTATTTGTTAATCAAGCAAGAAAAGAAGATGCCTCCAGAGAAAAACTACTTCAAAATGCCAATGGGTACATTATTCCCTACCATGGGAGTAGTCACCTGCATTGTAATGATTGTTAACCTGCCTGTCACCTCAGTAATATTGGGAATTGTGGCCCTGCTCTTTGGTTCTGTGATTTATGTACTGGAAGACACGCCAGAAGGGGAGGCAGTTGTGGATGAGATCAGGGATCTACTCGGCCGTTAGGAAAAACTAAATTTGAAATTAATCTTAATAACTATACCCCGCAGCTCTGCTGCGGTTGGGTGTGCCGTCGCAACGTTTGACTATTTAAGACATTTCACATAATAGAATTCAGCGAAGTTTATTTACCAAATTCCCAAATGACCGATAGCTTCTTTACCGCTTCCACTTCAATACCGCTCTTATCCCCCTCTTCCCTCCTTCTCCAGCAACCTCGCCTTCTCGACAAAAGCCATAACCGTAATAACAAAAGTGGCATGGGCCCACGTAAGCGGGCTGACACTTAAAGGACTCCCGTCAAAAGGATTCAACTGCTCTGCCAGAATACCGGTCTGGGTAGCACGCTCAGTGACCCATAGCAGTATCTCCTCTGGTTTATCCAGGTCGCTAATGCTCTTTGCCTTATGGATATGCCACTGGGCCACCCAGAGGGTACATATGAACCAGGGATTGCCTGGTATTTTCTCAGGATCGTACTCTATTACCTGGTGATATATATCCTTATAGAACCTGGCAATGCCACCTATATCCGTTTTTACAGAGAGTTTCTCCTCAATAGCCTTCATGGTATTGACCACCCTCACATCATCAGGTGGCAGCACCTTGAACTGGGAAACAGCATACAGGCTGGCATCAACAGTCTCATCCCTCGGGTCGATGCTGCGCAGGAACCGTCCCAGTTCTTTATCATACAGATGTGTCTCGATCCCCGCTTTTATCTCATCAGCAGCCGTGCTGTATTTCCCTGCCAGGTCATCATCCTCGTACAATCGTGCAAACCCGGCCGCACACTTCAGGGCCGCGTAAACGGTCGAAGATGTATATGTATGGACAGCCCTATGCTCCTCCCATAAGTTGTAACTGGGTTTTGGAAGCCCGGTAGCAGGATCCCGGTACCTTGTCATGAACTCAGCAGCTGGCTTTACCATGGAATTATAGAGCTGGTCAATGGTCTCAATGCAACTGGTGGTCTTGTAGTGGTTCCACAGGGCTATGAGTATGAGGGCAGTACTATCCTCCTGTATTGGAAGCTGCACATGTCCCTCAGGAGTGAGCCAGGGCATCCAGCCGCTTGCCAGGGTACCTGTAGGATTGTACTTCTGCAGGAAATATCCGTGCTCACTGATAAGGTCATGACAGTAATTGAAAAACTTATGCACAATTCCGGAATATCGTGTCATGTCCAGCGACATAGCAATGAATGCACTGTCCCGCGGCCACATATAACTGTATGAATCCATGTTGAACCGTTCAAGGATATCACTATCATTGGCAGCGATGATCGCCCCATCATTGTCGATCTGCGAGCGTATGATAAGCAGGCTGTGTTTGAACAGATCTGCCACCTTCACTGGAAGGTTAAAAAAGTCATATTTTTCTTTATTCACCCATGAATGAAAGTATTGCCCGGTTTCGGCCATCATTTGTTCAGGAGTTCTTTCAAGGACCAGTTCATTGAGCCGCTTAACATCATAAAATGTTTTTCCGGCCGCTATCCAGTAATACAGTGTTTTTGTCTCACCTGCTGCAAGATGCTGGGAGAACCTGATAAAACTATTCACTGCCCCTACCTGGATTGAGTTCATATTAAGCTCTGCCGAGCGTATTATATTGGATTCGTTCTCCCCTTTGGGGCCGATCTCATACTGGTCGAAGTGTGGTGAGCCATTGATAAGGAAATAGCGGGAGCGCTGGTAATGTATTATTGACTGCACTGCCGGATCATACACTCCTGTATCCCCCATCGGGTTCTCGTAAAGTGCAATGTCATGGGAGAAAAGCAGCTTTAGTTCGATATCCTCTGTGTCAGTGTTGGTTATTGCTATCCTGCGAATGAACACATTTTCGAAAGGATGCACGCATTCGTTAAACCTCAGATCAATATCGAGCCGGTCGTTGCGGTAATTGGAATCGGTTACTAATGTATCTTTCTTATAACCAAGCCTGTAGACCCAGTCATCTCCTATGAGGGATACCAATCCCAAGTTTTTCCCTTCGACCACCACTCCTACCCGGCAGTGGCGGCCGTTAACGTGGTTCTCATCCCCCACATGAGGAAAGTACATGTCCCGTATGCTTGCGTTCCTGTCAAGGTTCACCAGCAAGGACCCATTTCCGACTATAAGAGGTTTTGGCATTTTATCATAACCTTTAATGCATATCAGTGCTATAATATGTGTTAATTATTGAGTGACGGTTATTAAGTGATAATTGTTAAGTGATTGAAATCAGGGGTTTTTCAATTATATACAGTATATTACTTCATATACTTTAGTAACTGCGAGCGTTAGCAAGCAGTTAATAGTGCAGAATTCTGCACAGGAAATAGATAAATGGCAGCAAGACAGCTAAAAATAAATGAGATGAGTGTGGGTTTTCTCTCGTATGAATTCACACCAAAAATTTTTGGAGGAGTTGGGGTCCATGTGACCGAACTGGCAAGACATCTTGCAGAGAGTATCCGGCAAGTGCATGTGTTCACATCACATGTGGAAGGATTGGACTGCCAGAAGGCAGGAAGTGTGTTTGTGCACAGGTCATCGAAACCTGTTGTACCTGCATCGAACCGTTCCTATAATATGTTTGAAAGGATATTGAACAATTTCAATGTGTCAGGGATGATGGATAAACATCTTTCAAATAGTAATAAACTTGACCTGCTGAATTCACAAGAAGAATTGATCCGGATGGCTGCAACAGTCGTAAAAAATGACACCCAACTGCCTCCGGTGATGACTGCGCACAATACCGATGTTAACAGGCCCAAGCCAGACAGCCTAAGCGTTGTTAGCAGGCAGAATGTAGTGGATAAGGTGGACATGTTCAATGTAGAATCAAGATACATGCGAAGGGAACTTAACCAGACATTTGATATTACGTCACATATTGAAGGATTGGACGGCCAGAAGGCAGGAAGTGCGTATGCTCCCAAGTCATCTAAACCTTTAGTAACTGCATCGAACTATTCCACTAAGGATTTTAAAAGGGTAATGACCAATTTCAATGTGGCCGGGATGGTAAATAAATATCTTTCGAATGCAGAACTTGACCTGCTGCATTCACATGGAGGATTGATCCAGATGGCTGCAACAGAAGCTAAAAATGACACTGGACTGCCCCTGGTGATGACGGCTCACAGTACCGAGATCAACAGGCTCAAGCCTAACAGGCTGAGTGTTGTTATGGAGCAGAATGTAGTTGATAAGGTGGATATGTTCATTGCAGTATCGAGATACATGCGAAGGGAACTTAACCAGACCTTTGGTATCAATTACAATAAGATCACTGTCATACCGAACGGCGTGGACACTGCGGTCTTCAAGCACCAGGAGGCGGATGATATCCGCAGGAAATACATGCTTGATAACAGGTTTGTCGTGTTGTTCGTTGGAAGGGATGATCCGCAAAAGGGTGTGAAGTACCTGGTCAATGCAGTGAAGAAACTTGCCAGTCAGATACCTGAGATCATGCTTGTCATGGTCGGCCATCAGGATATTTATAATGATAAACATATCCTCTGCCTCCCGCGTGTTGGCAGGAGCGAACTTATCAAGTTACATTCCCTTTCCGATGTGTTCGTGCTGCCCAGTGTCTATGAGCCGTTCGGTATTGTCCTCCTGGAGGCTATGGCATGCGAGACACCGTGTATTGGAATCCGGACTGGGGGGATGCCTGATATCATAGACCATAACAGGACAGGTCTTCTTGTAGAGCCGAGGAGTGATGAGGGTCTTTCAGAGGCGATCGCCAGGTTATACCACGACCCTGAAAAACGTTACAAAATGGGCAAAAAAGGAAGGGAAAGAGTAATTTCATGCTTTGACTGGAAGGATATCTCGGCAAAGACCGTAGGAGTATACCAACAGGTGCTGCATTAGAGCTGTTCGTTCCAGGTTTTTCGAGGAATATCCGGTGAAATCGTGATATGATTTAGGTGGAAAGGGGCAATACATGGGTTACCAAAAGGGGACTATACAATTTACGTCATCCCTGGAAAGCTATTTCAATAGTGATCTACATATATTTCAGTGATAATATCAATTATCGGAGTGAAAATTATGGAATATCTTGGCATAACAATTACAGCTGATTCCACCAGTAAGGAGATCGTACCAATTGCAAAGGCAATCCATGAATTGTTGGGACTTCCCATCACCATGCGCACGCTGAACAACCTGGGTGTGAGGATTGAAAAGGGTAAAGTACTGGACTATGAATATACAGGACCTACTCTGGAAAAGGCACTTGAGACCAACTCAACCATCAAGTCCATCCCCAGGACAGGGGATTATTCCGGCATACCTGTAGTGGTGACCACTATTAAAAATGAAGACGGATATGGAATTGCTGCTATAGGAGTTGTGGATGTGGTCGGTACTGTTGACCTGGGTGATGCTTTTGGAGATTATCCTGAGATAGTTAACCAGGTAAGTGATATCCTGAAATCCAGGATCTCCACGCCTTAATGCAGCGGGCAGTCAATCTATAGTTCCCATCTGTCATCTACAGGGAATTGTTCATTTATCCACATCAAGACACGCCCGGCATGTATGATATTATATTCCCTGGACAGTACTGGAACACCACTGAACACTCCCTCTCCCTTCAACATTACGATATTGAGGATATCCCTTCTGGTCTCTAGCTTATATTTCCTCAATATCCGTCCTATGGGGATGTCGGCCTGCATCAGGTCAGCCTTCATGCCCCCGGGCATTAGGTCTATGGGGGCAAGTGAGCGGGCGAACACATATGGCTTTCCTGAGACCTTAAGCACGACCTCCCTGTGGTTCACAGGGTCATTTTGCCTGATGTCCAGCAGTTTTGCCTCTGCTTTTGTGGCCTCTCCCACTTCCTGGATACTGGTCACAACATCTACCTGATGTTTTGTCATGACTTCCAGCAGGTATGTGACCGACCCGTCCGTTCCTGCACATATTCGCAGGGTGGTGGGGATATCAAGGGTTGTTATCTTGTCCAGGGGTCCGGGTTCCATCCTCACACCTGAATTTTGAAATGATTATTTCTGGATGTCTTTTTTCGCTTTGCTGACCCGCTGTTTTGCAGTATAGCCGGTGGCATTATCCAGGAAATTCCTGAACTTCTTGTTGGTTTCGAGTATCTCCTCGTCAGGTACGTTTGGGTTGGGCGTTGTGTCTACGCACAGTTTCTTATCTACAATACTGGCTTCGACTCGTTTAAGTGCGCCGTAACTGACGATGAGTTTTCCGCCCTCTTCGGTCACTGGAACCTGGAAACTGTCCTGCAATACTTCTTTTATGCGGTCCATTTCAGGCTTGAATCCTCGCTTTAATTTGTATTCCTTAATTTATATCACCTTTAGGTGTCTGTTGATTGCAGAGTGATAAAATACTTTGCATTTTTTCGTAGAATATGATCTATCACCTGGAAGTTATTAACCACAAATGTGATAATACCCTGCCTGTCTACATATCTTCCAGATCAAACACTATGAATCCCTTCTTACGCAGGCGTTCCTTGCCCTTGATCCTCTTTGTAGCAAACCCGAAATGTTGTATCATAAGTATAATACTTTGCATACAACTATTTCAGAGTCATGAAATTATCCATGATCAGGCAAACAAAATATCATTCGGAAAAGAAGCCTAAAATTGAGCAGATAAGGGGATGTCCTCTATGACTTCCCTGGTATCTATTTGAGTATGCTGGGTTTTAATCTTCAAATTATTGTTAAATCCATCTATTGCCTGTTCTGAACCGCAGTGAGGATTTACTTGTCTTGTCCGTCACCCAAATTGTACGGTAGCTATTCAACTTACCACTTAAGCTACACTCATTACCAGCCCACTGCATCACCAAACACCCCCCAGCCCAAACCCCCTCATCTCCCCCTCACCCTGCGCCTCACAAGCGAATCCCTTGCCGCGATCTCCTCAAGCACAGCCTCGAACCCCTCATCCGGGGCCAGCAGCCTGTCAAGATACACCCCGGTAACACCAACCCTCGCCCGCCTGTTCAGCACCCGGATCCTCTCCTCAACAATATCCTGTCCCACCCCCACCTTCCTTGCAACCGAACCGGGAGACATGTCTGACAGCGGCGTTTCAACATGCCCCTCCGGCACCGGTTCAATCAACATCAGCCGTTTATCTACACCAGGAACACGGTTATGGACCACATCCTCCAGCCCATCCGGCCCCAGTTGTCCCCCGAATGCATAAAAATCCAGTTCCCTGGTGGTGGGCTCAACCAGCGGGAACGTGACCATAGTATTCCCTGGCAGGTAGATATGTGCCTTGGCAAGCCCGCCCGGTGTGGCCTGTACCAGCTTCCTGCCAGTGATGCCGTGTTCATCCAGCGCCAGTTCCACCATGAACGACCGGACCACCCCCGGAATAATGATATCTATATCGCTGCCTTGTGATACATCACCCCTGGCAAGGCTGCCGTATACAAGGCTTTCAAATCCCGCATTCCCCAGGGAATACATCACACCGGCCGCCATTTGCCTGAAGTTGCCCAGCAGTTCCCACTGCCCTTCCTCATAAGTGACAGTTCTTTGGTGTCCCATGGTTGCGGTCTTGCGGCGCATTCAATACCCAGGATTGCCTTCAATCCTTATAAAACACAAAGTCTAAAATGTAAAGCCCCAATAATACAGGTACATGAAAATTATCTCAGTGACAGGTTACAAAAAATCCGGCAAGACCACCCTGGTTGAACATCTGGTACAAGAACTGGCCAAACGCGGCAGTGTGGGCACGGTAAAACATATGCCTGGTCATGACCTTAATCCCGATGGCACCGATACAAGAAGGTACATGGATGCCGGTGCCAGGGCAGTGCTGGGTGTAACCTCTAACGGCTCTGCAAAATTCATCCCTGGAACCGACCTTGGGAATGCCCTTGATGAACTGGCCAACAGCGGCATGGACTATGCAGTGGTCGAAGGGTTCAAGGACAGCCACCTGCCAAAAATTGTCCTGGGAGATCTGGAATTGCCAGATGAGGTGGCAAGGCTGGATAGTGCCGTTGACCTGGCAGATAAAGTACTTACAAACCTGCTCGACATTATAGAGCACCAGCCTGAATACCATACCCTGGACTCCCTCATAACAAAAGTGCGTAATAACCCCAGGATCGCAGAAGCAGGAGCTATCGGAAGTTTTACAGGCATCGTAAGGGAAAAGACCGGGGATGTGGAAACAAAAAGCCTGGAATTCGAATCCTATGAAGAGAAAACTGGTAATAAGATCCGCCTCATCGAAACCGACCTGAAAGCATGTGAAGGCATCCTGGATGTCAGGATACACCACCGCGTGGGCAGGATAGAAGCAGGGCAGGATATATTGTATATCGTAGTTGCAGCCTCGCACAGGCAGCAGCTCTTCCAGGCCCTGTCAGATGCCATAGAACGGGTGAAGGCAGAGGTTCCCATCTGGAAAAAGGAACACACAACCACTGGCGAATTCTGGGTGCAGGACCACCCGTAAAAAGATTTACCACACCAATTTCAAAAATTATAGCGAAATGCAAAATTAATATAGACACTGATTTTACAGATTACACTGATTTTCACAACAACTATTAATCTGTGTAATCAGTGTAATCTGTGTATCAAAATTCCGAGCAATATGATCAATTACCATTTAATTTGAAAGGGATACGATTTATTCAATCTTAAACACCTTTATGGAAACGTGAAAAAAATATGACATTATTTGGTACCAATGGAGTAAGAGGGATAGCAAATTCTGAAATGACAGCAGACATGGCCCTGAACCTGGGAAAGAGCCTTGGCACATATATGCACAGGCATGGCATTGGCACCAGGGTGGCAGTGGGCAGGGATACCCGCATCTCCGGGGACATGCTAAAGTCAGCCGCCATAGCAGGTCTGCTGTCCACGGGCCTGGAAGTGGTGGATGTGGATATTTTGCCTACACCTGCGCTGCAGTACTATGTACGTGATAAAGCCGATGCAGGTGTAATGATAACCGCATCCCACAATCCAAGGGAATACAACGGCCTTAAGATAGTCGCAGGTGACGGTACCGAGTTTTCAAGGCAGGGCGAAGCAGAAGTGGAGCAGATATACTATGCCGGCGAGTTCCACACTGCACAGTGGAATGAGACAGGCAGTTTTTCCAGTGACCAGACAATCCTCAGGACATACATGGACGGAATCATCTCAAAGGTGGATGCCGGTACCATTAGCACAGCAGGTTTGACAGTGGTAGTGGACCCGGGCTGCGGGGCAGGATGCGGGGTGACACCCATTCTATTAAGGGAACTGGGCTGCAGGGTCATAACCCTGAATGCCCAGCCAGACGGCACATTTCCAGGCAGGGCACCCGAACCCACGAGAGAGGAACTGGGTGATTTGATGAACACTGTGAAAGCCGCCGGAGCCGACCTTGGCGTAGCCCATGACGGTGATGCGGACAGGGTGGCATTCGTGGATGAAAAGGGCGAGTTCCTTGACGAGGAAGACCTGCTGGCAATAATGGCAGGGCATGTGCTCAAAGGGAAAAAAGGCAACGTGGTCACCCCTGTTAGTTCGTCACTGAAGGTGCGGGATGTGACTGAGTCAATGGGTTGCGAACTCCTGTGGACAGCGGTCGGAAGCATAGACGTAGCCCGGAAGATGATAGAGACAGGTGCGGTATTCGGTGGTGAGGGCAACGGCGGCCTAATCTTCCCGGAGTTCCAGTACTGCCGGGACGGTGCAATGACCGCAGCCAGGATGCTTGAGATACTTGCATCAGGCAAGAAGCTTTCAGAGCTGAAACAGGGAATCCCTGAATACCACAATACAAAGAAAAAGATACATGTAAAGGACCCGAAACTGGTAGTTGAAATGCTATTGACCCAGGACCTGCACGAGGGTATCGGAAGTGCCGGAGATGTCGGGAGTGTAGGCGATGTCGGTGATGTCAAAGTGGACCGCACGGACGGGCTCAAGTTATGGTATCCGGACGGCTGGATACTGATCAGGCCCAGCGGAACTGAACCACTGGTCAGGGTCTATGCAGAATCCAGTACAGCCGGACGCACAGCCGAACTGGCAGGATATGGTACCAACCTTGTGGAAGAGGCCGCCCGGAAAGTACGGCAAGAGGAGGAGTAACAATATGGATGTAGTAACAAAATATTATGTTGAAACTGACCTGCCCATTAAAGAAGCAGCAGGTGCCATTGCAGCCGAGCAGTCAACTGGCACGTGGACAGAAGTCAGCACCTTAAAGGAAGGTGACCCTGCACACCGGCTGGATGGAAGGGTACTGAAAGCTGAAGGTACCACAGTGGAGATCGGATTCCCTGTGGAACTGTTCGAACCCGGCAATATACCACAGTACCTCTCTGTTATCGCCGGTAACCTGTTCGGCCTGGGCGCATTAAAGAATATCAGGCTTGTTGATGTGGAATTTCCAGACGAACTGGTAAAGGCACATTCAGGGCCGCGTTATGGTATCAAGGAAGCCCGCAACATCCTGGGCGTGCATGACCGCCCCCTGGTGGGTACGATCATAAAACCAAAGGTTGGCCTGGACCCAAAGCAGACGGCGCAGGTGGCATATAACGCTGCAATGGGCGGTCTTGACCTGATAAAGGATGATGAGACCCTGACAGACCAGCAGTTCTGTCCCCTGCAAGAGCGGCTGGCAAGGGTCATGGATATGCTCGATAAAGCCGAAAACCAGACCGGCCAGAAGGTGTTCTATGCAGTCAACGTGACCACAGGTGCTGCACAGATAGTGGACAGGGCACAAAAGGCAGTGGAACTGGGTGCCAATATGGTCATGGTGGACGTGCTGACATCAGGATTTGATGCACTGCAGGAACTGTCTGCCAACATCGATGTACCGATCCATGTGCACAGGACCATGCACGGTGCCATTACCCGTAACAAGAAGCACGGAATTTCCATGCTGGTAATATCAAAGCTGGTCAGGATGGCGGGCGGTACCAATCTTCATACCGGAAGCTACCATGGTAAGATGGATATTGATACTACAGAGAACGACCGCTGCCGGGATGCCCTCAGGGGCGAGTGGTCAGGTCTTAAAAGTGTATTCCCGGTTGCCTCAGGCGGCTTAAGCCCGTTGAACGTGGCACCCAACCTGGACGGCTACGGTATGGACTGCATTGTACAGGCCGGCGGCGGCGTACACGGACACCCGGAAGGTACTACCTCCGGCGCCAGGGCTATGCGCCAGGCAGTGGATGCATGGGTGGAAGGAACATCTATGAACGAATATGCCAAAAACCACCCTGAACTTGAAAAGGCAATCCGGAAATGGGGCTGATAGTATCCATTCAAGAAAATGGAAATTTCGGACAGGATAAACTGGATTGACAGGATACGATCCAATCCTGTAAATCCTGTAAATCCTGTCAAAAGATTTGATTGAAACTAAGAAAATTACCTATATCGATATCGAAATGCGTTTATAATTTCCTATACGTTTCAAAAAGTATGGCAAAATGCAAAATTAATATAGACACAGATTTCACAGATTACACTGATTTTCACAATAACTATTAATCTGTGTAATCAGTGTAATCTGTGTCTCAAAATTCCGAGCAATATGATCAATTACCATTTAATTTGATAAGGATACGGCTGATATTTATATATCATATCATATCATTTCATAACCAGAATATAATTACCAATTCATGTTGAGGTGAACTATTTGACATGTCCCTATATATCAGGTGTCTGGTGCAAACTGGACCCAAAATTCCATAAGCCAAAGGCTGATGAAATAAAAGAGTACTGCTCCAGCGATGATAACTACATCAATTGTCCTGTCTATGAAAAATACACGAGCATAGAAGGCAACGGCTGCATCTAAGAATGTCTTACTATTAATGACCACAACAGGATATGCCAGTGCTCCAGGCGCAGGTACGATAATTAATGCCATAGCTACCTGGAAAGGTTCAGCCTTCGGGATAGACCTGAAGACAAATGCAAAAGTCCGGATAAATGGTGATGATAAGATCACCGGGACCATTAAAGAAGGAGGTAACCCCGGACTTATCGAAAGATGCGTCGAACTGGTGTTTGAGCGTTTCGGTTACCAGGGCGGGTCCACAGTAACAACTTCAAGCGAGATACCCATTGCGTCTGGCCTAAAAAGCAGCAGTGCGGCTGCTAATGCTGCGGTACTGGCAGCCCTGGATGCTATCGGTGAAAGTATGGAATCCATAGATGCCGCCCTTATCGGTGTACAGGCTGCAAAGGATGCAGGGGTCACCATTACCGGTGCTTTTGATGATGCAGCAGCATCGATGCTGGGCGGTGTGGTGGTCACAGACAACAGGTCGTCAACCTTGATATTAAGGGAAGAACTGGATTCTGAAGTGATGATCTATGTACCCCGGACACAGGCATACAGCTCACAAACAGATGTGGGACGGTCAAGGCTGATCGCTCCCTGGGTGGATATGGCATACGAACTCTGCATCAAGGGCGAATATGGAAAAGCCATGACATTAAACGGTTTTTTGTACTGCAGTGCACTGGGATTTGACCCCGAACCCATGATGATGGCACTGGAAACAGGCATTGAAGGAGTGAGCCTGTCAGGCACTGGTCCCGCATATACCGCATTGGCGAGCTGGGAACAGGCCAGCGAACTGGCAGATGCCTGGTCGGCACTGGATGGAAAGGTTATAAGGACAAAGATAAATAATAGCGGTGCAAAGATACAAAGGTAGTGGCCCTTATGAAAAAACTTTCCGGAATTAGAATAGAGATTGAAAACATTGACCGCGAGATTATCGGGTTAATAGGGAACAGGACTAACCTGGCAAAGGATGTACTTGAAGCAAAGAAACATGAAGGTCTTCCCATCAATGATGAGAAACAGAATCAGGCAGTCATGGAAAGGGTTGCAAATATCGCCACCGAATGCGGGCTTGATTCAGGTGAGGTTAAAAAAATCTTTGGAATACTTATTAAGATGAGTATCGAGCGCCAGCATGAGCTCAGTGGCGAGGGTAACCTACCGTAAAAAACCGCAACTATTATTGGTTGCAGCTATTTTATCAGGAATCTTATCAGGTCCCTGTCCAGCCGGCTTTCACGTTCGAACTTATCAATGATCTGTTCGTCAGATAGTCCTTCAGCTCTTGCCGCTTTTACTTTCTCAAAGAATGCCGGGTTTATCTCATAGTACTCATTGATATCTTTCCTATGTCCCCATACATCTCCTTCCAGTAAAGCAACATTTTGCATTTTCAAGAACATCCTGGTGGAGTCTGAGATGGTTTTCATGAATGAACTGGCAACATGTATCGCCTTTAGTTTGGGGCACATATTTGCCAGGATCATTATATCCTTATTTGACGGCCTGAATGTGAGATGTATCATCTCTTCATTCTTGTTCAGCGTATCAATTTCATCCTTAGAACTTACTACTCTAATTTTCATTTAATTCACAAAATACTAAACATCTTTATAATATTTAAGCCTTTACACTTCGGAATAAATATAATACAATATTTAATTATTAAATATTAATTATTAAAAATATTTCCATGATTCTATCAATCCGTGATATAAGTCATACCGCTACTGTCATGCACTGCAATAGTATATCCCTGATATCCCTGGCTGGAATAATCCCTGATGGGTTCCCAATCCTCAAATCCTTTAAGGTTTTCCAATAACCTGGTCTCTTCAGTGATCTCTGCCAGAAGCCTACCCTTAAGCAGTTCGGCAAGCTTAATGGCATCCTCTTTTTTAATAGGTCGTCCTACACCCCGGCATTCTGATACCTTTATATCGGGTTTTATAGCCCCATTGGTAAATGCCAGGAAGAACGGGTATGTGCTGCATATCCATGGTCTTTGCTGATATAACATACAGGTATTGTCAACCCTGATGAATATACAATCCCCATTGCTGTGCCTGTTAAGCACCCATTCAAAACAATGGAGGGTGCCGCTGTCGTCAATGAACTGAGGTATTGAAGGTTCACAAACCTCGTCCGGGGTCATTCCATGGGTGTCCACTATCAGCTGTATCTCATCCGGAAACAGGATGACTGTGTTATCACCAGATCTGGCACGGCAGCATTCACCACACCTCACACATTCAAAACCTATTGAAACAACCTGTTTGGCCATTTCATTAATACTTAGCTTGTCTGCAATGGATTTTTTGACTTTCAGGTCACTGACAGCATCCAATATATTGAATCTCATAATCGTATTCCAGTACGGACGGTTTACCGATAAAGTTAATACCTTATATGATCCTAATATATTTTTATATTATTCCGATATATTCCGATATATTCCAATACAATATTCTGGTGTTATTATGAAACAAATAATCTTTATTTTCCTTATGTGCTTTATGTTAGCAGTGCTTGTCCCTGGATGCCTGGAGACAAAAGAAGCAAGTCCTGCCTATGTTAACCAGGCAACGCTTGACAGCCTGGGCTGGACCATGTCAGGTGAACCTCAGATAGAGAGCATGATCCAGATGATCGGTGACGTTGAGATAGTTATGAACACTGCCACTGTCAATTACATTGATGAAGACCTTATGACCGACATTAACCGGCAGATAAGCGACCAGGGTGTTATTAAAGATCCAGATGATGGTGAAGAGGAATTTTCTTCTTTGTTCATGACTACCAGGGTGGCTTTACCTGCAGGCATTACCTTACCCGAACAGGTACTTACAGGGATAATTGATGCATCCATCCAGAATATGGAGCAGGAGAGTGAAATAAAGGAATTCTACCAGGTGGGTGAAGAGACTGTCACAATAAATACCGCATCCACTGTCAAGGCCAGATCATATGAGGGCTACATTGAAAGCGGTGATAATAAAGATATCAGGTTTAAAATCCGCGGAGTGATCACCTCCTGGGCTGATGAGGGGACCACCATCATTGTGTTAGGAATAATACCTGCCGAGGATATGATTGTAAAGGAGTCCACAGACGCAATGAGTTCGGGAACCTTTACCATAACTATCAATGAAGAGCAGGAGTACCAGGATATCTTGGCATTAATTCAAAACATGGAATAAAACTTCTTTACCTGATCTTTTTAGCGGCCAGCTTGATGGCAGCGATCAAGCTATCTCTTGGCATTATTGTAGCAACCGGTATGGTAAGAACTTTTTCCACTGTAGGACTGACGATGGGGGCACATACCAGTGCCGTGGCCCCATCCTGTTCTGCCTTTATGGCTGCCACGATCGCCTCTTCCATAGTCGTGGCCGAATATTCACGGATGGTTATCAGCCGGCTGTCTATCTGCATCTTTTTTTCAATGATACCATCAAGTACCGGCCTGGCCGCAATAACAGCTATGAACTCATTCTGTTCAGAACCTTCCAGTTTCTTTATGGTTTTTACAATCTCCCTTACGGTCTTCATGTTGGAATCCCTGTGGCCAGAGAGTATCTTATAGAGCGTACTGGCAGGTATTCCTGAAACTTTACTGAATTCTGCAGCAGTCATTCTCAGGTCATCCTTTATTACCCTGGATAAAGTTTCCTGGAACATCTCGTCTGATTCAAATGCTGCTTTGATAACTTTTTCTGCTGCGATCATTCCTACACCTATTTATTTCCAGTAACATTAAAGCGTTTATTAATACAATAGTATAATTTATCAATTTATTTAATACTTCTGTGTACAATACAGTCCATAATTGGAAATGGTTATATATGTAGTATTCATGATTTTACATTAATAAATAATATAACCAAGTTACAGAGGTTTGGAAATGATAATACAACCATTAAAAATAATAGCCGCAATTCTAATAACCGGAATAATCCTTGTATCAGGATGTACCAGCACTCCTGTTCAAAAAGAAGATGAACCGACCGGATTGACCGAGCTCAGGTTCGGGTACCAGCCCAGTACTCACCAGATCGCATACATGGCCGCAGATGCCAATGGCTGGTGGCTGGAAGACCTGGCACCCTATGGCATTACATCCACCAAGGATTACCTGTTCCCGACAGGTGCTCCTGAAATGCAGGCCATGCTTGCAGGGGAGATCGATGTGGCTTATGTGGGTTCCACCCCACCACTTTCCGCAATAGACCAGGGACTTGAGGCAAAGATCGTAGCCGGGGCACAGACACAGGGTTCTGATCTGGTACTGGCAACTGACCTGCCCTATGAATCTCCACAGGATCTCATAGGTCTCAAAATCGCTACGTTCCCACCCGGTACCCTTCAGGATACAGTGCTGAGGAAATGGCTTTCAGATAATAATATCGACCCGAAGGAGGATGTGACCATTCTGGGTATGGGCGGTGCAAATGCCATAACTGCACTGGCTTCAGATAATGTGGATGCCGTATTCCTGCCCCACCCCAATCCCACTATAATTGAGTCAGAAGGGTATGCCAGAGTAATAGTACAATCAGGTGAGATGTGGCCCGATCATGCATGCTGTGTGGTACTTGTCACCCAGGAACTGATCGATGAGCACCC
>SWBY01008749.1_pt1 | contig 53039 bp, 55 predicted proteins | sample 4693071 | NCBI WGS metagenome assembly SWBY01 (sample SAMN10267273, study PRJNA491770) | bioreactor metagenome | isolation source: DHS bioreactor inoculated with marine methane seep sediment | place: Japan: Omine Ridge, Nankai Trough | collected 2006-05-06 | reverse complement strand
TTTTTTCGCAAGTCCGGACGTATGTGCGGTCGCCCGACAAGCGGGGAGGTTTGGTCGATCCCGCCTGATAGCCAGCTAGCGATCGAGGCGACATAAGGCGCAAACTGGATTGACTCAGTGCGATAGTGGTCGCAGCGTTTGCGCATGAACGAACAACCCTTCCGCATTGTAGTCAGCACCGCTACCTCTGCCTTCCGTCGTTCCCCGGACAAGGCGCTACACCTGATCTCCAAGCCGATGATCTACCAGAAGGGGCGCCCGCTTCCCTCACCAGAGGGCGTTCCTGACGAGCCGTTTATCATCGTGGACATTCAAGAGTTCGCGGAGGTCGAACCAACCGAGCCAACGGATCCGACGCCAGAGAACCCCGAGGGTGACCCTGGGGAGCCCGGCGAGGATGCGTTCTTCCTCATCTACGCGGTTGGTGCCGATGGCTCGCAGCCGGCCGCCGACGACATTGGGGTGCTCACGAAGATTCCCGCCGACCTCATCATCCGCAAGGACAGCAGGGTTAGCGCGAACGAGATGCTGATGGCACTGCGACAGATGCAGGCCGAGGGCGAGAAGGCCGTGCAGAGGGTGCCGCCGCCCCAGCCGCCCGTGGCCCCCACGTTCCAGGCCGCCACGGCTCAGCCCGCGCCTGTCGCGCAGCCGCCCGTCCAAGGCGCCGTGGCCGCGCCTGTCGCGCAGCCGCCAGTGCAGCCTACCGTTCAGGCCCCAATGGCTCCGGCGCAGGTACAACCACCGGTACAGGCCGAGGTCGTCGATCCTCCCCAGCCTGCGCCGCCTGCCACCATCGCCGTGGCGATGCCCCCCGAGGTGGCCGCGATGGCCCCGCCTCCGTTCGCCCCTCCCATTGCGGTAGTGGCACCTAGCGAGGAGACGTCCGATGCCTCGGATGATGGGCAATGATGGCAAGCGCCAGAAGATCAGCATCACGCTCAGCGAAGAGGCATTGGAGATGATCGGCCGCATGGCCGAGTCACAGGGCGGCAGCTACGTCTCGCACATCGTCGAGGACTGCGTGCGCAAGCAGTATCGCCGCTGGGAAAAGGAGCACAGGCGCACGTCGCTGCCGATGAAGCCGGTGCCCAAACGCGCGCCGACACCTGCGCAGCGCGTGGCGCTAGAGCGTGCCGGCAAGACCGTGGCGACGAAGAAACGTCGCAGGCGGGAGGACGACTGATGGCGGCGAAGAAAAAGCGCACGGCAATCGAACGGGCCTGGGCCACCTTCCGCAAGACGATCCACGGCAAGGCAGACTGCGTCGTTGTGTTCCAATGCGAGCGCAACAGCGACGGAACGTGGGAAATCGACTGGGCGGCCCAACACTGGCTCGACGACGTGGAGCACGATCGTCTGCCCCCTGGGATTCCCGCCGCCATCACTACGATGCTTGGATCGCATTCGATTGCGCGTAACATTGGAGGCCGAGCCGGACCTGCCGCCGCCAACATCCTCCAGAACGTTGGCCAGCAGATCGCCGGATCCGTCATCGACAAGATTCGACAGCGAGGCCAACCATGAATGCACGAATCGTTTTCCTGAACGTCAACAAGTTCAACACGGCTGTTGCCCTGGCAAAGTTCGCGGCAATCGACCTGACTCCCGACCTCGTCGGATGGAACGACGCGACCTACGGACCGCTCATCAGCATCTGCGAGGACACCACGGTGGAGGATCCGGTCGGGAGCGGCAACATCAAGCGAACGGTGAAGATCCTGTACAGCCCCGAGTTCGAACAGACCTTCCCCACCTGGCAGGACAAGAAAGACAACCTAAGCCACTTCGGTATCCAAATCCTTCGGACTCAACTTCCCGGCGACGTTGAGATCGTTGCGGCGGAAACTGACTACGAAGCCAACGACTGTCCATGACCGGAGCTTGACCCGGAGAGCGGATGACCACCAAACCAAAGCGAAAAGCCACGCAGGCCCAGCTTGACGCCCTCGCGAGGGGCCGAGCCAACCTTGCCAGAAAGCGCGGAAAGACGGGAGGTGCTGCCACAACACCCGCTCGACCGCGCAAGCGCAGAGCCGCACCTGCGCCCCAGCCCCAGCCCCAGCCCGAACCGGAGCCGGCGCCGCCGGAGCCAGAGGAGGTCGAGGACGAGGTCGAGGAGGAATGGGAACAGGAAGAGCAGGAACAGGAGGACGAGGTCGAGGAAGAATACACGGCCGAGAGTCCCCCCCCGAATGGAGCCTTCCTTTCGGAAGAGCAGGCAGCGAGCCTGGGCGCGCTCGACGAACGTTCGGCCGCCATGAACGCTGCCTACGAAGAGACACTCAGGAGGAAGGCTATGGGCGAGACGAAAGTACCCTGGAACAGGCGTGGCGCTCCGCTTTATTGCGGCGCGGCAGAGGTATGGATCCCGCTCGTAGGGGACAAGGCGAAGGTCTACATCGACCAGGAGCGCCCGGAGCGAGCCCAAATGGACGTTCTCGCCCTGCCAGCGATACCTGACTACTCGGACCTGCTCGCGTACGTCAAAAGCCGGTTCTGGCAAGGGCAAAAGAGCGTATTTCGCTGGACGATCTACAAGAACGGCCACCAGCAGGTCGCTACCGACACCATCGACCTGCCCTACGATCCGATGGTGGCCGAAGCCTATCGCAGCAAGCGGATCGAACACATTGCCACGGACCAGGGCGACAAGATCGGGTTGCCCCCGCAGCCAAGAGCCGACGGAGGAGCCATGCACCCGAGCTATCAGGGGGGGCCCCAGGGCAACCCGCACCAACCCCAACAGCAGCAGCAGCCCCAACAGCAAGGGTACACGCAGCAGCAGCAGCAGCAGCCCCAACAGCCCCAGCAAGGCTTCGCTCCGACCCAGCAGCCCCAACAGCCCCAGCAAGGCTTCGCCGGGCAAGCTCCGGCGTTCCAGGGCCACCCCCAGCAGTTCCAGCCTGGCTATAATCCCGGCTACCAGCCGCAGCAACAGCAGCCACAGGCGCCCGTGCAGCAACAGCCTGCGCAGCCCCAAGCGCCCGTGCAGCAACAGCCTGCGCAGCCCCAACAGCCCTACCACGGGCCGAATGGCGGCTACCAGCCGCAGCCTGGCTACGCGGGTGCGCCCTACCAGGAACCGCTGCCGCCGCACCCCCAGCAGCCCCAGCAGAAGTTCGCGGCCCCCGAGCCCGAGCAAGACGCGCCCCCCCCTCGAAGGGCTCCGGTTCAGCAACCGCACCAGCGGGCAGCCGATCCCGAAAGCTACTTCGAGGACCAGCCGCCCCCAAGGCGTCGTCGCCCTGGCCCTCCGCCGCTATCGGCCGTCGCGCCGCCCGCCCCGGACCCCTACGACCCACCGTCGCAGGCGTTCGAGGACGACGACGAGGACGACGACTACGAGGAAGAGGATCCGGCCGTGGAGGCAATGCGCGGTCAATTGGGCGCCCTCAACCAGAAGGTCGACACGATTGTGCAGGCCATGTACCGCTCTCGCGAGCCAGAGCCCGAGCCGGCGCCACAGCCCGCGCCTGCGAGCCAGCCCTCCCAGAACGCGCAGCAGCCACAAGCGCCGCAGCAACGGGTCGACCAGTACGGCAACCCGGTGCGCCAGCAGCAGCAGCAATTCGACCAGTACGGCAACCCGGTGCCCCAGCAGCAGCAGCAATTCGACCAGTACGGCAACCCGGTGCCACCTGGATTCATGATGCCGCCTGGGGGCGTCCCCCCATGGTGGTTCTACGGGTTCCAGCAGCCCCAGCAGCCCGCCCCCGCTCCCGCGCCAGCCACGCCACGTGGCAACCCCGAGGAGGAGTGGCGGATCCTTCAACAGGTCGGCCGCGACATTGCGCTTCTCCAAGGGCAAATCCAGGGGATCAACGACTCCATGAGGCGTCAGCGCCGAGCCCCGGCTCCCGCGCCAGCCCCGGCTCCCGTGCGGCCGATGCAGCATCCCTCCATGGGACAGCAGCCGATGGGCCCCGGCCCGGGAGCGGTGGGAGGCCCTCCGATGGCAGCGCCCATGCCCCCGCCCATGGCCACGCCGCAACCGCCTCCGGCGCCTGAACCGCCGAAACCCGCGCCGCCCCCTGAACCGAAGCAAGAGGAGACGTTGCAGGGAAGGGTTGACCAGATCCTGGGCAGCTTTCAGATCCTGCAAAATGCCGCCGAGAAGCTCGGTTGGGTGCCCCAACTCCAGGCGCAGCAGGCCGCCGAGGCTCAAGCCGCCCAGGCCGCCCAAGAGGCCCGCGCTCAGGCGGCGGCTCAAGCTCAGGCCGCCCAGGCGGCCCAAGCCCAATATGCGCAGCAGCAGCCTGCCGGAGCGCCAGGCCCGACGGCTCAGCCCGCCGCCGCGCCGCAAGCTCCGCCGCACTCCATCGCTCAGACGGTCCAGAACGTGGCCCAAACGGCCAGTGCGGCAGCGGGGCTCCTTGCTCCGGACCTGACCCCGTCAGCCGTGGCCTCTCAACAGCCCCCCCAGCAGGCCGGCGCGCTGGCCGCGACGGGGCAACCCGAGGCGCCTGCCGCTCCCGAGGAGCCCAAGCCTCCTGTCAAGCTATTTGAGGCGGGACCCTGGCGCGTCGCCATGGGATCGGACGGAAAGCCCCTGGATTGGCTGTCCCAAGCGGCGTTCAACCTGGACAATTTGCAGAACGTCCTCGGCGAGGGAGTCAAGCGCTACCAGGAAGCCCAGCAGCAGGGTGCATCGGAAAAGGTGCTCATCGCCATGCGTGAGGACATGGGCGCAATGGCCAATCACGTGAACACGCTCACGTCCCAACTCAAAGATCTCAAACAGAAGGCAGCGGAAGTTCCCCCAGAGATGGCCTACCCGCCGCCTGACTGGGCGCCCCCCATGTACGCGCCCCCACCGGGCCACCCGGAATATGGGTTCCCGCACGGCCATCCGATGGCGCCTCAACACGGGCACCCCGGGCACACGCACGGCCAGCCGATGGCCGGGCAGCCGGGCTACCCTCCCCAACCCCAATACCCCCCGCAAGGATACGACTATCCGCCCCAGGGCTACCCCCCGCAAGGCCCTCCGATGGATCCGCAAGGCTACCCGATGGGTCCCCCGCACGGCCATCCCATGGATCCGCAAGGCTACCCGTACGCCCAGGACCCAATGGGCGCGCCCCCGGGCTACCCCGGGCCGGCCGAGCACGGTTGGGAGCAGCAGCCGGTGCACGTCGAGCCGGGCCGCGTCCAGTCGCCATACGCCGCTCAGGAGCAGCCCCCTGACGTCGCGCAGCAGATGCAGGCCGGGGTCCCCCAGCCCCCCGTTGACGATTTCGACGACGACATCATCGAGGGCGGCGACATCATCGAGTGAGGCGCCCGCCTCCATCCTGCCCACCACCCACTAGGTAGACCTTGGGCCGCAACTGCGGTACTGTGAGGGCGCTAGCATTTCATGGAAAGGCGCGCTCATGAGTTGTACGAATTGCGGCCCGAAGGGCGGCTCCGAATGCGGATACGGGTACCCATACTCCGGGTTTTTCTACGATAGGTACCCTCCACTTCGCTGCCCTGACGACTTCTATCGTCAAGAGATGTGCGACTATCTCAGCGAGGGATTCGGGTGTGGCATGATGCCACCCAACTTCCCACCTCGTCACCCGCCGCCCCCGCCGCCCGAGACGACGGGCGACATCCCTACGAGGCGCCACTTCCAGCCAAGGCCCCCCGCGCACTACTGGTACCCGACGCAGCCCAATGGCGACCCGCGCCGCCCACCGGGCACCCCTGTGCCGCCGCCGAACGGCGGGACGCCGCGCGCGCCCGGTGGCGACCGGCAGCCAAGCGGCGGTGACCGTCAACCGGCAGCGCCAGCCGGACCGCCGACCTTCGCTGCCCCGATTCAGGGCTCGAACTACGGCAACGTCCGAGGCCCGCACGGCCAGGTCGGCATGACGCCCATGGACGTCGTGATCACCCCCGAGGACATGCGCTGGTACTACAACACGTGGACGCGCATCCGCTCGATCAAGCCGTACATGCCGGTGCCCTACACCATTCCCCTGATGGGCTGCCACGGGCCGGCCGTGCCCTCGATGCGCGGAGGCCAGTCGCCCTCGGGCTGCCAGACCGCACGACCCTACGCCCCCATGGTCCGGACCCAGTGCTACGTTCCCCCTGGGCTCATGGGCGACAACGGAGGGCCCGTCACCACTCGTCCTCCGCCGCTGGACGACCCGGCGATCAACAATGCCGACCAGAACCTTGAAGATGCGCTCGACGCCATGGACGAGGCAACAGCGTCGGGCCAGGGCGAGGCCGAGGCCGCCGCTGCCGTCGAGCAAGCCCGCAAGGACCTCGAAAGGACGCTTGCCGGCAGGCGGGTGACCGAACAGCAGTACCTCGACGCCAAGGCCCAGGAACAAGCGGCTCAGGCCGAAGCCGCTGCCCAGGCGGCGGGGGAGATGGCCGCAGCCGCTGCCCAAGGCGGCTCCCAGACGAAGGACAAAGGGGTGCATCCAGCATGGTGGCTCGCGCTCGCCGCAACCACCCTTGGCGCTGGCTACGCCGGCTACCGGTACGGGAGCAAGTGAGCCATGAAGGTCGAACGCAGGGATCACCCTCGGGGAGAGCAGGGCACGCGCACGTCAATCGAGGAAGCTGCGAAGCGGGCTGCCGAGGGCCGACTCGACCCACGCACGCGAGCTTGGGCCATCGAGAAGATCGTTCAGGCCGGCAACCCGCGCGGCCGGATGGATCGCGCGGCCGTGTTGCTCGAAGCGCTACGCCGCGAGCGCATCTACATCCCGGACCCCACCGACGCTGAGTTCATCCCGTCGGCCGCCTGCACGCTCAAGGGCTGCGACGGGCTCGTGTTCCTCGGAGAGGACTGCGACGGGCTGCTCGTGGCTTTCCTCGCCGCCGTGGGCTCGGTCGGAATCGAAGGCGCCGTGGTCGGCCACGGATACGAGGACGACGGACAGCTTTCGCACGTGCTCGCCGCCGTTTTCGACGGCAAGGCGTGGCACCTGGCCGACCCGAGCACCGACCAGCCGTTCGGACAGGTGGATACGCCCAAGCGCGAACGCTGGGTGGGGGTGCCTGGCATCAACGTGCTGTGCGACTCGACCGATGGCAACTGCAACCCCGGCTCCATCGGCAGCGGCATCAGCGGCGCCCGGATGCGCCCGCAAGGCGACTTCGTGGGGGTGGGAGCGCCACGCGGCATGGTCGACGGTCCTCGGCAGCCTCGGTTCATGCCCGGCTACGTGGGAGCGCCCGAACAGGGCGTCACCTCGATCAATGAACCATGGGTCAAGGAATCGCTGAAGTTGCAGGTCGCCAAGCTCCGCCACAGCATCGTGGAACTGCGCTACCACCACGGTCGGCTCGCAATCCTGCGCACGCAGTACATGGACAGGCCGATCGCAGACGTGGATCACTCCCCACCGACTGACGGACAGTGGAAGCTCGCGGACGAGGAGTACTACCAATCGTTGCTGAGCTTCTCGATGAAGGCTTTGGAGTACGGCGAGCAGGCTCTCGCCGGCAAGCGGCCAGTTGCCTGGGACAACGACACCAAGCAAATCGTCGTCGGCGGTAAAGAGGGCGAGCCAGTCCTGGAAATCGACCGGCAAGGCACCATGACCATCAAGGACATGCCTGGGGGCGGCGACGCGGTGGTCCCGGCCGCGTACGGCTCGGGGCAGGTGGGGATCACATGGCTCGCTGCCGGCGTCATTGTCGTGGTCGTGGCGGGCGCCTACGCCACGATCGATCGATGGTGCGACACGACGGACAAGAAAACCGACCTCGCCCTGAAAACCGACCTGACGTACATCTTCGAGGGAGAACGCAAGAGGGGCGCCACGGCCGAAGAGGCACAGCAGACCGTGGACAAGCTCGGTACCACCATCTCCGAGCAAGCTCGCGCCAAGGCCGTCCTGAAAAAGGAAGAGGGCAGCATCCACGACACCATCCAAATGGTGGTGCTCGGGACCGCCGGAGTCGCCCTCATCGGCGTGCTGGCGTATGCGCTGATCTCGTTCACGCCCGTCGTCAAGACGGCCCTTGAGGATCGGCGATCGGGCCGCTCGGGCTCGAAGTACCGCAAAGCGAAGCAGGCCACCGCAACGGCAGAGGTCGAGCGCGACCTGCTCAGAGACGCCGAAGCAATCGAAACGACCGGGGAGCTTGTCGCCATCGAGGCGGCATAGGAGTCGACATGGCGACGATGGCAAGGTTTTTCAGCCCGACACAGGTCAATGCGCTCAGGCGCCAGTTCGTGCCCCAGCGCACGGTCATGTCGGCCGAATCGTGGGACGCACCGCATTCCCAGTATCCGGGCAAGTACCTCATCTTCTGGCAAATGAAGATGATGCAGGTCCTCGGCAAAGGCCTTGCCGCCCCGGGGTCGGCCTATGACGGAGCGAGCGGCTACGCGAAGCGCGTGGCAGCGGACCCAACATCCGGCGCGAAGATCCAGGCCTGGCTGCGAGCAAACTTCTCGGGTCCGCGCGCTCTCATCGACCAGGCCGCGTGGACCACCACCCCCACGGAGCCGACGGTGCCTCGGGTCAGCTTCACAGTGCCGCTTCCGCACGATCCCAAGCACTTCACCTGGAATTACCAGTACTCCTATGACGTGGCCCGCTGGGCCTGCATCAAGTACCTCAACGACCAATGCCTCGCCTCCGCCGGCAAACCCTTCAATCCCGCCACGGGCGAATGCTCCACCGTGCAGTCGGGCGACTCGTGCCAGCCGATGGGCGCGGGGATCAACGACGTCAAGGACTATCGGTACATGGTGCAGCCCGATGACCTGGTGAGCTTCTGGAAGATCCCGGCGAAGTTCAACATGCCGATCAAAACCAGTCCCAACGGCTGGACGTGGCACCAACTTCGCAACGCCAACTACAACTGGCCCGGTGGGTTCGTGGTTGTCAACGGAGCTTGTATGCTAAACGGCCTTCGTGCCGGCGACCTGCTTCGGGTACCGGCCTCGTGGCGCGAGCCCAAGCCGGGCGTCGAAGTGCTCATGGACATGACAGCCGGGATGACAGGAGCCCCGCTTGTGCGGCGGCGCATGCCGATCGTGACGCAGTCGCCTGGACGTCAGGTCGCTCTAACGGACACGTGGGACACAATGCATCCGCAATACGCGGGCCCGTACATCATCTTCTGGACGAAGAAACTGCTTCAGTTGCTTCCAGAGGTACCGCTGATTCCCATGCAGGTCCGCAATCAGAGCCAATACGACCAGATCTTTTCCGGGCTGGGAATCAGGATGGCGGGCGACCCAGCGACGGAAGCAAGGGTCCAGGCGTGGCTGCGCGCGAACTTCTCGGGTCCGGCGGCGTTCATCAACGAGATTGCACGGGTGCCAGGCAGCAACAGCAACCCGATAACGGGCGGCGGCTCGCTGGTCAGCCCACCGCGATTCCCTCCCCCGTACGCTCCCCGGTTTTTCCTGTGGGGCTACGAGAACACCGACACAGTGGCCGTGTGGGGCTGCCGGATGTACATGGGATATCAGTGCATGGCCGCGTCGAACCTTCCCTACAACGTGGCTACGGGCGAGTGCGGGCACATGGAGGGAAAGACGTTTGGCTCGACAGGAGCCCCGCTCGTGCGGCGGCGCATGCCCATGGTGAAAGCGTCCGTGAGCCGGCCCGAGGTATCGCTTGGGATCACGTGGGATTCTCGGCATCCGAACTGGCCGGGCTCGTTCGTCGCCTTCTGGTCGCAGAGGATCCATGAATCCTTGCGACGCTACGTCAAAGCCGGAACCGGAACCACCACCGAACTTGCGCCGCTCGCACAGCGGGTTGCGAACGATCCGAACTGTCAAGTCAAGCTCATCGCCTGGCTTAGGGACCGGTGGAGCGGACCGCAAGCCTTCGTCCAGTACCTTCCCGGCAGTCCGGACACACTACCGACCCTGACGCAGCTTGCGTCGTATACATGGTCCAGCGCGGGGCTCCTGAGCCACTTCGCGGCGACATTGTACCTCAACCGTGTGTGCCACTCCGCTGGGCCAGGATGGGTGTTCTACCCTCCGTCGGGGGAGTGTAAGCGAATTTCCGACGGGACCTGATCCAATGGCCGAATACGACGTCGTCATCTACTGGAACCACGGGCCGGTGCCTGACAGCCTGAAGGCGTCGTTCAAGCGGCCTACGAAGTTCATCAACCTGGGCACGCCCCAGGCCGGGCCGTCAGGTCACCCGAGCTTCTCGAAGGACGTGATGGGGCGCGGCTGGCCCCATCCGCTTCGCAACACCCTCGCGGCTCGCATGGGGGGGGACAAGGCGCTTCGCATCGCCGTGGTGGGCTACTCGGCCTCGGTCAACGGTGTGACCAAGTTCCTGGCTTCCGCCGATGGCCTGGCGATCGACACGGCGCTCGCCATCGACGGGATCGCCTGTGAAAAGACGACCGCCCCGGCCGTGCGTGGCGCCTACCTAGGCCCATACGTGGCGTTCGGGAAGATCGCGGCGTACGGTCCACGGCCGCAGCAGGCCGGCGGAGCTTGCAACGGTGGCAAGTGCCTGCTGATCACCAACTCCCAGGCGCAGGCGACCACTCCCAAGATGGAAACGGCCGACGCGTGCTCGGCTGAGATTGCCGAAAAGGTGCTGGGAGGCATGCCAGTGGCCCAAGGGCTCGTGCCCCCGTCGTTCACCCACGACAAGCGGTACCATCCCTGGACCAACAAGGCAGGCACCATCACGTGGCCCAACGGCACCTCGACAAGCTTTGCCGAGCACACCTACCAGGCTCCCCCTGACTTCAAGGCCTACGACCGGGTCGGAGACTTCAACGTGCTGCGATACGCCCAGATCGACCCGACCTCCATCGGGGACCATCGGTACCAGGGGATCGTGGTGCTCAAACAGGCAATCGAGACGTTCCTGGCGGACCGGTGGAACACGCTGGCTCCTACACAGGGCACGTGCGTCGTGGTGTAACCATGGGAAGGCTCTGTGTAGGACAAGGCGGTACGGTGCTTCCGGAGGGCTTCCTCGAAGGGGTCCTAGGCGACGCGTACCTGGACTGGTCCGAGGACTACCCTGGCTCCCAGGTTCCGCCGCCGCCGCCGCAACCACCGGTTGGTGACGAGCCGTTGCTCAACGACGCCCCGCCTCCCAACACCAACATGGACGCGTGGGCGCTGGGGATGATCGCGCAGGCGTGGCACCTGACCACCGGACAGGTCATCGACCCGCGCACGGCCATGGTGCTCGCGGCGTTGAGCCGCACGGAGACGTTCTACGGCTGGCCCCTGTTCCCAACCGGGGTAGTGGACGGCCGCGACGCCCGGGGCTGGTGGGGGCACCACAACTGGGGAGCGACGACCTGCTACACCGTGCTGGGGGGCCGACCGATGGCCTGCTACCAGAACGGCGGCTGCGTGACCGGTTTTCTCGATGCGGCCAAGGTCCTGACGTCCGAGGGATGGAAGCTCGTTGCGGTTTGCTACGAGCACCACGACACGAACCTCAAGGGCGCGATTGGCTACATCCGCACGATCCTCGCGGTGGGCAGCGACCAGGCCGAGGTGCGCGCGGTGCTCGCGTCCGGCAGTGCCTACGACGTGGCGATGATGCTGCGTGCCACTGGCGTGCTGCTACGCACGGACAACGCCGACCCAAAGCAGATGCAGCAGGACGCTGCGTACTACGCCAGTCGCATCATGCGTGGGGCTCGGACCATAGCGATCAACACCGGGGCGCCGATGGTTCTTGACGGAACGCTGCCCGAGGGCGTCACGGTGCCCCCCACGGTCGGATCCGAGCCGCCTGGGCTCACGGACTACCCGCCAGCCGAGGCGGCGTCGATAGGAGCGGCAGGGGCCATTGCAGGCGTCGCGCTGGGCGCCGTGATAGGAGTGGCAGGCGCATGGGCGTACCGAAAAGCGAGAGAATGACCGTGGCCCGCGACAAGGCGGGCAACCAGTTCCTGGTTCGAGGCGATCTTGTCAAGTTCGACATCGACGGCGCGGGGCACAAGGACATCCCGGATTCGTGGGGACTCATCCACGATCCCCAGGGCGCTGTCCTGGACCCGTGCGACATCCGGATAGGCCCGTACGCCTCGACTGGCCGGGAGGCACAGATCGACGATCCGGTACTGTCAAGGATTTGTCGTGCCTACTTCGGTCACGGGATGAAGATCTACGACGGCACGGTCGAGATACCCGAGGGCGACTGGGAACTGGTGGGGCGGATTACCGTGGTTTACTACGCTAGATACGGGCGTGGAAACTACAACGGCCTGTTCAGGCACCCGATCAAGATGCAGGCGCCAGCGGTTGACCTGTACAAGCTCCGCAGCGGCCAAGGCTACCGACTCCAGTTCCCTCAAGGCTGCATCATAGACAGCCACGGATTCGTCTGGCCGTAGCCTGCCTACACTGGCCCCTTGGCCGTCCAAACATCCCTTCAAAAATACTCTCTACACCATTGGTCCGCATGAGTGCGCCAACAGTGCGCCTTGTAGGCGACAGTTGGAGCGCAATGTACGTCCACTAGGCGAGTATCGGTCTTCCAGTCGCCTGTAAGTGCCCGAATACCCTATTGAAATGCCCCATAGGGCGTGGAATGATGGTCGCGGATTTGCTCACCACGACACATGCGACAAATGGCAACCAATAGGGGTACTGGAAGTTTGCGGAGGAGCCGATGAAGGCTCTGTCCGTTGCGCTCGCCAAGCGCGGCTCCGGCACCCGCCAGTGGGCGCTCGGTTGGCTGGGGCGTTCAGGCATGACGCCGGCCCAGGCGAGTGCCGAGATTGAGCGGGCGCTCGCGTCCGGTGAGGTGGTCGAGCACGAGGGGATGCTGCTCAAGGGCGGCACGAAGGCAAACCCCACGAAAGGTCGATCTTCTATGAGGCGTCCAGCCAAGGCCGCGACCAAGGGTCCGGAACTCGCACGTGCCCGAGCCAAGTTGGCTGAGAAGCGCGTGCAGGGAGCCCGGAAAGCCAAGGGCAGGTCGACGACGAGAGCACCTAAGCCCAAGGCGATGAGCCTGGCGCAGATGGTTGAGCACAATCGACGCACGGCGGCTATGCCGGCATCGTCAAAGCCGGTTCGTCCCATCAGGCGAGCCACCAAACCGAAGGTACAGGAGAACCCCATGTCCAAGCCGCTATCCGCCGCTCAGAAAAAGGCCTTGGCACAAGGCCGACAGAAGCTGGCAAAAATGCGCAAGACCGGCAGCAAGCCCAAGTCGAAGCCGCGCAGTGCGCCCAAGCGCAAGACCTCCGGAAAGAAGCGCAAGCTGTCCTCGAAGCAGTTGGCCGCCCTCGCGAAGGGCCGCAAGGCAGCAGCCGCCAAGCGCGCCGCAGCCGCAAAGAAGCCCACCAGCAAGCGTAAGCCTGCTGCCCGCAAGCCGGCCGCCCGTAAGGCGAGCGGAACGACCACCAAGCCGCGTCGCAAGAGCGGCGTGCCCCAGGCCCGCAAGTCGATTGCCCGCGCTCAGCGTGCACTCGCGCCGGCCAAGCGTCCCCGCAAGCCCGGAACGAAGCCCCCGAAGAGCATCCACGGCGGCTCGTACACCAACAAGAAGGGCCAGACGATCGTCGTCCGGCGCACGTACAACAAGCGCAACCCGGTGGTCGAGTTCAAGCAGGTCGCCCTCGCTGGCGGCGGACTCGCCCTCGGTTGGATCGCGGCCGAGTTCGCGGACCGCTACGTTGCCACCCGCGCCCCCAAGGACGCTGGCGACGACGTCAAGTGTCTGTACGGAGCGGACGCGATTGCGGCCATCCAGAAGCCGGCTGACGCCACGCGGATGATGGTCAGCGGCGGCGGCACCCTCGCCTTCGGGCTCGGTGCGTTCGCCCTCAAGGACCGCGCGCCCGACGTTGCCTACGCCCTCGGTGGTGTTGGCGCAGGTTTCGGCGTGAAGTTCTTCTCGCAACTCATCGGCGACCTCATCCTTCCCGCGATCTTCAAGGTCGACAAGGAGAAGGAAGGCTGGGCAGAGTCCTACTCCAACCGCCTGTTCCCGGACAAGCAGAAGGAAGAGGAAAAGGCGCTTCCCGCTGGCAACGGCAACGGCACCGCGCAAGGCCGCGTCGGTGGCTGGGGCAACTGGGGACCGCAGCGTCGCGTGTTCTATCCCGGCGCCATGGGAGCCCCTCGCCAGCAGGCGACCCCCTACCCTTTCGTTGAAGCTCCGGCGCAGCAGCCCCACGTGGGCCCCGTGGCGACCGGAGCAGTGGCAGGATGCAGCAGTTGTGGCGGAGCCGCTCTGTCGGCGAACCTCAACGACATCTTCCCCAGCCCCAAGGGCGGAGGGTGTAGCTGTGGCGGCGGATGCCAGACGTGCGGTACTGGGAAGTACCCGCAGTACGGCGATCCCTGCCCGCATTGTGCTCCCGCTCCCGCTCCCGTAGCGCCCCCGGTGGTGCAGCCTGTCGACCCCGGCATGCCCATCCCCGTGCAGCCTGACGTTCCCCCGTACGATCCCGGGTTCCGCAAGGACCTGTCGATCGTCGAGCAGCCGCCCCTGGTCGTACAGCGCGTCCCTCCGACGCCTCCGAGCATCCAGCCCTACACGCCCGACAACGGCCGTGAAGAGCAGCCTGACGGCTCCATGCTCGTGTACGCAGCCCGAGGCATCACTGGCGAGCCCAAGGAGCAGCCCGCTCCCGAGCCCGCCGCAGAACCCCAGCCCCAAGCCCAGGGCGTGAGTGGCACCGCTGCCGTCATGTCCATGGTTGGTCGTCGTCGTCGCGCCCGTTGAGGGATCGGCACAGTAGGTCGGATGTCCGGCCGTAGGTAGTGACTCGAAACGTTTGAACCAGGAGAAACCGACACCATGAGTAACAACCCCCTCGTCCAACCGTGCCGCACGATGTCCGACCTTCAGGGTTGCCTGAGTGCTGACACCCACTGCGTTCCCACCGTGGAATTCACCGTGGAGAACATCAACGTTCCGCTCGACGAAGACGGCTACGCATTCTTCGACGCTCCGACCATCAATCTGTTCGCCACCGGCCAGCAGACCCGCACCTCCGGCCAGAGGGCCCGTCGTTCCTCCAGCCAGGGCATGAGCGAGCCCACGATCACGTTCGACACGCCGTTCATCCTCATGGGCATCTGCGTGTACGCGTACGCTGACCCCTACTCCCTCGTGGTGCAGGGCAACCAGTTCTCGCCTCAGAGCGACTTCACGGCCTACGGCCACCTCCCGGCCTCCCCCATGAACCTGCGCCGGACCCTCACGCCGGAGTTGTTCGACAACGCCGGCACCTGGGGTGGCGACGTCTCCCCCGCGCAGATCGAGCACGGCGGGCCCCTGTGGCGCGCGATCTGGGCCTTCATGCACGCATACCGCATGGAGATGATGTGCCCCACCTCGCAGTACGACTTGCTCATGGACGAGTCGCTTGCCGACATCGGCAACTGCTGCTCCCAGACGTCCTGGGATGGCTTCGGCGACAGCGGAGCTTCGCACATCAACATCACCCGCGACCTCAACGATCGCCTCTCGGCGGCCACCATGCCGAACGAAAGCAACTTCGGCGACAACGGCTTCTTCGTCCCGTGGAACTGCGAGCAGTTCAACGACGGACAGAAGGTGCCCGAGGTCTACACGGCGGACCCCGCTGCCTACGGTCGTCCCATGGCCGCTCCCGCTGTCGAGCAGTGGTACCGCCTGCCCTGCCCCATTCCGTTCCCGAGCATCCCCCAGCCGAAGCTCAAGATCACCCTCAAGAAGGTTGACGGTGACCAGGACTACTCGGCCCGGCTGCTCGAAGAACTCACCGCCTTCAACGACCTGTGTCCGGTTCCGGGCGCGGTCGCCACGAGCTTCCCGCTCCGCGATGGCGCGATCATCGGCGACGACGAGGGCTTCGGCGGCATGACGCGGTTCCCGCACGGCCAGCTTCGCATCGGGCTCGGGCTCAAGGGCTTCGAGGTTCGTGCGAGCGTCTGCGACGACCTGATGAGCATGCTCGCGGGCAAGACCTTCGGCGAGCTTCAGGCCATGCCGGAGTTGAAGGGCGTCTGCCTTCCCGCCGGTCAGGTCATGCAGACCCCCTACGCTGGCCCCGGTCTGACCTGTGGCCCCGTGGGAACCCCCGAGGGACAGGGCCGATAGGAGCGCCTGCGGCCCTAGCGTGACCTGTAGTTGATTGGGTCGGCGCCTGGCTTCCAGGCGTCGGCTCTTTCCCCCCCCCCAAGGAGGCGCCGTGAGCGACATCTGGCGACATATTGCCCAATACTTGCAGCCGATCGCGCTGACGAACCCTCGTCTTGCAGTCATGCTCGCGAGGGGGCAGCCCATCGAGCCGCAAGTCTACACGATGGGTTTGCAGTGGGACACTGGCGCCGTTGGCACCGACGTCGAGAACCACTTCGCCGAGCGGATGATGAATCCGGCGCTGCTCACCGGCATGACCTACACGCTACAGAGCGAGGCATGGCTGGGCGGCTCCTATCTCAAGCCGATCGCGGAGAACCACCGCAACAGCGGGCCGACCTACATCAATGTCGAGATGCGCATCGAGGGTGCTGACCGATACACCATCACGAAGAACCCGACACCCATCGAGAACATTGCCATCAGCGGCCCCAACTCCGACCGAAACTTGATCAACAATGGCTGGGTCATCGACGACAACGCCAACCTGTGGATCAAGGGCTATCTCGGGCGCACCTTCAGCGGGGAGGAAATCCCCCTGACGCTCTACATCTCCTTCACCATGCTCGAACTGTCGGGCTGCAACCTGAGAAGCATCGGCTTCAACGAGGCCGTCTGCGCGCTCAGGAAAATGGGTCTTTACCCATCATACGAAGGTATGCCGCAGCCTTTGGGTCCTGATGACCCAAGGATGCCGCTACCCATGGGCCGTGACCCAAGGGATCCCAATGGCGGAGTGCGCTAGATTTGAACGCAAGGTCGTCACGACTCAGCAGGTTGATCCTGCCGCCCAGGTCGTGGGATCCTCGCCTTACGCGGGCGACTACTACGCCACTGGCATAGTTCTGCCCGCTACCCCCACCGACATACAAGATGGCAGGTACCTGACTCGTCTGTGCGGCGTGCACATCGACGATGACTCCCGGTGCATCATCCGCTCGATTCGCCAGCTTCTGACGATCGGCGCGGAGATCCCGTCGGAGACGCCCGGTCACGTGTTCCCGATCGAGCTTGACGTAACGAGCCCCACCTGGAACTTCGTCAACGGCAACGTCTCCTGGCACCTGCGATTCGTCAACCCCCGCGTCGGCGCATTTACGCGGACGTTCATCGACACGCCGCCGTTCACGATGCCCTTCTCGGGCGCCCTGAACGGCACGACGTCGTGCATCCTGACACGGCGCCAGATCCCAATCTACCAGCCCCTGAACCGAGGAGTGCCCTACGGCTCCCCGGTACGAGGCCTGGGGACCTTCCGTGACATCCGCTACCCCTGGTGCCGCTCGGCAGAGCCAGCAGACCTGGGCATCGAGGTTCGAGGCCCCGGCGAGCTTGTCCTGTTCGCATCGGTCTACCAGCCCAATCCCGCAACACGGCCGGCTCCCCCCGCGCCTTTGCCAGGACTCGTTCTGAGGCCGGAGGACGACTTCGTCTTTCGGTACCCGGACGCGAGGTACTGGCGCATCGGGGCGGAAATGGTCATCGACCTGTGCAACCCAACGGAGTGAGCATGGAAGCTGGACAAGTACAAATCCAGCTTCCGCAAGCTCCGCTGCCCATCGCACAGGGCTCCGAAGCATGGAAGCAGACCGTGGAGGCCACCAGCGTCGACCTGTCGGGTCCCCTGGCGCCTTGCTCAGTCCCGCTTGCCGTGCTGCCTCGACCCGCTGCCGGCTTCGAGGACATCGTCATTCTCAAGGCCAACTCGGCCACACTCATCGCCCTGTGCCAGGAGTCTCTCGGCTCCGTGCTCAGAGCGGTGCTCCAGCGCCCCGAATCGGTGGCCATAACTGGCGTCTACGACTGCGATACGGCCGCCAATATGGTCGCCATCGGTGATCTGGTGGGCGCCGACACCACGGCCAGCATCGTTTGGCCTCTTGGTGGTCAGGAACTGCGCTACCTGCTCAGTTCCAGCGCCAGGGTGCAGCGCCTCGTTCGCGAGGCAATGCCCCACAAGACGGGGGGCGCCATCGCATTGCAGCCCGGATTCGTCGCACCCGCACTGCCCCCCGGGGGATGCGACATTCCGGTTGGAACGAACGGGACCAGCGGCGGTGCTGCGGTCGTCGGCTACGGCGACCAGCCCGAACCTGTATCTGGCAACGGTCCCAAAAAATCGGGTGGTTGGTGGCCCTTCGTCCTTCTCGGCACGGCCGGGGGGGCGATCGTCCTGCTGGCCTACACCGGATCTACCCAGAGACGAGGAAACCATGGCTGATCCAAGCACCTTCGACGTAATGGGCACCCCCCTGATCATCACGGACATGAACTTCCCGGCCGCCGGAGGGACCAAAGAGTTCACCGACATGTTCAATCAGGTTTCGATCGACCTGTCTGGACCCGACAAGGACTGTCTGTTCCTGTTCGCGAAGTTCCCGAACGAGCCGCAGTCGATGCCCGACGGCACCCCGATCTATCGCTACGGCGCCATCCAGGCCAAGAGCCAGGCAATCATCGCGCTCGCCCAACAGGCCCTCCAGCAGTACGCGCAGGACCGCACGGGCGACATGGGATTCGCCCTGGACATCGACGGCGTGTACAACTGCGCTGACGCACAGATCATGGTCAACGTGGCGCAGGAAGCTCGCCAAACGGGCCTCGGCAACGTCGACTTCTGGCCGCTCGGTCCCACCGAGTTCTTCTACCTGATGACCAACTCGCGGCTGCTCCAGAACCTGATCGCCCAGGCCGTCACCGAGCAGGGGCAGACCTACGGCGCGCAGTACGCCGGAGCTATGATCGTCGTGCCCATGAAGGAAGCTCCCGGGCTGACCTTCGTACAGGCCGACGTCCCGGCCGTGTGCCAGGGCGCCACCCCGCCGGTCGGCCCCGGTGACGGCGGCGAAGGTCCTCCCGTGTGCATGCCCGGCTACACCTGGGACCCGGCCACCGGCACCTGTGTAGGCGGCGGCGCGGCAGCCTGTCCCGAGGGGCAGGTCTGGGACGCCAAGTCCGGCACCTGCGTCGCCAGCGGCACCGCCGGCACGGGCGCGGGGTCCAAGGCCGAGGAAAAGGGCGACTGGTGGAAGTGGGCGCTCGGACTCGGCGCTGGCAGCGTCGGGGCCTACGGCCTGTACCGCTGGTACCAGGAACGCTGAGAGGAGCCTCAAATGACGGAACGCAAAGAAAACAAGTTGAGCGGGAGGATCCCGCTGCCGCCCCGTGAGGTTTCGTCCACTCCTTACGTCGTCCAGCAGGGCGACACGATGCAGAGCATCACGGGGCGGTTCACGCATCCCTCGAAGTGGCCTGGGCTGGTTGGCGCCAATGCCCGCCACAAGGAACTGGCCGATGCCGACGGCGAGCACTTCGCGGTGTTCAAGGACCTGAAGGTCGGCGAGCAACTGCTCATTCCCGCCGGGTGGACCCAGCGCGGAGACGTGGGCGCTCCCGGCCAAGTGGACGGGTGCCAGACCTACGGAATGGACCAGTTCGGGGGCGTGGCTGGCTTCGCCCGCATGACGGGTCGCCGGCCGCAGATCTATCAAGCCGAAGAGGCAGACTACGGTCGGGAAAGGTCTATGCCGGCCGTCGAGCAGAGCCCTCGCTTGCCCGATTCGGTACCCTTTCCGTCGGTGGAGCACCCAGGATCATCCGCCCACTGGTGGAATTCGCCCCACCCGGGCTTTTCCATGTCCTACCTGTCCTATTGGTCCATCCGCATGGACGGCTACATCCGGGCGATCCAGGCCAGGAACCCGGCTCTGCTTCCTCTCATCGAGAAGTTTGCGCCCGGCATGTCCACCTACCAGGGGCTCATCAACAAGTTCCTCCCGCATCGTTTCGACAGCCCACAGGCGATGCTCGCTGCCTGCCAGCAGTTCGTGCAGCAGTGGGGCCTGGCGTCCATCCCCTATATCGACATGGCGCATGGCTATGCCTACCGCGTGCCTGGGTACGCCTACGCCGACGACATGGATGCCCAGACGGCGGCAGTCGCGGCTGCTCAGTACTTCCAGGGGTGGCTTTCGAACTTCCAGGGGCAGGTCGGCGCGCCCGGCCAAGTGGACGGGTGCCAGACCTACGGAATGGACCAGTTCGGAGGCGTCGCTGGCTTCGCCCGCATGACCTCCTCCAGGCCGCTGCTTCAGGCCGCTCCCAAGGACCGCCGGCTGGTGGCGCGGATGACCCCGTGGGACCACCAGCACGCGCAGGGAGGCACGAACCTCGACTACTGGGCGGACCGCATCGAGAAGTACGCGAAGTACGTCATCGAGCACGGCCTGCAAGACGGCTTCCCGGCCGCCGGGTTGTTCCTCAACGTCATGAACGACCCGAACGTGCGCACCAAGGTGGAGGCGTTCCTCCGGCACTACGACGACCCGGCCAACTTCGAGTACTACATGGCCCGGGAGGGAACCTCGGGCGACCCCACCCCCGATGGGGGCACCGTGCAGCCCTCGCCGCAAGGCGAGCAACTGCCCCGGATCGACAATGGCTTCGGCGTCCCCAACGTGGCGTACGCCGATTCCAACGACGCTCGGCACGCGGCAATCGGCGCCTTCGTCATGCTGCCCGAGTGGTGGATCATGCCAGGAGGCGGCTCGTCGCAGCAGGCGTCCGGCAACGTCCAGGGACCCGCCACGCTCAGCCCGCTCGCGCCGCCCATGTTCGGGGGCAGCAGCAACGTGAGCATCCAGGACCCGATCGTGGGGTTCTTCAATGCCAACTGGCTGAACGTCATCCTGCCGGCTATCCAGGGCGGCGCCCCCAACTGGGAAGTCCCAGTCGGACCGGGCGGCCAGGCCTACACCCCGGCTGACATCGCCAAGGTGGTAGGAGGTTTCCTGCCCTACCTCGCCAAGATGCCATCGGGCTCGCTGCCCCCCAACATCTCGGTCCCGCCCCTGCCGCTTCCCGCCAACCCGCTCCAGTGGGGCGGCGTCGACTTCATCGCGGCGATGGGCAAGTCGGCGGCGGAGCTTCTCGGAGCGACCCAGGCCAAGAACGGCGATCTGCTCGCGTCGGTGCCCTGGGACGCGGTGCCCTGGCATTCGTTCCCATGGCCGGCCGTGACGAGCTTCGACAACTGCTGGGGATTCTTCCAAGGCAGCATGCAGCGCACCGGAGCCCTGCAAAGGCCGGCGCCCATGCCCTCGAAGTCCGTGTCGGCAATGCCGGAGAACTACACGCCGGGATTCCTGACCGAGAACTGGTCCGAGGGGCCGTGGGGCGACGTGCCATGGAACCAGATCAACTGGTCCACGGTCGATCCTTCCATCCTGGAGAACGACAAGATCCAGGCGTGCCTCAAGGAGCCCGGCGCCCAGGCCCGTCTCCAGCAGATGCTGGCCCACCAGGACTGCTTCATCGGCAAGGGTCCCGAGGTGTTCGCTCGGTACCTGTGCATGCAGGACGGCGCGTACCTGCCCCTCGACGACTGCAAGGGAGTGCTGCCGCCGCTGCCCCAGGGGTGCCCGCCCAACACCTTCCCTGACCCCAACGGCGCCTGCGTTCCGATGGGCACGGGGCCCGTCCCGAAGTGCGCCCCAGGCTACCAGGGCTTTCCGGCGCCCAACCTGCCGCAAGGGATCGCCTGCTGCGCTGACGGCAGCGTCTACGACCTGACCACGGGCATGTGTCTGACGCCCGGAGGCCAGCCCGTTCCGCCGGCAAACACCATCACCAAGACCGACACCAAGGACGAGGGCCTGAGCACGGGCGAGAAAGTCGCAATCGGCGTGGGCAGCGTCGGCTTGCTCGGCCTGGTCTATGCCCTTTGGAGCAGGGGATGACGAAACAAGCTGCCGGTCTGGTGAAGCCGTACTGGGTCCGCGTGGGCTCAGGCGGACTTCCTATCAAGAGCGAACGCGACGTCGTGAGGTTTTTCTTCGACAAGGACCTCGACGACAGATCGCTGGAACTCGTGACCATCAACAAGTTCGGATCCAGCAAGAGCCCTCCGCCCTACTGGACTCCCGAGATCGTTGCGAGCATCGCACAGGCCGGCGGGCTGCTACTCATCCCCGGCGACTGGCCCGAGCCCAGCGGGCCCGTCTACGAGCACATGGTCCCGTTCAAGCCGGAGATCACCCCCTGCGAGGCGGGACAGACGGAAGCAAAGACCGACTACGTCTACGTCGTGCAGGAAGGCGAGAGCCCCTCGGACGTCGCCATCCGCTTCGGGCAGCCCTACGACGGCTGGGTTGCCCTGCGCCAGGCGAATCACGACGATCCCGGCGGATTCACGAAGCCTGCTGCCGACAACGGCGCATGCACCTTCGCCCAGTGGGGCCCCGGCAAGCGCGTCAAGGTTCCTGCCAAGTGGCCGGATCCACCCAAGTCCAACCAAATCTGGCAGAACATCGAGCAGTTCACGCTCGGAAGCGGCCCACAAGGCCCCGGCCCCGATCCCTTCAAGGTGATCGAAGCCGTTTTCGAGGACCGAATGCAAGGCGTCTTGGCGGCGCCCCGAAAGGACGAAACCATGAGCGTGCGACCCTACATCGTACAGACGGGCGACACCCCCGGAACACTTGCCGGCCGCCACGGCGTCGACAAGGAAGAGATCTTCCGCATCAACCCCAAGCTCACCGTCGTCACCGACAGGCACGGCGACCGCAACTTCTACCAGACGCACTTCCGGGTCGGCCAGCGCATCAACGTGCCCGGCTCGACCGGCAGCGTCGGCGAGCCCTCGGGCAACGTCGGTTGCGGCGCGGGCGGCGGCAACCCGTTCGTCCCGGGCGACATGGGCTACTACTCCCAGGCGCCTTGCTCCCAGTGCGGAGCTTGCAGCGGACCGTGCGGGTGCACCGACACCGGCAACGTCGGCGCGATGCCGGTGCTGCGTCGGGTGCCCCAGGTGCCTCTGCTTCATCGCAGGACCGTCGTCGTCAACCCTTGGGACGCAAAGCACCCCGCATGGGGCGGCGGCTCGCAGGGTTCCAACCTGATGTACTGGGCGACCCGGATCGAGCACATCATCGCGCACCTGGCTCTCAACCAGGCCAACCCCGGGCTCGCGAGCAAGTTCCTGGGCTGTTACCAGAACATCCAGACTGGCGACGGTCGCGCACGGCTCCACGCATGGCTCCGGACCTTCGCGGGTCCTTGGGCCCTCGTCGAGGCGTTCCCCGCTCATCCGTCTCGAAGCAAGAGCGGAAGTGCGCCTTATCTCGTCATTCCGGTGCAGCCTCCGGGCGTGTGGTTCGCCACCTACACGGATCCCCACACCGCAACGCAGGCGGCCTTCTACTTCAACGACCGATTCTGCACCTCGGTGGCCGGAACCATGCACGGGCCCCAGGGCGCCGTCGGCGCACCCGGTCAGGTGGGATGCGGCAGCGGTGGGTGCGGCGGCTCCTACGGCATGGCTCAGTTCGGAGGAGTCGCCGGGTTCAACCGCATGGTCGCGCGATCGGGCGGTCCACAGGTCCAGCAGCAGCCCCGGCGCCAAGTGATGCGCACCGCGCACGCTCCATCCGTGGCAGGTGGCTACGCCTGGAATACCCAGTACTGGGAGATCCGCATTCACGCGAGCATCGCGGCCTCGACTTCCCAACCTGGATGGTACAACCACTGTGCCCAGCGCTTCACCCCCACGGGAGGCGGATTCGCCGCTCTCTCCAACTGGCTCCACAGCTTCCCGAGCGAGGAAGCTTTCAAGCACAAGTTTGCGTGGCCTGACCCCAACGTCACCGCGATCATTCCCCCCGGCACCGTGTTCAACGATCCGGGCGATCGATCGATCGTGCAGAGGGCCGCTCAGGAGTTCTCGCGCACGGCGTGCGTGCTGCCTGGCGCCGTCGGCGCGCCCTCGGGCACCGTGGGAGCCACTGGCGACGTGTGCACTCCGTACGGAGCAGCGGTCACGAAGGTGAAGGACTACTACTACATCGTCCAGAAAGACGACCTCGACAGTTTCTGGAAGATTCCGGGCAAGTTCAATATGCCCACCTACAAGGAATTCTGGCAGCAACTGCGCAACGCCAACATGGACTGGGTCGGCGGCCTGCATGAAAACAGCTACGGCGATTGCGTGCTCAGGGGCCTATATACTGGCGCAAAGCTCAAGGTCCCGGCCTCTTGGCTTGACCCCAAGCCAGGCGTCACGACCGAACCCATCGGTGGCACCGAGACGTGCGGCACAGGTCAGATCGAGATGGGCGGCCAGTGCGTAGATCTTCCCCCCGGCGTCACCGTTCCTACCAACGGAAGCTGCCCAGCGGGCACGACCAACGTGGGCGGCTTGTGCATCCCGACCGGCGGCTACACCCCGCCTCCCGGGCAGGCCTGCCTTCCCGGAACGACCATGGGCACCAACGGCAAGTGCCAGATCCCCGGCGGCGGCCCTGGCCCCGTCATCCCTGGCGTTCCGCCCGTGGGAGGGGTTTGCCCAGCTTCGATGACGAAGCACTCCGACGGCCTGTGTTACGCCCCTGGGACGGCGCCTCCGGGCATCACCCCCGTGGGCCTGACGACCGGCAAGAGCGAGGAGGACGAAGGGTACCCGACCTGGGCCTGGGCGCTTCTCGGGCTCGGCGCGGTCGCTGGCGTGGCTGGCGTCGCCTACTACGCCAAGAAAAAGAAGGAAGAGCAGGGCGGCGACGAATCCCTCGACGAGGAGATCGACGAGGAGGAGGAAGTCGTCGTAGAGACGTAATCTGCCAGGAAAGGGCACGAGAATGCTGTTCAAAGAGCACAAGTTGAGGCACCGCGACAAGGGCCTGGTCCAGTGGGCCGATGGCCTGGTACGCCTCATCCAGACCACCATCGAGACGATCCGTGTCACCAACGTCACGGACGCGGAGATGCGCAGCGGTCACATCGTCAAGCTCGTGAAGGGCAAGCGACAGTGCCGTCTGGCGACCGAAACTGACTCCACCTTCACCGGGGTGCTGTGTGAGGACTGCGAGCCCAAGCACGGCGCCATCTGCCGCACCTCGAACCTCGCCTGCGTGAGGTTCGCCGAGGGGCAGGTTCCGGTGGAGGGAGAACTTGCATACATGGGTGCGGAGCCGGGCGTGGCCTACGCCACGGGCCGTAAGCCCATCGGGGAGATCGCGGACGCGTCGCGGTTCTCCGCCGACAAACACCCATTCGCGAAGGTACTTCTGATGAGGGTGCTAACCCTCAAGTAGCCGCAGCGCCCGTAGGCGCGGAAGGACGATTGCCATGCTGTTTCAAGCCGCACTCCCCAAACTGCCAGGTCCCGTGCGCGCGGCCTTTGGCGCGCTCATCGAGCGGATCCGACAGACCATCGAGACGACCGAGGTCTACAACACCAACCCAGGAGCCGGCATCCAGCGCGGCACGATCGTCTCGTACTACCTGGATCCGACCAAGATCGTGCGACCCACCAGCGATACGCTCCCGGTTTGCCAGGGGCAGTATGCGGGCGTGCTCACGACGGACCTGCCGGCAGCCCCGGTCGGCGGCCAGACGTCGGCGGTCGTCCGACACGACGGGGGCCCCCAGTACGTGCGGATGGATACGGGTCTGACGGACATCCACGTGGGTGACTCGGTATGGGCAGCGGGGGGCTTGGCGGAAGGCCTCGGGCGCCTCAGTGCTGGGGTGAGCCCCACGCCGATCTACGTCGGCATGATCGAGGACCTGTACAACTACGACGACACGGCAGCACCGGGAGACACTGGTGTGCTGGTCGTGCTCAAGCACGCCCAACCCGTCATCGCCTGATCGATTGAATGGAACGAAGGAACCGGAAACCAGCAGAACAGCGCCCGTAGGCGCAGCGAAGGACACTAGAACATGGCACTTTTCAATTCTCCCCTCCCCAAGGCCCCCGGACCCGTCCGCACCGCGTTCGCGTCGCTCATCAGCAAGATCCGCAACACGATCGAGACGACCGAGGTCTACAACTACGACGAAGGCAACGCCTACCCCATCGGGACGGTGATGTCCTACGTGCAGGATGACGGCAGCGGCTCCGGCGTCACCGACCAGAAGGGGCAGGTTGCCCCCACGACGAACGATCCCGGCCTCCCCCCCGAGCAGTCCTGCAAGGAGCAGTACGTCGGCGTGCTCGAAGCCGCCCTCGCCGTTGCTCCCGCCACAGGCGAAGCGGCAGTCGCGACCGCCCGTCACGCTGGCGGCCCCGTGTACGTCCGTCTCGTCACCGGCCTGGACCTGCACGTCGGCGACGCTCTGTATGCCAGCCAATCCGCTCCCACGCGCGGTATGGCCACGAACGTCGTTGGCCTTCCCAACGACATCTACGTCGGCATGGTCGACAGCATCGTAGGCTACGTGCCTGCCGATCCGGACGGCACGAGCGGGTGCATGGCGATCCTCAAGCACGACGCGCCTCTCCTTGTTCCGTGATCGGTTCGTAGGCTTGTCCCCCGCTTGCCAGGAGCCCCACCTGGGCGTTCGGCGTGGTATGCTCCTGGCGGAGGGTAACCATGTCGAAATCCAAAGATAAAGTTCACGAATTCTGTGCCGGCGGCGGCTGCTGTCCGGTGCTCGTCCAGCATCCAGATCGCAGCCTCGACATCGCCGAGGATGGGCGCACTCTCACCAAGCTCCGGCCAGAGGATGCCGAGAAGCTCGCCCGCGTCCTCATCGAGCTTGGGTACGGGGCCCTGAAGTGATCTGGCTCTACCTCGTGGGCGGGGTCGGGCTGACCATCATCCTGACCATGGCCCATATCTGCGAGTTCATCCGCAAGGGGCTCCCGGCGCCGATCGGCTTCCGGGGGCTCAAAGAGGGTGGACGCTGCCTGCTAGGCTGCCCGCTGTGCACAGGCACGTGGGTCGGCTGGGCGATCGGCGCCTACGCCTTCTGGCGTGGCGTCATCCCCACGCGGGTCGAGAACCTGCCGGACGTCCTGCTGTTCGGGTTCGCGGTCGCCGTGGCCTCGTACTTCGCGGGCGTCTGGTTCCACCACAACGACGTCCCGCTGCCGCCAGCGGACAAGCAGTAGTCCGCCGCGCCCAGGCCCTTGTGGGGCCATCAGCGTGGCAGCATGGAGCAAACCGATGGTCTGGAACCGACCCGTCTATTCAGGGAACGTCGAGCCAGTCGACCCTCAACGATACGCCCACTGCCCCCAGCCCGGCACCCCGGATGCTTGCGGGGACAAGGAAATGGACGTGGGCGACAACGCCGTCACCTGGGTCGTGGTGCGTGAGTACATCCGCGCCAACGATCCAAGCAAGCTGGCCGCATGCGACGCCGCGTTCCGCGAGGGCTACACCAACTGCATGGACGGCGACCAGTGGCGAAAGAAGTACGCTTGGATCATGCAGATGGCCGAGGCGTTCGCCCAGGAGATGGAAGGCTACATGATCTTCGCGGGCATCTTCGGCGCGGACGCCGAGCAATGCACCATCGACTGGAGGGTGCTGGGATGCACGAGCTACTGGTTGGCCCATATGACCAAACAAGAGCGCGCCAACACCGTGGGGGCCATGACGCAGGGAATGGCGGCGGTGCCGGTGTGCCCTCCGGTCGTGTCTGACCCCGTGTACGGCAACGGGCCTATGTCCATGTCCACGGTGCCGATTCCGCCCGCGCCCAAGGCCGCCAAAAAAGGGATGACCACGGGAGAGAAGGTCGCCATCGCGGCCGGCGTCGCGACCGTGGCCGTAGTGGCTGGCCTTGCTGGCCTTGGTTGACCGCAATCGGGTATGATGAGGGCACCATGAGCACCTGGCACAACTCGGGCTACGTAGGCGATCCCTGGGCGCACTGCGCGCCTCCACCTGAAGGCTCCTGTGACCTGACCGGCGACATCATCGACGCCTCGGGCATTTGGATCATCATCCGCGAGTACATGCGAGCGCGCCATCCGGACAAGATGGCCGCTTGTGACGCCGCGTTCTACGACGCCTACGTCGGTGGCTGCCTGGACGGCCAGCAGTTCAAGGCCAAGCACGGCTGGGTGTTCGACATCGCGGGGCCGTTTTCGGCAGAGATTCAAGAGTACATGCAGCAGGTCGGCACCTTCGGTGGCAACGCCGCCGAATGCACCATCGACTACCGGACCCTGGCGTGCATGACGTATTGGCTCGCAACCATGGATCAAGCCCAGCGCCAGGCCACGATCGAGGCCATGAAGCAGGGCATGGTCGTGCAGCCAGTATGCGGGGCCGTGGCGAGCGATCCGTCCTACGGCTCGGGACCTCGACCCACCGCTCAGTACCCACCCGTCCCCATGGATGCATCGGGCCAGTCCATCGCCAAGAAAAAGGGCCTGAGCACCGGTCAGAAGATCGGCATCGCCGTGGGCGTGGCTGCCGCTGCCGTCATCGCCGGGATCGCAGTCTCGTAAATCCCACCGGTCAGCGGTATCATTGCCACCATGAGCAGCCATCCCAACCACAGGCGAGCGGAGCGTAGACGCCAGGACAACGGGCCAGCCTACGAGAGCCACACCCCGTGCGCGGGCTGCAATTCCACCCATGTCGCCAGGTCGAGGGCGAAGTGGAAGCGGCGCCGGCACCGCGCCGAGCGAAGGACCTCAATGCCCGCCCAGAAGGTCCATTACCAGTACGTCCGTCCCCCCCGCTTCCCCGAACTGGAGATGCCATGAGCGTGTACGACCGCCCCAACCGACCGCCCAACCCAGACGGCAGCCTCCCGGCTCACGCACCTCCCCCAACTCCAGGGGGCACGCCTGATGCGTCCGCCACCCAGTGCTATCCGTCTGGCGCCGGGATGGGGCCCTTCCTCGACGAGGTACGCGCCGTCATCCGCAACGAGTGGATCCGGGTGCGTGGGGGCTCTCCGCTCGACCCTCACTTCGAGGCGAGGCTTCTCAACGAGTTGATGACCGCGTTCTCCGTGGGCAAGGTCATCCCGGGGTACCGCCCAGGCGCTTCGGGCGCCTGCGAGATGCACTGGGCGGAGCTTGCGTGCTTTGCCCGGTGGTACTCACTGCTCGACGTGACCCAGCGCATCCAGGCCCTGGACCGCTTCACCTACGGCTCTAGGGAGCCGTGGTTGGATCCTGGCGAGGAGATCTGGCCCCCGGCCCCGAGCCCGTGCACGCCGCAGTCCGCGACCACCGAGGCGACATGGTGCGCCGAGAACACCGACAGCGGCTCGTGCCCTAACCTCTGGTGCTGTCCCCCCGAGGTGTACACGGACCCGCTGTACACCGGCAAAGGCAAGAGCGACGACAACAAGTGGATGGCGATCGGGCTCGGCGCCCTGGCCGCTGCAACCGTGGCAGCCGTCGTGGTCTACGCGGCCACCCCCTCCAAGGATTACGTGGTGGCAGACCAATGAGCTATCCGCACATTCACCAGGCAAGGGCCGAGGTCAGCCGCCGCGTCGGCTCGGCACCCTGGTTTCGAGGCGCCGGCTACGGCTCGGGCGCCGACGGCTCCCCCGTGATCGTTGTCAACGTCTCGGTGGACCACCCGCAAGTGCGCCACTGGGTCGGCTCGCACAGCATGGGCGTGCCCGTCTACGTGCAGGTCGTCGAGGACCTGCACCCCCCCACGTCGGTAGGGATGATGTCGGCAGGAGCCAGCCAGTGCCCCCATTGCGGGGGCATGCTCACCGAGGGCTTCGTCCGTAGTCCCGAAAACCCATTCGAGGGCGTCGTGCCCATGGAGCACCAGGCAGCCGCGATGGGCTCGAAGGGAGCCACAACCACCAAGGGGACCAAGACGGAGTTTCATCCGGCGTTCTACATCATGGCCGCCGCCAGCGTCACCGGGGTCTTGATCGAGCTTGCTCGGTACTTCGGAGGAAGGAAGGACTGATGGCAAAGCGGAAAAAGGATGACGGCACAACCTGCTCCAGCGCCGCCCAGTCCATCCAGCCCCACATCCTGTACGCTCGGCCCCGGACCCGCGAACTGGTCCGGGCCCTGCTGAGCGAAGGAAAGCCCCGGCGCAAGCCCTTCCAATTCTCGATGCTCGACGGCAACGTGTTCGTCAACCTCGAAGCTCCGCTGTACCTCGGTGACATGACCGAGTACCAGACGCCGATCAGCGCGTCGATCATGGCCCAACGCCAGGCGCTCGCCAAGCCGCTTCGCAAGCAGTTGGAAAAGGCTCGGGAGGTGCTCAAGAGCGCGAAGGGCAAAGAGGCCAAGGAGATCGCGCGCCGAAAGAAGGCCGTCATCGAAGCGAAGCTCAAGGCGGCCACCAAGTACCTTCCCACCGAGGTTTTCGACGCGACCCCCGAGCAGATCGCCGAATACATCCGCGAGTCCACCAAGCGCAAGGACGGCAGCAGCGCCTGGAAAACGGTGTTCACCCGAGAGGGGAAGCGCAAGCCGGAGCGCGAAGCCGAGGATCGCAGCATGGTCAAGCGCGTCTCGCTTCTGACGCTGACCTCGAAGATGGGGTGCTACTCGTTCAACCTGCCCGCCGGACCAATCTCGCATGGATTCCAGGGGACCTGTCCCGCGTCGCGGTTCGGGTTCCCGATGCTCACGGACCGCGAGGCCACACGGCGCGGGCAGAGCGAACACTTCGCCAACTTCGACGTCGACAAGCAGAACTGGCTCTGCTCGGGCTGTTACGGCCTCAAGGGCCTGTACGGCAACCCGTCGATGCTGTTTCTGATGGAGGCTCGCAAGCAGTTCATCGAAGGGCAGATCGCCCTGGACAAGCGCAGCGGCCGGGACGACCTCGTAGACGTCATGGTCCGGTCCATCCGCATGGGTCAGGTCAAGAGCATCACGGAGCGGTACTTCCTCGAACAGATGGGGCTCGAAGCCGAGGCATGGGCGATCCCCGACCCGAACTACTTCCGGTGGCACGACGTGGGCGACGCCTGGATCCCCGAGTGGCAGCACGCCATCTTCCGGATCTGCGAGGCGCTGAGCGAGCCCTACGAGGACAAGCGGCTCGGGCTGCGCCTGCCGGCCGTCAAGTTCTGGCAACCCACGCGCATGTGGATGCTCAAGGGGATGCTCAACGAAGCCGCCAAGACCCGGAAGGTCCCCAAGAACCTGGCTGTGCGGCCGAGCGCAGCCCACTTCGGACAGGCGCCCCCGAAAATCAAGGGCCTGGCGGCCGGCGCCGGCTCGGTGTGCCTGAGCGAGGATGTCACCGAGGGCGACCGCAAGAACGTCGAGGCGGTCCTGGGAACCAAGCTCTACGACCGGGGCGGCAAGGGCTGGATCTGTCCGGCCTACCTGCGCCCGGAGTTCAAGGAAGGCCGGCGTGTGGGGGGCGGAGGCGCCATCATCCAGCGCAAGCTCATGGCAAGCGGCGAGGAGAAAGAGAAGCTGGTCGGCGGAGCTTGCGCCAGGGCCTACGGGCCCGACGGGGCAATGCCCGCTCCACACGGACCCGGATGCCGTGTATGCTGGGACAGACCAGACCTCATAGTCGTGTACCCGGAGCACTAGACCATGGCTCGCCGCAATCCCCCGATCGCCAAGGACCCAGACGACTTCAAAGAAGCGATGAGCCTTGCGCAGCGGATGCTGTCGAAGCGAAACCCTGACATGCAGATGCTCTCGCCGACACTGGACATGCGCGCCAACATCACGCGCATGGGCATGACCTTCCAGCAGGAAGGGCGCAACCTGTCGGCGCTGAGCCCCGAGGACTGGCTCGCGCTACTGCAATCCCAGGGAATCGACCCAGACGTTGCGGCCTCGATGGTCGAGGAAATCGCAAGCTGGGGTGTCGACGACCGAATCGAGTGAGGCAGCATGGAACACCTCGAAGCACACTGGCAAGTCGTACTGTTGGTCCTGGCCGTCGTGGCCGCCTTCAAGCGACACCTGCCGCAACTCAAGAACTACAAAACCCTGCTGCTTGCATTGGCAGCGTCGATTGGCCTTTCTTACGACTACCAGCTTCCCGCCTGGATCGAACCTTTGAAGGACGGCCTTGCGGTGTTCTGCTACGCAGTCGGGGGGCACGCTTACATCGTGCGGCTCGCGTCCAAGGTCGGGATCAAGGTACCCGACGAGGTCCGAGACGCGCTCGCGTCCATGCCGACGTGGAGCGAGGAGCCCCCAACCAAGCCAGACGGAACGACAGTGCCACCGAAAAAGAAGGAAGAGAAAGAGGAGGAGGATAGCGATGAATAGCCGTTTCATTCGGGCCACCAGCTTGAGGAATCTTTCGGGCGTGGTGATCATGTGGGTGGTAACCGCCGTGCTCGGAGCCGTCATCGGCTCGTCCTTGGTGGGAGGCTGCGCGACTGCCAAGCGAATCACGCCGAAGATCGTCAAGATCGGGGCCGACGAATGCGTGGAGGTCGCCAACGATGAGGGCACAAAGAAGGTCTGCGCCACCATGTCGGACCTCGTGCCCTTGCTGGAAGAGATCCTGAGCGCGCAGCAAGCGCGCATCGCGAAAGAAAAGGCGGATGCCGCCGGCTCTGCCGAACCGCCCGCTGACGAGGCTGCTCCAACCGAGTAGCCTCTCCACACTCAACAACGAGGGATTCACATGGTCATCACATTGACGAGGGAAAACGTCCAGCAAACGCTGGAGAACCACCGCGTGGTCGTCATCGACTTCTGGGCCACATGGTGTGGCCCCTGCAAGATGTTCGGGCCCATCTTCGAGCAGGTCGCCCAGGCCTTCGCTCAAGTGCCACAGGTGGCGTTCTGCAAGACCGACATCGATTCGCAGCAAGCTCTTGCTGCCCACTTCGGCGTCAAGAGCGTCCCGACGATCGTCATCATCAAGGACAAGCAGGTCGTGCACAACCAGGCCGGCGGACCGGATGCACGGAGCCTGTCCGGAATGGTCAACCAGGCGTTGGCCGGATAGGCTCTCGCCCTCTGGAACATGGGCCCCTGCCGCGTTCCATCCGATTCGCTTCACATTCCCATCACTTGACCCCGGTCTGGAACATGGTCGGACGGCCTGTTCCAACTGTAGCCTGCCGCCACCGATCCCTGCTACGATACGGGCGTTGTCCTACCAGGAGACGCCCTGATGCCACGCACCCCTCCCACCAATCCGAGCCAAGTCCCTAGCCTCGCGTTCCAGACCGCCCTTTTCGGCAAGCATCCGCCAGGCAACCAGACTGCCCCCTACGACCCGAAGGCAGGGGCCAACCCGGATGCGCTCTACGACCCGAAGGCAGGGGCCAACCCGGATGCGCCCTACGACCCCAACGCGGGGACCAACCCGAACGCGCCCTACGACCCCAACGCGGGGAGCCGAGCAACGGGAACGACCGAAGCTCCGCGCGGCGGACGTGGCGGCGGTAGACGCCCAGGCGGTCGTCCTCGTCCTCACCGTCGCCCCGCACCGCGACGCTCGCACAGCTTCTGGCCCAGGCGGCGCTGGTGGTACCGGTACCCCGTGCTCACGCTCGGGCTGCCGTACCCGGTGATGCTCGCGTACAACCCGACCTACGTACGCTGGCAAGAGTCGATGCTCCCGAACTGGAACGGCTCACTGATGGAGTTCTGGTCGATGGCCATCAAGCAGGCCATCATCAGCGGTGGGGACCCGCGAGCGAAGCGGTTCCTGACCTCCGTGAACCTTTGGCCGCGCATGCGAGACTTCTTGCAGCGGTGGATGGGTCCGGCCTACTTCGTCCAGGAGATGCAACACCGATCCGGGCCCACCTGGGTGCCGAGCTATCCGATGCCGACGCTGATGCAGCTTCGAGGTCAGCAGCCCACCTACCAGTGGACCGGCCGCCAAGTGCAGCACGCCGGCCGGTTTGCCGAGACGGGGCCCCTGCTCGGCTACGGGACCCCCTACACGAGCCGGCTGGCCGAACAGGCCGCCAGGATGTTCGTGGACGACTGGGAGAAAACCACCTCGGGCGCGGTCGACGGCCCGATGGACCAGTTCTCCAGCATCACGCCTCGATACGACTTCGAGGTCGTCTCCCCCGACAGACTGGTCGAGATCATCACGGAGGACATGCTGTCGGAGGCAGGCGGCGAAAGCCAGCAGCAGCCCGCCATCACAGCCGAGGCGTGCCTCGCCAACGCCCTGGCCGGCGTCAAGGCCGATCCCGCCGGCTACCGGATCCTCATCGAACTGGCCGGCAGCGAAGAGGCTGTCGTCGAGGTCCTGCGCCAGTCCTGCACCAAGCTCGTGGCTGAATGCGGGGGACTGAGCAGGGACGAATGCGTGGCGAAGGTCTGCCCCGGTCTGACGCAAGAGCAGTGCAAGGGCGTGTTTACCGACAGGTTCGGGTACAAAAAGCCCGAGCCCGAATCCGAAACGCCCTGGTGGCTGATCGGCCTCGGAGCGGGCCTGGCCGTAGCGGCAGGCGCGGGCGGCTACTACTTGGCCCAGAACCAGCAACGCCCCGGCCTCGTCACTGGCTGAGCGGTCCCATGGCGCGCCCAGATTCAGACTTCGACGGCCCGATCCTGATGCACACCTACGAGTTCGCGGCGTACGTCGGGAGCGCCGGCCTGAGCGACGGCGACTACTTCGACTTCGGCGAGGTCGGGGAGGTCGTGACGGTCAAGTCCGACCGTTACGGGCACTACGTCGTCGGCACAGTGAAGGGCACGAGCCTTGAGCATGCCCTGGAAAACATGATCGGTGAACTACGGATGCCGTTCGAGGAACAAGACCTCGACGTGCAGTGGTCCGAGAAGATAGGCACGACGAAAATCTACTAGGGCCGCGCTGCGGCTAGCAGGAGCACGATTATGGCGACAGCAGGAGACAAGGCGGCCTGGGGACTTCTCGGGCTAGCGGTGGGAGCGGGCACCATGTATGTGCTCGCCAAAGAGGACATCTACCGACCCAATCCGGTGCACACCGTCGTCCTCGAAGATAGCGACAGCGACGAGTACGCCGTGATAGCGACCGTGAGCGGGCCCGGGGCGGCAGCGTTCGCGCGTGACGAGCAGAGCATTGGCGGTTCGCGTTGGGAGACGGACGGCCCGGACTTCGCCTACGCCGTGCTCAGCAATCACGCCGACCTCGTCGACGAGCTACAGCGCGAGGGGTACTACCTCGACGTCGACATGTACACGCCCCCCGACGGCGTCACCCTCAACTTCGAATAGGGGCGCCGGCAAGAACTGGAGACACCATGGCAGACGACAATTCGACAGGCGACAAGGCGGTTTGGGGGCTTCTCGGGCTAGCGGTCGGCGCCGGCACCATGTATGTGCTCGCCAAGGAGAACATCTACCGTCCGAACCCAGTGGAGGACGTCGAGGTCCTCGGCACGACCGGCGACGTCAACGCCCTGCACTACGGCGGAGGCGTCGTGTCCAAGCAGGGCGACAGCGACCCGCAGTGGATGTGGTGGGACGAGCCGCCGGATAGCGACCACCCCGAGGGCCATACCTATACGGCGTACTGGGCTGACGTCCCGGACGACGTGTTCGAGGAGTACGACTGGGCCGACCTCCACGCCCTCGCCCGCTCCACCGGACAAGACGTCGACGACATGCGTGCGATGGCTAAGTCCAGCAACCCGTTGGATAGGGTTTCCGTCATGGAGGCCATTGTGTTCTTCTACGGGCCCATCGAACTGGACATGTACCCCGAAAAGTACTCGTACGCCGACTTGGTTCGCATGTGGCCGATGTTCGCGTAGCGGCGGAACTTGCGACTGAACAGGAGACAGACACCATGGCAGACGACACATCGACAGGCGACAAGGCGGTTTGGGGGCTTCTCGGGCTGGTGGTCGGCGCGGGCACGATGTACGTGCTCGCCAAAGAGGACATCTACCGGCCCAATCCCCTCGAAGATGACGTGGAAGTGCTCGGCACGACCGGCGACGTCAACGCCCTGGACTACGGCGGCGGCGTCATCTTCCGGCATCCCGACGGTCACGTCGTGTGGGAATGGTGGGACGAACAGGACGAGGGCGCGCCAAGCCCCCTCCATGGCGACCCGAATTTCGCGGGGAAGTACACGGTTTATTCGGTGCACGTTCCCGATCCAGGCGAAGTGATGTCCTGGTACGACTGGGTGGACTACGCGGACATGGGCAACTCAATGGACATGACCGTCGGCGAGTACCGCGAGTTGTGCCGCTCCAAGAACCCAATCGACCGAGTTCGTGTCATCGAGGACATTGAGGGCTATCACGGACCCCACGAACTCGACCAGTACCCACAGAAGCTCAGCCGCGCGGAGATGGAAAAGCGCTGGCCCATGTTCGCGTAGCGGCGGAGCTTCACTTTCCTGGCCCGGTGCCCCGGAGTTGTGGTATCGCTGGGGCATGAGCAAGAACCTACAGTTGCAGATCCCCGTGATCGAGATGGTGACGCAGGAGGAAGCCCACAACGCTCTGGTGCGTGAGGCCCTTCGGCGCAAGGTCCCGGACGTGGACGGCTTCCTGGCGACCCATGACGTGGAGAGCCGGGTAGCGTACCGAAACATTCCTGGGCCCGGCGGAACACATGTCATGATGACGTCCGTCGTGATCCTGTCGGCCAAGCCCAAGCCCCCCCCGCCGCCGACGTCTACGGAAACGCCCAAGCCAAAGGAGTGATCCATGCATGACAACGACCTGACGCCGATCCTGGCGATCGTCGCGTTCATCGGCGTGCTCATCATTGGGTTCGTGATCTGGCGCTGGCGCACCCTCAAGCACGAGCAGCAGGAACGCGAAAGGCAGCAGGAAGCCATCGAGCAGGGCTACCGTGATGGACTTCTCACGCGGGACGGGCAGCGGGCGTGCATGGTGTGCGGCATGCCTGCGACCGCCTACATGCCGGTGAGCAATGCAAGCTGGATGGATCGACTACCGCTGCTCAACAGGTTGTTTTCGCTGCCCCCCAGGTACGTGATCGAGGACGACACGAGCGAGGACGTCTGCTTGTGTCGGCTCCACAAGCAGTTTGCCGTAAAAAAGCTGGAAGAGTTCCACGCCATGCTGCGAGCCGAGCTTTCGAGCTTCAACGCCTCGCAGGCCGACAAGGTTGCCCAGATGGACGGTGGCGCATTGGTCCGGCTCGTCCAGCAGCAGCACAAGGAATCCACGCGGCGGATCACTGTCGAAACCAAGACCCCGATGCCACAACTGGTGCAGGGCAACAGGGACGAGCCCGTCGTGACGCTCGTTTCCACGTCGTCGGCCGCACCCGAGCCTCCCGACGCGCCCGACGGTCAGGAGCAAGCCAGTGGTTCGTAGCATCCAAGTGATCGTCTGGGCGATCCTGCAAACGCAGCCCCAGATGAGTACCGCGACGGCCCGAGGGTACGCCAAGGTGGTGCAGGCCGAGGCCAAGGATCACCACTTCGACCCATTCACCATGGTGTCGATGGCCCACTACGAGTCCCGCTGGCGGGCTGGCGTAGGAAACGGGCGCTGCTTCGGCTTGGTGGGGGTATGCGCGACGAACTACCCCGTCTGCCAGTCCGACCCCCAGTCGGCCGCGTGCGACGCAAAGAAAGCGGAGCTTGTCGTTGGAAGCACCAACCTGCGAATCAGCGCCGGCATCATCACGGCCAACCGCAAGTTCTGCCGGCGAAAGACCGGCAGCGCCAAATTCCACCACTGGCTGGCGTCCTACCAGGGGCTCAACAGCCCCTCGAAGGGCATCTGGTGCGGACAGCGCAAGGTGCGCGGAAGGTGGCGCGACGTGCCCAAGCACCGGATCACCACCCGCGTCATGGCCCGACGGCGCTGGCTCATGCGCAACATGCCCCGGTAGGCCCCTCCTTCAATTCGTGCGACAATCGGCCCATGAAGGCGGCGATGAGCACCGTGCGCGACCCCCAGAACCGTTCTCGCAAGGACTGCGTATGCGGCGGCCATTCGACCGGCGCCCGAAAGCGCAGGCGCCCCTGGCGCAGGGTGCGGGGCGAGCGCGTATGGCAGGTTCTAGCGAAGGCAGGAGGAACCGATGTCCGGCAAGGTGATTGAAGCGGCGAAGGACGTATCGAAGCTCGTGAAGGACCACCGGCACGAGCCCAACAAGTTCGTGGCGGCCGTCGGGGAGCTATCCGAGGTGGTCACCACGCACGGGATGGCGCCCGCGTCGTTCGCTTGCGGGGTGGCGTTCTCGTTCCTGGCACTGTTCCAGTTCAAGACCGCGTCGGCCTTCATGGCGTACGGCGGCCTGGGGCTCGGGGTCGCCCTGATCATCATCGGGGTGGGCCTGTACATGTGGAAGGTCGCGCGCGACACGCCACGCGCCTTCCCGGAGCCGCCTCCGCTCGACCCTCAGTTCGTCGAGACGCTGAACCTGCTGCGCAGGGTCGTCGAGAAGGATCTGTTGGGTGACGAGGTCGAGCAGGTGGCGGTCAGACCGCCGGAGCCACCCGAGCCAAAAGCTTAGGCAGGCTTGATCGGCTTGGGCATTTTGGCGGCCAACGTGTTGGTGAGCCACTCGGAAAAGTTCGCGTAGGCCGCAAGCTCCGCCACCCACAACGAAGAGTTGTACTTCAGACACCAGTCCACCTTCTGAGCGGCGTACGAGACATTGCCGTCCTCGTCCACGCCTCCGCTCGGCAACTGGTTGTTGTGTGCCTGGGCATAGTCCTTCAGGCAGTCGGTAGGATCGGGCCAAAGCCGACGCATCAACTGCTCGGGGGTGGGATCCAGCTTCCGGCTCGTTCCTGCTGACCAGGCGATCATGCCGAACATCTCGGCGAGCGTCAGATTACCGACACACTTGGCCTGGCGCCCTGATGGCTCCGAATACCATACCAGCACCGGGTTGACCTCTTTGCCCGTGCGCATGTCCCAGACCCTGGATCGCGGACTGACTCGCACGACCCTAGGCGCTGCTACATCCCCAGTCTTTTCGTCGCTGTTGTCCTTCATGACCTCTCCTGTTTCGAGCCTAGGGTGCCGATGAGCACGGCGATCCCACCGATTCCGAGCAGGCTGGCCGCCGCGATCTGCCAACCAGCGATGCCCTTGACCTTGCCCGACTTCGCGCCCACCGTCTTGGCGCCTCCCGCGACGCAGATGCCGGATGCCGGGTCGTAGACGAAGCCCGGGTCACACTGCGTGGCTGGTGGCGCCGGCAGCGGCACGCACCCTTGGGGCCCCGGCATCTGGCCGGCAGGGCACTGCACCGGGGGCACGGCGGGAGGCAGAATGCACTGGCCGGTCGTGGGGTCGATGACGCCGTCGCACGCCGCTGGAGGCGGCGGAGCTACGCACTGGCCCTCGACCGCCTGCATCCCCTCGGGGCATTCGAGCACGGGGGGCTCGATCTGGGGCTCAGGCGGCACCGGAACCGGAGGCCGCTTGTCGGGAGGGAACGCCTCGGGCGGCAGGTTCTGGACGACGGGGGGCGCTCCGAAGGGCAACTCGCCGAAGGGGAAGGGTCCCTTGCGAGGCAGTTGGTACACGTACTCGGTCTGGTACCAGGGATCGAAGTACACGAAGCCCTCGCACGGGAGCGAGAAGAACCAGTCCGCCCAGGTGCAGTCCTGCGCAAACAGCTTGCCGAGCAGCGCAAGCTGGTTGGCCTGGTCCATGCCGGCGAAGAACCGGCAGAAGCACGCCCACGCCGGCCAATTCCACTCGTGCTTGGTCTTGGCATCCATCACGTTGGGATGGGTGAGTTCCTCGGTTCCGGACATGGCATTGAACACGCCGCACTGATCCAAGGCCATCAACTGCACCATGTATTGGACGGCGCCCGCCTTGTTCTCGGTGTCCTCCCAGCCATGCACCCGCTCCCACTCCCGAAGGGCAATGCGCTCCGCGATCTGGGCGACTGGCTTGGACCAACGCCAAACCTGGAATTCGGTGATCGGGGGGTACACGCGCTGGCCGTTGAGATACCTCACCGGCAGTTGTGCTAGCCAACGCCAGTTTCCAAGGGGCGGGTCGTGCGTGACGTACTCGGCGGGAACCGGAATCATCGTCGTCATGAGCCGGATCGTACACCGGGACGTCCGGTAGCTCAACAGCGCGCGTCCGTGGTACCCTTTGCCCATGTTGATCACATGGCAAACGCCCCTGATCGAGATCGTCACGCCAAAGGACGCGATCGAGTTCCGGAAGGTCATCGTCGCCAATGCCATGTCCTGCATCGGTCTGTCGGCCGGAATCCAGGACACTTACGCGATCTTCGACAAGCTTCTCGGCCCGTCCTACCGGAAGATCCCGTGGGACCTCAAGCGACCGTTCCGCTGCTGGAAGGAAAACGGCAAGTGGCGCACGCAGGGCGTGAGCACATGCGGGCTGGTGTCCGAGGGGATCGAGGCCCGCAGCGGCTTCGACGACCCCTACCTGTTCGAGCCCTACTACCCGGCCCAGAAGTACCGCTCCATCACCCGATCCATTGTCTGGGGCACCAAGGTCAAAGCGTGGTACGACGCGCGCCGCCAGGACGACATGTGGCCCAGGCCCGAGAGCGGCTCCCAGATCATCATCGGCTGCCGGTCCCCCTACGAGGCCTACGGCGGCACGGAGCACTCGTTCACCATCACCGGATGGGAGGACGACGACATCGTAGTGAGCGTGGACGGCGGCCAGGTCGACTACAAGCACGGCTGCTTGCAGTGCGTGAAGGTGCGGCGGCGCAGGTGGATCGTCCGCAACAAGCAGGTTTGGCTCGTGGATCCGGACAAGCGGCCGGACTTGGCGACGGGCCGGCGTCTGTTCGGCTGGCTGTCGCCGAGCTTGGTTCCCCAGCGCCCCAAGTGCATCGCCCCCGAGGGCTATGAGCAGATTGAGATCGCGGCATGACCGACCTGTTCGTATGGGGCGGCCCGGTGACGCCCAAGCAGCCAAACGCGGTGCAATGGCTCCGGCCGACCCAGGTCCTGACGGTCAGCCGCGAGGGAAGCTCCGCCAACTACACCGCCTACCAGCAGTTCGCAGCAGGGGGCCCCGGGTGGCCGGCGATGGCCTCCAAGGCGGGGATCGCGCCTGAGCACCTCGGGAGCCTGGGCATCGGCGGGTTCAGCGCGTTCCACGGCTTTGCCAACGCGATGCTCAAGAACCCCGCCGACCTGGAGCGAACGACCTACGTCCACCTGGCCGACGCTTGCTTCATGCCGGCGGGCTCCACGAGCTACAAGGACGGGTTCATGAACTTCGCCCTCGAAGCCGCGAGAGGGCGAAAGCTTCTGGTCGCCACCTCCAACGGCCCATGGGGCGAGGACATCCACTACTGCTACACCTACCCCGACGAGCGGGGCCGCACCTGCTACTCGCTCACGAGCGGCTCCAAGTGCATCGAGAACCTATGGAACGCGGTGCGAAGCCGCACAGGCGTCGCGGTGACAACGCCCAAGTACCCTCCCGGGGTAGCGCCGCCCTCCAGGGCGTTTCAGATGGGCAACTTCCTGTGGTTCCACTACGACCCGACTGGCAATCCAGAGCCCCACGGCTTTCACGTCCACAAGCTCGCCACGCCCTACATCCAGTACTTTGGCGCGCCGTGGATGGCGAAGCGCACCTACCCGGGAATGCCAGAGGAAAGCTCGACCGAGGACAAGATCCTGTTCGCCGTAGGCGGCGCGGCCGTGGCGGGCGGCCTTGTGTGGGCATTCCGTCGCTGGAAGGCACGGCGCCGCTAGGCCTCCCAAGCTACTCCCGAATGCGGTAACATCCCAGCACAGCACACGTTCATAGGAGCCCGACATGGCCACTGCCCGCCGAAAGCCGACCAAGAAGCAAAAGCTCGCCGCCGCCAACGCCTTCATTGCCGAAGTGCAGAAGGGGGTCGAGCGCCTCGGGGGTCGGAAAGTGCGCGCCGGTCGATCCGGAGACATGCCTTCTGGCAACGAATACGAGATCGACACCCGGTTCGGGCTACTGCGTGTGTTGCCCTATGACACCTGGGTGCACACCAAGTTCGAAGAGCCAGACCGCGCCAAGGCGGCACTGATGTACGTCAACCCGTACTCGGGCAAGTGGAACCACCACTACCCTACGCTGGCGGGCAAAGCCGAGGCCGACAGCTTCCTACGACAGCTTGCCAGCGTGGTCAGCCGAGCCAACCCTGTCGGAGCTACGCTCGCGGCCACCAAGGCCGAGGCAAGGCGGCTCGCTTCGAGGGGCAACGCGGAGGGCTGGAAGGTCGTGGTCGGTCGGGTGCTCCAGCCAGACGGTGACGCCAGCTACGCGATCCGGTTCCAGCCGGAGCCCAAGCGGGAGAAGCTCGGCGCCGGCCTGTGGTTCGAACCGATCACGCCCTACACGTCGGCCAAGCCCAACCCCACGTCAAGGGCTCAGCTTCGCAGGCAGGTCAAGACGGATTCCTTGAAGCGCAACGTGGCGCGGGGAGGCATCTACTTCGCCGAGAACTACGCTGGGCGCCCGTTGAGCGTCGGACCGTACAAGGCCGCCGGCAAGCGGTCGAGGTTCGCGGTGTTCATCGGCAACACGCCCGTCGAGGTGGGATCGGCGTCCGACGCCGTGGCCCACTTCATCGCCTTGGCCAAGCCCGATTCGGTCCGGGCATCTGGCACCACGGCCGAGCGCTTCCAGAGCAATCCCACATGCGGGTGCTCCCACAAGGACAACCCGCTCGGGTGGCGCAAGCCCGTGCGGCCAGCGCCAGGCGCGGCGCACGTCGACTGGGAGGCGGTTGCCAAGATCGTCAACACCCGACTGTCCGAAGTGGAACCCCCTGGCCGGGTCCACAACACGGCTCAGGACATCTACGCATCGCCCAGCAAACGGGCTCTGAAGTGGTTCAAGCGCTACGAGTACCCGAAGGGGTCGGCCTACAAGATAAGCCGGACCGAGGCCAGGCGCCTGCTTGACCACGTGGGCGTCAAGCTCGACAAGATGGTGGAAGAGGCAATCAACGAGTCGTTCGGAGAGTACGCCCTGAACCCGACCAAGCGCGATCGGCGCAGCCGGCTGTTCGAGCGGACGCTCATTGACGAGCCCGAGCGACCGGCGCCAATCTCCGTGGCGATCATCGACACCCGCGACGGCGAGATCGAGAATGCGTACTTCGCCCCCGACATGCTAGCCGCGAGCCACGCGGTGGAATCGTGGGAGGACGAAAACCGGCGAGAGGGCACCCAGCGTTGGCTGGTGCTCATCGACGGGGTGCCGGCTGAGATGGTGTTCTCCGGTCCTGCGCGTCCGATCCCGGGGGGTCGATACGCAATGGCCACCGGCCGGGCTCGCGGTCCGTACGCCTCGAACCCCACCCGGGAGGTACCAGAACGCGTGGAACGGTACTTCCAGGAGGCCATGGAGCAGGGGGGCAACACGGAGCCTCAAGCGTGGGCGATCGCGTGGAGCCGGTACTGCAAGTACGCCGAGCCCGAGAGCGGTCACTGCAAGCTCCGCCGAAGCGAGTACTTCCCAGGCCGAGGCGGCAAGGGCTCGAAGGGGGCGCACAAGGGCGCCGCGACGCGTCTCGAAATGGCGCTGGTGGACGGCCACATCGGACCAGACCGCAAGGTGCTCACGCCGAGCAGCGCTGGAACTGACCTGTACAAGCGAGCGATGGCCACCCTGAAAAAGTGGGCCATGCGCATGACGTTCGACCAAGTGTGGCGCGTGGACTTCGAGGTGGAGTTCGAGGGGGGCCAGACCTACGAGGGGCAAATCGACCTGTCCCGCGAATGGGTGAGCAAGGACAACATCGCCGCGCACATCAAGCGGCACCTCACCCTGATGGCGGGACGCGGCGCACCCGCGCGCATGACCTCCCAGCAGTACGCCAACTACCTGGACCACCTCGATCCTGACCATGCGGTGAGGCAGTACGCCGCTGACCTGCTCGACAACTGCGACATCGGGCCGAGCCGACCGCGCCTGCCCACCAAGCTGCCCACGGCATCCCAGAAGGAACGGTCCACGGCGCGCCGCAAGTCGCCCAAGAAGCCCTCGGCTCCGAAAAAGCGAACATCCGCCCCTCGAAAAACGAAAACGCCTTCTCGCCCCCGCCTGAAGCGGGCAAGCGGGGACGTGCTCAAGGGTGGCTACGCCGACAAGGGCGCTCCCATCGGGGTAGATGCGGGAGAGATCGCCGCCGGCATCGAGGTCGAGATGGAGCATACGAGCGATCCCAAGATCGCCCGGGAGATTGCCTACGACCACCTGACGGAGGACCCGAAGTACTACACGAAGCTCGCCACCATCGAGGACGAGAGCCGCGCCAACTTCGAGCGAGCCCTGCAAAGGTTCCTGCACGACGCCCAGAACCAGGCCAAGGGCACCTACGACATCGGCATCGAGCGTGGACGGCGCTACGTTCGCGTTTTCAAGACGGACAAGCAAGGTGGACGCTCGGCCTACGGATTCGTGGACAGACTCACGGGCGACGTGCTCAAGGCCGCCTCCTGGAAGAGCCCGGCGAAGGGGCCTCGCGGCAACATCTACTCGGGTGACTACCGGGTGTCGGCCAGAAGCGTCCAGGGGGGGCCCGCCGCACCCACCAGCAAGGCGCCGAAGGGTCGAGCGGTCAAGTACGTCATCGTGGACACGCGCGACGGCTCCGCAATGGAGGGGATCGCCCTGACCAGGGAAGAGGCCGAGGCGGACGTCTACAACAAGCTCAACGAGCGCGAGGCGGACAAAACTCGTTTCCGCATGCAATGGCCCGTGGACGAAAGAGCCATGCTCGTCGCGCCGCTCAGGAAGCGCTCGCCAAAGAAGGCCAGTCCAAAGAAGGCCAGCAAGAAAGCGAGCCCAAAGAAGCGCTCGCCAAAGAAAGCGTCGCCCAAGGCGTGCTCCCCGAAAAAGGCAACCAGCCCGTGGGAGCGCCTGGCGATGAACGCGATTGGCCAGACCATCGAGAATGACACGTGGCGCGCCCATCGATACGCCGGCAGCCTATCGCTAGCCGACCTTCGCAACGCGGGCAAACGAGGCAAGACCTCGGTATCATTCATGGTGGACCAGCCGTCGGTGCCGCTGGCTCGAAAGTTACTACGCGCGGCTGAGCAAGGCGTGACTCTCGCCGAGATGCGAAAGCTCGTTCCCGAGGGCACGGGCGAAAGGGAGCGCCGAGGCGTCGACGTGCGCGCCCCCGGACAAAAGACCGTCTCGGTGCAAGGTGTGGGGATCGCCCTATCATCGAGCCCACAAAGCTTCAGCGTCCAGGCCGACGACGTCAACCAGATGCGGATGATGCCTCCCATGAGGGCGTCCAAAACAGCGATCAAAAAGTTCTACGCATGGGCGAAGGCCAACGAGAACAAGATCCAGTCCATGACTTGGTCCGACCTATCCAAGGCCCTCGGAAAGGCCGGGATCAAGTACCACTCGTATTGCGGGATGGATTGATCAGGCGCCTGACGGGCGAGTCAGGTAGTAGATCACGACCCCTGCCAGGATGGTGGGGGCCGCAGCGATCGCGATAGTCTTCAGAACGCTTTCCTGTGTGGCGGCCGGCGCGGGCTCCGGGGGCGGAGCTTGCTGCTGGGTGCCCATCGGGTCAGGGGACGGGAACGGCTCGAAGGGGGACGGCACCGGTTGCTCTTGCGGCCCGGGGATTGGCTCTTGCGCTGGCATCGGCTCTTGGATCGGCTCTGGATCCACAGCGGGCGCGGGGGCTGGGTAGCCGCCTCCGCCGCCGCCAGGGGCTGGGTAGCCGCCTCCGCCGCCGCCAGGGGCTGGGTAGCCGCCTCCGCCGCCGCCAGGGGCTGGGTAGCCACCTCCAGGGGATTGAGGCTGTGTCGGCGGCGGCTGCTTGGTAATCGGCGAACCAGGCTGGAAGAACCCACCACTCCCAGGGTTGAGCGGAGCGGGAGCGGGTTGGGAACCAGACCCCGACCCTCCCGAGCCCCACTTCGACGACCACTTGGACATGTCGATCGGGACTGGCTGGGACCCGGGCGGATTCAACTGCTGTGGTGGGTCCGGCGAAAGCTGAGTGGAGCCGCCCGTATGCTTGAGAGCGTCGGCAGTTGACGAGGGCTTGAATGTCTTGAGCCCTACGGTCCCGTGGTGATGTCGTCCGCAGCGGGGGCAGTACATGCCCCGACTTTATCACGGACGCGGCACGACGACTTGTCCGAAGCGCAGAGCGCCCGAGGGGATGGTGCCTCCCAGATGCCTTTCGAGCGACTTGTGGGCTTGCCTCTCGGTTCGGCCGCCGTCACGCACGACTTCGGCGCCCTGGTCGTCCACCCAACTCCACCGACCGTTCTTCTGCGCGTAGAACGAATGCTCGCCAATGGTGGCGACGAGCACCGGCTCCAGGGGATTGTCGCGCCATGGCACGTGCTTGGTGTCCCAGATGTCGCGCCGGATGCCTTCCTCGGCCTGGCGAAGCACATCCTTGCGCCACCACAGGGCGTAGTCCAGGCAGTTGTTGCACCGCCCCTTGCCGTCGGCCCCATGGGAGTGCCCAGGCAGGTACTTTCGCTGGTAGGCGAGCCACCGCTTGTGGACGTTGGACTGTTCGGGGTCGGTCAGCCGGGCCTCCGTGCTCCACGCCAGCGAGTCCGAGCTTCGAAGCAGCGGCGCATTGTCGATGAGCCCGCTTCGCTTGAGCCCGAAGCCATGCAGGTTCTGGACGCCCACCCTCAAAAGCGACGCGAAGATCGCACCGGCCTGCAACGTGTCCTGCCGCCGGCACACGCTGCCAACGCCCACCATGGGCTCCTGGGTCAGGTCGATGCCGTAGCGGGCGTACATCTCGACGTGCCGATCGTAGTCGGGCCACGCCCACCCTTGCACCACCGGCACCCAGGGAAGCTCCGGCGCCATCGAGCGCAGGTCCAGGAGGCTTCGAATGGTCAGGCACTGGTGCTGCGCAACAGACAGCCCGGTCTTGGCTCGGATGACGGGCTCGCACATCCAGTCCTGGATGGCTGCCCAGTCGAGCTTTCCTATCTCGGTCGCGCAGCGACGGACGACCGAGACGTACTCCATCGGCGGGACGGTCCAGGTGCCCCGGAGCCGAAGCTCCATGAAACCGCCGCTGTCCATGGCCCACGGCGCCCGCGCCGGCCAAAGCTCGTCCCGGTCCCGTAACGTCGCGAACGAGACGAACAGGGGAACGCCCGCTTCGGCGAGCCAGTGAGGTTTGTGGGTCCCGAGGTAGAAGGTGAAACTCATGCTACTGGTCACCGTAATCGATCACGCTCGTCGCCGAGCGGCTTTCCGAGCTTTTCGGTCCGCCTTCACCATTGACTTGCTCGCATCCGCGAACGTGCGAGCGATGAGCCAGAGCCCGGCCGCCCAACCCGCCGACGTCAGAAAGTCGCGCACGCCGAACGTGACCTGCGAAGGCACGCAGGGAGGGTAGGGCTTGTACTCTGGGTCGTCGAGTACCTCACGATTGCACAGGTCCGGCTCGGCGATGACGACCGCGACCACGTACAGCGGGATGCCTTGCTCCAGCTTCAGCCGAGCCTCGGCTCGATCGATCGGGGTCATGTGGGAGTATCGGCTCGCGTAGCACAGCATCGTCGGCCAGACGACCTCGCCTGGGCGCGCGCCGTAGGCCAGCGGCTTGTTGCCTCTCTGCAAGGCATCTACCACCGCGCCGGCTTCCTCGTACGCCAACGTCCATTCGAGCGGTTCCTGGCCCGCTCGCTGTGGGCGCGTAAGCTCCCGCGCGAACACGTAGCGGACCTGGCACCATTCGAACGGGGTGTATTGGTGCAGAGCGTAGGAGGTGGGGGGTAGGGGAATGAAGCGCGGCGGCGGCATGCCAGCATTCTACAGGCAGGCGGTCCGATGTACTACCGCCGCCTGCGTCCACTCACTCTGCCGCGCGGTTCGTCCTCATCCGGATCCGGCTCGGGGTCGCGGTCCGGGTCAAACTCGTTCTCGTCCTCCTCGTCCTCGTCCTCTTGTTCCGGCTCGTCGTCGTCCTCGTCGTCGCCGTCCTCGTCGCCGTCCTCGTCGCCGTCGTCGCCGTCGTCGCCGTCCTCGTCCTCGTCCTCGTCCTCGTCCTCGTCGCCGTCCTCGTCGCCGTCCTCGTCCTCGTCGCCGTCCTCGTCCTCGTCGCCGTCCTCGTCCTCGTCGCCGTCCTCGTCCTCGTCATCCTCTTCGTACTCTTCCTCGTCCTCCTCGTCCTCGCCGGCTTCCTCATCAGAAATAGCCTCGAAGGCCTTGTTCAACCAGTACGGCTTGTCCTCCTCCTCCTCCTCGACGGAGGTCCACCCCAGGTAGTTCTCCATGTCGATCGCCGGAATCATCCCCTTGGATCCACCGCACACCATTGGAACGACCCACTGCTCGCCTTCCGGGTCCTCTTCCGGCTCCTCACCCTCTTCCGGCTCGTCCGCCTCGAATAGCATGCAAAACAACGGGGCTGGCACGTACGTGACGGACACTTTGCGCCTGTTACCGTAGACCGCGAACACCGCGCGGCTCCCAGCAGGAGCCTCAACGATCATCTGAATCTCCATGGATGTCCTCCCTTTCCACGTGATCTTGGTTCATTTCGGCGTACCGGAACGGCAGCCAATATGCAAGCGTGGTTTCGTCCAGTAAACTGGCGCGATGCACAAGACCTTTCCATTGGAGCCAATTCACGAGGATCTCGACCAAGCATTGTGGCAATTTATCGCGGAAAACCTCGAGAATTCCGGCAAAGACACCGACGTGGAACAGGTGGTCGAATTCGGTAGGACGCTCCGGGCGGCCAGACTGGACACGCACCGGTCACTGGCGCGCCTGCACGAGGCCGGGCTGGTCCGCTTCGGCGCCGGCTCCACCAACCCTGACTTCACCGAGTTGAGCGGAGGAGATCCCCGTAGCCACGTGGCCCTGTCGACCGTAGGCATTGCCGACCCGACGCTGCCTCGGGACCCGCTTGCTCCGATCCTGCCGCACTGGTCGATTCTCGTGAGCGATCCGCGACTCACACAGCGCGGGCACTTGCAGCAGTCCCAGTTCAAAATAGACGCCGACGACATCGTACGCTTCGGCAAGATGCGGTTCCCGGGAAAGCGCCACACGTTCCTCGCCGTGGAGGACCGGGACCGCAACATCGGCCTCACCACCACCAGGCAGGCCGGGCCGATCAGGGTCATCCTCGACAAGGAACTGAAGAAAGTGCGCGCCCCGGTGCCCCACGAGGGGGGCGACCTGTCGCTCAAGGATGCGCGGCAACAGATCAAGCACCTGCCAGACGACCTCGCGCTGCTCGACCTGGCAATGGAGCGGCTCAAGTACGTGGGGTTCGTGGACGGCGATTGGCTCTACGCTGCTGCGAAAAAGCACAACATTCCTGGCGAGGCCGTCTCGAAAGTCGGCCACCACTTCCGGCGGGTCAAGTGGCCGAGGTGCGGGTACGAGTGGGGCCACAAGCACCCGCCAGGGTACTTTTCTCGCATCGTGGCCTTCGAGGCCGAACCTCTCTGACCCGCACGGCCCGGTGGACCGACCACCATGGTACACTGGCCGCCATGGCTACGAAAAAGCCCCTCCTCGACGACGACGAATGGAATGTCGACCCGACGGATCCCGAGCTAGACACAGACGTCTGGAACCTGCTCGCCGAAAACCTGGAACGCGGTCAGGAGCAAACGAAGATCCCCGACGTCCTTGAAGCTTTCGAGGGGATCGAGCGGGACAACGGGCTCAAGATCCGACGGCCCGAGATCAAGTGGGCGCTTTACCGCCTCTACTTGCAGGGGCTGGTGTCGTTCCAGACCCATTCCTACGCGGAGTATTGGGACAACAACAAAAAGTCCTTACACCTCAAAGGTCAAGCGATGCCGGGCAAGGGCGGCTACATCACCAGCGTGGGGGTGACGGACCCGAGCTTTTTCGTCCCCGAGCAGGAGAAAGCAGCAGATCGGTATGACTGGAGCGTGGTGCCGAACAAGCCCGCACCAATGGGGCTACCTCGAAAGAAGTGGAAGGGCACCCCGCTGGAATGGATCGACAAGGGAGCCCCCCTGACGGTGGCCTACGGTGCCGGGGTCGACTCGACCGCCATGCTGGTGGAGTTCGTTCGCCTGGGCATCCGGCCGGAGCTTATCCTGTTCGCGGACGTGGGAGCCGAGAAGCCCGAGACGTACGCCTACCTGCCGGTCATGCAGAAGTATCTCAAGAAACACGGGTTTCCTCCAATCGTCACGGTCCGGTACGAACTGACCGAGGCCGGAAAGAAGGCTCGCCTGACGATCGCCAAGGACCCGACCCGAAAGCAGGTCGATCCTCGGCCCTACACGACCATCACCGACAACTGCCTGTTCAACCGGACGCTGCCGTCGCTTGCCTACGGGTTCCAGTCCCACGCGTGCTCCTCGAAGTGGAAGGTCACGCCACAGGTCGACTACATCGAGAAGGGGCCGTACTCGGACCGAGCGAAGGCAGCCTGGCGCGCGGGGCTTCCGGTCATCCGAGCTATCGGGTTCGACGCGAGCAAGGGCGACAAGGGGCGCCGGGAGCGCATCCCCGACGACCTCCACTTCTACCACTGGTATCCGCTCCAGGACTGGGGATGGGACCGTAAGCGGTGCAAGGAAGAGATCCGCAAGTCCGGGCTGCCGGTGCCAATGAAGTCCGCGTGTTTCTTCTGCCCGAGCACGCACCCGTGGGAGATCAACCGGTTCGTGCTGCTGAACGACCCGTTCGTCGACAAGCTCCGCGACATCGAGAACATGGCGAAGCCCTACAACCAGAAGGGCCCCAACCAGGGCTTGTGGTTCCTGGGCGACAAGCTCGTCGGGCCTGTCCGCGAGGCCCACCCGTACAAGGCCGAGTACTGGTTCGAGTCCGGCAAGCTCACGGCCAAGGAGATGGACTACTTCATCAAGGTCAAGTGGGGCGGGCTTCCCCCCTACGACCGCTCGACACCCAAGGGACGCAAGCAGATCGGACGCCCTGGGACCAAGCCGGGCCGGATCTCCGACTACGTCGAGGTGTTCAAGCGATTCTGCAAAAAGAACCATAAGCACCCCGAGTGCTCGATTGAGGTGCTTGGCGACACGTTCGACGCCCACCTGTTCAAGCCCAACCCCACTACGCCGCGCGTCCGTCTCCCGGATCCCTACGAGTACACGAGCGAGGGCTCCCCGGTGAGCTACCACGAGAACCCTACCTACCTGTGCCAGGACGAGCCCGGATCCGTGTTCGTGCGGCCCTGCCGCAACGTCCCCGAGGGCTGGTGCCGCCGAGGGTGCCCCAGAGGCCGCTGATGGCCCCATGGCCGTCGGACGACCGCACCCCCTGGTGGGTGGACCTACTCGCCGTCGTCGCGCTCGCAGGGGCCCTGGCGACCGCGCTGCGGTGGGCGCTCGGGTAAGTCCAGCGCGGCAGGCGCATCTGGTGTAGGATCGGCGGTATGGCAGACCTTCCCGTCGCATCCGAAGGCCAGATCGACCACCACACCATCGACAGGTACACGCCAGCGCATGCGGCAGTGGGTTTCGTCATGGGCCTGGCGAGGGCGCCGTGGTGGGTCGCGGTCAGCACGGCCGTTGGCTGGGAGGTCATCGAGGGGCGCCTCAAGGAGGCGCGGCCCGACCTGTTTCACCAACCCACTCAGGACACGCCAGAGAACGCCGTCGTGGACGCAGCGGCATGGGTGCTCGGGTGGGGGCTCGGCCGGCGCCTGACGGACGCCTATCCCCTGAAGGCCGCCAAGCCCATCGAGCCAAAGTTCATCGATCCCACGAGGTAGCTGATGCCCCGCCGACTGACAACACACGAGCAGAGCGTCGTCGAGACGGTCTACGAAACCATCGCCACGATGCTGCCGGCGGGCGACATCTGCGAGCACGTCTGGATCCCGGACCTCATCCGTGGGCTCGGGATGCAAGCGCGACCCGAGACGATCTGGCAGGCGATCCGGGACCTTCTGACCCACGGGCTCATCGAGACGCAGTTCGCGGACCTGGCGAAGGTGTCGAAGGCCGACTACCCCCTTCTGATGCGTGGCCCCAAGGTGATCGACCGGCCAAAGAAAAAAAAGAAGGACAAGACCGGCAAAGAGAAGGAAGTACCCAACGAGAAGCGGGGCGACCGCATGATGCTCGGCTACGTCAGCTTGGCGCACCAGCCAGGCGACATGTGTGGCACCAAGGGATGCAGCCGGCTCAAGGCCCACACGCTCAAGCGCTATCCGCACATCTGCTGCGTGGACAGGATGACCGAGAAGGACCTGAGCATCATCCGCGTCTCCACGTCAAAGAAGTCGCCCAAGGCCATTGCGGAGGCAGCCGCCGAACAGGCCCAGTCGCGAAAGAACGCCGAGGAGTGCCGTGTCGACCTGCGCGACTACGACATGATCGCCGTGAACTCCAGCGGCGGCAAGGATTCGCAGGCGATGCTCGATGCCGTCATGCGCGAGTGCTGCAAGCTCGGCATCCAGGATCGCGTCCGCGTGTACCACGGCGACCTCAAGGACGTCGAGTGGTCGGGCTCCAAAGAGATGGCCGGACTCCAAGCCGAGTACTACGGCGTTCCGTTCATCGTCGCGGCAAGCGACCGGTACGAGGACCTGCTCGACCACGTTAGCCAGCGGGGGGAATGGCCTTCGGGTGGCAAGCAGTCCCGCCAGTACTGCACGGCCGACATGAAGCGCCAGCCCATCAACAAGCAGATCACCGCGTTCGCGGACCAGTGGTGGGAGCAGGTCGAGTCGGAGATGCAAGACAAGCTCCGCCGCATCCTTGGGAGCCAGGCGGCGGTCGACAAGGCCCGGGGCGTTGGTAAGAAGGGCAATCCGACAAGCATACGCACGACGTTCAAGAAAGTGATGAAGGCCCAGGGCGAGACGGTCAACCTCGTGGACTATCGGCCCAAGATCCTGAACTGCATTGGCGTGCGAGCCGAGGAAAGCAAGCCGAGGGCGAAGAAACCGCCCTTCCAGCCGGACAGCAAGCAGCACGGGTCCTCCGGCGAAAAGAAGGTCGATACTTGGTTCCCGATCTTCACCTGGAGCCGCAAAGACGTCTGGGAGGTCATCGCCGCGAGCCGCGTGCCCCACCACTGGGCCTACGACCTGGGCATGATGCGCCTGTCGTGCGTATTTTGCGTCATGGGCAACCTGGCGGCCTTGGCGATCGGCAAGGAATACAACCCGGAACTGTTCCAGCGGTACCTCGACATGGAGGACGACCTGCACAGCCGCGACAAGCTCATTTGCGGTTCCAAGCTCTCGCTCAAGCCCGGGTGCAACCTCACGGCGAAGGCGAAGCGCGAGGCCGCCGAGACAGGCAAGACCAGAATCCCGGCTCTGGACGTCCAGGGCTCGTGTCCCCTCGACTACGAAAAGGGCCTGATCTGCGTGCCCATCGCCGAGGAGATGAAGGCTTGGAAGGAAGGGCGCCGGTCGAAGAA